>Ga0187782_10003552_pt1 | contig 11628 bp, 9 predicted proteins | sample 0715_SJ02_MP15_2_FD_132454 | JGI IMG/M metagenome (GOLD analysis project Ga0187782, IMG submission 132454) | Tropical peat soil microbial communities from peatlands in Department of Meta, Colombia - 0715_SJ02_MP15_20_MG | ecosystem: Environmental > Terrestrial > Soil > Wetlands > Peat | place...
CCGGGAGCAACTCTATGCAAACCTCAACGTGGAGGACCAGGACGTGATGCTCCTCATTGATGAGGCCCACAACTGCGGGGACGTGATCCATTCGGTGGAAAGCATTGCGCTTGCCCAGAAAGACATCGGGCAGGCCACCCGCGAGCTCGCGGGAATGCGCCGGCTTCATAAGGGAGCAGAAGCAGTTCAGCATATCCTCCCCCGGCTCTCGGAATTCATGGCCGGACTCGCAAATTCGGTCGAGCCCGAGGACTGGTTTGACCCCGGGATTTTCGACCGGGCGATTGTCAAAGGATCGCTCTGGAAAGACATGGGCGACATTGTGGATGAACTCCTGGGTCTTGCCGAGACGATCAGAGAGAAGAACCAGAAGGCCGGGGAGTTCCGGGAAACTGCAATCGAGCGCCTGACCCTGTTTATGTACCGCCTCTCCCAGTCAGCCAATAACCCGGCCTACCTGACCATCTACAAACGGACCGAAGAAGGAATCCTCCTCGAAGTGAGAAATATCGATCCGTCTGCCCCCTTGACAGAAATCTGCTCCACGCATGCCTGCTGCATCCTGATCTCGGGGACGCTCTCGCCGGTCGAGAGCTTCCGGCGGCTGTACTTCAACAATGCACCGGTTGCCACCCTTGCCCTGCCCAACTCATTTCCCAAAGAGAACCGCCTCATCTGCTGCGCGACCGATATCACAACTGCCTATTCCCTTCGGCAGAGCAAAGATAACACCGGGAAGATCGTGCAGTACATCACCGCGTTTGCGGCGCTCAAAAAGAACCGTGCTATCTATTTTCCCAGTTACCAGATCCTCGAATCCTACGCGGCGCTCGCCTCGCCTCATATAAGCAGAAGGAAAATCTACATCGAACCCCGGGATGCTGTCGGAGCTGGCGCCGCACTCAACGAGTTCCTCTCGCTTCCCGCACAGGGCGACTCCGGGATCATGTTTGCAGTCTGCGGCGGGAAATGGAGCGAAGGGCTCGATTACCGGGGGGAGATGCTCTCCGGGGCGATGGTCGTCGGCCTGCCACTGGCGCCGTTCACCCGGGTAAGAAAGATGGTCATTGAGTATTTCCGGCACAAATATGGGGAAGAAGGCGAATTCCTCTGTTATACACTCCCCGCGATCAACAGGGCCCTTCAGGCGCTCGGACGCGTGCTGCGTACACCCGAGGACCGGGGGGTTCTTGTTTTTGCCGAGCGCCGTTTCCTTGAAAAACGGGTCCATTCGGCACTGCCTTTATGGATCCGGGAGGAAATGATCGAATGTGATTTTCCAAAATTCCGGGAGGTCCTGGGAAAATGGAAGTGACCGGTGGTTCGTGCAGGCTGGGGCTCTGGTACGTCCATGTATGGTGGAGCGAAGATCTCATTTACCGCGTCCGGTTCGCACCGACGGGTATACCCGGCCCGGTACCAGTCCCCATACAGAAATACTGTGCCGGTCATCTCATGGACCTGTCAGGACTCAGGACTATTGCCTGTGAAGGAGATACGGTCTCTTCCCGCATCTACCGCACAGTCCGGGAAATACCCTATGGCAGTACTGCAACCTACGGGGACATCGCCTGGGTGGTGGGTACATCTCCCCGGGCCGTGGGGCGTGTCATGTCACATAACCCCACGCCTCTCGTTGTACCCTGCCACCGGGTCGTGGCCGCAACCGGGATCGGCGGTTTTTCCCCGGCTCTTGAGATCAAGGAGCATCTCCTTGCGCTTGAAAGAAAAGCACAGAAACAGGCAGGGCGGTAAAGGGCATTTTTGAGGGCCCGGCCTGCCTGAACCCTCCGGAACCTCTAATGCCATCCGGGGAAATATACTACTGGAGTCAGAGAGGGGCAGACGGCATGAAGGTACTGGTGCTGGGAGCAGGCGCAGTGGGATTATCGGTGGCTGCAAAGCTCTCTACTGTCTGTGAGGTCCATGCAGTCTCCCGGCAAAAGAATGCCGATGCTGTTGCGGCAAACGGTTTCTTTCTCTCAGGAATATGGGGCAGCGGAATCTTCAGGTTCGGCATCTCGGAGAGTGTACCGGAAGGCGCCCGGTACGACTATGTCATTATCACGTCCAAGTCCCAGGATACCGAATCCATCTGCTGCGAATATGCTGCTACCATCAGGAATGCCGAGACGGTCAGCCTCCAGAACGGGATAGGAAACGAGGAGATCATCAGACGGTATACCGATCAGGTGATTGGCGGGATGATCATCACCGGGTTCGAATGGCGGGCGGATAACCGGGTCCATGTCTCGGTTGAGGCTGGGCCGGCAAAACTCGGGAGGTTTCCCGAAGGCACCGACCAACCGGTGCAGCGGCTCGTGGATCTTATGAATCGGGCGGGGATTCGGGTTGAAGGGACAGATAGGATCCGCTCCGAACTCTGGGCAAAGACCCTTTATAACTGTGCCTTAAACCCCTTGGGCGCGGTCATGGGAGTGCCGTACGGGGAACTTGCCCGGCCTGCGGCCTGGCGGATCATCACCCGCATCGTAAAGGAGGGATTTGCCGTTGTTCATGCAGAAGATGTCACCCTTCCCTGGAAAACGGCGGATGAATACCTTGCATACCTCCATGATGTCCAGCTTCCGGCAACTGCCCTGCATCACTCCTCCATGCTCCAGGATCTCTCCCGGGGCCGCCGTACGGAGATCGATTTCTTAAATGGGGCTATCGTGGCAAAAGGAGCCGTACATGGTATTCCCTCACCGGTGAATGCCTGCATTGTCGATCTGGTGAAGCTTCGCGAGTCCCTTCCTTCCTATTCCCCCGCCGGAGGGACGCCGTGAGATCCGCGGTGGTACTTGCCGGGGGCGAGGCTAGGCGGGCCAATGGCCGGGAGAAATATTTCTTCACCTACCGGGGCAGGACTTTCATCGAACTCCTTCTTGATTCGCTCGCGGGAGTTGTTGACGAGATTATTGTTGTTGCCCGCAGTCCGGAGCAGTGTGCCCGGTTCCGGACCCTCCAGAATATCATCTGCATCAGCGACATTCGCCAGGGGCTTGGCCCTGTTGGCGGTCTTCACGCGGCCTCCCTTGCGGCAAAAGGTGAACTCATCTTTGTATCGGCGTGCGATATGCCTTGCATTGATCCCTGCGTGGTTGCGTATCTCTTTGAATCGATCGGGTCATATGATGCAGCCATTCCCCGCTGGAACGAGGAAATGATCGAGCCCCTGCATGCCGTTTACCGGAGGTCAGCCCTGCTTTCATATCTCGAAAGCCACACCTCCCTTTCGCTCCGTGCTATGAGTCAGACACTCAATGCCCGGTACATCCCGGTCGACGAGCTGCGGGCATTTGACCCCGCCCTGAGGACATTTACCAACATCAACAAGCTCGAAGAACTGGAAAGCATTAATGGCCCTTCCGGAAACACCCCGGGTAATCCGGTACCGTAAGCTCCCGTGAAACTGCCTACGGGGGACATCCGTTCCGGATTCGTGGCCTCTAGCATTATATGCATTAAAATCAACGTTAAACTAAGGGATGCACCCAAATGGATGTACCGTGGCAGGGCGGGCCCTGACCTCCGGGAGAATGCACTAGATATGGGATTACGATTATTTGGCCGGGAGGCGTTTCTTCGTCTCGTTATCGTAGCTGTTGCTTCGGTCACTGCGGTTCTTGGGACTCTCTTTTCCCTTATCCACGGCATTTCTTCGGTTTTTCCCTTCCTGTATATCCTTCCCATCATCTGTGTGGTCTATTTCTATCCGAAGCGGGCGATTCTCTTTACACTTTTTCTCAGCGTCATCTATATCGGCCTTATCTACCTGCTTGGCGGTTTCAATCCTGTCCTTATTGCCGTATCCACCGCGTGGTTTGCGATTTTTATTACCCTTGCCGTGGTTGCGTCCTCGTATGCCAACGGGCTGCTCGAAGAAAAAGCCCGGATCCGCCATATCGTGGACAGCTCCCTTGAGGGGATCTTCTGCTTTGATCCCGGTACCTGGCGGATCCGGGAGGTTAACCAGAAATGTGCCCAGTGGCTGTTGTACTCCCGCGACGAGCTAAAAGGGGCTCCTGTTGGTACGATCTGGACGGAAACTACTGCCCACCGGCGGTTCATGGATGAGGTAACCTCGGGAAGAGAAGGCATGGCCTTTGATGCGCTTTTCCGGGAGAAGAGCGGCAACGTCATACGGGTGATCCTCTCCCCGCTCTATGTTACTAAGGGGATGGTGCTCTGCTCCGTAGTGAACGTGACCGATATCCGGGTTGCCGATGAAGAGATCCGTCAGACCCTTGAAGATCTTGAGCGTCAGGTCCGGGAGCGAACCGCGCATCTCGAACGGATTAACGAGGAACTCAAACAGGAGATCATGGAGCGCCGCAGGTTTGAACAGAGGCTCCTGTCCGGGGACTGCAAAGAAAATTCCGCGAGGAAGGAGGAGCGGGAACCATGAATCTCCAGTTCTCCCTGGAAAGGAGACATCAGCTCTACTGGACGATCACCATTATCATTACAATCCTGGTTACCCTCACGTCAACGCTTTATTCCCTTTCTCTTGGAATATATGAGGTATTCCCCTTCATCTACTTCCTCCCCATCATCCTGTTTGTCTATCGTTACCCGAACAGGGGCGTATATTTCTCCCTTTGCCTGAGCACCGTCTATATCCTGCTGGTCTACCTGTACAGCGGGTTTGACCCCCAGGATGTGGCGATCTCCACGGCATGGTTTGTGGTCTTTGTCACCATTGGTGTTGTTACCTCATCGTTCGCAGAAGGCCTGCGCGAAGAGGAGCGGAAATACCGGGGAATCTTTGAAAACTCCCAGGCCGGAATTTTTACTTTCGATCTGGGAACTTTGCGGATTGCGGAACTCAATGCGAAATGCGCCCAGATGCTGCGGTATGACCGCACTGAACTGGCAGGTGCTGACCTTTCGCGCATCATGACCGACGCAGGGAACCGAGACCGTTTCCTTCGGCAGGTGCGGTCCTCATGGGAGACCGGAGATCTCGAACTGCTCTTTACTGCACGTGACGGGACAGTCCGCCAGATGCTGGTTTCCGCTTCGGTCTCCCCCGGGAACATCGTGATCTGCTCTGCGATCGACATCACCGCCAGGAAGCTGGCAGAGCAGGTCATCGAGAGGGCACGGGACGATCTGGAACGGCGGGTGAACGAACGCACCGAGGAGCTTCTCCGCGTCAATAAGGAACTCTCCGCTGAGATCGAAGAACGCAAGAGGTTCGAAGCGGCGATCCGTCTTGCCAACCATAAGATCAACACGCTCTCCGGTGTCACGCGTCATGATATCCTCAATCAGATCACCGCGATCGTGATGTACCTCTCGCTCATACGGGAAAGCGAGACGGATCCTGTCGTCGTGGGTTATCTCGATAAGATCGGAGATGTAACAGACATGCTCCAGAAGCAGATCCGGTTTACCCGTGAATACCAGGAGATCGGGGCCGGGGAGCCCCGGTGGCATGGAGCAGGTATAGAGATCCGGGAAGCTGCTGCCGGGGTTGATCGAAAAGAGGTGCTCATCGACCCTCAGGTGGGCGACCTGGAGATCTTTGCTGATGCAGGTTTTCCCCGGGTGTTTGCAAACCTGATAGAAAATGCCCTGATCCATGGCGGGCATGTCACCATCATCCGGTTCTCCTCTTTCGAAACGGATGATGGCCTGGTACTCTGCTGTGAAGATAACGGGATTGGTATCTCCTATGATGCAAAGGAGAGGATCTTCCGGCGCGAATATTTCCGGAACACCGGCTACGGACTCTTCTTAATCGTCGAGATCCTGGGGATCACCGGACTCACCATAAAAGAGACCGGGGTGCCCGGAAGCGGTGCCCGGTTTGAGATTCATGTTCCCAAGGGGAGTTACCGTTTTTCCGCGCAATCGCGCAGGAGCGATCGCTGGCAGTAAAGGTCACACCAGCACGGTTCCGCTATAAAATAGGGTGCGGGGATTGCGGAAAAACAAGGGGCTGATCTGGCGGTGGATTCCGGAGATCAGATATTTTTTCTCCTGCCACATGCGTCTCGGGAGTAATGCCCGAACTCGCTCTTTTTGAGTTGTTCTCCAGTGAAAACCGGGCCATCCCGGCAGACCCTCATACCCTCGGGGTCAATGCAGCAGGAACCGCAGATTCCTACGCCGCATTTCATATACCGGTGAAGGGAGAACTCCGTTTTTGCCGCGGCACCCGCCTGATCGATCGCGGCAAGTACCGCCCGCATCATCGGCTCCGGCCCGCAGACTGCAATCCTGTCGTAGGCGGCAAGATTGAGATCTTTGAGAAGATCGGTGACAAACCCGTGCTGCCCCAGCGTCCCATCATCTGTTGCAATAATTACATCAGTACTCTCATCGAGCTGGTCGACAAAGAGTAACTCTTTCTCGGTCCGTGCACCAAGAAGCAGGGTCATTACGCAGTCCGACCGGGCGAGCGGGAGAAGCGGGGCAGCACCGACACCCCCGGCGATCGCAAGCATCTTTTCCCCCCGGGTAAAACCATTTCCGAAGGGGCCCCGAATCCCCAGGGATGCACCCTCCTTGAGTTCGAACATCGCTCCGGTTGCATCCCCGGCTTTCTGGATCGTGATGCTGTTTTGCGAAGAGAGTGCCATGGGGATCTCATCTACTCCCGGCACCCAGACCATGGCAAACTGCCCCGGCTCGAAGGTAAACGCTCGATCAAAAAAGAACGTCTTTACTGAAGGTGTCTCTTTCCTTATTTCGGTGAGGGTTACTTGCACCGGCAGCTGATCATCCATGGGCACACCCGATGATATCCTGAGGATCGATCCCTTTCTTTGCGTACAGGTCGTTTTTTATCGTCTCGAAAATGGCAATGTCGTGCCGCACCGCGCTGCCGATCTCAACGGCACGGGCTCCTGCCATCATCATCTCGATCACGTTATCGGCCGAAGAGACTCCTCCGCACCCGATGATGGGGATTGAACACGCTTCGTAGAGTTCATATACGCACCGGACTGCCACCGGGAAGATGGCTTCTCCTGAAAGTCCCCCGTACCGGTTGCCGAGCACCGGTCGCCTGAGGCCGGTGGATATCCGCATGGCTTTTACCGTATTGATGGCTACAATCGCGGATGCCCCGCCGCGTTCTGCGGCTTTCCCGATCGCGGTGATATCTGTCACATTCGGTGTCAGTTTCACCCATGTGGGCATGCCAAGGGTGCATACGGCCCGCGTGCATTCTTCCACAAGAGCCGGGTCCACCCCGATTGCCGCCCCATAACCTTCCGCATGGGGACAGGAAAGGTTGAGTTCAAGGCCGGCGGCTTTCCCCTTAAACCACCCGGCTACCTCGGCAAATTCTTCCGGGTTCCCGCCAAAAATACTCACGATCACCGGCTTGTTCCCCAGCAGGGAAAGTTCCCCGGTAAATTCCTGCGAAGGGTTGGGGAGTCCCATGGCATTGAGGATACCGCAGTCAAGCAGGGCAACGCAGGGGCCGGCATGCCCGTCTTTTGGCTGCGGGCCGATCGATTTTGTCACCACACCACCGGCGCCGCGGGCCAGCACCCGTGAAAGGGAGGCGCCGGTAGTCCCGAGAATCCCGGCGGCAAGAAGGAGGTGGTTATCGAGGGTCACGCCGCCGACTGTCACCGGGCCAGTCCTGAGTACGACCATTCATCAGAAGATGGACGTGATGCGTTATAAAGGACATCTTTGGCTTTTATCGGCCCGGCCCTGCTGTCGACATCAACTTAAGTCGGAGAGCTCCATAGTTAGTACACGGGAAGCAGCATGGCGAGACTTGCGGTGATCGGTGCCGGGAGGATTGGCGGGGAAGTTGCCGCTCTTTCGGCCATTCTCGGAGTTACCGACGACCTGGTTCTGTACGATGAGAATTCCCCGTTTCTCCATGCACAGGTACTTGATATCCTTCATACCGGACTCCCGGTCACGCTTTCCACCGAAACCCGCGATATACGGGACGCCGATATCTGTGTCTTTGCTGCCGGTCTTTCCCGGACCCCTGAGGTAAAGACCCGGGCGGATCTCCTTGCAGCAAACCTCCCGGTGGTGCGGACCTGCGCCGGGATGCTTAAAAATTTCTCGGGTATTCTTGTCACCGTGACCAATCCCATGGACGCGAACAATTACCTCCTGCACCGCATTACCGGCCTGCCCCGCGAACGGTGTATCGGCTTTGGCGGCCAGCTGGACAGTGCACGTTTTTCCCTTGCCCTGGGCCGGAGAAACCTTGGGGGACCGGCAACTGTTCTCGGGGAGCACGGCGAGCACCAGGTACCGGTCTTTTCCCGCCTTGTGCAACCGGTGGAAACAAACAAGCGTTTTGAGATCCTCAAAGAATTACAGGGTGCGAGCATGGAGGTGATCCAGGGTAAGGGAGGTACAGTCTTTGGCCCGGCATACCATATCGTATCCCTTCTCCGGATTCTCCTTTCCGGGAAAGAGGAAACGATCCCCTGTTCTGCAGTGCTTGAAGGCGAGTACCATCTTTCGGGATGTTCGCTTGGCATCCCTGCACGGATCGGCAGGGAGGGAATCCGGGAGATCCTGCCTTGGGATCTCGACCGGTGGGAGCAGGACAGGATGGCAGAGGCAGGTGCTTTTATCCGGGGGCTCTGCACTACGGTGGTGCATTAGGCGATGCCTGCCCAGGTCATGCGATCAGCAGAAACGCTTGTCATGTCCCAGACCGGTGAGGAGTCCTCATCTGTTCCCATTGCGATTAACCAGGTGGAGTACAGCAACACCCCGGATGGCCCGGTACTCCACATTTTCGGACGGGACCCGGGGGGGATTGCCCACAGGATCGATGTAACCGGTTTCCTGCCGTATTTCTATGTGCCGGAAGAACAGGTTGGCCAGGCGCATCCCACCCAGGTGACCGTTGAGCCCGACACCATCTACCGCTCAATACGGGGAGAGAAACTCAAACGCCTGTACACTATCCGGCCCGGTGATGTCAGGGACCTGAGGGAACGGTACCGCCATTTCGAGGCCGATATCCCGTTTGCGACACGGTTTATGATCGATTGCGGCCTGACCGGGGCGGTCATCGCACCATCGTCATCCGTGGAGTACCAGGCACTTGTTCCCGTGGAATCCGATGCTCCGGCCCGCGTCTGCATGATTGATATCGAGTGCGAGGACGAGCGTGGTTTCCCGGATGCCCAGAGGGATGCGATCATCTGTATCACCTGCCATGACTCGTTTGATAACGATTACACCACGTTCCTGCTGGGAAACGCAACTCCCCTGGCCGAAATCTCTGCAAAAGTAGACGGAGGCGGGCTAAAAAACGGCTGTTTTAAGAAGGGCGTCCATACAATCCGCACCTATAATGACGAGATCTCGCTGCTCCGGGCATTTGGCACGTACATTACAGAGCGGGATCCGGATATCCTTTCAGGCTGGAATTTTGTCGAGTTCGATATGCCCTACATCACCGGCAGGATGGAGAAGCTGGGACTCTCTCCGGTCATGCTCGCCCGCCTCCCTGGCATGACCGAAAGAAATGCCGTCCGCGGCAGGGCGCTCTTCGATCTTCTCACTGGTTACAAGAAGATGCACTCGACCCTCAAGGAATCCTACCGCCTGGATGCGGTAGCCCAGGAAGAGGTGGGCGAAAGCAAGGTGAGGTACACCGGTACGGTCTCGGATCTCTGGAAAAAGCAGCCCGCCCTCCTGGTGGAGTATAACTTCAAGGATGTCGAGCTCTGCGTGGCGATCGACCGGAAAGATACCATTGTGGGCTTTTACCGGGAGATCGCCCGTTATGTCGGGTGCCCCCTGGACAAGACCCTGAATTCCTCGAGCGTAATCGACGTCTATATCCTGAGAAAAGCGCACGGGAAGTACGTCCTTCCTTCGAAAGGTTTTGCGAGTGCCGAGGAATTTGAAGGCGCAACGGTCTTTGAGCCAAGCAAAGGGGTGCGGGAGAACGTGGTGGTGCTTGACCTCAAGTCGCTCTATCCTATGGCGATGATGACTATCAACGCCTCTCCCGAAACAAAGGATCCCGAAGGGGAACTTAAGGCACCAAATGGTATACGGTTCCGTAAACAGCCTGACGGGCTGACAAGGAGTATCCTTTCGGACCTGTTAAAGGAGCGCGATGCAAAGAAGAACCTCCGCAACACATTCCCGTACGGCTCGCCCCAGTATCTCCTTTACGATATGCAGCAGAACGTGCTCAAAGTGATCATGAACACCTACTACGGTGTCTCGGGTTACGCTCGCTTCCGGCTCTATGATCGGGAGATCGGAGCCGCGGTCACCTCGGTTGGCCGGGCCATCATCGAACATACCCGGCATGTCATCGAAGAGGAAGGATATACGGTAATTTATGGGGATACAGACTCATGCATGGTGCAGCTCCCTCCCCTGGACCGGGAAAAAACCATCGGGACTGCAAGGTTGCTGGAAAAAAAGCTCAATGCAAGTTACCAGGATTTCGCCAAAAGAGAGCTCAATGCCGAAACCCATTACTTCTCGATCAAATTCGAGAAGATCTATGCCCGGTTCTTCCAGGCCGGGAAGAAGAAGCGTTATGCAGGCCGGCTAGTCTGGAAAGAGGGCAAGGAGACAGACCAGATTGATATTGTCGGTTTCGAGATCCGGCGCAGCGATACCCCGCAGATCACCAAGATCGTGCAGTCAAAGGTAATGGGACTGATCCTCGACGGGATGGGATTTGCGGAGATTAAGGAGTACCTCGGAGGTATCATCACGAAGTACCGTGCCGGGAAATTCTCCCTTGACGAGGTTGGTATCCCGGGTGGTATTGGAAAGTCCCTCGACGATTACGAGACCGATGATGCCCAGGTACGGGGGGCGCGGTATGCCAACCAGTACCTGCACACGGAGTTTGGCAAGGGCAGCAAGCCCAAGCGCATCTACATCAGGGCCGTAACCGGGAAGTACCCCAAGACGGATGTACTCTGTTTCGAGTATGCTGACCAGGTGCCAAAGGAGTTTGTCCCGGATTGGGAACTGATGCTTGAAAAGACTATAGAGCAGCCTATTTCCCGGATCATCGAGGCGCTGGGATGGGTATGGAAAGACGTTGATCCCTCTCATACCACGCTTGCCCAGTGGGGATTTGGATAATCCCGGAAAAGCTCGGAATGATTTCGCCGGCTCCCCTCATGGTATCGCAGCCGGCCCTTTGAACGGTTTTAATGTGATTTATTGCCCCATTATATTAAGAATATTCAAAAATACCTGATTCTCATTATTCTCTTTTCAAATGCTGCTCCCATTATGTAGATTTGGGTGCCGGTTGGGGGAAAATTATTAATGCATATTTGTGCAATGAGGAATCAGAGACAAAAGACCAACCGGGGGAGACCGGCCGGGAACTTTTCCTTCAGCCGGGTGCCCTTTACAATGAAGTGAACTGATGTCAGGACAATCATCTCTCATGGGGGAACGGGAAGAAAGTTTCGTGGATCTCTGGCTGTTTATTATCGTTGCCACGACAATTATCGCACTTCTTATCAATATTCTTGCGCTTCATTATGGAACTGCGGCGGTAGCTGCAAACCTCCTCTATATCCCGATTGTCCTTGCCGCGTACTGGTACCCCCGGTGGGGGATCTCATATGCAATCGGGGTTTCTGCCCTCTTTATCGGAACCGTTGCGTTCGTGACCGGGGGAGTGAC
>Ga0187782_10003553_pt1 | contig 11626 bp, 8 predicted proteins | sample 0715_SJ02_MP15_2_FD_132454 | JGI IMG/M metagenome (GOLD analysis project Ga0187782, IMG submission 132454) | Tropical peat soil microbial communities from peatlands in Department of Meta, Colombia - 0715_SJ02_MP15_20_MG | ecosystem: Environmental > Terrestrial > Soil > Wetlands > Peat | place...
AATCCAGTTCGCGGCCGGAACCCGCCCTGCGAAGACGAGACGGTTTTCTTCCAGATGAAACAGAATACCATCGCCGATGACGAAACCGTCGTAGCTGCAGGGCGCGAATTGCTTGGCCCGATTCACGGGAAAGTTCGCGAAGCTGTTGGTTGCGAGATAGGACAGCATTCGCAGCGCATCCGGGCCTTCGACGTAGATGTTCGCCATATGGTGCGACTGGTCGAACAGAACTGCGGTCTCACGCCAGGCGCGTTGTTCATCGCGCCAATTGGAATACTCGTAAGGAACCACCGGATAGATGTAAGCGCCAATCTGAGAATCGCGCAGCATCTTTACCGGGTTTCCCGCGGTCTGCAGCAAATCTTCCAGGCTTTTCTCTTTCATCTCGTCACTCCATGCGAGAATCTAGACAGGGCGACGTTCAGTATACGGAACATGCAACCATTTTGTCATACGCTAAGAATTGACAGCCTGAGAAGCAATGCAGACCGGCAGAGATTTCTGTTGGAACCAAGTAGATCTCATGTAGGTTCATAGCCTGAAGCGAACGGAGATGCACCAGTGGCAGGAATCGTGACATTCGACGAGCTTGGTCCCGTCGGGCTGGTTTGCATAGACAATCCTCCCGTGAACGCGCTCAGTCATTCCGTAAGGCTTGGGCTTGTCGATGCGATTACGCGGGCGGAAACGAGTCCTGGCATCAAGGCATTGCTAATTATGTCAAGCGGTGAGCTGTTCAGCGCGGGGGCTGAGATCACCGAGTTTGATCATCCCCCGGTGGATCCCACGTTACAACAAGTGCAGGCTACAATTGAGTCCTCTCCCATTCCTGTAGTCGCCGCCATCCACGGACTCGCTTTGGGCGGAGGACTCGAACTGGCAATGGCCTGTCATTATCGCCTTGCCCATAAGAACGCGAAACTCAGCATGCCAGAGATCACGCTGGGCATCATTCCGGGCGCTGGTGGCACGCAACGTCTTCCAAGATTAATCGGAGCGCGCGCTGCCTTGGATATGATTCTTTCTGGCACACCTGTTTCAGCGCTTGATGCCAAGGCCAACGGTCTGGTGGATGAGGTTGCGGAAGGCGATCTGCGCGATACCGCCTTGAGTTTTTGTGAACGGCTTTTGCACGACGGACTTGGCCCGCGTCCAACATGTAATCACGCTTTCGTTGGCGGCCTCGATGATGCCGAGATTGCTGCTACGCTACTATCCCACGCTCGTGCTTTGAAGGGACGAACGACCCAAAATCTGGCAGTAGAAGCAATCAAAGCTTCCAAGCTGCCTTTTGCGCAGGGTATCGCGATTGAGGCCGCTCTCGCACAAAAATCGTTAGCTTCACGCGAGAGCCTGGCGCTTCGGCACTTATTCTTCTCGGAGCGTGACGCCGGCAAGTTGGCCGGACTATCTTCTGCCAAGACTAAACAGACACAGCCGCCAGCGATCCGACGCGTGGCGATAATCGGCGCCGGCACGATGGGTACCGGCATTTCGATGGCTTTCGCCGACGCTGGTTTGGAAGTGCTAATCAAGGACAACGATCCCGCTGCCCTTACCCGCAGCCGTGAAATTGTCCAGTCAACGTACGCTTCCAGCGTCCGCCGTGACCGCATCACGCAGAGCGTCGCCGATGAACGGATTCGGCGTATCAGAAGCACGATTGACCTGGCCGCCGTAGCCGACGCCGATCTTGTTATCGAGGCTGTATTTGAAGACATGGAGTTGAAGAAGAAGATATTGTTGAAGCTTGACTCTCTTTTGCCTCCCGAGCGCCTCATCGCTACGAATACATCTACCCTTTCTGTGACCGAACTCGCTGGCGCTACGGCGCATCCGGAACGGATTTTGGGCCTGCATTTCTTCGTCCCCGCACACGCTTCAAAGCTCTTGGAGGTTGTACGCACTGACCATACTTCGCCTGAAAGCTTGTCAACAGCAATTCGCGTGGCGAAGCTGCTCAAGAAGAATGCGGTTCTCTCGCGGGACGCCTTCGGTTTCATCGGGAATCGGATGATGCTCGACGGCTACTTTCGTGAGGCCGAGCAGCTTCTACTGGAAGGAGCCACGCCGGCACAAGTTGACACGGCGCTCGAGAACTTCGGGTTCGCCATGGGACCGCAACGGGTAAGCGACCTGGGCGGCAATGACGTGGGCACCAAAGCGCGTATCCAGCTTTTCAAACGGGAGAGCCGCCCGAATCCCTATTTCGTCATCGCCGATCGCCTGACAGAAATGGGCAGGCTGGGCCAGAAGACCGGTCGCGGTTTCTATCGGTATGAGCACGGCAGCCAGGAGGCTTTGCCGGACGCCGAAGTCATCGACCTTATCGAAGAGCTTGCGTTGGACAGAGATATACGGCGGCGCGAGATCAAGAATGAGGAGATTGTTGAGCGATGCATCTTATCCCTGATCAACGCGGGTGCGATGGTCCTCGAGGAAGGCATCGCAGCGCGCGCCGCCGATATCGATGTGGTTTGGACCAGTGGTTACGGATTTCCACGTTACCTGGGAGGGCCGATGTTTTACGCCGATACGCTGGGTGTCTCCCACGTGTTAGAGCGCATTCGCGACTATCATGAAAAGCTGGGGCATTATTGGCGTCCCGCCGGGTTGATAGAGCAGCTTGCGGCCGCCGGCTCAAGCTTCGAACAGTGGGATCGGACGGCCGCATCACGCTATTAACCGTGTTGTCCTCGCAATCCGCCGCGTTGCTGATCCAACGCGATCTAACTTCATCTACGATTGTGGCGGCATCACGCGAGAGCGGTACAATTCGAGCAAACCGCCGGGAAGGGAGAATTCCCGACGCTAAGGGATGAAGTACAAGCGCATCGTCGTCAGGAAACATGGCCCGCCCGAGAACCTGCATATCACTGAGTGTGACCTGCGGGCTCCCAGAGGCAAGGAGGTTCGGGTCAAAATTCTTGCCTGTCCTGTTTGCCTGCCCGATGTGCAGAATCGTTATGGCCTAAGCCCATTCGCGCCCAAGTTGCCCTACCCGCCCGGCCTCGCCATTGTGGGCGTCGTCGATGCCGTCGGCCCTGGCGCTCGGCGGGCCACGGAAGGCGCCAAAGTTTCGGCCTATCCGGCATGCGGAGGCTACGGCGAGTACGTCTATGTCGCCGAATCCCGGCTTGTTTCTGTTCCTTCATCCCTCAATGCGGCCGAAGCGGCCCCAGTGGTGCTGAACTACCTCACGGCCTACCAGGCGTTGCACCGGCGCGCGAAAGTCAAGGCCGGGGACAAGGTGCTCATCATCGGTGCGAGCGGCGGATGCGGAACAGCTTTTCTGGATCTCGGCAGGCTTGCCGGCCTCAAGATGTATGGCGTCGCTTCCGGAGGCAAGAGATCCACCCTCACCAGATTCGGTGCGATTCCGATTGACTATCGCACGGAGGATTTCGTGGAGGTGATTCGCCACGCAGAGCCCGATGGACTCGACTTCGTTTTCGACGGCATGGGCGGCGATTACATCCGGAGGGCCGTCCCACTGTTGCGCCGCGGAGGGGTGCTGGTGGAGTACGCTAATCCTCTGAGCCTTCGCGGCGTGGTCCGTCTTCTTGCGAGGATAATCGTGCTCGACCTGCTCCCAAACGGCAGGACGGTCAAGATCTACGGTGCGGGTCTCTCCCTCTTCTACCGAAGGCCCTTTCTGGACGACTGGGCCACACTCTTCCGGCTGCTCCAAGAGGGCAAGATTCATCCGGTCATCAGTGGAGTGTTTCCACTGTTCGAGGCTGCGCGGGCAAATGCTCTACTTGAGGGCGGTCAGGTTGTGGGTAATCTCGTCCTGGTGGCGCCGGAACTGCTGGCCGCCAGTGGGACAATGTAGCTCGGCTCCCTTATTCAATGGACGCTAACTCTGCCCCACACGCAGCACTCGTTCATCCGCATCTCCGAACAGAGTTTCGACAAGTTCGGGCCGGTTGCGCTGCAATGCGCGGCTGTTAACTGTGCCCTTCTCCGTCAGCTCGCCGGCCGCACTTGACGGTGGAACTTCGACCAGAAGGGCTGCAACGATACGATTCGAACTGCCGGTTCCAGCGGCATACAGTCTGACTAGGCGTTCCTGGAGCATAGCCCGAAGCGTGGGGTGGGAAGCGATTTGTGCCGGCTTGGCCGCACGATCCAGGGCCGCGGCGGCGGCGCATTCCTCCCAGTCAGGAAAGATCAGAATGCGCACGTCCTTGCGGTCAGCTCCGGCGACCACAACTTCGTAGGCTAGCGGACGCAGCACATCCAGGGCATCCAGCCGCAACTTACCAGCGCTGACTTTAGTGCCCGAATCCAGCTTGAAAACTTCGTTCATCCTGCCATCGAAACGCAGGCCGGCCTGTGGCCGTTCGGGATCAATAAAACTGAGCAAATCGCCTGAGCGCAGGAACCCTTCTTCATCGAAAGCAACTTCGGTTACCGCAGGATCTCGCCAATAGCCTGGGGTAACGTTGGGGCCCCGATAACGAACCTCGAAGCTGTTGTCGTCGGCAATTAGCTTGAGCTCGACGCCCGCGACCGGTATGCCGACCACCCCTGGGCCACTTGCCGCCGCGTTGCCGAAGAGCGCAATGGGCGCGGTCTCGGTCATACCGAGGCCGCTCACCGTCAGAATCCTGTGCCCGACCGTTTCCACCGCCAACCGTTCCAGATCGAACCAGGTGGCCGGTTGCATCGAGGCCGCGGCGTACCAGAGAAACTTGAGCCGTCGGAAAAAATGCTCGCGAAAAGCGCGGTCGGCGTCCAAATGAGGGATCAACAGCTCATAGCCACGAGGCACATTGAAGTAAATGGTCGGAGATACCCGGCGCAGCAGTTCCAGACTTGCGCCAAATAGTGTGGGAGTGGGTTTCCCCGGATCGATATACAGAGTGCCGCCATTGTGAAGAATGATGCTGAAATTGCTGTTGCTGCCCGCAGTGTGGTTCCAGGGAGCCCAATCCACCATCACTGGCGGCTCTTCCTCCAAGCAGGGGGCCACCTGCCGCTTCATCTGCGAGTTGCAACAAATCATGCCGTGAGTGTTGATGACGGCTTTCGGCATGCCGGTCGAGCCGGAGGTAAACAGGAACTTGGCAATCGTTTCCCGGCCAACCCGCGCAGCTGCTTCGCGTACTTCATCACGACGGCTGCCATCTCCCTGCAGTGATGCAAGGTCACGCATGTTCGTGCAGGCTGAAGCGTTGCGAAGAGCAATGGTTGGAATCTCAGCTTTAAGAGCGTGTTCAATTGCTTTGCGATAAAGCTCGCCATCATCCACTACGACCATTCCAGGGGTTAACAACCCAAAAGCGTGGAAAAGCTTCGCGTAATCGATGGACTGAAGAGCATAGGCAGGAGCGATCGGAGCAATCGGGATGCCAACGTAAAGCGCGGCCAACATGATGAGCGCGTGATCGATCCCATTTGCGGCGAGAATGGCGAGCGGTCGCTCGGGACCCAGCCCATAGCCGAGCAATCCCTCGGCCAGGAGCAGCACCCCCTCCTTAGCTTCCCGGTAGGAGATACAGCGCTCGCCAGTTCTGGTCTGCTCGACCATGAAGATGCGATCTGGCGCTTCCCGTGTCCAGCGGTCAAGCCAATCTCCCACGCGACAGTCGTAATCCCCCAGGGGTTCAACGGAGCGCATCAGCAAACTACCGTCCGGCCGGCGAGTTAGCTCGACGTCGGGCGAGAAGAACCGCACCGGACGTAGCGGTAAACTGCGCACCGTCGTAGTATGGTTCAGTGTACTCAACGCGATGAGCTTAATGGATGTAATCTCACGCTGCAAGACATGGGAAGTAAGCACCCCTTCCCTTAGAATAGAGCAAGCATGAGGCTTAGTGCCAAGCGTTTATCCATGCGAGCAGTGGGTGCCAACAACGGGTCCCGTGGCGAAGTGTACGACGAACCGGGTCACTTGATCCGGCGCGCTCAGCAGATAGCCGTTTCCATGTTTCACTCGACTATGGGCAATGGTGTCACGCCCATTCAATATTGCGTGCTGCGGGTTCTTCAGGAGCATCCTGGGATTGACCAAGTGACGCTGGCGAGATTTTGTGCGCTCGACACGTCCACCGCTGCAGACCTGGCGGTACGGCTGGAAGAACGCGGGCTCGTTCACCGGATGATGCCTATGAAGAGCAAGCGGTTTCGCCTGCTTCATCTCACTCCAGAAGGAACTGCCCTGCTCAAGAAGCTCGTCCCACGCAGTACTGTTCTGGCGGGTCGCCTGCTTCAGGCACTTAATAGGGATGAGAAGAAGGTCTTTATGCATCTCCTGAAGAAATTCGTTCACGTAAACAACGACGAAAGCCGCGCCCCCCTTGATCGCGGCGTCGGTCGGACACGAAATGACAAGAGATAGAGCATCCCGGGCAGAGCTCTGGTCTGCGAATCCTCTTGCGTTTCGGGGTTATAATCTCCGCCATCGTTTTGGGGATTACATGCCTTGGACCACGGGCCAGTTTGGACCGCGAAAAATCCCAACAAAACGGCGGGAACCTCAGAATCGATCGTAAGTAGCCTACCGCCGCGCGCAACGCATCCGCGGATCGGAAGGTATGCATGAGCGCAACCGTCAAATCGCGATGCTTTCCGCTCCCGAGTTCCTTGAGGGTAATCGCTGGGACAGAGCAAGCGCAGGCTATGTACCCCTATTACATGCAATTCACCAAGGAGGATGACGAGCGCTTCTGGTTCTACAATTCCATGCATTTCCCGGAACCAATGTGCGCCTTTGACGTCACCACCGCGGAAGCCGCCTATTGCGCTCTGGGAGCAGCCAACACACGGGTGCACAGCTTGCCGACGACACTTGGAATTGACTACCGCATCATCAACGGGCGGATCTACATTGGCGGTAACGCTGTAACGGATCCAGCCGAAATTGCGCGGCGCACAAAGGAATTCCAGCAACGGGCCTTCTATTACTACGAACACTGGGAAGAATTGTTCGCGCAATGGAAAAACAAGATGCTGGGTTTAATCCGCGTAGCCGAGGCCCTGCCGAAGCTCACGCTACCCGAGTTCGAGCCCTTGGAGCACGTTCACGCCGGACGCGGCATAGCCTCCAACCACTACCTCCTCGACATCTACCAGAAGACCCTCGAGGGCTACTTCCGCATGTGGCACCATCACTTTGAGTTTCTGCTGCTCGGTTATGGCGCCTATCTTACCTTCTTTGATTTCTGTAAGAAGGCATTCCCGGAAATCAGCGAACAGACAGTAGCCCGCATGGTCGCAGGCATGGAAGCAGAAATTTTTCGCCCCGACGACGAGCTCAGGCGTCTTGCCAAACGCGCCATTGAGCTAGGAGTGGATGACGTATTCCGAGACGGCACGCCTCCCGGCAATATCATTCAAACGCTGGAGCGGTCCACATCCGGCAGGAAGTGGCTCGAAGAACTGGCCGACTCCCGTGACCCCTGGTTCAACATCAATGTCGGCGACGGCTTCTACCACTACCATCGTTCCTGGAACGACGATCTCTCAATGCCTTTTGCCTCTCTGCCCGGCTACATCGCCAATGTGAAAGCCGGCGAGCGCATCGAGCGGCCAATCGACAAGCTGATGGCCGAGCGCCAGCTGCTCATTGCCAATTACCGTGAGCTGCTTAATAGCGATGAGGAGCGCGCCGCCTATGATCAGATGATTCAGCTTGCGCATCGTGTGTTCCCCTACGTCGAAGGACACAAATTCTATTGTGAGCATTGGTACACCAATCTCTTCTTTAACAAGATCCGAGAATTTGGGGCACTATTGGCCGAACATGGCTTCTTCCCGAACGGGGAGGACATCTTTCACCTGACTCACTACGAAGTAGAGGCGGCGATTATCGATCTCATGATCTCCTGGTCGAACGGATCACCCCCGCGCGGACCAGTTCGCTGGACCGCAATCATAAATGAGCGCAAAGCGGCGATTGCCGAATGGGCCAAGCGTGAGACTCCGCCCGCTCTGGGACCGGTGCCCGACGTCATTGATGATCCTGCCATTGTCATGCTGTGGGGAATCACACGGGAGAACCTCGAGGCATGGCTAGCGGCGGGCGAGAAACCAGATTCCAATGAGATTAAGGGATTCGCCGCCTCCAGTGGCGTAGTTGAGGGAATCGCCCGAGTAGTGATGTCAGTGGATGAAATTGATCACCTGCACCACGGAGACGTTCTGGTCTGCCACGTTACTAATCCTAGTTGGGCGCCGGTTTTTCAGAAGATTGCGGCAGCAGTTTCCGACATCGGCGGCTCGATGAGCCACGCTGCTATCGTCGCACGGGAATATGGCCTGCCCGCAGTCGTGGGCACGGGCACAGCTACGCAGAGGATCAAAGACGGCCAGCGTATTCGCGTAGATGGCGGGAGAGGCGTGGTGACAATCCTGCAGTAGTGTTCTTTCTGTGTCCCTCTGTGTCCTCTGTGGTTTCACCAGAGAGGAGAAAGAGTCACACAGTGCAGCTAGAGCGCATCGGGAGGCAGATGATGACTGTATCGACAATTACCAAAATGACAGCTCCGCCATCCACGGCGTACAAAATCGTGGATGTACCCGAACCATATGCAGACGTAATCAAGCGGCACGGCATCGCGGGTACATTTGTCAGCGCGTCGGAACAGGAGAGCCCATGGGTGCCGTTTGGCCCCAACGCTGCGATCCGCCACCTCCTCTTCGATACCCGCCACAACATTTTCAGCAACATTTTGTGGATGAAGTCCGCTGGCGTAATCGGCACACACAAGCACCGTGGAACGGTAGTAATGATCTGCCTGGAGGGCAGCGCGCGCTATCTCGAATATGATTGGGTGGCCGGCCCTGGCGCGTTCATCTACGAAACTCCCGGGCTGATCCATACGCTTGTGAGCGATGAACCCAATGGAGTGAAGCTGTTCGGTTGGCTCCAGGGACCGCTCGAGTTTTACGACGACAACGGGAATTTCGTCGAAACGGTCGATGTGTGGTGGTTCATCAATCACTACGAGGCGTACTGCCGCGAGCACAGCATTCCGATTAATAAGCAGCTCTACATTTGAACAGCCTGCAATGCGTTCTACCGCAAACATCAGTTGGTTCGCCGATATCACACTTGCCGATCGTGCCACGGTTGGAGGCAAGGGCGGTTCGTTGGGCGAGTTGACCCGTGCCCATATCACCGTGCCACCCGGTTTTGTAGTAACCACGCGGGGGTTTGAACGCTTTTTGGCTGAGCTGGAGAAAGAAAACCCGATTCGATCACGTGTGCAGGTGCTGCGGTCCCAGAACCTGGAAGAAATTAGATGCTCTTCCGAAGAAGTGCGCGCACGGTTTGAAACTGCGCGTGTGCCGGAAGATATTTGCGCGGACATCATGGCGGCACATGCTGAGCTGTGCGGCCCGGACCTCAGCTGGCCATTGGCGGTGCGGTCCTCGGCTACCGCTGAGGATTCAGAGGCTGCCAGCTTCGCCGGCCTGCAAGACACTTATCTCTGGGTGAAGGGCGCCGAGGCCATTCTGAAACACGTGCGCTCTTGCTGGGCCAGCCTTTATTCCGTTCCCTCGATCTCGTATCGCCGGAATCACTTAATACTGGAAAACGAAGTGGGGATCGCAGTTGTCGTGCAAAAGATGGTGGATGCGCGCTCGGCGGGAGTGATGTTTACGCGCAGCCCACTGAGCGGAGACCGCTCGGTGATCACCATCGAGGCAACTTGGGGGCTGGGCTCAGCCCTGGTAAGCGGCGAAGTCACACCGGATCGCTTTGTGATTGCGAAAATCACCGGTGAAATCCCCGTGCGTGAAATTTCCGACAAGTCTATACAACATGTGCCAGCCGACGGCGGCGGGATTAGGAATTCAGAGACATCGGAAGAGCTCCGCCGTGTGCCCTCGATCAGCGATGGAGAACTGAAAGCTCTGGCGGAAATCGGCTGCAGAGTCGAACGCCACTACGGAAGGCCTCAGGACATCGAGTGGGCGATTGATCGCGAGGGCCAGATCCTGTTGTTACAAAGCCGCCCCGAGACGGTATGGTCCGGCAAAGACAAAGCTCCATTGGCGAAGCCGGCGGAGAACCCCCTGCTGCATGTGATGAACATCTTTGGAGGCCGCCGTTGACGCTCACGGCCAAGGACGTGGCCGAGATCATGAGCATCCTCGAGGAATCGAGCTTCGATCAATTGTCGCTCGAAATCGATGGGGTCAAATTGAACCTGCAGCGCAGGTCGGCGGTGCGCCAAGTTCCCGATCCTCCCCCGGCACTATCCCCGCTGCCGAATTCCCTGCTACAGCCGATGCCAAAGCCACCATCCGAAACTGGCCTGTTGGAAATCCCTTCTCCTCTCGTCGGAATCTTCTACCTCGCGCCCAAGCCGGGTGAGCCGCCGTTTGTAGAGCTTGGATCCAAGCTCGTCGAGGATACAGTGATTGGGATCATCGAAGTCATGAAACTAATGCACACCGTCCATGCAGGTGTGAAAGGCGAGGTGGTCGAGATATTGGTGAAGAACGGTGGGGCGGTCGAGTATGGTGAAGTTCTGATGCGTGTGCGTCCAAAGGGCTTGAACGGTGGCTAAGATTCAAATTGTTGAGACCTCACTGCGTGACGGCAACCAGAGTCTTTGGGCGGCGCTTGGCATTGACACGGCCAAAACTCTGACTATTGCGCCTGTCATGGATCGCGTGGGTTTTAAGGCCATTGACTTTACTACGTCCACACACATGGGGGTTGCCGTCCGCTATAAGAAGGAAGACCCATGGGAGCGAATTCGACTGATGGCAAAGGCCACACCGAATACGCCACTGCAATTTCTCTCGACAGGCTTCCGCTTTATTTCCTGGGAAACGGCCAGCCCTGAATTCATGAAGCTGGCGTTCGCCACCCTGGTGAAAAACGGGATGCGGCGCTTCGCGCTAGCTGATCCGATGAACAATGCCGATTCCAACGTCGCCTGCGCGCAGATGATCAAGGAAGTTGGCGGCGAATTCGTGATTGCTGCTCTGGTTTTTACAATAACGCCAATCGACCATGACGCACGCTATGTGGAACGCGCCCGCAAACTTGCAGCTAGTCCGCACGTGGATGCGCTTTATATCAAGGACCCTGGTGGACTGCTGACGCCCTTGTGCGCGAGAACTATGATTCCCGCGATCAAGGCGGTCATTGGAAACAAGCCGCTGGAACTCCATTCCCATTGCACCATCGGTCTGGGCGAGTTGGTCTACATGGACGCACCGGAGTGGGGCGTAGGCACGGTGCAGTGCGCCTCGGGCGCCGCGAGCGATGGGATATCCAATCCCCCCGCCGAACGCGTTGTGGCCAATCTGCGCGAACTCGGGCACCAGATAGATGTTGACGATCAAGCTTTGGCGGAAGTTGGCCGCTATTTCACGCGCCTGGCAGAGGCCGAGGGACTTCCCGCCGGTCGACCGCAGGCTTTTGACGCCGCATACTTCCACCACCAGTTGCCCGGCGGCATGGCGGGCACGATGCGGCGGCACCTAGCGGAAGGCAGGCTGACACACCTGGAAGGCGCAGTCATCGAAGAATTGGGCCGGGTACGTCAGGAGTTGGGCTGGCCGATTGTGATGACACCCTTCTCGCAGATGTTGCTGACCCAAGCGGTGATGAACGTGACTCGTAAGGAGCGATATGCGGTTGTGCCTGACGAAGTAA
>Ga0187782_10003555_pt1 | contig 11623 bp, 7 predicted proteins | sample 0715_SJ02_MP15_2_FD_132454 | JGI IMG/M metagenome (GOLD analysis project Ga0187782, IMG submission 132454) | Tropical peat soil microbial communities from peatlands in Department of Meta, Colombia - 0715_SJ02_MP15_20_MG | ecosystem: Environmental > Terrestrial > Soil > Wetlands > Peat | place...
CAGCCGCACCGGGTTTTCCGTCACCCCGGCGCGCAACGAGCCGCCGGCCCCCGCCATGAACAGTACGGTCGAGAGCGCCGGCTCGCAGTTCTCCTGGATGCGCTCGACCGACGCGCGCAGCGCGGCGGGAAGCTCGGCCTCCCTGGGAATGAGGTCGTCGCCGAGGCGATAGAAGCCCCAGTGCTCGCCGGTGGTGGAGACCATCAGCAGCCGCAGCCCCGGCCAGGCCGTCTTGGGGTCGATCGTCTCGATGACCGCCAACGGATCGGCGATGTCGGTGCCGCCCCAGCCGCGGCCGGGCGAAGCCACCTGGAAATAGCGGCCGGGGGTCGAGCGCCGGCCGCGCACGCGGATGCCGGCGGGCGCCATGCCGAGGAAGCGCCCGGCCTGATGCTCGGTGAGCACGCCGGTGATGTGGTCGTCGACGACGATCACCTCGTCGACATGGCCCTGCCATTGCTTGGCGAACATGCCGATGGCGGCGGAGCCGCAGCCGACGCGCATGCGCTCTTCCTCGACGCCGTCGATCACCGGCGCGCGGCCGGCCTGGACGGTGAGCCGCGCGCCGCCGTCGACGGCAAGCGTCACCGGCCCCTTGTTGCAGAGCGCCAGCAGCGTGTCGCAGGCGACGACGCCCTCTTTCTTGCTGCCGCCCGTCAGATGCCGCACGCCGCCCAGCGCCAGCATCTGCGAGCCGTATTCGGCGGTGGTGACGTGGCCCACCTGCTCGCCTTCGGCGCGGACCGCCGCCTGCTCCGGGCCGATATAACGGTCGGTGTCGATCTTCACCTTGACGCCGCAATAGCTGAAGATGCCCTCGGTGACGACGGTGACGACATCGACGCCGCGATGCCGGCTGGCGACGATGAAGGGCGCGGGCTTGTAGTCGGGATAGGTGGTGCCGGAGCCGATGCCGGTGAGCAGCGCCGGCGCGGGCGCGACCAGCGAGCCGTCCCACTCCGCCGCGGAAAGGAACGGCACCACCGCGCCCTTTTGGTCGATGACATGCTGCGCCAGCACCATCGGATCGGTGCGCGTCAGCACGCCGCCGATATTGGCGTAGCGGTCGCAGGCGCCGGCCTTGCCCGGACGGATGCGGCACAGCACCGGGCAGGCATCGCAGGTCACCACTTCCTCAGCCATGGGTCTCTCCCTTGCCGGCGGCAAGCAGCGCCGCGCGCACCCGGTCGTGGGTCGCCGGCACCTGGCGCAGCCGGACGCCGGTCGCGTGATGAATGGCGTTGAGGATCGCAGGCGCGGTCGGCACCAGCGCCGGCTCGCCGATGCCCTTGGCGCCATAGGGGCCGAGCGGGTCGGGGGCCTCGATCAGCAGGCACTCGATCTCCGGCACGTCGCCGATGGTGGGAATGAGGTAGTCGTGGAGATTCTCGGTGCGGCCGGGGATGTATTCCTCCATCAGCGCGAGGCCCAACCCTTGCGCGACGCCGCCCTGAATCTGGCCTTCGACCTGGGTCGGGTTGATGGCGCGGCCGACGTCATGGGCGGCGGTGACGCGCGTCACCTTGACCGTGCCGAGGCCGAGATCGACCGCCACCTCGGCGATCTGCGCGGCAAAGGCGTAGGTCGCATAAGGCACGCCCTGCCCGTCCTCGTCGAGCGGCGTGGTCGGCGGGTCGAACGTGCCGCTGCCGGTGAGCACGTCGCCGGTCTCGTTCGAGGCGGGCAGAGCGGCGAGATCGACCCATCGCAGGTCGCCGCCCTGCCGCACCGTCACGGGATTGCCGCCGAAGCGGATCTCCGCCGGCTCGCCGAGCCCGGCCCGCGCCAGGATCTGGCGGCGGAGATCCTCGGCTGCGCGCTTCACCGCGGCGCCGGAGATGAAGGTCTGGCGCGAGGCCGAGCTTTTGCCGGCGTCCGCCGTGCGGTCGGTATCGCCGGTGATGAGGCGCAACCTCGCCAGCGGCGCGCCCAGCGCGTCGGCGCAGATCTGCATCAGGATGGTGTTGGCGCCCTGGCCGATATCGACGGCGCCGCTGTAGAGCGTGAGCGCGCCGTCACGATCAAGGCCGACGCGCATGGTCGAGGGATTGGACATCGAGGTGTTGCCGATGCCGTACCACATCGCCGCGAGGCCGACGCCGTGCCGCAGCACGCCCTTGCCGCGATTGAACCGCGCCGCCTCCGCGCGCGCGCTTTGCCAACGCGGCTTCAATGCGTCGAGGCAGGAAACGAGCCCGACGCTCGCCGCCAGCACCTGGCCGGTGGCGGTGGCATGACCGGGGCGCAGCGCGTTGCGCAAGCGCAGCTCCAGCGGATCGATGCCGAGCTTTTCCGCAAGCTCGTCGAGCAGCGTCTCCGTCGCCACCGCCGTCTGCGGCACGCCGAAGCCGCGGAAGGCGCCGGCGGGCGTCTCGTTCGTATAGATGGCGCGGGCGACGGCACGGACATTGGGCACGCGATAGGGACCGCTTGCATGGACCGGCACGCGGTTCGCCACCGTCGGCCCCCAGGAGGCATAAGCGCCGGTGTTGAAATCGGCATGGAAATCGACCGCGGTGAGCCGCCCCTCGGCATCGGCGGCGATCCGCGCGCGGATCGAAGCCGGATGGCGCTTGGTGGTGGAGGCCATGGATTCCGGCCTGGTGTAGACGCAGCGCACCGGCCGGCACAGCAGCCAGGCGGCGGTGGCGATCAGCGGCTGCAGCGACAGGTCGAGCTTGCCGCCGAAGCCGCCGCCCACCGCGCTCGGCAGGATGCGCACCTGGTCGGGACGGATGCCGAGGATCAGCGCCAGCTCGTCGCGATCCATATAGGGCGTCTGGGTGCAGGCGAAGATCTCGATGCGGTCGCCGACGCGGCGGGCATAGCCGGCCTCGGGCTCTATATAAGCGTGCTCGACGAAAGCCGTGCGATACTCGCCTGCGACCACGGCCGCAGCGCCGGCAATCGCGCTTTCGACGTCGCCGCAGGCGAGCCGGCCGGTGACGAGCACATTGTCGGGCTTCTCCCGATGGAGCGCCGGCGCGCCGGGAGCGAGCGCCGCCGCGGTGCCGATGACCGGCGGCAATTCCTCCCAGGCGATCGGCAGCGCGTCATCGGAGATCGCCTCGATGGTCGCGGCATCGCCCACCAGCGCCAGCACCGCCTCGCCGCGAAAGCGCGCCTCGCCTTCGGCGAGCGCCGGCTGGTCCTTGCCGGTGGGATATATCCCGAAGCGGTTCTGTCCCGGAATGTCGGCGGCGGTCAGCACGCGCACGAGGCCGGGATAGCGGGCCTGAAGCGCCGCAAAGGAGCCCAGGGTGAAGCGCGCGCGGGCATGAGGCGAGCGGACCGCGCGGAGCCAGAGCGCGTCCCCTGGCGCATCATCGGCGGCAAAGCGCTCGTTGCCGGTGAGCTTTGCCGCGCCGTCGACCTTGGCGACGCGCGCGCCGACGGCCGCGCCGACCGCCGGCGTCGCGTCGCCGCCACCGGCGACATGGAGCACCGCGTCGATGATCTTGCGATAGCCGGTGCAGCGGCAAAGCACGCCGCCCAGCGCTTCTTGCACCGCCGTCTCGTCGGGATGCGGCCGGCGCGCCAGCAGGTCGGAAGCCGCCATCAGCATGCCCGGCGTGCAGATGCCGCATTGCGCGGCGCCATGGCGCAGAAACGCCTTTTGCAGCGCGCCGAGCGCGCCGCTCTCCGTCAGTCCTTCGACGGTCAGGATGCTGCGGCCTTGGGCCTGCGCCGCCGAGACCAGGCAGGCGCAGATTTGCGCGCCGTCGAGCAGCACGGTGCAGGCGCCGCAATCGCCGGCATTGCAGCCGATCTTGGTGCCGGTAAGCCCGAGATCCTCGCGCAGGACATCGGCCAGCCGCCGCGCCGGCGCCGTCTCGACGACAGAGGCGCGTCCGTTGACAGTGAGCGCGAGCCTCATGCGGCGTCTCCGGCAAGTCCGTCGAGGAGGCGCGCGACCAGCGTGCGCGCGGCGTCGCTGCGATAGGCGGCCGTGCCGCGGACATCGTCGATCGGCGCGAGCGGCGCCAGATGCCTGGCCTCGACGGCGACGCCGAGACCGGGCGCGCAGCGCCGCCCCTGGAGTGCCGTTTCGAGATCCGGCAACCGCCGCGCCACCGGCGAGCAGGCGCCGACGGCAATGCGCGCCGCGGCGATGCGCCCCGCGGCGACCTCCAGCACCGCTGCCGCCATGACGATGGAGATCACCAGATATTTGCGCGCGCCGAGCTTGGCAAACCCGGCGCGGGCGGGATGGCGCGGCTTCGGCACCAGCACCGCGGTCATCAGCTCGTCCGGAGCGCACGCGGTGCGGCGGTTGCCGGTGATGAAGGCGGCGAGCGGCAGCACGCGCGTTCCGCCGCGCGATGCGAGCTCCACCGCGGCGTCGAGCGCCAGCAGCGGCGGCACGCCGTCGGCGGCGGGGGACGCATTGCAGAGATTGCCGGCGATCGTGCCGGCGTTCTGGATCTGCACGCCGCCGACCTCGCGCGCGGCGAGCTTGAGCCCGTCGAGCCAGGCCGGCAACTCCGCCGCAATGACATCGCTCCAGCGCGTAATGGCGCCGATGCGAAGATGGTCGCCGGCATCCCTAATGCCGCCGAGCGCCGCCAGCGCGGTGATGTCGAGGATGTCCTCGGCGAGCGGCCGGCCGACATGCGCCGGGTAGACATCGGTGCCGCCGGCCAGCACCGTCATCGGGTTCTCCGCCAGCGCCGCCAGCGCTTGCGAGAGATCGGTCGGGCGCAGATAAAGCCCCATCGGGCCGCTGCCCTTTCGTTCGTATACGTATATTCTAACAGCCGAGCCAGACCCGGATGTCAAGCGCGATGCGGGCGACAGCGGTTGCTGTTGCAACCGCGAGAGCCCGCACCGCGGCGACTAGCCCGCATGGTGCGGCTCCCGCGCTTGCTGCGCAAGCGCTGACGCCGCCGGCGACGACGCGCTGCGCGCGTCGCGCTAGGCCAGCTTTTTCAAGAGCTTGAGAAACTGCAACTGCTCGCGGGGGCGGAGCGGCGCCAAGGTGCGGGCGCTGACGGCGAAGCCCAGCGCGAGCGTGCGCTCGACGAGATCGCGGCCGCGCGGCGCGAGGCGGAGCTTCGTGCGGCGGCGGTCGCCGGGATCGCCGGAGCGGCCGATCAGCCGGCGCGCCATGAGACGCCGGACCACGCCCTGGATGGTCGCGGGGTCCATGGCGGTGAGCCGGCCCAGCTCGTTCTGCGATTGCTCGCCGAGATCGTGGAGCTTGACCAGGGCCGCGAATTGCGTCGGCGTCAGCCCGTGCGCCTCGCCCAGCTCGGCAAGAAAGATCGCGGTGGCGCGCTGATGCGCGCGGCGCAGGAGATGCCCGACCTGCGCCTCCAGGACATAGCCATCGCTGCTCGCGTTCTTGCCGCGCTTCATCGGGCAATCCTAGCCCGGCCGGCGCCGGTTTGAAATTCCGCGCCGTCTCGCGCAGGATGGGCGCGGGAGGAAAAAGCGATGGCAATGCGCAAGCCCGCCCAGGGCCATATCGGTCATTTCGCCGGCATCGACGTGCCGTGGCTGGTGGCGCTGCGCGCGCGCACCCGGCGCGACCATCCCTTTCTCATCTGGGAGCCCTTCGAGGGGCCGGGCGAGACGCTGACCTATGGCGCCTTTCATCATCGCGTGGCGCAGCTTGCCGCGGGACTCGCGCGGCGCGGCGTCGGTCAAGGCGATTTCCTGCTGCTGCATCTCGACAATTGCCTCGAGACCATCCTCGGCTGGTATGCCGCGGCGGCGCTGGGGGCGGTGGCGGTGACCACCAACACCCGCTCCTCGGCCGCGGAACTCGCCTATTTCGCCGAGCATTCCGGCGCCGTGGCGGCGATCACCCAGCCTTCCTATGCCGAGCTGGTCAACGGCGCCTGCCGGCGGATCAAATGGCTCGCCGTCACCGCCCATGACGCGGGCGCGCCGCCCAAAGCCGGGCGCGGCCCCGACCGCGCCTCGGCCTTCGCCGCGCTCTTCGCCGAGGCCGAGGATTGCCCGCGTCGGGCGCCGGAGCCGATGGCGCCGGTCGGCGTGCAATACACCTCCGGCACCACGGCGCGGCCCAAGGGCGTGGTCTGGACGCATGCCAACGCGCTTTGGGGCGCCAAGGTCAATACGGCGCATGAGGATCTGCGGCCTGAGGACATACATCTCGTCAACCTGCCGCTCTTCCACTGCAACGCCCAATCCTATTCGGTGCTGGCCTCGCTCTGGGCCGGCGGCACCGCCGTGATCCAGCCGCGCTTCTCGGCGAGCCGCTTTTGGGCACCGGCGCTCAAGCATCGCTGCACCTGGACCTCGACCATCCCGTTCTGCACCCGCGCGCTGCTCGAGCAGGAACGGCCGAAGCAGCACAATTTCCGCCTCTGGGGCAGCGCCGTGTCGGAGCCGCCGAGCGACGCGCTCTTCGGCGTCAAGACCATCGGCTGGTGGGGCATGACCGAGACCATCACCCACGGCATCGTCGGCGAGGTGAACCAGCCCAACCCGCCGCTCTCGACCGGCCGCGCCGCCTTCGAATACGAGATCCGCGTCCTCGCCGAGGACGGCAGCCCGGTGCAGCCCGGGGAGACCGGCGAGCTGCGCATCCGCGGCATTCCCGGCATCTCGCTCTTCAAGGAATATCTCAACAACCCCCAAGCGACCGCCGAGAGCTATGACGAGGAGGGCTTCTTCCGCACCGGCGACCGTATCACCCTGCTCGAGGACGGCTTCCTGCGCTTTGCCGACCGCGCCAAGGACATGCTGAAGGTTGGCGGCGAGAACGTCGCGGCTTCCGAGGTCGAGCAGGTGATCATGATGCTCCCCGACGTGGCCGAGGTCGCGGTGGTGGCGAAGAAGCACAAGATGCTGGACGAGGTGCCGGTCGCCTTCATCCTGCCGCAAGGCGGCATGGCGGGGGCGCCGCCCGATCTCGCCGAGCGCGTGCTCGCCGCCTGCCGCGACAAGCTCGCGGATTTCAAGGTGCCGCAGGAAGTGCGGCTGGTCGACGCGCTGCCGCGCTCGACCTTGGAGAAGATCGCCAAGGCCGAGCTGCGCAAGCGGCTGGCGGAAGACTAAGCGCGGCGCCGCAAACCCCGCCGGCATTTGACCGGCCCGGCGCCGCCTGCCAATCTAGCGCTCAAAATCAACATCACAGGGAGGGATGCCGCCGTGAAAAAACTCGCCGTCCTCTTTGCCGCGCTGCTGCTCGCCGTCGGCGCCCGCGCCGCCGAGCCGCCCAAGGACCCGCCGGTCTTCGCCATCGGCGCGCTCTTCGCCATGACCGGCCAGGCGAGCTTCTACGGCCACACCATGGGCCAAGGCATGAAGCAGGCGATCGACGAGATCAACGCCAAGGGCGGCGTCGACGGCATCAAGCTCGAGGCGGCGATCGAGGACCACAAGGGCGGCGGCGGCCAGGACGGCGTCGCGGCGATGAACCGCCTCATTTCCATCCATCACGTGCAGGCGATGCTGACCTCGTTCTCCGCGCCCACCATCGCGGTGGCGCCGATCGCCGACCAGCAGCACGTCCTCATGCTGAACGGCGGCGCCGTCAGCCCGCAGCTCGTCGGCCTCAGCAAATACCTCTTCCACAACCGCTCGCTGTCGAGCGATCTGGCGCGCATCGCGCTCGTCTATGCCGCCGGCCTCAAGGGCAAGAAGCTCGCGCAGATCCAGTGGCAGAACGACGTCGGCGACAATATTGCGAAGATCGCCGAGCCGCTGTGGCAGAAGCTCGGCGGCACCGTCGTCGCCACCGAGAAGGTGGCGCAGGGCGCCACCAACATGGACACCCAGGTGGCGAAGATCCGCGCCGCCAATCCCGACGTCGTCGCGATCTGGATGTTCGCGCCGGAGGTCGGGCTCGCGCTCAAGCGGCTGCGCGATTTCGGCATGAAGCAGCCGATCGTTGGCGTCGAGTTCACCGAGAACGACGCCAAGATCGCCGGCGCGGCGGCCGAAGGCTATCATTTCGCCAACGACTATTTCGCCCCGTCCGACGACAATCCCTGGTCGAAGCAATTCGCCGCCGACTACAAGCAGCGCTATGGCGAGGAGCCCGATTTCTACGCCGCCAACTATTACGAAGAGGTCTACGTCGTCGCCGAATGCATCAAGCGCGCCCGCGCCAAGGGCGGCGACTACTGGAACGGCGAGGCGCTGCGCGAGGCGCTGCTCGCCAATCCCAAATTCGCCAGCGTCTATGGCGGGCAGATGACGTTCCAGGCGAACGGCGTCGCCTTGAAGCGCACCGCGCTCTTCACCGTCGAGGACGGCAAGCGCAAATTCGAGACCTTCCTCGAAGCGGGCGAGTAGGCGCGTCGCCCTGGCGCGCTTTCCGATGCAAACCTCGCCCGCCATCAGGAGCACAACGTGATCTTCTCCTCTCCGCCCCATTGGGGCGGAGAGGCAGGGTGAGGTGGGGATCGCCACGCTCTCGATCGCAAGAACAGAGATCGCGCAGGACAGCCATGTCTCATCCGGTTCCGAAGCGTTGAGGTGCTCGATGGCCTCAAGCACTTACGGAAAATCATCCGCCGAGCGCCGGCGGCACCCCCACCTCACCCGACCTCTCCGCCCCGAGGGGCGGAGAGGGGAAAGTTTGTCGAGGCGGAAGTCCCGAGCGGCCGGCCGCGCACTACACGGCGGAGCGCTGAGCGATGGAGCTTGCCGCTCAGCTTCTCATCGACGGCATCGTCAATGGCAGCCATTACGCGCTGCTGGGGCTGGGCTTCGGCCTGATCTTCGGGCCGACGCGCATCACGCATTTCGCCTTCGGGCCGCTCTATGAGCTGGCGGCCTACGCCGCCTGGACGGCCGCGGTGCCGCTCGGCCTGCCGCTGCCGCTGGCGGCGCTCGTCGGCGTCGTCGCGGGCGCGGCCGCGGGCGTCGCCACCTATCGCATCCTCTACCGCCCCTTCGAGCGGCGGCAGAGTTCGAGCCTCGTCGTGCTCATCGCCTCCTTGGGCCTTTTCATCGTGCTCGAGAACGCCATCGGCATCCTTTTCGGCAGCGACACCAAGGTGGTGCCGGGCTTCAGCGCCGACGTCTTCCTGGTGGGCGACATCGTCTTCACCTCGGTGCAGGCGGCGCAGGTATTGGCGCTTGCCGTCGTGGGAACGCTGCTGGCGCTTTTCTTGACGCGCAGCGATTACGGCAAGGCGGTGATGGCGATGACCGACAATCCCGAAATGGCGCGCATCATCGGCATCGACACGGTGAAGGTGGCGACCCTCGCCTTCGCGCTCGGCTCGGCGGTGGCGGCGGTGCCGGCGGTGCTGATCCTGCTCAAGGAAGGCGCCACGCCCTATATGGGCTTCTCCGCCGTCTTCATGGGCTTCGTCGCCGTCGTCGTCGGCGGCATCGGCTCGCTGCGCGGCGCGGTGGCGGGCGGGCTCGCGCTCGGCCTCGTCGAAAATCTCGGCACCTGGCAGATCCCGACGGAATGGCAGGGCACCATCGCCTTCGTCGTGCTGTTCCTCGTGCTGCTGCTGAAGCCGCGCGGGCTTTTCGGCCGCTTCGCGCGCTGATGGAGTATCTCCTGCACATCGCAGTGATGGTGGCGCTTTATGCCATCCTCGCCGCCTCCTTCAACCTGCTCATCGGCTTCGCCGGGCTTTTCGCGCTGTCGCAGGCCGCCTTCTTCGGCATCGGCGCCTATGCCACCGCCATCCTCGCCGCCAAGCTCGGCCTCGCCTTCCCGCTGCCGATCGTGCTGGCGGTGCTGCTGACGACGGCGGTGGGCATGCTGGTGGCGCTGCCGGCGCTCAGGATCGGCGGCGATCATCTCGTCATCGTCACGCTCGCGCTGCAGATCATCGTCATCGCCGTCATGGTCAACTGGCGCTCGGTCACCGGCGGCACCGACGGCATTGCCGGGATTCCCAAGATCGCGCTGCTGGGCGTGCCGCTCGACACGCCCGGGCGCTTCCTGCCGCTGGCGCTGGCGGGCGCGGCGCTCTCGCTCGCCGTCGCCTGGCGGCTTGCCGCCTCGCCTTTCGCGCGCGCCGTGCGCGCCATGCGCGAGAACGAGCAGGCGGCCCAGGCGGCGGGCAAGAACGTCGTCGCCTTGAAGCTCACGGTCTTCGCCTTCTCCGCCGGCCTTGCCGCGGTGGCGGGCGGGCTTTACGCCCATTACATCAGCTTCGTCAGCGCCGAGACCTTTACCCTCGACCTCACCATCTACATCCTCGCCATGGTGATCCTCGGCGGCACCGGCAATCTCTGGGGCTCGGTGCTGGGCGCGGCGCTGCTCACGAGCCTGCCGGAGCTGCTCAAATTCATCGACCTGCCGCCCGACATCGCCGACAAGAGCCGGCAGGTGGTCTATGGCCTCGCGCTCATCGCCATCCTGCTGCTGCGCCCGCAAGGGCTGCTCGGCGAGATCCCCGCGCGCCGCCGGACGGTGCCGGCCGCGCCCGGCGGCGGCGGCGGCGCGCTTGCCGCGCCCGCGCCGGCCGACGGCGCCGTCACCGTCATGGGCCAGGGGCTGGCGCGCCGCTTCGGCGGCATTCTCGCCGTCTCGGGCCTCGACATCGAGTTGCGGCGCGGCCGCATCACCGGCCTCATCGGCCCCAACGGCGCCGGCAAGACCACCGCCTTCAACCTGCTCACCGGCTTCCTGGAGCCCGATGAGGGCAGCGTGCGGCTCGCCGGCGCAACGCTCAAGGGGCTGCGCCCGCACGAGATCGTGCGCCGCGGCATGGCGCGCTCCTTCCAGGATCTGAAGCTCTTCGCCCGCATGACCGTGCGCGACAATGTGATGGTGGCGCTGCCGCGGCAGAAGGGCGACAACCTGCTCCACGTCTATTTTACGCCCTGGACCGTCGCGGCAGAGGAGCGCGAGAACCGCGCCCGCGCGCGCGCCATCCTCGATTTCGTCGGCCTTGCCGGCAAGGAAGAGGAGGTCGCGGAGAGCCTCTCCTACGCCGAGGAGAAGCTGCTGGCGATCGCGCGGCTCATCGCCACCGGCGCCGAGGTGCTGCTTTTCGACGAGCCGCTTTCCGGGCTTGCCCCCGACACGCTCGAGGCGATCTTTCCGATCGTCAAGCGGCTCGCCGCCGCGGGCAAGACCATCTGCATCCTCGAGCACAATCTCGACGTCATCCGCGGGCTTTGCGACACGGCGGTGTTCCTCGACGAGGGCCGCAAGCTCTCCGAGGACGCGCCCGAGCGTCTCATCGCCGACCCCGCGCTCGCCGCGCGGTATTTCGGATGACGGCGCTGCTCGAGGCCTCCGGCGTCGCCGCGGGCTACGGCAAGAAGGAGATCGTGCGCGGCGTCGACATCGCCGTGGCCGAGGGCGAGGTGCTGCTGGTGCTGGGCCATAACGGCGCCGGCAAGACCACCTTGATGCGCGCGCTCTTCGGCCTGCTGGCGCCGCGCGCCGGGCGGGTGACCTTCGCCGGGCGCGACATCACCGGCCGCAGCCCCGCCGACAACGTCGCCGACGGCCTCGCCTTCATTCCGCAGGGCCACGGCATCTTCCCGACGCTGAGCGTGCGCGACAACCTCGAGCTCGGCGCCTTCGCGCTCAAGGAGCGCCAGACGCTCGGCGAGCGGCTCGACACCGTCTTCGCCCTCTTCCCCGTGCTCGCCGAGCGCCGCGGCCAGATCGGCGGCACGCTGTCGGGCGGGCAGCAGCAGATGCTCGCCATCGCCATGGCGC
>Ga0187782_10003558_pt1 | contig 11618 bp, 10 predicted proteins | sample 0715_SJ02_MP15_2_FD_132454 | JGI IMG/M metagenome (GOLD analysis project Ga0187782, IMG submission 132454) | Tropical peat soil microbial communities from peatlands in Department of Meta, Colombia - 0715_SJ02_MP15_20_MG | ecosystem: Environmental > Terrestrial > Soil > Wetlands > Peat | place...
AACCGCTTCATGCACGTGCCGGAGCTGTGCCGCATGGGCGCCAACATCAACGTGCACGGCGCCTCGGCCATGGTGCGCGGCGTGCCGAAGCTCACGGGCGCGCCGGTGATGGCCACCGATCTGCGCGCCTCGGTGTCGCTGGTGCTGGCCGGTCTCGCCGCCGAAGGCGAGACCGTGGTCAGCCGGGTCTATCATCTCGATCGCGGCTATGAGCAGCTCGAAGAGAAACTGGCCGCCTGCGGCGCCGAGATCGAGCGCGTCGCCGGCGATTGAGGCGGAGACGCGATGGCCGGTCCGCTGAAGCTGCGCGCCGAGGACGAGGAGGATCTCGCGGTCGTCTCCGCCATCCTTCAGGATGCGTTGGTGGCGGTCGGCGAAATGGCGTGGTTGCCGGAGGAGAAGCGCTTCGTGCTGGTGGCCAATCGCTTCCGCTGGGAGCCGCCGGCGTCGGGGCCGCGGCGGGACTTCGAGCGCTGCATGTCCGGCCTGCGCATCGACGGGGTGAAGACGGTGCAACGGCGAGGCTTCACGCCGCGCGACGGCGATCGGCTGTTGGAACTGCTGGCCATCCGGGCGGCGCCGGGGATGCTCTATCTCGACTTCGCCGGCGGCAGCAGCATCCGGCTGGAAGTCGAGCGCATCCTGTGCCATCTCGATGATTTGGGCGAGCCCTGGCCGACGCGTTGGCGGCCAAGGCATCCCGTCGAGGACGACGTCGGCTAGAGCAGGCGCCCAACGCCCGAGCCTGCCCAATGCCCGAGCCTTGGCGGGCAAGGGGTGCAGCCCTATGATGGGCGCCGGGCCGGTCGTCGGCGTCGCCCGCGTCATCGGCGTACACGGATTTTGTGTCGCCGGTGTACGCCGATGACGCAGTCCGATCCCCGTCCAGCATTCCCTTTTCCGACCCTCGGGAGAGTGCGTTGCGCGGTAACGAGACGCTGATACTGGCGCTGCCCAAGGGGCGGATCCTGGGTGAGGTGCTTCCGCTGGTGCGTCGCGCCGGGATCGAGATCGAGCCGGCGTTCGACGATCCGGACGAGCGCCAGCTCCGGTTTGCCACGAACCACGCCACGCTCGACGTCATCCGCGTGCGCAACTTCGACGTCGCCACTTTCGTCGCCTTCGGCGCGGCTCATCTGGGCGTGGCCGGCAACGACGTGCTCATGGAATTCGAATATCCCGAGATCTATGCGCCGCTCGATCTCAAGGTCGGCCGCTGCCGGCTGGTCGTCGCAGCGCCGGCCGAAGATGCCGGCCGCGACGATCCATCGCGCTGGAGCCACGTGCGCATCGCCACAAAATACCCGGAAATCACCCGCCGGCATTTCGCCCAGCGCGGCGTGCAGGCCGAATGCATCAACCTCAACGGAGCGATGGAGCTTGCGCCCAGCCTCGGGCTTAGCCGGCAGATCGTCGATCTCGTGCAAACAGGGTCGACGCTGCGCGCCAACGGCCTGGTGGAGATCGAGCCCATCGCCGACATCACCTCGCGCTTCATCGTCAATCGCGCGGCGCTCAAGACGCGCGCCGAGGAAGTGACGGGCTGGCTCGAGCGGTTTCGTGAGGCCGCCGATGCCGCTTAGGCTCGCCGCAGGCTCCCGCAGCTTCGCCCAGGATTTCGCCGCCCTCCTCGAAGCCAAACGCGAAGCCGAGGCGGATGTCGACACAGCAGTCGCCGCGATCCTGGCGGACGTGAAAGGGCGCGGCGACGCGGCGGTGATCGACTATACCAGACGCTTCGATCGGCTCGAGCTCACGCCCGAAACGCTGCGCATTCCGCCGCGCGACATCGCCGCCGCGGCGAAATCCTGCTCGGCCGAGACCTTGGCCGCTTTGCGGTTGGCGGCCGAGCGCATCGAGGCCTATCATCGCCGGCAGATCCCCGAGGATTTCTCCTACAGCGACGCTGCCGGCGTGCGGCTCGGCGCGCGCTGGCGGGCGCTCGCCTCGGTCGGGCTCTACGTGCCGGGCGGCACCGCCGCTTATCCTTCTTCGGTGCTGATGAACGCGATCCCCGCCAAAGTCGCCGGGGTGGCGCGGCTGGTGATGGTCGTGCCGGCGCCGCAGGGCGTGCTCAACCCGCTCGTGCTGGCGGCCGCCGAGCTTGCCGGCGTTGGCGAGATCTATCGCATCGGCGGCGCGCAGGCGGTGGCGGCGCTCGCCTATGGCACCGCCAGCATCGCCGCCGTCGACAAGATCGTCGGACCCGGCAACGCCTATGTCGCGGCGGCAAAGCGGCGCGTCTTCGGCACCGTCGGCATCGACATGATTGCCGGTCCCTCGGAGATCCTCGTCGTCGCCGACCAGTGCAACGACCCCGCCTGGATCGCCGCCGATCTGCTGTCGCAGGCCGAGCACGACACGGCGGCGCAAGCGATCCTCATCACCGACGACGAGCCCTTCGCCGATGCCGTCGCCGGCGCCGTCGACGCGCAGCTCGCGGCCCTGCCGCGGCAGTCGATCGCCGGCGAAAGCTGGCGCGCCCATGGCGCGATCATTACCGTTGAGACCTGGGACGACGCCGCAATGCTGGTCGATCGCCTGGCGCCGGAGCATCTCGAGTTGGCGCTGGACGATGCCGAGGGCTTTGCCGCCAAGGTGCGCAATGCCGGCGCCATCTTCTTCGGCCGCTACACGCCGGAGGCGATCGGGGATTATGTCGGCGGGCCCAACCATGTGCTGCCGACGGCGCGGAGCGCGCGCTTTTCCTCCGGTCTGGGCGTTCTTGATTTCATGAAGCGCACCTCGCTTTTGGGCTGCGATGCCGCGAGCCTGCAGGCCATCGGTCCCGCGGCGCTGGCGCTTGCCCGCGCCGAGGGTCTCGATGCCCATGCGCTCTCGATCTCGATCCGCCTGAACCTGCCGCGTCAGGGCTGATGGCAGGGACCGACCAGCGCATCGCCAAGATCACTCTCGACGAGCGCACGGTCGTGCGCCGCAACGCCGATGTCGAGCACGAGCGCGCCGTCGCCGTCTTCGATCTCCTCGAGGAGAACAGCTTTGCGCCAGCCGCCGGCGTGCCGGGCCCGTTTCATGTCAATCTCGGCATCGAAGAGAACCGTCTCGTGCTGGACATCCGCTCGACCGCCGACGAGCCGGTCGATCGCGTGCTGATGCCGCTGACGCCGTTCCGCGGCATCGTCAAGGACTATTTCCTGATATGCGAGAGCTATTACAACGCTATCCGGACCGCGAGCCCGTCGCGCATCGAAGCGATCGATATGGGGCGCCGGGCGCTGCACAACGAAGGCTCCGAGCTGTTGCGCGAGCGGCTGGCGGAGCGGGTAACGGTCGACCTCAACACTGCCCGGCGCTTGTTCACGCTGCTTTGCGTGCTGCATATCCGGGCGTGAACGGCCATGGTGCGGCTTCCTTCCAGCGTGCTGTTCGCTTGCACCTTCAATGCGATCCGCTCGCCGATGGCGGAGGCGCTGCTTAGGCATCTCCACGGTCGGCAGATCTACGTCGATTCCGTGGGCGTTCGCGATGCCGAGATCGATCCCTTCGCGGTCGCCGTGATGGACGAGATCGGCATCGATATCGGCAAGCACCGGGCGAAGACCTTCGAGGATCTCGAGGACACCTCATTCGATCTGGTGGTGTCGCTGTCGCCGGAGGCGCAGCATTCGGCGGTCGAGCTTACCCGCACCATGGCTTGCGAGGTCGAGTTCTGGCCAACGCTGGATCCGACCGCCGTCGAGGGCAGCCGGGAAGAGATGCTGGGGGCCTATCGGCTGGTGCGGGACCAATTGCGCAAGCGCATCCTGGAGCGGTTTCCGCTGGCGCCGGGACGCGGGGGATAGGGTTGCGCGATAGCCTCTTGACCCGCCGCTTCCGCCCCACGATCTTGAGGCGGCTTTGGACCCGCTTCGCGCGGGATTAACCCCACGGGCGAGGGAATGGCGAAAGAAGACCTGATCGAATTCTCCGGAACGGTGACCGAGCTGCTGCCCAACGCGATGTTCAGGGTGAAGCTCGACAACGACCATGAGGTGCTGGCGCATACCTCCGGCAAGATGCGCAAGAACCGCATCCGCGTGCTGGCGGGCGACAGGGTCAATGTCGAGATGACCCCCTATGACCTGACCAAGGGCCGCATCACCTTCCGCTTCAAATAGAAGCGGTCGGGCCGGCCCGCCGTGCCTGACCAGCGCCTGGTACTGGCGTCGGCCTCGCCGCGCCGCCTCGACCTCCTCAGCCAGATCGCTCTCGGTCCCGATGCCGTCGATCCCGCCGGGATCGACGAGACGCCGCTCGAACGCGAGCAGCCGGCGCGGCACGCGCTGCGGCTTGCCGAGGCCAAGGCGCGCGCCGTCGCCCTGCGCCATCCCGGCGCCTTCGTGCTGGGGGCCGATACCGTCGTCGCCTGCGGCCGGCGCATCCTGCCGAAGACGGTCGATCGCGCCGCGGCGCAAGGCTGCCTGATGCTGCTGTCCGGGCGGCGCCATCGTGTCCATGGCGGCATCGCCTTGGCATTGCCGGACGGCCGCCTGGTGAGCCGGCGGGTCGAGACCGCGGTGATCTTCAAGCGGCTCGATGCAGCCGAGATCGAGGACTATCTCGCCAGCGGCGAATGGCAGGGCAAAGCCGGTGGCTACGCCATCCAGGGCCTGGCCGCGCGCTACATCCGGGCGATCAGCGGCTCCTATTCCAATGTCGTCGGCCTTCCGTTGTTCGAAACGGTGGGGTTGCTGGCCGGGCAGGGCTTCGCGCGCGCGCGCCGCTTGCCGCCGGCATCGCCGTGAGCGGCGAGTTGCTGATCGCCTGCTCTCCGGGAGAGCTTTGGGCCGCACTCGTGCAGGACGATAAGCTTGCGGCATTGCGCGTGCTGCGCGCCGGCGCCGACGCGCGGCTAGGCGAGGTATTTCTCGGCCGGGTGGCGGCGCTGAAGCCGGAGCTGCCGGCGGCGCTCATCGATATCGGCACCGAGCGCCTGGGCTTTCTCAGCGCCGAGGATGCCGTCTCCCCGGCCGGGTTTGCCGGTTTGCATGAGGGCCAAGTGGTTGTCGTCCAGGTTGTCAAGGAGGCGCGCGGAGACAAGGCAACCGGCCTCTCCATGCGCTTGCGGCTTGCCGGCCGAGCGCTCGAGCTGACGCCGGCGCAGCCCGGCATCGGCGCGGAGAAGATGCTTGGTGAAGACGAGCGCTCGCGGCTCGCCGGTCTTCTCGACCGGATCGCGCGGCCCGGCGAAGGCTTCAAGCTGCGAAAAGCCGCTTCCGGCGCCTCGGCGGCGATGCTGGAGGAGGAGGCCGAGACGCTGCGCGCGCGCTGGTGCAGGATCGAGACGGAAAGCCGCGCCGGCGCTCCGCCGCGACGGCTGGAGGAGAGCGCCAGCCCCGTCGTCCTGGCGCTGGAGGAGTTCGCGCCCGCTTTGCCCGATGCCATCATTCTCGACGACGGCGCCGCTTGTGGAGAGGCGCGGCGCTGGCTCGCGCGCCATTGTCCGGAGCTTGCCGAGCGCGTCAGTCATTATCGCGAGACGCCGCCGCTCTTCGAAGACCGCGGCATTGCCGGCGACATTGCGACGGTCCTCGCCTCGCGCGTCCCGCTCGCGGGCGGCGGCAGCCTCCTCATCGAGGAGACAGCCGCCGCCACGATGATCGACGTCGATATGGGCAGTGCCGGCAGCCGCGGGCGCGATGCGGAGCGCGCCATCCTCACCGCCAATCTTGCGGCGGCGACGGAAGTGGCGCGCCAGATCCGGCTGCGCGGCCTTGCCGGGCCGATCGTCGTGGATTTCATCGGCATGCGGCGCAGAGAGCAGCGCGAGCGCGTGCGCGAGACGTTGGCAGCGGCGCTTGCCGGCGAGGCGGAGGTGCTCGGCTGGACGCGGCTCGGTCATTTCGAACTGGTGCGCAGGCGCCGGCAGGCGCCGCTTGCCGAGCTGCTGTTCGAGCGCGCGCCCGATGGCGGCCGGATCAAGACGGCGCTGACGGTGGCGCTGGAAGCGCTGCGGGCGCTGGCGCGGGAAGCGGCGGCGGCGGTGCCGCGCGCGCCGGTGCTCCACCTTCATCCGGAAGTGGCGGCGGCGCTCGATGGACCGGGCCGCGCGGCGCGGCAGGAGCTGGAGCAGCGCCTCGGACGGCCGGTCGCGATCGTCAGCGAGCCGGGACGCGCGCGCGAGGCTTTCGACCTCCGCCTCGGCTGAGCTACCCTTGCCGACCATGAGCGACCCCGATCCCGGCGCCCGCGCGCGGCGCTGCCCGATCTGCGGCAGACCGGCCGAGGCGCGGCACCGTCCCTTTTGCTCGACGCGCTGCGCCTTGCTTGATCTCGGCCGCTGGCTCGAAGGCGATTACCGGCTGCCGACCGATGAATCGGTCAAGGACGGGCCGCGCGAGGACGAGGAGGGGTAGGGGCCGAGGCTGGACAGGCAGGGGGTTTTCTGGCATAAGCCGCCGCCCGTCCGGCACGGCGCCCAGGTAGCTCAGTTGGTAGAGCACGTGACTGAAAATCACGGTGTCGGTGGTTCAATTCCGCCCCTGGGCACCATCCTTTTCCTTGTCCGGTCCGGAGACATAGGTGACAGAACGTACCCAAGACATGGGTGACAGCCCTAAGCCGAAGGATTTGGAAGCCGTTTCCACGACGCTCTTCGCCAGCGATCGAGATGCACCATCATAGTTTCCGAATCGCGATCGATCGTCAGCGTTCCGCAGTCACAAGTGCTGGTGGCGCCAGCCCGGCTTGGGCTCCCCCCTTGGGTGGCCGACCGTGACCAGCGGCGCTGAGACGGTTGAGGTGATCCGCCGGCTCCATATCAGAAGAGAGATAGGCCGGCGCCAATGAGGCTGCACACAATGATCAACAGCCAATTGGGTTCAGGGGCCGGCCTGAACGGTGGCTACCAGCGCTCTCGAGATCGATAAACGAGGGCTCTGCGATCGTGAAAATTGCCTTCCGTCCGCGCTCGGGTTAAGCAGGGCTTTGCCGATCCGGTATCGTGGAAGAGGGAGATGCGGACGGACGATCGGAGGCTGGGGATGGACCAGCCGATCGCGCGGCGCGATTTCCTCAATGGCGTGGCCATTGCCGCCGGCTCGATCGCTGGCGGAATGCTGCCCGGCATGGCAGTGGAAGCCTCGGCGGCCGAAGCGGCAGCACAGGATCGGCCGGGCTACTATCCGCCAAGGCTGACCGGTCTCAGGGGCAGCCACCCGGGGTCGTTCGAGGTGGCGCACCAGTTGCGCGACGGCAATCTCCCGCTCCAAGCGCCGGCCCAGTTCGAGACCTACGACCTCGTAGTCGTCGGCGGCGGCATCAGCGGTCTCTCGGCCGCGTATTTCTACCGCGAGCGCAAGCCATCGGCGCGTATCCTCATCCTCGATAATCACGATGACTTCGGCGGGCACGCCAAGCGCAACGAGTTCAAGCTCGGCGGCCGGATGGAGCTGATGAACGGAGGAACGGTCGCGATCGACAGCCCGCGGCCTTACAGCGTCATTGCAACCCGGCTCCTGCGCAAACTCGGCATCGATCCGGCAAAGCTTGACGCCACCTGCACCCAAAAGGATTTCTACCGCTCCCTCGGGCTCGGCCGCGGCATCTTCTTCGACCGCGAGACCTTCGGCGCCGACAGACTGGTGGCCGGCGTCGGCACGAAGCCATGGGCCGAGCTGCTGGCCGACGCACCCCTCGGACCCAAGGTGCGCGCCGACATCGCGCGGCTTTACGAAGCCAAGATCGATTACCTACCCGGCCTCTCCTCGGACGAGAAGAAGGCCCGCCTTGCGCGGATGAGCTATCAGGACTTCCTGATGAACGTCGCCAAGGCCGATCCGGGCGTCGTTCCCGTCTTCCAGGCCATGACGCATGACGAGTGGGGTGTCGGCATCGACGCGGTGGGCGCGCTCGAAGTCTGGCCGTTCGAGTTTCCCGGCTTCCAAGGGCTTGACCTCAAGCCGGGCGCAGCGCCGCATATGGGCTTCACGGCCTCGGGATATGCCGATCGCGGGTCGGACAGGTTCCATTTTCCCGACGGCAACGCCTCGATCGCGCGGCTGCTGGTGCGCAGCCTCGTGCCCGCGTCGATTTCGGGCCGGTCGGCGGAAGACATCGTCACCGCGACGGCTGACTATCGCCAGCTCGATCGCCCCGGGAGGCCGGTGCGCATCCGGCTCGGCAGCATCGCGGTCCGCGTACGCAATGTCGGGGAACCGGGCTCGGCGCGTGCGGCGGAGGTCATCTACGCGCGCAACGGCAGGCTGGCCGCGGCGCGCGGCAAAGCCGTGGTGCTCGCCTGCTGGAACATGATGATCCCTTATCTTTGCCCCGAACTGCCCGCCCGGCAGAAGGACGCGCTCCATTACCTGGTCAAGACGCCGCTTGTCTACACCAGCGTGGCGATCCGCAACTGGCGCGCCTTCAAGGCGTTGGGCGTTCATGAGATCTATGCGCCCGGCTCCTATCATTCGAGCGTCCGGCTCAACCAGACTGTCGATATCGGCGGCTACCGGAGCGTGCGGTCGCCTGACGATCCGATCCTCGTCCATATGGTGCGTACGCCCTACAAGCCCGGTCTCGACGAGCGGGAGCAGCATCGCATCGGCCGCGCAGAGCTGCTGGACACAGCCTTCGAGGTTTTCGAGCGGAACATCCGCGACCAGCTCCTGCGCATCTTGGGTCCGGCCGGCTTCGATCCGGCCGCCGACATCATCGCCATCACGGTCAATCGCTGGCCGCACGGCTATGCCTATGAGTACAATCCACTCTTCGATCCCGACTGGAACGAGCGCGAGCAGCCGCACGTCATCGGCCGGGCGCCGTTCGGGCGGATCACCATCGCAAACTCCGATTCAGGGGCCGGGGCCTATACCGATTCTGCAATCGACCAGGCGCACCGCGCGATCGATGAGGTGATAGCGATCGAAACCTGAGAGGCGGAGGGTCCATCTGGAACAGGAATTCATCCCGCGTCACGTGAAGTGTCCTCATCGCCGGCGTTGGGAGCTGTCGGCGGCAACGGCGGTTTTGTGGTCTGAGTCGAGTGCGAAGCGACAATGAACTTGCAGTATGCGATCTCCATCGGGCTCGCTGCGGCACTGTTCAGAGAGGAGCCGGCCGGGCCTCGTTTGAAGCACGGCGTTAATTCCTGCGATCGCTATACGGCAATATAGGGACAGGGAAGCCTTACGTTCCGCAAACGCAGGATCGGGTCGCCGGTCACCGATAGGCTCGAGTAGAGGGCGATATCGAATGTCACGGCGCTCCCGGCCCAGATGCCGGGCGGCTTCTCGGGACTGATGCCGTTTGCGCTCAGCCAGCCCGCGATCTTGTCCGCCATCTCGCTCACATAAGCAGAGGGATCGGTCGCCGCGCTTTGTCCATAGGTTACCGGCGTCGGCAGGCGAAGAGCGATCGGCAGCGAGACTTGCAGCGCTCCCAGGCTGGCGTCTCGAGTTGCGGGGGACTGGAACAAGATCGTCGCCTGGAAGCTGCCCTGGCTCTGCTCGCCCGTGCCGGACCCCTGGAGGAGCGCGGCGAAGAAGCTCTTGAGATGGTCGGTCAGGCTGCGCTGGACGGGCTTGCCGTCGGCGGTTCCGACGCCGGCCATGTCGACGACAGCCGGCGAGGGATCGAGAGACGGGGTAAGCGTCTCCTTATAGGCGATCCAGGGCGTCGCGTAGCGGAAGGGCTGGGGGAGATGGGCGTTGCGCTCGACCATCAGCGAGAGCAGGCCGCTCTGCCGGTCGATGATGTTGAGCGGCGGCGTCGCGCCGGCGAGGTCGAAGGGCTGCACATTGACCGAGCGCTCGGTCAGCAGCCAGGCGTCCTTGGCCTGAAGGAGGTTCCGCTTGTCGTCCTGGAACTGATAGGCGATCGCGCCGTTGTCTGGCTGCTTCGGCGCCAAAACCGTGCGGTAGCCGGGGACCTGAAGCTGCGGCAGGATGCCAACCGGATGCTGGACATCCGCGTAGAGCGCGACGGTGCAGGTCCAGACATCCTCCGGCGAGGGCGGCGTTCCATCGGGCGTGCCGCCCCCCTGCGTGATGGTGTAGCGGCTCTCGCGCACCGGCAGGCCCGCGACCGCGAGCGCCCGGGGTCGCATCCGGGCGCCCGGCTTCCAGGCGCATCCCGCCACCGTCCCGGCGAGCGTCGCGAGGCTCGCCAGCGCATCGTGCAGTAGCTTCACCTTGGACGGGTCCTGCGGCGAGCGGATCGAGGACAGCTTCTGGTCGACGAAGATCTGTTGGAGCTGCGGGTAGAGCGCGTTGAACTCGACCAAAGTGTCCAGCAGGTCCTTGTCCGCCGCGGCGAGCATCGGCTTTGCCGGCGAGCGCAGGCCGGCATTGATCAGCACATCGAGATAGACGGTGTCCTGCGCCACATAAGGAAGCGAATAGCGGCCGGCAAGCGCCCAGGATTTCGCCGCGCGCAGCAGCGCGTTCTGGTCGTCCGAGGCGACGCCCGGCTCGGCCGCCACATCCTCATAGGACTGGCCGAGGAGATGTGGCGATGCCGGAAACGCGCGTACCGGGATCGGGATCCTGACGCCGCCGATGTCGATCGCGGGCGGCGGCGCGATGAAATTGAGCCACTGGCCCGCGCGATAAAGGGTCGGGCCGATCGCCACGGTCTCGATGCCGTGCTCGAGCGCGACGGCGCCTACCGGAAGCTGAAGCCGCGCGGCGAAGTCGGCATAGTGGCTCGGGTTCTTCGGATAAAGGCCGATCGCCATGGGCACCGCCGCGGCAGCGAGCGCCGCCTTGCCATAGGTGAGCGTGAATTCAGCGGTGTCGGAGGCGGGATCGGCCGCGCCCCCCTTGGAGCGCGGCGCGACCGCCGGGAGGCCGAAGAGGTTGATCGATTCATCCGGCGTCCGCCCGCCAAAGCCGGCGGTCACCGGCACCACCAGGACCGAGCTCATGTCGTAGAAGGCGCCGAGCCGGATCAGGCATTCCTGACGGTATTTGTCGGCGGCATAGCCGATCGGCGTCCTGGGCGTCTGGCTCGGTTTGTCGTAGTCGGTGTCGGGATCATAGCTGGCGCCCGTTGCGAGGTCGGTGACATAGGGCAGGAGCTGCTCCGCCACCGCCTTCTTGCTGGCGGAGAGTGAGGTGACGGCGTCGCCATTCACCAGCGCGGCAGGCACGACATTCTGCGGCGAGAAGATGTCGTCGAAGGCGGCAAGGAAGCGCCGCATCTCCGCATCGAGATCGATATCCGCGACGGAGACGCTGCGCGCTTCGCTGTCGGGAGCGAGCGCGCCACCGCTCAGCGTCCGCACGGTGATGCCGGCGCGCGACAGCAGGGTGTTGGACAGCGGCTTCGGCGCATAGCAGGTGGCGGCGTCGCTGTGGAAGGTGACACTGATGCCGCCGGCGCCGTAGCGCACGATCCAGACCTGCTCGCTCTGCGCCGGCCCGCCGGTCCGCCAGGCCGAGCCCACCGCGAGCTTCAGGCTCTGCGTCGCGAAGACGACTTCGAACTGATCCGCGAACTGCTTCAGCGTTTGCTTTACCGTGCCGGTGCCGGCAAGCTGCATCGGGACCGTCATCGTCGCGTTCTGCACCGGCCCCTTGGGATCGAACGGGTCGGCGATCGGGCCGGTCCGCGCCAGTGTGAGCGACACGGTGAGCGGGAAATAGAGCGCCGCCGCGAAACCGGGATCGCTCGGG
>Ga0187782_10003559_pt1 | contig 11617 bp, 10 predicted proteins | sample 0715_SJ02_MP15_2_FD_132454 | JGI IMG/M metagenome (GOLD analysis project Ga0187782, IMG submission 132454) | Tropical peat soil microbial communities from peatlands in Department of Meta, Colombia - 0715_SJ02_MP15_20_MG | ecosystem: Environmental > Terrestrial > Soil > Wetlands > Peat | place...
CGACTCTTGTTGGCCGCTTGCAGGAGTTCGTCCTCGGCGGCGGAGTCCTCGTTGGAAGTAGAGGCCGCCCCGGCCGCCGAGATCGACTTGGCGGTGGGTAACTGGCTGCCAACCCCGCTATCGGCGTCGTTGTGAATATCGGCTGTTGGGGACTTCGTTTGTGCGGTGCAGGGCCCGAGACCTACCGTCAACATTGCGAATGAGAGCACCAGGGCCCGGAGCATGATTTTGTGGTTGGCGTTGCAGCGTGGGGATCGCCGCGAAAGTTCCGCTTTCCATCTCTCACGCTAGCTTCTAGAATTCAGCTCAGCTACTTACTATGGAGACCCTACTGCTGGTTACCGTTCTCGCCGGAACCCTTGTCCTGCTTGGGTTTTCGGCTGTTCTGCTGCGGCGCGTTTCGGCCGCCGCGCAAGTGGATGTAAAGGCGGAAGTTGCAGGCCAGCTCGAAAGGTTCAATACCGCCCTTGGCCAGAAGATCAGTGTCAGCACTGCCGACATGGCCAGTAGGCTGGAGCAGACTAAAGGGGACCTTCGCCAACAGGTCGCAGACCGCATCCAGCAAGGCTTTTCAGAGATCCGAAGCTCGGTCGAGCAACAACTTGCCGCGGGCAGGGAAGAGCAAAACCGGAGCTTGAGCGAGGGCCGGAGCGAGTTGACCGGTTCTCTTCTGCTCACCACGCAGCAACTCAAGGGCGAATTTCAGAGTTTGAATCAGCAGACCGCGCACAGCCTCGATGCGATTCGCGACCGCGTGGATTCGAAGCTGATGGCGATCACCGAGCAGGTGCAGCAGAAGCTCGATCAGAACATCAAGGAAGGATTTGCGCAGTTCGAAAAAGTCCAGCAGCACCTGAAGGCCGCTGAAGAGCAACTCCGTGAAGTCGGTGCGCTCGGCCACTCCATTAACGATCTGAACAACCTGCTGAAGCTTCCGCATCTGCGCGGCCAGTTCGGCGAAGCCAGCCTGGAGCGTTTGCTTGCGGACTTCCTGCCGGCGCACATGTTCGCGCTGCAGTCGTCGCCGGGCGAGGGCGGAGGACGCGCCGACGCCGTGATCTATTTCCCCGATCGCAAGCTGCCGATCGACGCCAAGTTTCCCCGCGAGCAAGTGATTGCGCTCTTCGAGAGCAACGACAAGGATGAGATTGAAGCGGCGCGCGTTGCGCTGGTACGCGTGATGAAGGCGGAAGCCAAGCGCATTCAGCAGTACATCCAGCCGGAAAATGGCACGACTGAAATCGCGCTCATGTATCTGCCGAGCGAAACCTTATATATGGAGGTCATCCGCAATCGCGAACTCGGCGACTGGATGAACGAGCAGCACGTATTTCCCGTCTCCCCCAACACCTTGTTGATGACGCTGCACACCATTGCTCTCGTACACAAATGGTACGAAGTCGCCAGTCGCTTCGAGAAGAGCCGCGCCGAATTGGCCAAGGCGCAAAAGTCCTTCGACTTTTTCCAGAACCAGTTTGAAAACGTCGGCAAGAATTTGAACAAAGCGCAAGAGGCATTCGAGACGGCGCAGCGCCATCTGAAGAGCTATCGGGGAAAAGTTTCCGCGCTCAGCGGACAGGAGCAGTTGGAGTTGGATTCGTCGGCGTCAAGCGACAAGCCGCTGTCATTGATCGACCGAGCCAGGATTGACGAAGCCAGGATCGACCAAGCCACGATCGACAAAGCCAGTGCGTAATCTTGCAAGACGTCAAAGTGTTTCGTTGGAATGGGCGCGGAGCCCGGCCACTAGCCTACGCGATCTTGCGGCCGATATCGGAGAGTTTTCTCTGCCCCGTGGACTTCAGTTGCTCCGCGTCTTTTACTTCCCAGATTCCGTCGAACTTCACGAAGTAGGGCTCAACCGAAATGCCGGGGAAGTCTGAGGTCAGAAGTTCTCCGGCGCGGAGCAGTTCGCTGCGATGATGTTCGGCTTCGGCTTGGCGGTCGCCTTTGAAATGGTCCAGGCCGCCGTAAGTCGCGCAGTCGGAATGCGTCATGATCATGACACGTTTGGTCTGGTGCAGGTAGACGGACATGCGGACCTGTTCGAGGATGAAGTCCTGTTCGAAGTTGTTGCGCGGGGAGGCGAGGGTCTTGGCTCCTCCCGCGACGGTGATCATGTCGGCGTGCTCGATGCCCTGCTTCTTCAGGAACTTTCGCACGGCCGTGCTGATGCGGTGATCGAAGCAGCAGAGCACGGCGGCGTCGGCTACGTACGGGTCGGCGGCTGAGTCGAAATGGAAGACTTTGCGCATAGGCACTCCGCTGCGATTCTACTTGCCCGACCGGCGCGATGGGAAGCCCTAAAAATCGCGCCCTACCCGGCGGCCCAACATGTTTACGCTGGGAACATCCCGCCGATAGCGCACCCTTGCTTGCCAAGCGCCGCGTGTCATTTCCGCTGTTGGCAAACCTTATCCTCTCAAGGTCAACAGCCGTGACCTTACCTTCAGATGTGGGCCTTACCATGCGCGCGTCCCTCGCGCCAGGCTACGCCCCACGCTTCGTCTTCAGCTCCGTCAGCAACTGTTCGATGCGGTCTTCTTTTTCCAGGGCGGCGAGCCGGTCTTCTACGTCGTCGGCAAGGAGTTGGGCTTTGGCCCCGCCGATAGCTTCTTCGCGCGCTACTTTTCTCTTCATGCGATCGAAGGTGGCGGACTTGGTGTTGGCGCTCATGCCGGACTGCGCGTCCGTGGCTCGGTTAGCAGCGCGGGCGCGGCGGTGTTGCGCGATCAGCAGATCGGCCTTGGCGTTGGCCTCGGCTAGCTTCTGATCGAGATTGCGCAGGGCCGATTTCAGATTCTCGACTTGCGCTTTCTGGTCTTCGAGTTGCTGGGCGAAGTTCGAGCTCAGGTCACGATAACTTTCAACCCGAAGCAGAGCGGCGCGGGCCAAGTCGTCTTGCTTCTTGTCGACGGCGAGCTCGGCCTTGCGCATCCATTCCTGGATCTTGTCGTCGTTTTCGAGCTTCTTCTTTTCCAGCAGATGCTGGTCGGCGATGGCGATGGCCACCTGAGTTTTGACCTGCAAAAGCTGGTTGTTCATGTCGAGGATGACCTGCTTGATCATCTTTTCCGGCTCCTCGGCTTTATCGATCAAGTCGTTAAGGTTGGCCCGGACTAAGGTGGAAACGCGTTCGAGTAATGCCATAGAACACCTCGTGTAAGTTAGTCGTTGGTCGTTCGTCGTTGGTCGTGTGCCTTCTCATTCCAGGCGCCGCCTACCACAGAAATCGCTATGTAGGCTGCGATTCCGGCGGCCACCCAGGCGCCGATGTGGCCGGTGGCGGCGCCGATGGCCGCACCCATGGCGGCTCCCAGGGCGACGGAGAGGGCGAGTGATCGCGCGTGATGAAGTTCTTCTTGCACGGCATACCTCCTAAAATCGGGCGTTGTTGTCGAGCGCCGGGCGTCCCCGTCCGGCGGCGGCAGTGCGGGACGCGCGAGGACGCCCGTCCCTCCACTTGTTACTTCTCCTCCGGCTTGGGCGCTTTGTCGCCGATCTGGCGGACTTTGCCTAACAGTTGCCCGAGCGGCATGCCGGAGAGCGTTTCAAATAACGCGGGCACCTGCGCTGCCATTTTCGTGATATCGCCGGTGATTTTGTTCAGTCCGGCGGCGTCTCCGTTTCCGGTGGAAACCACGGTGATCTTGTCTACATTGGCTAATGGCGCGGCTAGGGCCTTCACCACTTCCGGCAAGCCGGTAATCAGTTTGTCGACGACCGCGGCCTGGTTGTACTGTTGATAGGCTTCGGCTTTCACGTTCATGGCTCGGGCTTCGGCTTCACCTTTCTTGAAGATGATTTCGGCCTCGGCTTCTCCCTGAGCGCGTATCGCCGACGCGTGGCCTTCGGCTTCTGCGATCAGGCGTTGCTTCTCCGCGGCGGCCAGTGTTTCGATGCGCTGACGCTCGATTTCGGCGCCCTTCAAGACGGTCGCGATGAGTTCTTTCTCGCGGCGCGCGATTTCCGCGTCCTGCACTTTGACCTGTCCTTCTTTTTCCACTTGCTGCACCCGCACGCTTTCGGTCGTAACCTGCTGCTGCATGACGTTGGTTTGAATGTCGTAAGCCTTGTCGGCCTGGGCCTGCTGCTTCTTCGTGACTTCGAGGTACTGCGCTTTCTTGACCTCCAGGTCGCGCTGCGCTTCGGCTTGCTTGGCCTGGGAAAGCGTTTCCGCCAGCACGCGTTCCTGATCGGCTTGCGCCCTCGCAACCGCCGCTTCCCGGGTTGCTATGGCGCGCTTGATGGCCGTGTCGCGCTCGGCTTCGGCGCTGGCTACGTCGGCATCGCGCTTGATGCGGGCGACGTCGGGTTTGCCCATGTTGGTGATGTATTCGTTCTTGTCGCGGACCTCTTTGATGGTGAAAGAGATTACTTCGAGGCCCATCTTGTTCATGTCGTCGGCGCAGGTGCCGCGCATGCGATCCCCTACCATCTCGGGCTGCTTCACGATTTCTTCTACTGTGAGCTGTCCGATGATGCCGCGGAGATGCCCTTCCATCACCAGGCGGATCAGGCTTTCCCGCTCCTGATCGCTTTTGGTTAGAAACTGCTCGGCCGCGGTCAGGATCGACTCTTTGTCGGACTTCACTTTGATTTGCGCGACGGCCTCGACCGTGACGGCGACGCCTTGCTTGGTGTAGAGATCCTGCTGCGGAGCTACGTCGAACGACATCAGTTCGAGCGAAAGGTCCTTGCAGTTTTCGATCATCGGAAAGATGACCGTGCCGTGTCCCTGAACTACGCGAGTCCCGCGAAAGCCATAAACGATCAGCGCTTCATGCGGTCCAGCCTTGCGGTATAAGCGGGCCAGCATGCTCATCAGGAACAGGATGATCAGAACCATCAGTCCCGCGATGACCCAGACTTCAATTGCTATGCCGAACATATCGCCTCCTAAGAAATCGTTGCTCGCTGCTCCAGCCTCTAATTCAGCCGTTAGCTATTAGCTCCCAGCCGTTAGTTCCTCGTTGCTCATCTCCTCCCACAGCCGTACATACGCAATGCCTTTGTCATACCGTGTGACGACGATCTCCTCGCCTTTTTCAATAGCGCTTCCGTTTTCGCTGCGCGCGCCGCAGGTCCGACGCGTGCCGGCCTGCGAGTAAATGATTTCGCCGGTGCCATTTTCACGGATGGGCATCGAGATTCGTCCCAGCACGCCAACCATTTCGTAGTCGGCCGAATCCATGTTTTCCTCGCGCGAGACGAGCACCCGGCTGAGAAACAGGAAAACTATGCCCGCGCCAACCATCCCGGCAGCGATGGCGATCAGCAATCCGAGCGCGAACCAGATGCTGGAGAAGCGCGTGATCAGAAATCCAGTGCCGCCGAACCAGGCCAGAAATGCGGTCAGTGTGACGAAGTTGTAGGGCGACACGGACGACTGGTTGCCGCTATGGCCAGTTGTGCCGTCGCTCGCGCCGCCATGCGTCACCGGTGTGTCTCCGCCGCCATGCGACACCGGTGCGTCGCCGCCGCCAAAATCACCCCCGCCAAAATGGCCGCCATCCGGGAGGTGTGGCAAATGCCAATGCATCCCGCCGGCGATAAAGGAAACCGCGCTCAACAGAAATCCGATGGCGAAACATGCCAGATAAAAATCGGCCCACGTCATAAGCTTCGCCTCCTCGGCGCGGCGCCGGTGGCGCGCCCGGCTTCCGGACGCAGCGCTTCGAACAATCGGTCGGCGAGTCCGGGCGTGTTCAGGATTTCGCCGAGCAGCAACAGGCAGCGCCGTGTGTCTTTATCGCGCGCCACCTTGATCAGGACCTCGCTCACTTCCGGGTCGCTGGCGAAACGCTCCGAGCCTTGCAGCAACCAGACATCGAGCTGACCTTCGGTAGTGCGCAGGTCGCTCACGAGCTCGGTGTGGTAGCCCTCGGGGTCGTCGACCAGGAAGCCCGGGTGCACCTTGAAAAAGCGTGCCAACAAGGTGCGCGAGGATTGCGTCATGTGCGGACGCTTGCCGCGCTCGATCTGGGAGAGATACGACTGGCTGATGGTCTTGCCGGTCTCGGCTTCAATGCCCTTCATCAACTCCTGTTGGGTGAGGGGCCGATTTAATCCGCGGAGGGAACCTTCGACCTCGCGGAGGTAGCGAATTTTTTCGCCGAGCGTCATATATTTCAAATCGCGATAATGATATCGCAATCAGAAATATTGTCAAGCACTACATTCGCTTTGCTTGCAGCGGTTTACGCAGGGATGCCACCGCGCGTGTCCAAGAATGACGCCTCCGCCGGGGCAAGGGCTCTAATCGTGAAGCTTAAGCAGGGCGCCTCGCGTTGCTTTAGTTCACCGTCAATGTCACCGGATAAGTGTGCACCGCGCCCGTTCCGGCAGAGCCGGTGATGGTGACGATGTAGGTCCCAGCCAACGTGCCCCCGGATGTGGGGGGAGTGTTGCTGGTATTTTTTGATCCACAGCCGGGCTGGAGCAGGATTATGCCCGCCATCAGGCACAGGACGGCTCCGACTAACCAGCGGCGACGTTTGCGACGAACACCAATCCCCAGTCCGACGAGGCTGAGGCCTCCGATGGGGAGCCAGACGGCGTAGAAGGAGCCGCGGCGGAAGAGGCCGCCGGTGATCACGGGGCGAGGCACGGTAGCGATGGTCAGGGTCGTAGTTGCAGAAGCGGTTCCCGAAAGCGTGACCGTAAGGGGCAAGAAGCTGGGAGTGGTTGCGGTGACCATCGACGGCGACGTGGTTTGGCTGGGGGTGATGACGGCGTTATAGCCATAGCCCTGTAGGGGCGTAGGAGTGAAGGTGACCAGGATCGTAACAATGTCGCCAGCATTAATGGGGGCCGGGGTCGAGGCGCTAATCTCGAAGTCGACGACGTGCACGGTTGGCTGCGGCACGGACGCTCCGACTGGACCGCCGTTCGTGCTGACATTGCCCGAGATGTTGATTGACTGATTGACGACAGGAATGGACGGTGTCACGAAGACTTCGACGACTGCTTGGGAATTCACCGCCAGGGTCTGAATCGTGCAAGTGATGGTCGACTGTTGTCCCGACTCTTGCACCGCGTTGCAGCTTCCCAAACCGCTGTTGACTTGGGCTGTCGGGGGTTGTGCCACGCCGCTGGTAGGCAATCCTAGTACGGTAAAGACCACTTGGTTTGCCGGGTCGGGTCCGGTGTTGGTGACGTCGAAAGTAAACACAACCTGGTTTCCGGCAGCGACCGCCGGGTAGGGAGATGGATTGGGGGTGGTTATGCTGAGTGTGCTGCTGTTGCCGATCTTGCTCACAAAGGCATTCTGCGTTCCGTTCAACTGCGCCTGGTATGCGTTTGGAGTAGTAGGGAACAGCGTGGATTGCGTGATGCCGGCCACGTAAGTGTTACCGTAGACAGGGTCGATGGCGACTCCTGTGCCCTGATCCAACACGTTGCCGCCCAGATAGGATGAGTAATCGCCAAGGGGGTTTGCCAGTGTACCCCCCGAGGTGGTTGAAATCAGCGCGACGAAGGCGTTCTCGGTCGCACCCGCGCCGAGATTCGCCTGATAGGTATTGGTGGTGGCGGGGAAGTTCATGGATGTGGTTGAGCCAACCACGTGGACGGCTTGTACCGTGTCTACCTTAATGTCTTGGCCGATGTCGTCGCTCGATCCACCCAGGTATGTGAAGTAGGTCATGGGATACTGCGACCCGCTCAGATTGCCGATCTTGACAATGAAGGCGTCCTTGCCGCCGCCAGCATTGGGCTGAAATTTAGCGGTGGTGCAGTCTCCACAAGCCCAGTCGTTCGAGTCGGTCCAACCGGTCACGTAGGCGTTGCCGGAGGTGTCCACGTCGATGGCATTGCCATAGTCATCACCGCCGCCGCCAATATAGGTGGAGTAGACCGGATCGGCGCCAGCCAGGTTCGGGTTGATCTTGGCCACGAAGGCGTCCGGTGTGGTTGTCGGTTGTTGGGTTTGCAGGGTGCAACTTGTCTGGCCGGATAGGTTGAGGCAGGACTGCTGCGCATTGAACAGCGGAAACGGCGCCAGTCCCAAACCGGTCGGGATCAAGTTCAGCATGTTGGTGGTGCCGGTGAAATACATGTTGGGAGAAGTGTTCGGGGCCGGGTCCACCGCAATGCCGCCGCCAACCGCAATTATCGGCACTCCGGTCGCCGCTGACGGATATCCGCCACCGAAGTAGGTGGAGTAGAGCATGCTCTCGTAACCGCTGGCAGTTGTGCTGATCTTGCTGGCGAAGAACTGCAGGTTCCCGGGAGAGTTCGACACCGTCTGATAGCCGTTCGGGCTCGCTGGGAAGGGGTACTGCGTCTGAGCCGCGTTGCTGGAAGTGGTAGTGCCGGTGACGTAGGCGTTCTGCACGGTGTCGATGGCGAGTCCGGTGACCGTATCGACGCCATTGCCGGCGAGATAAGTGGAATACGCGAGACTGTAGATGGAGTTCAGGCCCAAGGTGAGCGAACTGAGGAATCCGTGGGTCCCGCTGACCGGGCCGGGTTGGGGGAGTGCGTTGCTCGTGGTAGGAAAGTCGGTAGAAGTGGTCGTACCGGCAACGTAGATATTGCGGGTCGTATCGACCGCGATTCCCGCCAGGCTGTCAGTTTCGGGCGGCTGACCTGCAACTTGCGAGCCGCCAAGATAGGTCGCGTAAACCAGTTGCTGATTCGTCGGAGTGGGCGGCTGCAGAGTCGGGTTGATCACCGCGATAAAGATGTTCTGCGCGCCCGCACCGCCAAGCTGCGACTGGATCGGGCTATTCGTGTTGGGGGGGACGGGCATGGGAAAGTCCGTTGAGGTGGTTGAGCCCGCGAGATAAATAAAGCCGGCGGCATCGATCGCGACTTTCACCAGATTCAGGGGACTTGCGCCGATCAGGGCGCCCTCGACGCCGTTGCTCCCGCCGAGGTACGTCGAATAGCTGAGAACGGGGTCGATGACGAGTTCGCGGCTGTGGTCGTAGCCTCCGATAGTGAAACCGATTTTGTTGTCGGCGAGCTGCCGGAAACCTCCCGCGATTGTCTTCTGAGGGTTGCCGGACGCATTTCCGGACTCGGGCGTGGCGGGCTGATAGACCTTCGGCGCGTGGAAGCGTAAATCGCCGTGCTCGGTCGAAACAATCAGATCGCCGGAATCGCCCGAATCCCCCGAAGTCGAAGTAATGTGCGCGGAAGTAATGTGCGCGGAAGCGCCCTCGAAGCTCAGCGTAATCTGGTTCGGGTCAGCGCCGGCCGCGACGCGGAAGTCGTATTCGAGCTCTCCCTGATTGCCGTAGTACACCAGGTCGACCCCCGGATAGACCGCCTGATACTCGACGCGGCCAAACTGCGGAATGTTATGACGCCACTTGGAAGGATCGTTTCCAATGAAATAGTTGCTCTTGCCGGGGAGTAGCTCGGTGCCGGATATGTGGGCGGAAGAATTTGCCCCGTCGAGCTTCATGCGAATCACAGAACTGGAAGCACGCCGAGTGCTGACGGCCGAACCCTGCAGTTCCAGCACCGCTTCGTCCGCGGTCAGAAACAGGCCGTAGCCGGCGCCGCGCGCGAGGAACCTGACCTGACGAGCGCTTTGACCCTGGTTCTGCTCGAAGAAGAGCGGCAACGACAGCGCAGTCGATGGAAGCGTATTGTGGGCGCCAGCTCTGAACTCGGCAGCTCGTTGCTCGGCAGCTCCTTGCTCGGAGGATTCTGGCCCGCTGGTCTTGGCGGCATGTACCGTGGTCCCAAGGTAAAACACGACGCCTGCGGTAGCGAGCACGGCCGCCGCCAGAAACGCAGCCTTCACCCCATCTCGTGTTACCGAACGTCTCACCGATCTTCCTACCGACACAGGATAATTCCGATTCACAAAACTCCTCCGGTTTCCCAATTGCGTGAGGTGAGAACAAGAAGGCACACAAACCCCGCTGCGGCTTTACGCCCCTACGAAGGATGCGTACCGGTCACCAGAACTGGGTTGAACCAAACAAATACTTTTACATCCAACAGATACGCTGTCAAGCTGGGGCAGACGCCTATGGACCGAATAGTGAGAATCCGAAAGAGAGCGAAATGGTTGTAAGAAAAGGTCTCGGATCTCCGGTGTCAGCTCTCAGAAAACCTTTTCGATTGACGGTATGGTTTCCTGAGACCTGAGGCCTGACACCTATGACCTGACATCTGGTTTTTTCCACTCCCCGATCTCTCGCTTCAGGCGTGCGTAGCGACGGACGATAGTCCACAAATAGGTGATGTGGATGATCCAGGTGACGGCGTAGGCAGCAAAGAGGTACCGTATGTTTCCGCTCATCGCACACTCCCGGGGGGGGCCAACAGCGATTGCAGGGCATGGGCGTGGTCAACCTCGCGCTGCAGCTTTTCCAGTCGATAGCGCGACCAGCAAACCAGGAAGGCGAAGCAGGAAAACGCCAGCCAGTTGATGAGCAGCACATGCAGCATGCGCGGATCGATCGATCCGCCTCCGCCCATGACCGGCTGCGGGTGCTGGGTGCGGAAGAACCAGATCGAGAAGTAAACGAAGGGCACGCACAGCGCGCCCAAAACCGCAAGCGAAGCGGCCAGCAAGGGCGTCTCTCCGCTGGAAGAGAAGCGGCGCAGAAAAAGATAGCTGACGTAGATGAGCCACAACACCAGGGTCGAGGTCAGGCGCATGTCCCACGTCCACCAGATGCCCCAGACCGGACGCGCCCAGATCGGGCCCGTGACCAGCACGACGGTGCAGAAAACCACGCCGACTTCGGCACTGACCAGCGCGACGATATCGGAGGCAGGGTTGCGCTTGATCAGATAGAAGATCGAGGCTCCGAAATTGATGAAGAAGAGGATGAACGCCGTCCAGGCCGAAGGCACGTGATAGTAGAAAATCCGCTGCACGTTGCCCATGGTCCGTTCGGTGGGCGCAATCGCCAGCGCCGCGTAAAGCGCGTAGCTCAGCAGGATCGCGGTCAGCACGCCGAGGATGGGAAAGGCTTTTTTCATTTCGCGTTCGTCATTGCTGGTGGAGCGCCGCGCGTCCTCGCCCGGCCGCTATACTGCTGGACGGGCGAGACGCCCGTCTCTCCACGGTATCATTCCGCGTTCAAGACGGTTTCAAACAAGAGCAGGCACACCGTAGTAAACACCAGATCGTAGGTCACAAGCAACACCATCCAGAAACGCGCGCCTTCGCCCTCCAGTATAGCGGTGGTGGCTTGCACCATGGCGAGCAGGGCCGGGATCGAGATGGGGAACAGCAGCAAGGGCAGCATAATCTCGCGGCTGCGGGTGCGCAGGGACATGGCCGCGAAGAAAGTTCCGTTTACCACCAGCGCCCACGTCCCGAAAACCGCAACCAGCAGCAGTTGCCACCCCGGCCCTAGCGCCCGCAGCCGGTAAAACGCGATGAATAGCGGAGTCATGAGCGCTTCCAGCACGCTCACGAAAATAAAATTGCCCAGTGCTTTGGCCACGAACAGCGAGTTCGCTGGAGCGGGCGAGACGCGGTAGGCGTCAAGCACCTGATTGCGCAGTTCGCGCGCCCAGGTCTGGTTGAGCGCCACCACCGCCGCAAACAGAAATGCCACCCAAATCAGGCCGCCGGCGATCTGGCGCGATTCTTCGGCGCTCGGATCGAACGAAAAACTGAACACCACCACCACCAGCA
>Ga0187782_10003560_pt1 | contig 11616 bp, 6 predicted proteins | sample 0715_SJ02_MP15_2_FD_132454 | JGI IMG/M metagenome (GOLD analysis project Ga0187782, IMG submission 132454) | Tropical peat soil microbial communities from peatlands in Department of Meta, Colombia - 0715_SJ02_MP15_20_MG | ecosystem: Environmental > Terrestrial > Soil > Wetlands > Peat | place...
GTTGGGTCTGAATGCTAACCAGCAGTTTTCGGCTATGGGAATCTACAGCGACAATAGCACGCAAGACCTCACCGCCACGGCAACTTGGACGGCACACGACCCCGTCGAAGTCAACGTCAACAGCACAGGGTTAGCCACAGTTCTCGCTACAGACAACAACGCTCACGCAGTTACCGCCAGCTACGGCACGGTCGCCCCGTATATGAATTCCGATACCGGCTGGGTAACCGCGTCCTCGACGGCGCCGATTTCCTGCCCGACACCGACCATCGATATGAAGCTCTTGGTGGTGAATAACGCGGCGGCCAACTATGCCGACTTTCCCGCCATTCAGCAGATTTTGAATTATGTAGGCACACCTTACGACGTAGTCGACGTTTCGGGGGCCGCGCCGACGCTCTCCGACGGCGCTTGCCATGGGTATTACCAGGGGGTGATTTTTGCTTACGGCGGTGACTACTACAATATCGGCTCATGGCAGCAGAGCCTGATCAACTACGAGATCACCTTCAACGTCAGGCAGGTGAATTGGTATGACGCCGGCGATCCAAACTTCGGGCTGAGCTATACGGGCACACAAATCCCGTCTACTCAGACATACACTACCAACTTCACGCCAGCTGCTGCATCCGTCTTCTTCTATGTAAATACATCTACACCACTAACGATCACGAACGCAGCCGTCGATTTGACCTCTGCCGATGCCGCCGCTGCAGGCGAGTTGACTCCGCTGTTGCAGGATGCGCAAGGCAACATCGTTTCCGCGATTTACAACTACAACGGCCAACAGTTTCTTACGCAAACGTTCGATAGCAACGCGTTCTTGACGCACGATCTCATCGTGGCCTATGGCTTGCTGAATTGGGTGACGAAGGGCGTATTTCTAGGCGATTACCACGTGTATGCTACGCAGTCGATCGACGACTTCTTTATCGATGACTCGGAGTGGATACCCAGCACGGCATGCCTTACTGACCCACAAACGTTGGATCGCACTCCACCTGGTGCAGCCAATTTGCCGATGTTCCGTGTGAATTCAGGTGATATGTCGCAGTTGGTGGCTTGGCAGAAGGCAAAGCAAGCTGATGCTCTGCTCTCACAATTTGAACTGACCATCGCTTTCAACGGTGTGGGCACAACAGGGAACGGTGATTGGACTGGCCTGACTGCCCCTATTACGGAAACATCTTCAAGTAACGGTATAGCGACCTTCGCAGCCCCTGGCTTTTCGGGCTTGCCTGGAGATACAGCAACTGTGACTGGGACTAAAAACGGGGGAGGCGTATTAAACGGAACATGGACGATCCTCTCAGTGACCGCGAACACTGCGACCACTCCCGGTACGAGAATTTTTACCGCGAGTATTCCAGCAGCAGGAACTCTCGCTCAGCAGGCTGAGAATGGGCAAGACGACGTTCCAGGAACTGCGACTGTGACCGTACCCGATGATCTGGTTGCGAACCTGCAAAGCTATCAGCAGTACTTCCACTGGATCAGCCACACGTATGATCACCCCACGACACTGAACGGGCTGTGCCAGAGCACTCCGACCGGCACGGGCTGCGGCGACATTTACAATACGCCAGCAACCGACGATATTGACTTGGAGGTACTGACCAACCGTTGGGTCGCCTCGGATCCGAACGCCTCGCCCTCGTGGATGCTGGATACGAATAACACCGTTCAGCAACTCCAGTTCACAGACTTCAATCCGGCAAATATGATCACCCCAGGTGTTACCGGTCTGAACGATCCCAACGTTCCTGGGTATCTGTACAACGATGGTATTCGATTTGTGGTAAGCGATCCGTCAGTACCGACAACGACCGACCCGCCAAACAACAATGGTCCCAATCCTTCGCCCAACGTTGGCATCGTCAACAGCTATGAGCCGCTTCTCTATGAGGTGCCGCGATATCCTAATGACGTCTTTTATAACGTAGCAAACTGGGCTGACGATCAAGCGGAGTTCGATTGCGTTTATTCGTACTACATTGCACCAGGGGCTCCAGCCGGAACCGTGCCGGCTCCCGATCCTCCGTTCAACACCTACAACGCCGCACAGATTCTGGACTTTAATAGTTCGGCGTTCGTGACCAAAATGCTGATGGGCGATATGGATCCGGAAATGTTCCATCAACCGGACCTACACTTCTCCGACAACTACGCCACGCTGACGAATCCTGCGCCGGGTAGCACCATCCCGTCCAGCGTTTCGAATTTCGTAGGCAGTAGCGGAACGCACGTCTCTTCGCTTCTCTCCGATACTTACGACCTGACCTTCAGCAAATACGAAGCCGTTTACAAACTGCCGGTCCTGACTCCTACGATGGATCAGATCGCAGTGCTGATGCAGAATCGCAACTCGTTCAACCAGTCCGGTGTGACTGCGAGCATCGTCGGTGCCGGCACTTCTGGAGCGACGATTACACTGACAATGCCGTCAAGCGCACCGATTTCTAGCGCGATCATCCCGATTACCGGACTAACCAGTACCGGGTCGGAAGTCTATGGGGGGCAGAATATCTCGCACATCTCCATCAGCCAGGGGGCGACTATTACCTTCCCGCTACCCTGAGACAGGCAGATGCAGGGGACAAAGAAGGAGCACCTATAGTGAGTGAGATTTTTGAAGCCTTAACGATCGCGCAGGATCGTGCGGTCGAGAAACTTGTCGAACGGCAAGTCGATAAGACCGAAGATGACAAGCCCAACGATCCGATTTCGGTTCCCCGACCTTTCGTCCTTTCTCATAGGAGGGTCCGGACTTATTTGGTGGTAGCGTTCTTTGCGATGGGCTTGGTACTGTTGGCGACCAATTTCGGTTTCAACGCAAAAGGACAATTTGGTAAAACTCAACCGATCGAGGGAGTTGCTTTCGAAGCCATAGTTCGTCCCGCGAGCGAATTCGGAATTACAGCGGACTTGACTGGCACAGTCTCCGCGATCGATGTCAAGGTCGGAGATGCCGTGGAAAAGGGCCAACCGCTGCTCCGAACGGACGGACGCGAAGCTGAAATGGCCTTGCGACAAGCAAGTCTCGATCTGCGGGCGGCAAAGGTGAACCTTGAAAACTTTGGCGCACAGCTAGCCGACGCCAACGCGCGTGTGGCGGTTACCCAGCGCGAGGAGCAGCAAGTTCCTACCAGACAATGGCGAGATTCTCCCGAACGGGCGACGGCTGCCTACGATCTCGCCTTGAACAACTATAAACGCGCGAAGGCGTTGTATGAAGCAGGCGTCATGCCGAAGCAGGAACTCGATGGCCGAGAGACTGAATTGCGCATAGCCAAAGATGATTTGGAAAATGCCAAAAAGCTCGCCGGAGTTTCCTCTCAGCTGAAACAAGACCAAACCGTTCAAGCTAATCTTCAGGAAATGGTGACCCGCGAGCAATTGCAGGAGCAATTGCGTCAGGCCCAGTTGAAGTACCAGCGAGCAAAAGACCAGGTTGAGGCCAAAATCGTCCGAGCTACCCAGGACGGGGTAGTGTCCGAGATTCCGGTGCACCTAGGTGATCACGTTTTCGCCGGCACCCTCCTGATCCGCTTGGCGGAACTTGAACACATGGTTGCCGAGGTCCCCGTGACCACGCGGATGATTGCGCAGCTTAAAGTGGGGCAGCGCGCTCACGTCGGCCTGCCCTCGTATCCGTCTGGTCAGATAGAGGGCACAATTCGACTCATCAACCCCTTGCCATCACCGAATATGACCCATACGGTGGAAGTCGAGTTTGATAATCCAACTCTGCTGCTCTTGGCAGGCCAAGGTGCCGAGGTCCGCTTCTCGAAATTATGAGCCAATCCGGACGAATCTCGGTTCTTCTCACCACCGAAGGAACATATCCTTTTTATACCGGAGGTGTGAGCAAGTGGTGTGACCGACTAACCCATGGTTTGCCGGGAGTCGAATTCCATGTCCTCGCAGTTGTCACCAACCCATACCCAGTTCCACAGTATGAGCTGTCCCAAAACGTGGTGCGTGTGACGAAAGTACCGCAATGGGGCCTGCTGCAACCTGCCGAATTTTCTCGCCACCAACCGACCTCCACGGTCCTTGGTAATATGTGGGATACGACGAAGCAAGTCATCGCGAAGCGCTTTAAGCCAATTTTCGAGCGTTTCCTGGCAATGTTGTTTTCATCCCACTGCGACAAGGAGGAATTCGGTCGCGTGCTGCTGGACTTGCAGAGCTATTTTCAGCACCACGACTATGCCAGGACGATGAACTCGATCGAGGCATGGGATATTCTTCAGCACGCCGTGCATGCCTCGTGGGAATGCCGGCCACCGGCTGCCGAAAACCCCTCGCTAGCAGAAGTCAAACAAGCTTATCGGCTGCTGTACCACTTGCTTATGTTCTTGCACTTCCCGGTCCCAGAGGCAAACATCGCGCATTCCTCGTCGGCGGGTTTCTGCGGGCTACCCTGTGTTTTGGCCAAGCTCAAGTACGGTACACCATATCTACTTACCGAACACGGTGTATATCTGCGTGAACAGTACTTAAATTTGCGTAGCCAAGTGAAATCCATCTTCGTGCGTTGGTTTCTGTTCCGCCTGGTGGAAACCGTGGTCGAGTTGAATTACCACTTCGCCGACCAGATATCTCCGGTGTGCGCTTTCAACTCCCGGTGGGAAGAGAACTTGGGCGTGCCCAAGAGCCATATTCGAGTGATCTTCAATGGCGTAGACCCCGAGAGGTTCCATCCATATCAGCCGGAATCGAATGGAAGACCTTTGATTTCGACAGTCGGCTTGATTTACCCCCTGAAGGGCCAGTTGAATTTGATCCAAACCGCGGCTTTTCTGAAACAAGAATTCGCCGACGTGGAAATACGATTTCACGGTGCCTCGAACGACTCCGAGTATTTCCGAAAGTGCGAACAAACGGTCATGGACCTGAAACTCGAAAACAATGTCACTTTTGCGGGATCTACCAAGGAACCCTGGAAAGTCTACAGTAATGCCGATGTAGTGGCGATTCCAAGCATATCGGAGGGATTCCCATTTGCGGCGCTTGAGGCCATGCTGTGCGGCGCCGCCATTGTGGCGACCGACGTTGGCGGCGTGGCGGAAGCGATTGCGGACTGTGGACTGATGGTTCCAGCGAAGGCCCCTCAAGCCATGGCCGAAGCGATCTCTTTTTTGCTGAATGATCCAGAAACCCGGAAGAAATTAGGACGTAATGCGCGTGCGCGTGCTTTGGAACATTTTACCGAAGAAAATTTCCTGAAGTGCTATGAGCACACGTACCGCGAACTATCCTTCAAAACATATCAAAAGCTCATCAACTATAGTTCGTAAAAGGAATAAATGTGCTCAAACATTCGCTCCTCGCGGTGTCTATGATCGCGACATCCAACTGGTTTTCGCTAACTGCCCCGGCGAACGCCGCGAATCCTGCGCGATTGGCCATCTATTATGGATATCCCAGTCTGGTCAACGGATCCGATGGTGACGTAGAGAAGGCTGCAAGTGCATTCAACAACTACGATGTCGTAGTTTTGGGCGACGGCCTGGAATTTGAAGACCAGCAACCCGGGCGCTATCCCCAAGGGGATCCAGCCGAGCACGAGAAAGTACGCCAGATCATGAGCGCCGTCCGCAAACACAATCCGGCGACTCGCTTTTACGGTTATGTCTGCTTGGGCGAGATTCCTTGGCCCAAAGGGCAACAAACCGCACTCTCTCCTAAAGAACTCGAACAGCGAATTCAACTGTGGAAGAAAATGGGTGCGTCCGGAATATTTCTCGACGAAGCCGGTTATGATTTCGCAGCGATCACCCGCAAGCGCCAAAATCTGGCGGTCCAAATGATTCATGAATTTGGGCTGAGCGCCTTCATGAACGCTTATTTTGTTGACCATTTGTTTAGTCGGGAGGATAACCTAGCCTACACAAATGGACAGCAGAAAAATCCCGAAGGTTTGGCTCCTCTTTTGGATCATGGTGATCTTTTCCTCCTGGAATCCTTCGAAGTGAAAAACGGAGTATATGAGAGCGCAGCTACTGCACAGGCTCGGCTAAAACAAGCGCTCATATATCGGCAACGCTACGGGGCCCAGATTTTTGCGACCACCACGACAACCGAGCAGCAACCCTTCAACGCAGAACAGTTTAGTTACGCTTGGTGGACGGCGAGAATCTACGGATTGGATGGTTTTAGCTGGGGAGAGCCAAATTTTGCCGCTCTGAGCAACACGCTGCCGAATCACCAGTGCGGAAGTGAAAGCGCGGCGGTCCCGGCCTTCCGAGACTCCTCCGAGATGCAGTCTGACAGCACGCACATCTGGAGAAAGTCCGGTGATCTCTTTGTTGTTGTGGATACTGGAATCCACTCCGTCACCCGTGTCGATACCCCTCATTCTGGCGAACCCCACGGTATCCGTACTGTCCTTAGTTCCTCCTTGAGGCGTACCCCTTTGGTATGTCGTGGAACCGAGCAATGACCTTGGATGTAATAGAAATTGAGAACCAACTGCGGAACCACGGAGATGGAAGGAACCAATTCCTTCACACCCGGGAGGTGGCCGCTCTACTGGAGTCCCTTGGTTACAACGACCGTTCAGTCAAGGAATTGGGCTACGCCAATATCTTTTCCTTTGCCAGCTATCTTTTTCTTCGTTTGCAACGCGGTCAGGAATCAGGTGAAAAAGGGTGGATCGAGCAGAACAAGCCTTCCTTACTAAAAGAATGGAGTCATGCGTTTGGTAGATTTTCGCTCAGTTTGGCGTACGCCATTCCATGGATGGCCTTGCTGACCCTGGAATATTTGAAGCCGGAAGCACTTAACGTCGCACCGGAATTAGGGGGTGCTCTCAGTTTGGCCTTGATCGCCAGTCTCATCACCACTGGTGGATTCATCCAAATGATCTCCCGCGCAGGCGGCTTCTATTACGGCTTGAAGGAGCCCGCCTTGGCTCGACACACCTGCATGAAACTCTTAAATGTAGGACTTACGAATGGGCTACTTTTGGGTTTGCTTGGCATGATTGTCGGAGCTTACTTCCATCTTTTTGCGCCACACTATCTGTTGTTGGCGGCGACCAACTTTGTGGCCCTGAGCTTGCTATGGATGTTTTGCACGGTTTTGTCCGTCCAAGGTATCGGTTGGTGCGTACTGCCCGTGTTCTTCATCAGCGCTGTACTGTGCGGATGTATCAAGCTCCTCGCAGGTGCCGGCAACACATTGATTTTGACGATTTGGCCAGTAACGGCGGTCTTGTGTGCACTTGTTTGCGTTCTGCTGGGCTTCCGTCACGCCGAAAAAAAGCTCTCCTCAGTCCAGAATAGCACCCATCCGCGGTTTGGGATTGTGGGCATCTCTTTGGTTCCATTTTTTCTTTACGGCACTTTCTACTTTAGTTTCCTGTTCGCTGATCGCCTCGCAGCCGGTAGTGCTGTCCCCTGGGTCTCTGGCCTGAGCTTTGGTATCGACTCCGCGTACAAAAGAGGTATGGACTTGGCTCTATTGGCATTCCTACTTACTGCTGCATTGGCCGAATGCCTAAGTCACTCCTTTCTCCGTTACTGGCACCGGCTTGCCGCAGAATTACCTCCCATGAATAGGGAGGAACTAGCGTCCCGCCTGCATAGACAGCACTGGAAAGTAATTTCCATAATCTCGTTGACCTTTGTTTGTCTTGCCCTTGCGGCTTGGCTTCTTTTTTCAAAGCTGAACGCGGCTTCGCAATCACCCCGATTCCTACAGACCACTGCTCTCGGGGGACTTGGTTATTTGATGCTCAGCATTGCATTACTGGAGATTGTGATTCTATCGAGCGTCAATTCGATTTCCTTTGCCATGGTGGCTTGTGCCCTAGGACTCGGAGTCAACCTAATCATCGGATATACACTCAGCCATCTCTGGGGAGTGCAATATGCCGCCGCCGGGCTGCTTGCTGGTTCGGCTGTGCTTCTGTGGACCTGCTATACCGCGGTGCGCCACGTCCTAAGTCGGCCGGACTATCATTACTCGATCTCCTGAGTATTTCTGATGCTAACGCTTGATGCATTGCGTGCCATTCGGATTCTTGCCACCTTCTTCTGCATATTTTTCGTTTTTCCCGCATATTTTTTCCCGTTCGGAGAGGATTCCACCGCCATTGCGCGCACAGCCGGCAACTTGGCGCGTGCCTTGCTCATTGTCACCCTCACGAGTCTGCTGCTAACTAGATTGAAAATATTCAACGCCGCTACGATGGTGTTGCTGCTCTTCGGAGGACTTCTATGCGCATGGGTGCGAAAGCGTGCAAGGCTCTCTCGCAATTGGTTGACAGGTTTGCAGGATTTCACGGTCGGAATCGTCAGGTTGACGGAAAGACAAGCATCCTCTCGCTCTGCTCGTGCAAGAGTCTCCCCGCCGTCGAAGCCGTCCCGGTGGTCGGCAGCATTCTCAACTAGAGAGAGGATTACCGGTACCTTTGTTGTTGTACTGATTTCTATTGGAATTCTTTACTTTGCAAACCCTCTTCGTGAACTTCGTCTCAGCCAGCCCGAACAATACGAATCGTTGCTTCGAGGGCGCGAACTGATGGTTAATCTCCAGGGCATCCAACGGCCCTTGGTGTTCCCAGCAGTAGTCGCGTCGACAGCTTTCTTCAGCAGCATGGACCCGATGCAAGTAACGCGTTTTCTCGCGCCGTTGTTCGAGTTTGGGGTCCTACTCGCGGCTGGGCTGGTCATTCGCGTTTGCACTCGGGGAATGGTTGCCGCTATGGTGACTATCTACTTAATGGGAACGGCTGCACTACAGCCCTTCGGAAATGGCGAAATCGTACCAGTTTCCACAGCAGAAAAGCTCGAGTTCGTGTTTCGTAACTCTCTGATGAGAATCCGCGGAAGTCCCGAATGGGAGATAGGCTTGCTTTGTCTTCTCTTAGCTTTAGTCCTCTTGGCCAGTTGGCGCGAAGACTCATTGCAATGGGACCTACTGGTTGACACCGCCTGTTGTGTGATTCTGGTGGGAATGGTTTCGCAGTTCTTACTGTTGCTATGTGTAATTGCTGCAGCGGTGGTTCTGCTACAGCCTATCCTCGCAATCACCGTTTTCGTTCTGATGTGCTACTGCTTGTCAGCATACGCTGCGCTATCGGGCGGCTCTGCGATTCCGCACGAGGGACAACTGATTCTCCCGCTCGCTGCGGTTCTCGGAATAGCAGGCCTGTTGGGATTCCTGGAAGCGAAGCTCATTGTCCCAAAAGGGAGGACGGCCGAGGAAATGCTCCTGGTTGCCTGTGCCGCATGTGCGGTGCTATGGTTCCACCCACGGTCTTTTTCCGGACAGTATCTGGAATACGAGAAGGCGGCCCGAGAAACTGAGGACATTGCGAACCGCTTCCCCAAACAACGTTGGCGTGTAGTTGCGCCGACCGAGCAATTGGCAGAAACGCTAGGCCTGGGAGGTTATGAGGATCTAGCCGATTTTGTCGAGAAATACCAAGACCAAGCCGCCGATCCTCAATTCGTGATTCCCGACGCCCCGGACGATCTGTTTGTTTACGTAGAGAAAAAGCCCTTCCAAATTTTCTCGAGGGAGCCTACCGTCGTCCCGTTCGGGGTCCTAGCGGACACGACTTACCGGAGCTACCGCTCACCTGCAGGGCGGGCCAGCCTAGAGGAGGCTGCGTTGAAGCTCTGCGAAGAGTATAGAAAATCCCACAATGACACTCAGATTTTTTTTGAGGATGAAGCACTGCGCATTTATCAAGTTCATCGACAGCCAGAGGTTGCCACCAAAAAGGGAGGATAAAGACCTGGTGCCTGCGTTTTCTATATGTCGTGTTTCACTACTGAGTAAAATCTAAAGAACGAATTCAAGTTTCGTTTACGTCCACATGTACGCAAACTTCTACAAGCTAAAGCGCAATCCATTTGAGATCACACCCGATCCTTACTTTCTATTTTCGACAACGAAATATAAAGAGTCGTTGGCCGCGCTTTATTATTGCGTGCGCGAGCAAAAGGGTTTCGTCGTTTTGACCGGGGAAGCTGGCACCGGCAAAACCCTTTTAATTCGTTGTCTCTTACAGATTCTTAACGGCGAAGATGTAGCTACCGCCTATATCTTCAATGGCCGTTTATCCGCCCTCGAGTTTCTGCATTACGTAACGAGCGATCTCGGACTTGCAGCATCGGACAAAACTAAGGGCGATACCCTACAGGAGCTAAATCGGTTTCTTTTGGAACGCTATCGGAAGAAACTCACCACCGTCCTGATTGTGGATGAGGCACATCTTCTCCCGACGGAAATTCTTGAAGAAATCCGCCTTCTTACCAACCTCGAAACGGCTGAACAGAAACTACTCCAGATCGTCCTCGCCGGGCAATCCGAGTTGAGTGACAGGCTTGATTCCCACGAACTGAGACAATTGAAGCAGAGAATTGCACTGCGCGCCTACCTCGAGCCTCTCGAATTGCAGGCCACCAACGGATATATACGCCGCCGTCTCCAGCTTGCGGGCGCCCCTGCGGATAGTACCAGCGATCTTCTTGCGGATGACACGATCGCAAGAATCCACCACTTCTCAGGAGGTATTCCGCGCTTGATCAACACCATCAGCGACAACGCTCTTCTCACAGGGTTTGCCAGGCAACTGAAACGCATCCCACCCGACATAATCGACGAGGTGGCAACGGAGCTGAGACTGAACGTCGGCAGACCAGAAAGCTTTTCAATCTTCGAGACCTCGAATTCTGCTCAGGAAACATTGACGCTCGGGCAGCGCCTGCTTCGATTGCGTCATCCGGTGCAACGGAATGGTTTTTGAGTATCAGTGGCTAATAGGACCGGGAATCGTTCGCGGCAGGAAACATTCAGCATCACGCTCACCGATTTTTTGCAAGGTCAGGAATAACTCCTGTACTTCGGAACAGCTTGTATCTCATTGCCCCAGTGTTACATTCACGATCTCAGCTCTCAGGCCCCAATGAGATTCCCATAATCGAGAAAATAGCGCTTATCTCCTTGCAGCAGAGGATACCGACGACTATGCGCGGCCGTCATCGAGCAGTACGCATTGTGGGGCCACCCATCCTATTGGCTTTCTCGTTTGTCCTGACATTGGTCGTGCAAGGATGCGCGCAAGCGAACAAAAGTAACAGCACTCAAGTGCCAGGTTCCTCGTCACTCAGTATCTCAGTGTCGTCGCTCCCGAACGGACAAGTTGGACTGCCTTACACCGCGACACTGGCGGCCGGCGGCGGGACAGCACCGTACACTTGGAGCCTGGTAACCGGCACACTGCCAACTGGTCTCACATTGAGTCCCTCCAGTGGCGCGATTAGTGGCACACCCACGCAGGCCGTAACAAGTACCCCGCTTACCTTTAAGGTCACAGATTCCAGTGTCCCCGCGCAAACGCAAACGGCTACCTTGAACCTTACCGTGAATGCTGCACCCAGCCCGGTGAGTATCACTACGACCACACTTCCGGCAGCGACCGTGAATGTTGCATACTCGCAACAACTGGCGGCGACTGGCGGTAGCGGCAACTACACCTGGACATTAACCAGCGCCGTGACCGGCTTCTCCTTGAGCACGTCTGGTTTATTGACCGGGACTCCGACAAGCGCAGCCACGCTCTCGTTCGCAGTGAAAGTTGCCGACAGCACCAAC
>Ga0187782_10003561_pt1 | contig 11615 bp, 11 predicted proteins | sample 0715_SJ02_MP15_2_FD_132454 | JGI IMG/M metagenome (GOLD analysis project Ga0187782, IMG submission 132454) | Tropical peat soil microbial communities from peatlands in Department of Meta, Colombia - 0715_SJ02_MP15_20_MG | ecosystem: Environmental > Terrestrial > Soil > Wetlands > Peat | place...
AGGGTGCTGATCTTGACCAGGTTGTGGGCGAATACACCGTGTCCAAACCAGGTTCGGGCACAGGTGATACCTGTCAGTTCGGTGCGGTTCCACCCGTAGTTTCGCTTGAGGTGGTTGATCCGTCCCTCGGATCCGGTTCGCCATTTGACTTTGTCGCGGAAGGCACGCCGGTGCTCAAATTCGCGGCGGGCTGCGCCGGGTTTAGCTGCACGTGGGATCGCTACGTTGCGCACGCCCAGTTCGTGGAGGTCATGTTCGACTGAGGCGTAGCCGTAGCCGCGGTCAGCGGTCACCGCCTGGCGGGCCTCCGGTTCGACGGGCGATCCGTGCGATCGACCCGCTTGGCGATCGACAGCCCGATGCCGCGGCTGGCTCCCGAGACGAACATAGTCTTTCCTGTGGGTGTCTTTGTGCAGCCTTACCTTCAGCGACAGTCTTCTCCGCTAGCGTGGACACTCTGGTCCTTGCCAACGCGTCGCCATCGTGTGCTGCTAACACCGTGCGCAGAAACCGCTGAGTCTGTCGATGTCAGCCGTGACAGTGATCCGCACCAACCGCTGTGCCCGAGAACAACGTTCGCGCGGATTAACCGATTTGCCTTCACACCGAGGCAAAATCAGGGACATTGCGAACAACGTTCCAGAACGAAAGCCTGAGATCACGATGCCGCTCTACAAGATCACAACGCCGGACGGATTGCTTTCCGCGGAAGCGAAGGCGACGCTCGCCGCGGAGATCACCGAGTTCCACAGCCAAATGTCCGGTCTGGACGAGGCTTACACGAAGATCCTTTTCAATAGCTTTCCGCCCGGCGACGGTTTTATCGGCCGCGAGGCGGGGCCGGCGGTGATCCGGACGGTCAAGGTCCGCGCGGGTCGGCCGGCGGACTATTGGAAAAAGCTGCTGTTCGGGCTCAAGTCGTTGCTTCAGCGGGCGACCGGCGCGGCCGATGTTCAGATGCTGCTAGCCCTTGAGGAGACGCCGGCCAGCAACGCCATCGAGATGGGCGAGCTGATGCCCGAGATCGGCGCGTAGTCGAACCGCTCGTTAGCTCGCTGAGATCATCCCTGATGTCGTGAACGCAAAATGCTATCGCGGTGTAGCGATTGGCCATTGAGGCCCAAGACAGATCGCATCGTTTCGACAGCGCCGTCTTGACCGTCGAAACGCAGCCTGCGCAGGGCGGCTTTGCGCTGGGCGGGGGTGCTGGCGAATCGGGCGGCCCACAGCTCAGACGCTGAGGCGGTCAAGGTCACATCGAGTTCACCGTGCGCTGCCGCGAGTCGCCCCTCGGTGACAGTGAAATCGAAACTACGGCCATCGATCTGCACTCGGTAAGTCGCCTGCACCCCGACTGCACGCACCGTATCGAAGCCCAACAGCACCCCGACGAGGAAGCCGTTGAGTGGCGATCGGAAACCTTCGCCGTCAATCCGCATCGTCTCCAGTCCGAAGCGCGCGATCGCACCAAGGATGGGCACCACGAGGCGCCACGCATCATCGGTGAGGCTGTAGACGGTGCGTGCGATTGGTGCCGGCAACTCGGTGCGTGCAATTAGTCCAGCACGCTCGAGTTCGTTGAGGCGTTGGGCCAAAAGATTTGTCGCGATCCCAGACAACTGCGCGCGGAGATCGCTGTAACGGCGCGGTCCTCCGACGAGCTCCCGCAAGATCAGCAACGTCCACCGCTCGCCCAGCACGTCTAGTCCGCTGGCGATCGGGCAGGCCTGGTCGTAGTTTCGGCGTCCAACCATGGGCTTAGCCTACCAGCGGAACATGTTTATCAACTCAATACTTGATTTGTTTGTCTTATAGGTTTAGATTGATGACGTGCTGGCTGCCTCTGGCTCCGAGTTGCCAACCGCTCCAAGCGAAGCGTCGGTTGCGCAGGGTTGTGAGATACGGCCGCACAGATAGCGATCCGGGCGGCCGGAGACCGACAGGCGGCTTCCCGCGAAGAGTCAAAAAGGGAGGAGAAATGATGGGTACACCGACGTTTTTTGTCAGTGGCGCCGCAGGCGGCCTCCAAGGCTCCACCGGTTTCCGCGTAACGCAGCTATTGCGTGAGCAGGGCCACGCCGTGCGCGCCCTAGTTCACCGGCTCGACGAGCGGTCGGATCGGGTTCGTGCGCTGGGCGCTGAAGTCGTCGAAGGCGATCTCCACGATCCTCGTTGCTTAACCGATGCCATGGCAGGCGTCCGCCGAGCCTACTTTGCTTACCCGGTGCAGGAAGGGCTCTTGCAGGCCGCGGCGACGTTTGCCGTAGCTGCGCGTTCAGCCGGCGTCGAGCAGGTCGTGAACCTCTCACAATGGCTGCAACCCAGCGGCGAGCAGCCGACCCCGCACCAGACGCGTCACTGGCTCGTCGAGAACATCTTCGACTGGGCTGGAGTCGGGGCGGTCCATCTTAACGCCGTGGTGTTCTACGAAAACCTCAAAACGTGGGCCCAACTCAGCCTTGACCGTGCCGGTGTTATCGCAATGCCGTGGGGACCGGAGACAACCAAAATCCCGCTGGTAGCCGCAGAGGATGTCGCCGCAGTAGCCGCAGCGTCGTTGTGCGGCCCGGTCTTGCCCAATGGCACTGTTGTCCGGTTGATGGGCGCTGGAGTTGCGAATAGTGACATCGCGGAAGCTTTCAGCGATGTCCTGGGTAGGTCGGTGCGGTATGTCGAGATCACCGACGAGCAGTGGGCCGACCGTGTACGAGGCGTCACGGGGGCCAACGCCGTTGCGGTGGAACATCTTGTCCACCTGTGGCGCTACCTACGCACACGACCACCGGAATACCAGGCCTTCTATCTGGCCAGTGAGGCGTTCGAACACTTCCTCGGCCGCAAGCCAAAGTCTCTGCCGGAGTTTTTGAACGATCATCGGGATCTCTTCGCTGAGGCGGCAAAATGAGGACCGAACAGTCCGGTCCCAGCCGCCGTCAGGCGGCTCGCGCCGTCCACGTGAAGCTGTGCATATCCGGAATCCGTGGTGCCAGCGCGGCGGCGACGTTGCGACCGATTTGATCGGCCGCCGCGAGCGGAGTGTCGGGGTCGAGGAAGCCTTCCACCTCGACACGCAAGGTCCGCCCGGTCCAGCGGGCTCGAGCATGCGCATGCTGCACACCGGGCACTGCCGCGGCAGTGGTTTCGGCGGTCGTGATGATCTCGGGGTCGACGCCGTCGAGCAGACGGTGAGCGATATCGGCGGTCACCTCGTAGCCGACGTGGCAGATGAATCCGGTAACCACGATGCCCGCGATCGCGTCAGCCCAGGCCCAGCCAAGTGCGACCCCGATCAGACCGAGCATCGCGCCGGCCGACGACAACGCGTCCAGCCACGAATGCTTGGCGTCGGCCACCATCGTCGCGGAGCGGATCCGCCGGCCCACCGCCAATTTGTATCGCGCCACCAGTTGATTTCCTGCGATGCCCACGGCCGCAGCGGCGATGCCCCAGCCCACGTGGGAAGTGCCACCGTGACGGAGTAGCTTGTCGATGCTTTCAAAACCGGCTACCACGGCGCTGCCCCAAATCACCAGTGCCACACCAATTCCGGCGAGGTCTTCAGCGCGTTCGTAGCCGTAGGGGTATCGCTCGGTGGGCAGGCGGCGCGATGCCCGAAATCCGACGAACACCAAGGCGCTGGTCGAGACGTCCGATAAGTTGTGCAGCGCATCGCCCAGCAGCGCTACCGACCCGGATACCAGCGCGATGGCCAATTCAACGAGCCCGGTCAGTGCCAGTCCTACGGCGCTGACCGCGACCGCGCGGTTGGCCTGCCGACGCTCACCGGCATCGTCGATGGCAGTGTCGAGCGGAAAACTTGTCGCCGGGTCACGGACTCCGTTGATCACATGCATGACCCGATATTAGTCCGGGCGCAGCCGGTCTTATGTCTCGAAGTGAGTGCTGGCGGTGAGCTGTTCCCAGTTCGCGATCTCCTTCGCGCGTTCGTCCGTAACGTAGCGATACGCGGCCAGCGCGTCGGCCCCGAGCAGCAGGAATGCCGGCGGCTCCGGTGATTCGACGGCGGCGATGATTGCGGCGCCGGCTTTGGCGGGATCGCCGGGCTGGTTGCCGTGCATGGTGTCGTGCTCCTTGCGACGCTGTCCGGCGGTGGCCGCGTAGTCGTCGATCACCGTGGCCGACTGGACGAGCGAGCGTCCGGCGAAGTCGGTGCGGAATGCGCCCGGCTCAACGACGGTGACCGAGATGCCGAGCGGGGCGAGCTCACCGCGCAGCGCTCCACTGACGCCTTCGATCGCGGCTTTGGCTGCGGAGTAGTAGCCGGATCCCACCGGCGTCAACTGAACACCGATCGACGAGATGTTGACAATGGCGCCGCGGCGGCGGGCGCGCATGCCCGGTAGGACGGCCTTGATCATCGCGACGGTGCCGAAGAAGTGCGTTTCGAACAGCCGGCGGACGTCATCGTCGTCGCCTTCTTCGACGGCGGCGCGGTAACCATAGCCGGCGTTGTTGACCAGGACGTCGACGCTGCCAAAGCGCTGTTCGGCCTGCTGTACCGCCGAGGCGACTTGGTCGGGCTTGGTGACGTCAAGGGCGACGGCGAGTACCTGCTCTGGTCTGCCGTCGGCAAGGTCGGCAACGCTGGTGGCGTCCCGTGCAGTTACGACGGCGTTGTGGCCGGTGCCGATGACAGCGTCTGCCAGCGCGCGGCCCAGTCCGGTCGAGCAGCCGGTGATAAGCCAGGTGGAAGTCGGGTTGACCATGAGATTGTCTACTTCCACTTCGGCCGTGACGTCAACTGTTGCGTCTTGACCCTAACTGTGGTTTAGGTTCTAACGTCAACCCCATGACGCAACGAGTCACCCAGCCGACCTCGGGTTGGCCGCCTCAATTGGCCTCGATCGGTGCGATCCGATTCGCCCGCCGCTCCGCACATTTCGAAGCAACCGTCCAGTTCTACCGCGACGTCGTCGGACTGCCGCTCTATGCCACATTCGGGGATAGCTACGGCAGCAACGGCGCGATATTCGGGCTGCCCGGATCCGCGCTGACCTTCGAGATCGTCGAGGCCGTCGAACCCGTTGCGGTCGACCCTCATGAACAGCTGTGCTTGTACTTTCCTGACGCGACGGCACAACAACAAGCGACAGTACGGCTTTCGGCTGCGGGGATACAACCCGTCGAGTCCCATCCGTATTGGGCCGCAACGAGAGCTGTCACCTACCGCGATCCTGACGGCCGCGAAGTCGTGTTCGCGCCGTTCATATTTGGCGTCAACGAACCCGCTGAGAGTAATGACTCAGGCGAACACTGGACCGCACCTTGACGGCTTGATTGTGGTCTACTTCTTGAAGGCGTCCTTCACTTTTTCGCCCGCGTCTTTGAGGCTGGACTTCGCCTGGTCAACCTTTCCCTCGGCTCCGGTGTCCTTGTCTCCGGTGACCTTGCCAACGGCCTCCTTGGCCTTGCCGGCGACGTCGTCGATCTTGTTGCTCAGTTTCTCGTGAGCTCCCATGCGAGTTAGCTCCCTCTTTCCGTGGACCCGTGATCATTGCTGCTTCGTGTGAGTACCCGGCGCGTGATCGGGTTCAAACCCATGTGGGACATTGGCACGATGCGGGTCGCGATCCTCGACGACTACCAGAATGTCGCGCTGAGCATGGCCGACTGGTCGGAGGTGGCGGCGCGCGCCGACATCACCGTCTTCAACGATCACCTCGCCGATCTGGACGCCGTCGTGAAGCGACTGGCACCGTTCGACGTGGTGTGCGTGATGCGTGAGCGCACACCGTTGCCGCGTACCGTGATCGAGCGCCTGCCACGGTTGAAGATGATCGCCTCCACCGGGCCGTTCAACGCCTCTATTGACGTCGCGGCCGCCAACGAACGCGGCATCTATGTCAGTACGACCGGCGGCTACGTGGAGTCGACGGTCGAGCTGACCTGGGCACTGATCCTTGCTACCGCGCGCCGGATCGTCGACGAAACCCGCTCGGTGCGCACCGGTGGTTGGCAGACGTCGGTGGGCGGTCAGTTGGGCGGGACGGTGCTGGGCGTGCTGGGCCTGGGGCGCATCGGAACCCGGGTGGCGCGGGTCGGAACGGCGTTCGGCATGGACGTCATCGCGTGGAGCGCGAACATGACCCCGGAGGCCGCCGAACAATCCGGAGCGACGTATGTATCCAAAGACGAGTTGTTCGACCGCGCCGACGTTTTGACGATCCATCTGGTGCTCAGCGAGCGCACCCGTGGTCTGGTCGGCGCCGCCGAATTAGGGCTGATGAAACCGACGGCGTTGCTAGTCAACACATCGCGCGGCCCGATCGTCGACGAGACAGCTCTCATCGACGCGTTGCGGTCGCACCGGCTGGGCGGAGCCGGCCTCGACGTCTTCGACACCGAGCCGTTGCCGACCGGGCATCCGCTGCGCTCGCTGGACACCGTGGTCGCCACCCCACACATCGGTTACGTCGCCGACCGCGTCTACCGCACCTTCTACGGTGAGGCCGCCGCCAAGATCACCCGTTGGCTTAGCCAGGCCTGACTTCGACGCCCGGCGCCGCGACCACCACGAGTCGATCCAACCGATGACCAGCGACACGATCACGGCGAGCGTCCAGCCCAGCAGGATGTCGATCACGAAGTGCTCGGCGGAGTAGACCAGCACGAAGGCCATCGCCAACGGGTAGGCCACCAGCAGCGGCTGCCAGATGGGCTTGACGCGGCGCCACAAGAACACCGAGATCATCGCAGTCAATGCGGCATGCAGAGAGGGAATCGCCGCGACCAGATTCACGCTGGCCTGTCCGGAGTTGAGCAGCGCTCCGGCCGATTGCAGATGCAGAGTTCCCCAGCCGCGCGTCGAGATCCGCTCAACGAAGAGGTGCGCGCCGGGCTGGCTTCTGTGCATGGCGCCCAGCAGCCCGCCCTGGAGGACACCTGCGGGACTTCTGAACATGCAGTGCGGGCTGGACGGGCCGGCGGCGATGTCGGCCGGGGTACAGCGGGCGGCTGCCCACGGTGGTGCTGCCGGCAGGACGATGTAGACGACGAGGGCGGCGAAGGACAACGCGACGAACCGTCGGACAAACGCTGCCCAGTCGCTTCGGTTGCGCAGCCAGAGCACTCCGGCGACAACATAGGGCAGGACGAAAAACGACATGTAGATGCCGCTAATGATCACTTCCCACCACGGCGGTTGCGGCATCTTGATGCGCTCCTGCAACCACACGGTCGGGACGGTGCCGAAGAACAACCACCGGTCCGCCCGGGGCTGGAAATGCCACAGCGTAGGCGCTCCCACCAGCGTTGCCGCTCCCCGGCTGAGGTCATACACCAGCAGCACGAGCGCGAACGGCAGCCAGTCGCGCACGACTGCGAATACCTTGTGCCCTCGACCGATGCTGGCGGCGATGAGCCCGGTCGCGATATAGAGCAGCAGCAGTTCGCGATTGAATGCGAGCCCGTCCTTCAGGGTCCGGTAGGCCACGACAAGGGCCCAGGTGGTGATCGCCATCCGCCGCGCGAACGTGCGCCAACGCTCCCGGGTTTCGCGGGCGTCGAGGTCAAAGTCGGCGACGGATTCGGGGCGTGCCAACGGCATAGCCTGCGGTAGTTTTGGACGGCGGAGCAGCCGGGTGGCTACCGCTTGCGGGTCACCCTTGAAGAGCCGGATCCTGCGATCAGTTGTTACTGTCACCGGTCCAACCTTATCCTTTGCCGACCGTTCTCCATCTGTTCATTCTCATCGGGATCTGCGATTGAGCCGGATATTTCGCCAGAAACGCTGTAGCGCAACGGCTTAGGAACGGCGCACGGGCGCACTCCGTCAAACCGGGGGATCCATCGCCGCCTGGTCGCGTGACCCTATGCGACAGCTGTGAATTCGGCTGCCGTGCTGGTCAAGATGCCCCAATGCTAGGAGACTCCGCCGAAGATACGCCGGAACCGGGCTGGCGCGTCGGCGTCAGACTTAGCTCGTCCCATTGTTTCTGTAGCTCTCGTTCACCTGGGGTAGCGATCATGCCTGACGGCGCGAACCGTCTTGATGGCACTGGATCATCTTCAGTCAGCGGTTTGCCATAGCCGCGAATTGTCCTGTACACCACAATGATTGCGGCCAGAACCACAATCACAACGACAGCGGCAAAGAGGATTGACAAAGTGCCTTGGATGAACGTGTTCCTGATCACGTCGTTGAGCTGACCGGGTGTCTTCGCCGAACCGAACGCCGTCTTACCGGCTGCTTTTGCGGCGGCATATCGGGAATGCTGAGTCCAGTAGCCCACGTTGGGATCTGGAGAAAAAATCTTCTGCCACGACGCGGTCAGCGTGACCGCAAGATCCCACAACAGTGGAATCCCTGGAATCCAGGCCCACTTCAGCAGACCCTTTTTGATGACGACGACGGTGATGACGGTCAGCGCGATCGCCGCCAACAGCTGATTAGCAATACCGAATAGCGGGAACAGGGTGTTGATACCACCAAGCGGATCGGTCACGCCCATCAACAGGATGCTGCCCCACGCCGCAGCCACGGCCAGGCTGCAGACCCATACGCCCGGGCGCCAGCTAGGGTTTCGGAGTTTAGCCAGCAGACCACCCAAGTTGCCTAGCGTGTCCGAAAGCATGAAGCGCGCGACCCGGGTGCCGGCGTCTACCGCGGTCAGGATGAACAGCGCCTCGAACATGATCGCGAAGTGGTACCAGAACGCCTTGAGGCCCGCACCGCCGAATGTCCGTTGCAGTAATTCGGACATGCCGATCGCTAGCGTCGGTGCGCCGCCGGTGCGCGACACGATCGACTTTTCGCCCACGCTGGCGGCGGCCTGGCTGAGCTGATCCGCGGTCACAGGTTGCCCCGACAAGCCCAGCCGGTTCACGTAATCCGCGGCGGTTGCCGCGGTGCTGCCGGTTTTTGCGGCTGGCGCGTTGAGGGCGAAGTACAGGTGCTGGTCGAGGATCGCCGCGCTGATCAGCGCCATGACTGCGACGAACGACTCGGTGAGCATGCCGCCGTAGCCGATCAGACGCATCTGGCTTTCCTTCTCCAGCAGCTTCGGCGTCGTCCCCGATGAGATCAATGCGTGGAATCCCGATAGCGCACCGCAGGCGATGGTGATGAACAGGAACGGGAACAGCGAACCGGCGAAGACCGGTCCATCGCCGCGGGTGGCGAACCGTGAGATCGCGGGTACCTGCATGAGCGGGTGCGCAACGCAGATGCCGATCGCCAGCAAGGCGATGGCACCCACCTTCATGAACGTCGAGAGGTAATCCCGCGGCGCGAGAAGCAGCCAGACCGGCAGCACCGAAGCAACGAAACCATAGCTGACGATCAGCCAGGCCACCGTTACTGGAGACAGGGTCAACCATGATGCGCCCCAGGAGGTTTCGCCGACCCAACTGCCTGAGGCCACCGCGAGCATCAGCAGCGCGAAGCCGATCACTGATACTTCGCCCACCCGCCCGGCACGCAAGAACCGGAGGTAGCAGCCCATGAAGATGGCGATGGGAATGGTCATGGCGATGGAGAACACACCCCAAGGGCTCTGGCCCAGTGCTCGCACCACCACCAGTGCGAGCACCGCGATGATGATCACCATGATGACGAAGGCCCCGATGAGAGCTGCCGCGCCGCCGGTGGCACCCAGCTCGTCGCGGGCCATCTGGCCAAGCGATCGGCCCCGTCGCCGGGTGGAGATCCACAACACCAAGTAGTCCTGCACGGCTCCGGCGAACACCGCGCCAATGACGATCCAGATACTGCAGGGCAAATAGCCCATCTGGGTGGCCAGTACCGGGCCGACCAACGGGCCCGCTCCGGCGATCGCGGCGAAGTGGTGGCCGAACAGCACGCGCCGGTCGGTCGGGACGAAGTCGGTCCCGTCGTCGAAAACTTCAGCCGGTGTGGCGTGGTCGTCGCGCGGGCGAACGATCTTCGTCTCGATCAGCCGCGCATAGAACCGGTACCCGATGATGTAGGTGCAGATCGCCGCAACGACGAACCACACCGCGTTGACCGTCTCGCCGCGGACGAACGCGATAATCGCCCAGGCCACCGCACCCAATACCGCGATAGCTCCGAAGATGATCTTGTGCCTGGTACGGATAGGTGAGCGGTCGATAATCGCGACCGCGGGCAAGTCGGTGTCCGTGTGGATGTAGCTGACGTGCCCACTCAGCCCACTGTGCCCTTCCACGGCCGGGACCCTACGCGACTGTGAATATGCCGACCCATCCATCGGCGCGTCGCGCCGCGACGTTCACAGTCACGCAACCGCTGGTTCAGCTTCGGTGCAGGGCACGCACGGTGTCGATGCTGTCGGCCTGGTCGGGGCCCTTGTCATCGCGGTAGCGGAGCACCCGGGCGAACCGCAGCGCCAGACCCCCGGGGTAGCGCGAGGACTGCTGCACCCCGTCGAACGCCACCTCGACCACCTGCTGGGGTCGCAGCCGCACCACGTAGCCGTCGGTCGGACCAACGGCCAGTTCCTTAAACCGTGCGGTCTGCCAGTCCAGCATGGCGTCGGTCATCCCTTTGAAGGTTTTGCCCAGCATCACCAACCCGCCGGTGGCCGGGTCGCGGGCACCCAGATGGATATTGGACAGCTTCCCACGGCGCCGGCCCGAGCCCCACTCGACGGCCAGCACCACCAGGTCCAGGGTGTGGACGGGTTTGACTTTCAGCCAGCCGGCCCCGCGGCGACCTGCTTCGTAGCGCGCGGTCAACGACTTGGCCATCACGCCCTCGTGGCCTGCGGCCAGCGTCGCCTCCAAGAAGTCGGCGGCGGCGCCCGGATCCGAGGTGACCAGTCGATCGACCCGGTTGCGCGCTGACGCGATCTGGTCGAGTACGCCCATCCGCTCGCTGGTCGGCGCGTCGAGGAGGTCGACGCCGTCGCAGTGCAGGACGTCGAAGAAGAACACCGATAGCGGCTGGGCGGCGCGGGCGGCCGGGACGTCGACTGATCGGCCGAATCGCGATCCGGTGACCTGGAAGGGCTGCGGCCGGAGGTCTGGACGTAACGCGATCGCCTCCCCGTCGGCGATCAATTCGCTGACCGGCAGCGCCAGCGTCGCCTCGACCACCTCGGGCAGCCGGGCGGTGACGTCGTCGAGGCTTCGGGTGTACACCGTGACCTGGTCACCCGCCCGGTGCACCTGCACCCGCGCGCCATCCAGCTTCGTCTCGAAAGCTGCTGTGCCATCGAGCTTTTCGAGTGCCTCGGTTACGCTTGCTGCGGTCTGCGCCAGCATCGGACCGACCGGTCGACCCACTCGCAGGGTGAACGCGTCCAGCGCCACCGTTCCACCGGTCAAGCCCGCGGCGGCGACTGCAGGCAGGTCTCCGCCCAGCATCGCGGCGCGTCGTACCACGGGGGCGGGGATCTGTGCGGCGACGGCCACCGCATCGGCCATCACGCCGGCCAGCGCGCCCTGGCGCAGCTCGCCGGTGAGCAACCGCTGCAAAAACGTCTGCTCGACTTCTGTTGCGGACGCGAACAATCCGGAGACAAGCTCGGCGCGCCGCGCCCGCGAGCCCTTGCCAGAGACGCCGCCGATCGTGGAGAAGGTGGCGTCTACGCCGGACACGGTCAAGCTCGGCTGGGCGGCGGCGGGCGGTAGCGACCGCAAAGCCGCCCAGCCCA
>Ga0187782_10003562_pt1 | contig 11614 bp, 9 predicted proteins | sample 0715_SJ02_MP15_2_FD_132454 | JGI IMG/M metagenome (GOLD analysis project Ga0187782, IMG submission 132454) | Tropical peat soil microbial communities from peatlands in Department of Meta, Colombia - 0715_SJ02_MP15_20_MG | ecosystem: Environmental > Terrestrial > Soil > Wetlands > Peat | place...
CACGCGGGCCTGGAAGCGCACCGAGCCGGCTCCGAGATTGAAACCGCCCACTTCGTCCTCGCACTCGATGCGAAAAGCGGCGCGATCTGCCGGCTGCGCGCCAAGCAGAGCGGACGCGAGTGGGCTTCCGCGGAACGCCCGTTGGCCTTGTTCGCTTATCAGACGCTTTCCAAGGCGGACTACGATCACTTTATTGGGAGTTATATCGTCGCCAAAACTTGGTGGGCGCCAATGGATTTCGGCAAGCCACACATCGAACAGTTCGGGGCGCAAAGCCGAGTATGGTTGCCGAGGGTCGGAGACTGCTGGGAAGGCAGAGTTGCAACGGGCCACCGAATTATTGCCCAGTTGCGCATCGCAGATGCTGAAGCGCAGCGCTCCGGCCTTGTCGCCTGGCCGCAGAAGATGTACCTCGAACTGCTTTTGACGGACGCGGACCCGGCGGTGGAAGTGAATTTCCTTTGCTTCGGAAAACCCGCTAACCGGCTTCCCGAAGCAATGTGGCTCAGCTTCCTGCCCCAGGCGCCCGATCCGCAAGGGTGGATGATCGAGAAGGTGAACCGTTTTATTTCACCCTTCGATGTTGTCCGCGGGGGAAACCGGCAGATGCACGCAGTGTCGAATCTGATTCGGTACAAAGACGCGCAAGGAAGCTTCGCCATTGAGACCTTGGACGCGCCGGTGGTCGCATTGGGGGAGAAGTCACCCATTTACTATTCTGAAGCGCAGCCAGATATCGCCAAGGGCATTCACTTCAGCCTCTTCAATAATGCGTGGGGCACCAACTACATTCAATGGTTTGGCGAAGACATGCGATTTCGGTTCACTTTGAGTGTGGCATAGGGTGGACGTAAACGCAGGGGGGACTCCCATGTCTATTTCCAGAAGGAGATTTCTGAAGCGCTCGATTGGGGGGGCATACGTCGTGGCGGAAGGGCTGCGCGGCCTGGCAAGCGGACCAAAGGGTCTCGCGGGTGCGGCTCCCTCAGCGGCCCGCTCGGGGGGCGTGCCGCAGGCACCTGAAAGCATGTCGAAGGGAGCGACGGAATTTACGCGCGGCGTCGGGGTTTATCCGGGCGATCCACGCGAGGACTTTGGGCCGACGCTCGTGCCCGACGCCTCGACTTATCGCAACCTGGCGCTGCATCGGCCCGCATATCATTCCAGTTGCTATGACTACAATCTGACTGCCCAATTGGTTACCGACGGAATCAAGGACACGCATCCGCCCGATTGGATCGCAACTTCGGTGAGCTTTCGCGGCCTGCTTCCTAAGACCGAGCGAGAGTTCCTTCTGGACCACAATCCCGTCACCACTGTCGACTTGCGCGGTCCGCGTCCTTGGGTGCTGGTGCAACTGGGTGGAGGGGCGACCCTGCCTACGATCGACCGCGTCGATGTGCTCTTCATCGCGCCCAGCGAGCTGAAGCCGGAGAACTTGAGTCTTACCGTGTCCGTCTCCGGGGACGGACGGGAATGGAAGGAATCAGGTAAGGTGACAAACCCCAAGCGGGAGCCTCTCACTGGTTACCCGATGGGATTTGCGCGCCCCGGACAAGTGTTCCAGCCTTCCATCCCTCTTCACTCAGCTTCTCAGAGCCGCTTTTATCGAATCGAGTTCGAGGCGGTCAACGCTCCGCCCATGGCGTTTTTTCTGCAATGGCAAGTTGCCGAAGTGGCCTTCTATAACCAGAACCAGAGAGTGGAAATCGGCGGGCCTTACAGCTTCACCAGCGCTTGGATGAGTGCGGGTTTGGGTGAGGAGTGGGTCTACGTCGATTTGGGCTCTCGCTGTGAGTTCGACCGTGTGACACTGTACTGGATCGCGCGCGCCGCCGAGGGTTCCCTCCAGGTTTCCGATGATGCACAGAGTTGGCGGGACATTCAACCTCTGCCCGGCGCGGCAGGGAATAGTGACGACCTCAGGCTCGCCCAGCCCGTCCAGGGGCGATACGTGCGCGTGCTGATGACGCGGCCCACCTCAGCGGATGGCTACATGCTGAGCGAGCTGGAGGTCTATGGGCGCGGCGGACTCGTGCCGCAACCGAAGCCCGCGCCCGCCGCTCGGCCTGAGGGGCGGCTTGACCTCGCGGGAGGAGCGTGGCGCCTGCAACGAGATTCGCTGCTGAGCGCCAACGGAACCACCATCTCGAGAGTGGGATTCGCGGATCACGATTGGATTGTAGCCACGGTGCCGGGCACGGTGCTCACATCCTTTTTGAATGTCGGGGCGATTCCGGACCCCAACTACGGCGAGAACCAATTGTATATTTCCGATTCGTTTTTCTACGCGGATTTCTGGTATAGGAACGAGTTCACGGCGCCGGCATATTCTTCAGGCGAGCGCGCTTGGCTGAATTTCGACGGCATTAATTGGAAGGCTGAGGTTTTTCTGAACGGAGAAAAACTCGGCCGCATCGAAGGCGGTTTTGCGCGCGGCAGGTTTGACGTTACTGGTCGCCTGCTTTCCGGCCGCAAAAATGCTCTGGCGGTTCGCATCGAGAAGAATGACACGCCGGGAAGTGCCAAGCAGAAGACTTTTGAAAGTCCGGGCAAGAATGGGGGGGCACTCGGAATCGACAACCCCACCTATCACGCTTCTATTGGTTGGGACTGGATTCCCACCGTTCGCGGCCGCAACACGGGCATCTGGGGCGACGTCTACCTCACCCTGACCGGGCCGGTAACTCTCGAAGATCCATTCATTACAACTGCCTTGCCTATGCTTAATGGTGCAGGGGTCTCGCCCGCTGCCGCGGGGGCGTCTCTCCCACACACGCAGGGGGGGCAGGATGCCCGCGCTCCTGAAGGCGAGATGCCCCCACCACGCCTGGACACAACCCGGGCCGAGGTGAGGGTCGAGGTCAAATTGGTGAATCACTCGCCGCGGCCCGTTGCTGGAATCTTGCGTGGACGCTTTGGGGAATTGCAATTTGAGCAGCGCGTAAGCCTCGAAGGCTCCGCAGCTACAAAGGTGAAGTTCGACCCCTCAAACACACCAGGCCTTCGCCTCGAGAATCCGAAGCTCTGGTGGCCTGCTGGGTATGGCGAGCCGCACTTGTACGCAACGGAGCTGAGCTTCCAAACACGGGACCGGAAGGTGTCAGACGCCCGGGCCTTCGAGGTCGGCGTCCGGCAAATGTCTTACAGTGAGGAAGGGGGTGCTCTGCGAATCTGGATCAATGGCCGGCGGTTTGTGCCGCGGGGTGGGAACTGGGGTTTTGGCGAGTCCATGCTGCGTTATCGCCGGCGTGAATACGACACCGCCGTACGCTATCACCGCGACATGAACTTTACCATGATTCGCAATTGGGTGGGGCAGGTCGGGGATGAAGAGTTCTTCGCCGCTTGTGACCGCCACGGGGTCATGGTCTGGCAGGAGTTCTGGCTCGCCAACCCTTGGGACGGACCCGACCCGAAAGACAACGACCTGTTCATGCGCAATGTTCTGGATTCGGTCCTGCGTTTTCGAAACCATCCTTCGATTGCCCTCTATTGCGGCCGCAATGAAGGCAACCCGCCCCGGCCCCTGGATGATGGCATCCGAAAAGTGCTAGCCGAGAATCATCCTGACATCCACTACATCTCCAACTCGGCCTTTGGCGTGGTGGGTGGCGGCGGGCCTTATATGGCCATGCCCGTCAGCTTCTATTTCACGGGCGGCGCCCACGCGAAGCTGCACAGCGAAATGGGTATGCCGAACATACCCCCCGTCGAAAGTGTGCGCGCGATGATGCCCGAATCGGCCTCATGGCCGCAGGGACTCGCCTGGGGTCTTCACGATTTCTGCCTGGGCGGCGCACAAGGTGGCGAGGGTTTCAGGAATATGATCGAGTTCAACTACGGCGGCGCGGACAACCTGGACGATTGGGTCTCTCTCGCCCAATTCCTCAACTATGAAGGTTATCGCGCTATGTTCGAAGGGCAGGGTCAATATCGGATGGGGCTCCTGCTTTGGATGAGCCACCCTTGCTGGCCCTCCTTCGTTTGGCAAACCTATGATTACTATTTCGAACCCACAGCGGCGTACTTCGGGTGCAAGAAGGGTTGCGAGCCGCTCCACATCCAATGGAATCCAGTAACCGAGAGCATCGAAGTGGTCAACAACAGCGGCGGAAACGTTCAGGGCCTTGCCGCTGCAGTCGAGGTCCTGAACATGGACGGGAGAAAGCAGTGGGAGAAGTCCGCCTCTCTCGATAGTGCGGAAGACAGCGTCAGTTCGTGCATCAAGATGGAATACCCGTCCGGGCTGACCCCGTTGCATTTTCTGCGACTATCCCTGACCCGCGGAGCTGAGACGGGCTCCACAAACTTCTACATGCGGGGTCCCACGGAAGACAACTATCGAGCGATTCGCCAGTTGCCAAAAGTCACCTTGGAAGCCTCAACGCGCGTGGAGCGCCAGGACAATCGCTGGCATTTAACGACTGAGCTGTACAACCCTTCGGACGCGCCGGCGTTGATGGTGCGCTTGAAAGCCGTGCGAGAAAAGAGCGGAGACTGCATTTTGCCCGCGATCTACAGCGATAACTACATCGCCTTGATGCCTGGGGAGCGGCGCACGATTCGGACGGACCTCGAGCACGCCGACACTCGCGGCGAGACGCCCCGGATCGTCCTAGAAGGGTTCAACGTGCGTTTGTAGGGGCAGCCCCCATGTCCGCCCGCAGCCCGCTTTGAGTCCGGCAAAGTCGTCATAGCACGACCGCACGGTGTGCTTGGGTGGCCCGCTCCGAGGTTACGCGGAACATGGTCCGCCACGCCTCGGGCACATACTGTGACAGGATATCAATCGCCAGGTGGGTCATGCCGCCGGGGATAGCGACGCGGCGGATTATTTCTTCTGTCGTCATGTTGGCTTCGCTCATCAGCCGCATCGTCGCGCCCGCCGTCTCCAGTACCAGTTTGCGTGCCAGCTCCGGCGCGAGTTCGGAATTGCTGCGCACGGCTTCCTCCGCCATGGACTGCAGCACGTGAGCCAAGAGGGCCGGGCCTCCTGACGCGAGCCCGATGGCGGGGCGCGCGATCGTCTCGGGTATCGCGATGGGCTGGCTGATACGGCCGAGAAGCTTTTGCAGCAGGGCACGATCCTCTGCGCTCACTCGCGAGCCATACATCAGCAGCGCGATTCCGGCGCCGATTTCTTGAGTGATGGAGGGGATCAGCCGAGCCACCCGACAAGGCACACGAGCTTCCAGGGTTTTGAGCGGAATCGCGCCGGCAGTGATGAGCAGCAACTGCGCGGAAGACAGCTCTGGATCCATCTCTGCCAGCACGCCGGCAGTGTCGCCGGCGCTTAGGCAAAGAAAGATCAGGTCGCACTGCGCGGCAATTTGCCTTGCGCCCGCGATATGGATGCCCTGAAAGTTGGCGGCAAGCGCGTCGAGTTTTGCCTGCGAGCGGTTCGCCACCCAAACGTTTTCCTCCTCCAAAGCTCTCGAACGCAGGAAGGTCCGAACCAGCATGCCTCCCATGCTCCCAATGCCGATGAAACCGGTGTTCATGCCTTTCCCCTTTAACCAGACAATACCTTCCGTCCACTCTCCCGCGAAGTGAAAGGTTACACCTTCTCCCTTCTGTGCGCGTGTGAAAACTCACCCTCTCCCCTTGGCAGGGCGTGCGCCGGCCCGCGCTGCCCTGTTTGCCGCGACCTCCCGAGCCTTTCGCCCCATTCCGCGCCCGCCAGGACGGACATAAAAAACTTGACAGATAAACTCTACCTATGTAGACTTATTCTTGGGGTCGCCATAGTAGAGTCCAAAAACCCGACTTCTGGAGCTGCCTGTTCACAACTCTTCGGGAGGCTCACATGAAGCATGGAAGAATTCTCTACGAATTGGGCATTCTCGCGGTCTGCCTCTGTGCCGGTTTGATCCTCTGGCCAGGGGAGGTTAGCCCAAAAGGTGCAAACCCCAACTTATGCCCAGAGGTCCGCGCTAGAACGAAAATCCTATCGGAGAAAAAGTATGAAAACACTTATTGGCATAATAGCTTTGTTACTTGGGGTCCCGCCGTTGGCCCGGGCAGGGAACGATCCCATTCAGGGCCAGTTCTACTTCTTCGCTGCGCCCATCGTCTCGAACACCCAGTACTACTACAATCCGCATGCCAGTCCGGCATGTTACGCAGTGCTCCAGCCGCCGACGAGCTGTTACCTCACCGCCGTGGGTGGAACAAACACTGGTTTCGGCGGAGAAGTGATAGCCCACGACAGGGCGGGTGCGGGCGTTGAGCTTGGGTATGCGGGCCCCGATTGGAGTTTTAGCGGGAATGGAGCAGTAGGAGTGGGTTCGGCCAATGGGTCCTACCACTTCTTCGGCACTAAGAGCCGCAGGAGGATCGACCCTTTTGCGACCGGAGGCTACAGCCTTTACTTTGGGCAACGCACAACGTTCAAGTCCGGGTTCAACTTTGGCGGCGGCGTCAATTTCTGGCTGATCAAACACGTTGCCCTCCGTTCGGAGATTAGATACCAAGGTGGGATCGGCACCTTCGATACGCGCGGACCTCAGCACCAGAGGTCCGCGCACCTTTGCTCAGCAATCTATCCCCAGTCAAAATGGCGAGCGCAGAGTCCAGGTGGTTAGTGTGTTCAGATCGTCATCCACGGCGGCAAAGCGAACGGTCCCGTAAAAGATGGTGCTGGCAATTCCGAATGCCGCTCCAGGGGCTCCGGTGTCGAGCTGATAGGTAGCGACGAGATCTCCGTCCTCCGTGAACTCCACCAGATCGTTCTGCGTGCCTCCTGCGTTCACCCCATCGCCGTTGGCCGTGATCAGGTTGCCATTGGGAGCGAGCGTCAAGCCCAGAGGGCCGTGCAGGTGTGTTTGATCCGCAAAAACCACAAAACCTGTGCCCGCGCTAGTAGTCCGCCGGACAGGATCAGCGATGGCGAAAATCTCGTTGTCGGCGGTGGACGCCACGAACAAGAGATCACGGCCCGGATCGTACGCCAGACCCGTGGGTCCCACCGCCACGATCGCGGGGATGAGCTGGTGACCGAAACCGGAACCGATCTGTGTCTTGCTGACTAACGTCACTCCACCGTAACCGATCGTGAAGTTCAGCCGCGTCACCGTACCGCTCAGCACGTTGCTGACGAAGGCCTGCGCGGTAGATCCTTGATCGTTGAGGGTGAGATCCCACGGGCTGTCGAGAAGTTCCGGGTCATTGAGTGTAGCCACAAGATTTCCGTTTCGATCGAAAATCTGGAGGGAGCCCTGCCCGGGCGTCGAAACACCCATCGGATATGTCACCGGAAGATTTCCCACGATTACGAAGCCGCGCGAAAAGACCCCAAGAGCCGTGGACAAGCCAACGAGAGGTGAAGTTGCGAAAAGGGACTGCCGACCGGTCTGCGAGATGCTGACGATGGTGGTGCCGGTTCCCTCGAGATTACTGCTGGCGTTGAAGTTCGAGACGAGTACGTCACCCGCCCTGATGTTGGCTCCGGAAGGGAAACCGACGGGGACAAAGGCCACGCCGTAAGGGTTCAAATCTCCATTGGATGGAATCGTAGAGGTGGTGATGCTCGGGAGGGAATCCAAAATCGAATTGTTCCGCAAAAATGGGAATTCTTGCGCGAACGCACACCCGCTGTAAACAGAAAGGCAGGCCAGTGCGAAACAGGTTCGCCGTAGCGACTTTTTCATAACACGAATCTCCTTGTTTCTCAAATTTGCAAGCTAACACTAGCCAGACTAGCAGCGCGCGGCGCGCTGCTTGTCATCGGGTTGCAGCAAGTTTGTAAAAGTTATGTCTGCAAATTGTTCTTAGGTCGAGCAAGGTATACAAGGGGGGGACCTGTTCGAGGAGGCCGGCAGCCTGCTCCCGGCCAACCTGAAGAACGGCCATGCGGATTTCCGCAAGCGGTACTTCGACTTCAACCCTATCTTCACAAAAAGCGAAGCGGACTTGGTGGCGCTCAATAGCGAACTTCCCAAGTATTACGGAGCTGCTCTGCGCGCCAGGAATTCCGCCCCGCCTATCGCGAGCGTCATAAACGAGAATGGGGGGTAGATGGTCTTAGCCATGTACATGAGCATGGGAAAGCGGCATGGTTATCGCCAAGCCCTCCATCGCGTCGAGGCCCCCGTGCTCGTCGTCCGCGGTGAGCTTGATTTGCAGGCGGAAAAGGCCGACCGCCTCCACGCGGAATGCTTCCCGAACTCCTCGTTTGAAGTGGTGAAGGGCGCGGGGCATTTCATGTATGACGAGCAGCCTCAGGCGGTCTCGCAGATTGTGGGGAAGTTCCTGAACGCACTTCGTTAAGCCCTGCGCGCGCGTCTTGCCCTGCCCATGCAATGCATATACAATTGAGTTTGCTATGTTCGATTGGGACTGGCATAACCTCCGCAAGATTCGAGCGCATCGGATCAGCCGAGAGGAGGCGGAGCAGGCATTGTTGAACGCTCCGATCCCGATTTACGAACAGGAAGTCGAGAGTGAGCGTCGCTTCATCTACTACGGTGAAACCAACGCCGGCCGCCTGCTCGCAGTGATCGTAACCGGGCGGGGCGAGAGGATTCGAGTGGTGACGGCCTACGACCTTGACCTCGGACAGCGGCTCGATTATTTCAAGAGACGCGTGCAGGGAGAGTGAATGCGATGGGGAGGAAGATCCTGGAAATGCCAAGATTCAAGAACGAGAGCGATGAGGCAGATTGGTGGGCGAGCCCGGCGGGGCGCACGTTTGTCAAGCAGCGGTCCGCGGAAGCTCGCTCGAAGGGAATCAAACCCAGGGGATCGAGCCTGGTTGCGAAGCTGAGTGAAAAGCGTAGCGTTCAGATCGCGATTCGCTTGCCTGGAGCTGATCTGGAGCGGGCTCGCAAGGTCGCAGGCCGCAAAGGCATTGGCTACCAAACGCTGCTCAAAATGCTCGTGCACGAAGGGCTGGCGCGCGAAGCCCGCCGCCAGTGACGCAAGGGACAGGGACCCCTTTGCTCCGAAGACCCTGCTCCCAGCGACCGCGGAGCTAACGCCCCGTGCCACCCTCAAACGCGCCTACCGCTGCTCGCGGCGGATCTCGACGGCAGTGGTTTCATCCGCGCTAAGCTCGTACTCCTCGGGGTTGTCGGTTTCGCATTTGATTCGATCTGGGTCTGCGCCGGACTTCCTATGAACCATAATCGTGTAAGTGGCCGCCTTGGTGCTAAGGTTCTTGATCCTGAAACGTGCTCTCTCGTTGAATCCACCGACCCGAACAACCACGACCTCAATCCCGCCATCACTGGCCCTAAAGGTCTGCCCCACGCTTATCCTTGGTGCCATTGATTGTCCCTCCGTCAGCTTCAGATACCGTTCGAACCGCGGCCCTTGGGTCTCGGTCGGGCCGGGCTCCCGTCCCCCGTGGACCACCCGCCCGCCCGTTGGGGAACTGTGGGTGGGCCGGCCTCCTCTGCGGAAGAACTCGTGCAGCACGGGAGCCCATTTCTGCGCTTCCTGGGCGTCGCCTTCCGCCAGTTCATCACGGAGCCAGACAACCGTGCGTATGGCGAAAGCAATTTCGCCGACAGCCAACCCCGAGTCGCTGAGGGCCCGAAGGCGATCCTCTGGGACGCCGGACCCCCGCAAATACTCCAGGTTCTCTCTCAGCCTGCTGAGGGCTAGTTCCTTTGCCTCGTCGTGTTCCCCTCGCACTAGCGCGTCCAACACCAAGGGACTGCTATACAAGGTGTCGGCTATATCCTCTAAGGTTAAACCTGCCCGCCTGAGCGCCTGCATGCCCCGCACGAGCACGGGGGTCCGTTCCGCGCTTACAACGGCGGCGGGGACCGATTCGCATGCCCCGCACGAGCACGGGGGTCCGACTTGGCGAACAATACCTACGGAATTCGGTAACAATGGCTGCAGGAATCTCGCAAGGCGCCGCCGGGTCATCCGAGCTCTTCCGCATCTTTGTTTACCCCCCTGGCCTGCAGTGCCGTGCGCTCGGCTCCTGGCGATATGAGGATCATGCCGCGGAGGATTTGGAGAGTGGCACGTTGGCGTGGTTGAGGTTTCTCTGCGCGTCGACGACGGCGAGGGCAGCCACATCGACGATTTCTTCCACCGTCGAGCCGCGTTGCAACACATGGACCGGTTTCGAGAGCCCCATCAGAATGGGCCCGAGAGTTTCCGCGCCGCCGATGCGCATCATCAGCTTGTAAGCGACGTTGCCTGCTTCCAGGCTGGGGAAGACCAGGATATTGGCCTTCTCTCGCAGCGTTGAGAAGGGATACTCCGCGAGCAGTTCGGGGACCACAGCTGTATCCGCCATCATTTCGCCATCCACCATGAGCTCGGGTTTCCGCTGCTTGACAAGCTCGGTAGCCCGGCGCACTTTTTCGGTCAAGGGGTGGCGGGTGCTGCCGAAGTTCGAGAAAGAGAGCATGGCCACCCGCGGCTCAAGGCCGAAGCTTTCAGCCACTTCCGCCGAAAGCAGGGCGATCTCCGCCAAATCCTCCGCGTTGGGCTCAATGTTCACAGTGGTGTCGGCAAAGAGAAAGACGTCTCTTTTGGTCACGATGACGTACAGGCCGGCGACCTTGTGAACGTCGGGACGCGTCGCGATGATTTGAAGCGCCGGCCGGATGGTGTCAGGGTAATGTTGCGAGACGCCGGCGACAAAGCCGTCCGCATCGCCCATGTGGACCATCATGGCGCCAAAGTAGTTGTTGTTGGCCAACAACTCGCGCGCCTCGCTGCGGGTGACGCCGCGGCGCTGGCGAAGCTGGTAAAGCTCTTCGGCGTAAGCGTCCAGCCTGGGCGAGCGGGCCGGCTCGATGATCTCGACGTTCAGTTCCCCCAGTTCTAACTCGTGCGACTTCTCCTGGATGACCATGGGGCGTCCCAGCAGCACCGGATGGGCAATCCTCAGGTTGGTGAGCTGATGGCTGGCGCGGATGATCTTCTCATGCTCGCCTTCGGAAAAGACGATGCGCTTGGGCGCCACCTTGGCCCGATGACGCACGCTGCACATGACCTCCTGGGTGCGCCCCAGGCGGCGAGAGAGTTGCTCGCGGTACTCTTCGATGTCAACTTTCACCTGCGCCACGCCACTCTCCATAGCGGCCTGGGCCACCGCGGAGGCTTCAAAAAGGAGCACACGCGGGTCGAAAGGCTTGGGAATGATATAGTCCGGACCGAAGTGCAGACGGCCAAGTCCGTAAGCGCGCAGCACCATGTCGGGAACATCTTGCTTCGCCAGATCAGCCAAGGCACGCGTCGCCGCAACTTTCATTTCCTCGTTGATGGCGCGGGCTCGAACATCCAGGGCGCCGCGGAAGATGAAGGGGAAACCCAGAACGTTGTTGACTTGATTGGGATAGTCAGTCCGCCCCGTCGCTATAATGGCATCCGGCCTGGCCGCCTTGGCGGCCTCATAACTGATCTCCGGCACCGGATTGGCCATAGCAAAAATGATGGGCCGGTCAGCCATCGAGCGCAACATTTCCGGGGTCACACAATTGGGGCCGGAGACGCCGGTGAAGACATCCGCATCCTTCATGGCTTCCGCCAGGGTTCTCGCTGTGGTTTTGGAGGCGAGGCGGGCTTGGTAAGGGTTGATGCCCTCGGTAAGCCCTTCGTAGATGACGCCCATAAGGTCGCAAACGATGAGGTTTTCGCGCTTCAC
>Ga0187782_10003563_pt1 | contig 11613 bp, 10 predicted proteins | sample 0715_SJ02_MP15_2_FD_132454 | JGI IMG/M metagenome (GOLD analysis project Ga0187782, IMG submission 132454) | Tropical peat soil microbial communities from peatlands in Department of Meta, Colombia - 0715_SJ02_MP15_20_MG | ecosystem: Environmental > Terrestrial > Soil > Wetlands > Peat | place...
GCGGCGACGATGGCCTCGCCGTCGCCGTCGGTGGCGAACACGGCGCCGTGGCGCTCGGCGAGCTCGGCCCGCAGCTCCAGGTAGTTGTAGATCTCGCCGTTGAACACCAACTCATACCGGCCGGGACTTTCCGGCGGCCCCCAGCGCAGCGGTTGATGCGAATGGGCGATGTCGATGATGGACAGCCGGTTGAAACCGAACACGACAGTCCCGGCCGGATCGGCCCAGGTGCCCGGCTCGTCGGGTCCGCGGTGGCGCATCAGGTGCGATGCATGAGCCACGGCATCGGCCGTATCGCGGGCCGAATCCGACGAATCACCGCCAGCCGCAGCACTCACGAAGGCCAGCAGTCCACACATCGCGCCAAGTATGCCGCACCGCGGTGGGCTCGGCGCTGCCGCAGGTCGCGGCTGAGCCGGTCAGGCAGCGCCCGACGCGGGGACTCCGGCACGGCTTCACTGCGCGGCGTGGTCTACGCTGCGTAGTATTCGACATGCTTGCTGTCGGTCCAGCTTGTGATTCAGGAGGCGCCACAGTGACACCTCGCGGACCAGGCCGTTCGCCGGGCTTGTTGGGAAGCCGCTTCGCAGGCTCCCGCCGGCTTCGGCTGCCGGTGCTGGCCGCCGTGCTGGGCACGCTAGCGGCCACGCTGAGCGGATGCAGTTGGTCGGAGGTCTTGGGCATGGGCTGGCCGAGGGGCATCACCCCGGAGGCCGACTTCAACCGGCAGCTGTGGATCGGCGCAGTGATCGCGTCGCTGGTGGTCGGCGTCGTCGTCTGGGGCCTGATCTTCTGGTCCAGCGCGTTTCACCGCAAGAAAGCCACCGACACCGAATTGCCGCGCCAGTTCGGCTACAACATGCCGTTGGAGCTGGTGCTTACCGTGACGCCGTTCCTGATCATTTCGGTGCTGTTCTACTTCACCGTGGTGGTGCAGGAGAAGATGCTGCACCTGGCCTCCGACTCGGAGGTCGTGGTCGACGTCACGTCATTCCAGTGGAACTGGAAGTTCGGTTACCAGAAGGTCGATTTCAAGGACGGCACGCTCAAATACGACGGCACCGACCCGGTCCGCAAAGCAGCGGTGGTTGCCAAGTCGGAAGCCCGGAACAAGCAGGGCGAGGAGCTTCCCGGTCCCGACCATGGAATCAACATGGAAGACCGCAGCTATCTGAACTACGACAAGGTCGAGACGGTGGGCACCAGCACCGAGATCCCGGTACTGGTGCTGCCTGCGGGCAAGCGAATCGAGTTCCAGCTGGCATCAGCTGACGTCATCCACGCATTCTGGGTGCCGGAGTTCCTGTTCAAGCGCGACGTGATGCCCTTTCCGCATGAAAACCATTCGGTGAACGTCTTCCAGGTCGCTGAAATCAACCGGACAGGCGCCTTCGTCGGCCGGTGCGCTGAGATGTGCGGCACATATCACTCGATGATGAACTTCGAGGTCCGGGTGGTGCAGCCCAACGACTTCAAGGCCTACCTGCAGCAGCGGATCGCCGGAAAGACCAATGCCCAGGCCTTGCAGGCGATCGCCCAGTCGCCGCTCGCGGTGACCACGCATCCGTTCGAGACCCGCCGCGGCGAGCATGCGCCGCAAGCGAGTAACTAGGAAGCCCCAATGCATATCGAAGCCAGGCTGTTCGAATTCGTGGCCGCGTTCTTCGTCTTCTGTGCGGTGCTTTATGGCGTGCTGAGCAGCTTGTTCGCCACGGGCGGCATCGAGTGGGCGGGTACGACGGCGCTCGCGCTGACCTCGGGGATGGCGCTGATCGTGGCGACCTTCTTCCGTTTCGTTGCGCGCCGGCTCGACACCCGTCCCGAGGACTACGAGGGCGCTGAGATCAGCGACGGCGCAGGTGAACTGGGTTTCTTCAGCCCGCATAGCTGGTGGCCGATTCTGGTCGCGCTGTCGGCCTCGGTAGCAGCGGTTGGCATTGCGTTGTGGCTGCCGTGGTTGATCGTCGCCGGTGTGGTGTTCATCCTGAGTTCGGCGGCCGGGTTGGTCTTCGAGTACTACCTCGGTCCGGAGAAGCACTAGTCGGCGCCGGCGAAGGTCACAATCAGGGCATCAGTTGATCCGTGACCCGTTCACCGAGAATGCCGCGCAGGCACCGGTTGGGTAGGGTTTCGCAAGGCACAATGAGGAACATCAGAGCGCGCGCTCAACGACACAGCCCCGGTGCTGCGCGCGCCGGTGAAGTAGTCGGACAGGACAGGCAGACATGAGCGGGCCCAATCCACCAGGACCGGAGTCCGAAGAACTGGAACCAGGCGTCGAGCCCAGCGAAGGCGACAGCGAATTCGAGGCGGGCGGCGGCGAATTCGGCGAAGGCTTGGCGGGGGAGCGGATCGAGCAGGACGCCGAGACGGGCCAGACCGATATCTACTCCCGGGCCTATTCGGCGCCGGAGTCCGAACACGTCACCAGCGGCCCCTATGTGCCGGCCGACCTCGACCTCTACGACTACGAGAGCTACGACGAGTTAGCCGATCAGGAAGCCACCACGCCGCGCTGGCCGTGGATCGTCGGCGTCGCCGCAATTGGCGCGGCGATCGCCCTGGTGGTATCCATGTCGCTGCTGTTCGTTCGCACCGACACCAACCAGTTGGCCACGCCCAGCACCGCGCCCACGTCGACGCCGCCGCAGCAGGACGAGATCATCGTCACAACGCCGCCACCCGCGCCTCTGCCGCCGACCAGCGAGGCGCCGCCGCCACCGCCTCCGCCGACCAGCGAGGCCCCGCCGCCACCGCCGCCGCCCGCTCCGGCTCCGGCGCCCCCGCCGCCCGCTCCGGCTCCGGCTCCGGCGCCGCCGGCGCCGGGCACAGCCGCCCCGCCGCCTGGCGGCGCTCCTGCTCCCGCCACACCTCGGCAGGTCACCTATTCGGTGACCGGTACCAAGGCGCCGTTCGACCAGATCACGATCACCTACACCGACGCCTCCGGAATGCGACGGATCCTGAACAACGTGTATATCCCGTGGACGATCACACTCACACCGATCTCAACGTCCGACGTCGGTTCGATCGAGGCGTCCAGCTTGCTGCGGTTGAGCAAGCTCAACTGCTCGATCACCACCAGCGACGGCAAGGTGTTGTCGTCGAATGAGAACAACCAACCGCAGACGAACTGCTGATGGTCGACCGGTACTCGCAAGTGTGGGGCGCGCGGAGCAGGATCGCGCCGGATACCGCCGACCGCATCCTGGTCGGGGCGTGCGCGGCCGTCTGGCTGGCGTTGGTGGGGATGAGCGTGGCCGCCATCGTCGCCCTGATGGACCTGGGCCGGGGCTTCCACGATCCAAGAGGAAATCCGCACACGTCGTCGGTGCTCTACGCCATCATCGTGATCTCGGCGCTGGTCATCCTCGCGGCGATCCCGATGCTGCTGCGCGCCCGGCGCACCACCCGGGATGGGCCAGTCGCGCGATCGGCGAGGGTGTCGGCACGCACGGCGAGTGGGCACACGGCCGTATCGAGCGTGACCCGGCAGGGCCGTACCGAGCGGTTGACCACGTTACGGTCGGCGTTGCCGGACGCGGCGGTGGACCGCGTCTGGCTGCGTGGCACCGCCGCTCTGGTGGGCACCATGGGGGTGGCGCTGCTCGCGGTTGCGGCGGCAACCTACCTGATGGCCATCGGCCACGATGCCTTCTCCTGGACCAGCTACGGGATCGCCGGATTCGTCACGCTGATCATGCCGGTGGCCCCGTGGCTACAGGTGCGGCAGCTACGCCGCACGCTTGCCGCATAAGCTCCCGCTAGTGGTGGCCGTTCTGGCCGTTCGGTGAGCCGTTGCTGCCGTCCTGGTGCTCCCGCAGTGCGGTGAGGGCGCGTTGCTCGGCGTCGTGGTGGGCTTCGGAGAGTGCGGCGTCCTCGGAGGCGGGGTCGGCGAACAGGAAGCTGCCGGAGCCGGGGGAGCCGGCCGAGCCGAGTCTGTTCATCTTGGTGGGCACCGGGGCGCCCTGATATTCCAGCGGCAACGGGTGGCCGTGGTCGTCGACGGGGCCCAGTGGCTGGTGCAGTTCGATGTAGGCGCCGTGCGGCAGCCGTTTGATGATGCCGGTTTCGATGCCGTGCTCGAGCACCGCGCGGTCGCTGCGCTGCAAGCCGATAGCCCACCGGTAGGTGATGAAGTAGACGATCGGCGGCAGCACGATCATGCCGATGCGCCCGATCCAGGTCGTCGCATTGAGCGAGATGTGGAATTTCAGCGCGATGACGTCGTTCATCGCGCTCAGGGTGAGCACCATGTAGAAGGCGATCGCCATGGCGCCGATCGAGGTCCGCACTGGCACATCACGCGGGCGCTGCAACAGGTTGTGGTGCGCGCGGTCACCGCTGAACACCTTCTCCAGGAACGGATAGACGATCAGCAGCGCGAAAACCAGGCCCATGATAATCGCGACCCAGACCACTGCCGGAATGGTGTGGTGGCCGATGTAGAACTCCCACCCGGGCCAGATACGGGCCAGGCCTTCGGTCCACATCATGTAGAAGTCCGGCTGGCTGCCTGCTGAGACTTGAGATGGCTTGTAGGGCCCGAGGTTCCAGATGGGGTTGATCTGCAGCAGGCCGCCCATCAGGCCGAGAATGCCGGTGGTCAGCGCGAAGAAGGCGCCGGATTTGACCGCGAACACCGGCATCACCCGCACGCCGACGACGTTGTGCTCGGTGCGGCCGGGTCCAGGAAACTGGGTGTGCTTCTGGAACCACACCATTGCCAGATGCGCGCCGATCAGCGCCAGCATGATGCCGGGTATCAGCAGGATGTGCAGGGAATACAGGCGTGGGATGATGTAGCCCGCCGCGGTGCAGTCGTCCCCCGCACCGCCACAGGGGAAGTCACCGCCGAACAGGGCCCAGTGCAACCAGCTGCCGATCACCGGCATACCCAACGTGATCGAGGACAGCGCGGCCCGCAGCCCAATGCCGGACAGCAAATCGTCGGGTAGCGAGTAGCCGAAGTACCCCTCGAACATGGACAGGATCAGTAAGAGCGAACCGATAACCCAGTTGGTTTCGCGGGGCCGCCGAAACGCGCCGGTGAAGAAGATGCGGGCCAAATGCACCATGATCGCGGCGGAGAACATCAGCGCAGCCCAGTGATGGATCTGGCGGACGAACAGGCCGCCGCGCACCTCGAAGCTGATGTCGAGCGTCGACGCATAGGCCTTCGACATCTGCACGCCGCGCAGCGGCTGATAGACGCCGTTGTAGGTGACGTCGTTCATGGAGGGGTCGAAGAACAGCGTCAGGTAGACACCGGTCAACAGCAGGATGATGAAGCTGTACATCGCGATCTCGCCGAGCAGGAACGACCAGTGCGTCGGGAAGACCTTGTTGAGTTGGCGGCGCACCGCAGCCGACGGGTGATAGCGCGAGTCGATGTCCTCGCCTTGACGGGCCAGGACGTCGCCGATCTTGGGCGGTTTAGGCGGACTCAGTTTCGGACTCATGATGTTGTGCGCTCCCAAAATGCCGGTCCGACGGGCTCGATGAAATCGCCGTTGGCGACGAGATACCCGTCGGCGTCAATGGTGAGGGGCAGCTGTGCCAACGCGCGCACGGCCGGCCCGAAAATCGGTGTGGCGTAATGCAATGCGTCGAACTGCGACTGGTGGCACGGGCACAGGATGCGATAGGACTGCTGCTCGTAAAGCGAAGAGGGACAACCTAAATGCGAGCAGACCTTGGTGAAGGCGAACAGCTCACCGAAGTTGAAGCTCTCCTGACCCTTGCGCTTCACCACTCTCGACATGTCGGCGGGCTTGATGCGGATCAACATCACCGGGTTGCGGACGGCGGTCAGGATGGCTGTCAGCTTTTCGTGTGATTCCACCGTGGTGCCGTCACCGTCGGACTCGCGCCACGGGAAGACCGTCTCCATGCCGCCGGCATCGATGTCTTCGGGCCGCATCTTGACGAATGGCGCTCCCAGACTTTCGCCGGTGGCCCGGGCCACGTAGATGGTCTCGCCGTGGTAGCGCGGGGTCCAGCCTGATGTCCACAGCACGGCTTTCTTGCCGTCGGCGGTCTGCACCACCGGTTTCCACGGGTTCTTGATCAGACCGCCGGCAAATGCCACCAGGGTGCCGAGCCCGAACGCGCCGAGCCCGACGCCCAGTGACAGGCCGATCAGTTTGCGACGCCGCAGCGTCGAACCCTCGAAAGCGTCGGTCAGGTTGGCGACCACGGTCTTGCGGTCGATCTCACGCGACCCGGAGCCCGCGCCGTCGTGGCGGTCCTGGATCGAAATCTCTTCGGGGATGAACTTTTTCTGGAACAGCACCGCGCCCACGGCGATGCACAGAACCGACAGCCCGAACGTCAGGCCGTAGAGCGGGGTGGTCAGCGAGTACAAGAAGCTGCCGTGCTCCTCGTGCGACTTGTACTCCCATGGCCAGAACAAGAAAACCAGCAGCAGCGCGAACCCGAAGAACCCACCCAGCAAAAGCCAGGTCGCTACCTGGCGCTCGGCTCGCTTCTCGGCCTTGGTGCCGGCTACCGGCCACCGCGGTTCCTTGTAGACGGTTTCCACATCGTCGATCCGGCCGCCCAGCGCAACGAGTTCCTCGCGCGACATGGCGTTCAGTTCGGCGTCGGTGGGCGGTCCGCTGGCGTCGGTCATTGGGCGCCGCTCTCCCCCGGGAGCGGGAGGTATCCCCACCTCATCGCTACTCCTCTCGTTGTCGCGGCGGTCACGATCGTGACCCGATCCAGAGTGCCGCTCCGATGATGGCGACCATCCCGATGAGCCACATCGCCATGCTCTCGGGGGCGGGGCCGAACCCCCCCAGGCCGTTGCCGCCCGGACTGTGTTCCTCGGTAACGGATTTCACGTAGGCGATGATGTCTTTCTTGGCATCGAAGGACAGCTGACGGTCGGAGAACTTCGGCATGTTCTGCGGACCGGTCAGCATGGCGTCGAGGATCTGCTGCTCGTTGGCCGGCTCCAGGTCGGGCGCGAACTTGCCCGACGACAGCGCGCCGCCCTTACCGGTGAAGTTGTGGCATGACGAGCAGTTGAGCCGGAACAAGTCGCCGCCACGGCCAACGTCGTCACCGCGCAGCGATTGCATCGCGACACTGCCGTCGGGGTTGCGCACCACGGTGGGGCCGCCGCCGTTGGCTTGCACGTAGGCACCCAGCGCATCGACCTGCGGGCCGTCGAAAATCGGGTCTTTGCGGGCCGCCTGGGCCTCTCCGCGCATCGCCGGCATCCGGCCGGAAGACACCTGGAAGTAGACCGCTGCCTCGCCCACGCCGATCAGGCTCGGTCCCCGGTCCGGAACGCCCTGCAGGTTCGCGCCGTGGCACGTCACGCACGAGGTGTCGAAAAGCTGCTTGCCGGTGCGCAGCAGTGCCGAGGACGACTCGTCCGCGACAGCCACTTGAGGGCTGGGGGTCAAGACCGCGGCCAGCCCGCCGGCCGCCGAAAGTGCCACCAACAGCAGCAGTCCCGCCGACAAACGACGACGCAGGCGACGCCGCGCCCGGTCATTAAGCGATCGGGTCAACCCCAGTCTTTTCAACCGAGCACTCCTGTTCTCACGCGCGCTGGTCATCGGATGAAATAAATCGTGGCGAACAGGGCGATCCACACGATGTCGACGAAGTGCCAGTAGTAGGAGACGACGATCGAGGCGGTCGCCTGCGCCGGCGTGAACTTGCTCATCGTGGTGCGGGCCAGCAGGAAAATGAACGCGATCAGCCCGCCGATGACGTGTAGTCCGTGGAAGCCGGTGGCCAGGTAGAAGACGCTGCCGTATGCGCTGCTGGGGATGGTGGTGCCGTGGCTCATCAGGTGGCGGTACTCGTAGCCCTGTCCCAGGACAAAGAACAATCCCATCGCAAAGGTGAGCACATACCAGCGGCGCAGCCCGAACACGTCGCCGCGCTCGGCCGCGAAGACCCCCATCTGGCAGGTAAACGATGAGGCGATCAGCACCAGCGTGACCGGGACGGCCTGGTAGAGGTTCAGCTCGGTCGGCGGGGGCGGCCAGTTCCCGGCGGCCTGGGCGCGCGCGGTGAAGTAGAACGCGAACAGCCCGGCAAAGAACATCAATTCGCTGGAAAGCCAGACTATGGTGCCGACACTGACCATGTTGGGGCGGTTGAGCGAATGTACGCGCGCCGTGATAGCAGTACCCGAGGTCCCTACCGCACTCGTCACATCCGCAAGTATGACGCTTTGTAGTTGTCGACCTCCACCCGGGGCGGAAATTGGCGAGCGGAATTCACCTGGATCCGCCGGCTGCGCCCGGCTGCGATCGGCCGGGCTCTGGTATGGCGACCCGCTGCGCCCGGCTGCGCCGCGCGGGCAATCACCATGGGACCATCTGCGGTGTGGCGGTGTCATCTTCCGGGTCGTCCCAGCGGCCCCCGGACGAGGTGCTGTCGTGGCCGCGGGTCCTCACGACTTTGACCGCGGGGCAGAACCTGCCACGCGGACAAGCCGGCTGGGCCATGGAGCAGATCATGACCGGGTCCGCGACGCCGGCGCAGATCGCAGCCTTCGCCGTAGCGCTCAAGATGAAGGTTCCGACAGCTGCAGAGGTCACCGAGCTGGCCGACGTGATGCTGCAGCACGCACGTCGGCTGCCCACCGAACAGATCGGAACCGACACCGTCGATGTGGTCGGCACCGGCGGCGATGGGGTCAGCACCGTCAACCTGTCGACCATGGCGGCGATCGTGGTGGCGGCGGCCGGCGTGCCGGTGGTTAAGCACGGCAACCGGGCGGCCTCCTCGCTTGCCGGCGGTGCCGACACCCTCGAGGCGCTGGGGGTGCGCATCGATCTGGATCCCGACGACGTCGCACGCAGTGTCGCCGAAGTGGGGATCGGGTTCTGCTTTGCGCCGCAGTTTCATCCCTCGTACCGGCACGCGTCGGTGGCAAGACGTGAAGTCGGCGTGCCGACGGTCTTCAATCTCCTTGGGCCACTTACCAATCCGGGGCGACCACGAGCCGGGCTGATCGGCTGCGCGTTCGCCGACCTGGCCGAGGTGATGGCCGGGGTCTTCGCCGCACGCCAGTCCAGCGTTCTGGTGGTACACGGCGACGACGGCCTCGATGAGCTCACCACCACCACGACCAGCACGATCTGGCGGGTGCGGGCCGGCACCGTGGACAAGCTGACATTCGACCCCGCCGGGTTCGGGTTCGCTCGCGCCGATCTTGATGACTTGCTGGGCGGCGATGCGACGGCCAACGCGGCGGAGGCGCGCTCGGTGCTTGCCGGCGCCAGGGGCCCGGTGCGCGACGCCGTCGTGCTCAACGCCGCGGGCGCGATCGTGGCACACGCCGGGCTATCCAGCCGCGCCGAGTGGCTGCCGGCGTGGGAAGACGGGCTGAGCCGCGCTACCGACGCGATCGACAGCGGCGCGGCCGAACAGCTGCTCGCGCGATGGGTGCGGTTCGGCCAGCAGCTCTGAGTCCCAGCTGGTCACGGCTTGTTCGGCGGCGACCCGCGCCGAGCGTGCCGACGCGGCCCACCCGGCCCACGGCCCCGCGGACCCCAACGGCGAACACCAGCCGGTGGCTTCGTCGGAGCCGGTGATCTTGCGAGGTGCCCCCACCTCATCGCTTCGCTCTGCATCGTCGTTGCCGGTGGCACTCACGATGCGCACTCCCGGCGCGGCCAGCCAGCGCGCGATCAGCGCCGTCTCCTCCACCAGCGCGCCGCCCAGCGGGGCGGACTGCGGCAGGACCACCTGCGCGCCTGCCCGGATGGCGTCGACGACGGGCATCGGCGGCACCCCGCGGCGGGCACTGCCTGCCGCGGCGAGCTGGCCGTAGCGGATCACGGCCAGCTGCCAGCCGCCCCGACCATCGGGGCCGTCGGGGGCAGCGGCCACCAGCTCCGGCAGCGCTGCGAGCGCACGCAGGCGCTGGCCGCGCCAGAGCACCTCCACCGCGGCCACCGTATGGTCACGTAGCCGGGCAGCGCTCTCGTAGCGCTGACGCTCGGCGAGGCCACCGATCTGCTGGACGGCAGTGGCCAACGCCGTGTTGTCCAGACCGTCGATCAACGCCGCGGCACGAGCGACCGCCGCGGCGTACTGGCCGGCGGTCACATCGCGAGCCGCGGGACACGGCGCGACCTCATGCTGCGGGCAGGCCGGTCCGTGCAGCACCGAACGGGCCAGCCGCTTGGTGCAGGTGCGCACGCCGGTGAACCGGGCCAGCAGCGCGGCGGTGTCGACGGCGTCGGCGCGGGAGCGGAACGGCCCGACGGTGCGATCGTGGCGCGGCGTTCGCACGACCGAAAATCGGGGGAAGGCCTCGTCGCTCAGCACCACCCACCACCAGCGGTGCGGGAATCGCGACCGGCGGTTGTACGGCGGGGCATACGCGGCCAGCATCCGCAGTTCGCGGACACCGGCTTCTAGCGCGTGTGCGCATTCGACGTGCTCGACGGCGCCCGCCAGCGCGACCATCTCCCTGATCCGAGTGCGCTGATCTGAGCCGTTGAAGTACTGACTTACCCTGCGCCGCAAATCAATTGCGGTGCCGACGTAGAGCACCTCGCCCGCCGGTCCACGAAACAGGTAAACCCCGGGCCGGCGCGGCAATCCCTCGGCCAGCACTCGCTTGCGTCGCTGGGCGGGCGTCACGTTGGGTAGATACGAGCGCAGGTCGGCGTACGTGCGCACACCTTGATTGCCCACTCGCTCGATGAGCGCGTGCAACACATCGACGGTCGCCCGCGCGTCGTCGAGTGCCCGGTGGGTGGGCTCGCTGGCCACCGCGAACAGCCGCGCCAGCGCTGCCAGCCGCACGCTGGGGGCATCCTCGCGGCTGAGCACCCTGCGGGCCAGCTGAACGGTGCACAGCACCTCCGGTCGCCGCCATCGCATACCGCACCGGTCGGCGGCGGCCCGCAAAAACCCGATGTCGAACCTGGCGTTGTGGGCTACAAGCACCGCTCCGCGGGCGAATTCGAAAAACATCGGCAGCACCGCGTCTATGGTTGGCGCGGCGCACATCATCGCCGTGGTGATGCCGGTCAGCCGCACGATCTGCGGCGGGATGCTGCGCTGCGGGTCGACAAGGGTGGCGAACTCGCCCAGTACCACACCGCCACGTACCTTGACCGCCCCGATTTCGGTGATGGCGTCGGCAGCCGTTCCGTCACCGGCGGTCATGCGCCCGCCGGTGGTCTCCAGGTCCACGACCACGAAGGTGATCTCGCGCAGCGACATTTCAGCAGCCCCGTCCAGCTCGGGGAGGCTGAGCTGCTCGGCAGCGGGCGCGCCCATGGCCGCGACGTTAAGCAGTCGCACCGACAATGCGCGGATTCTCCCGCGGCGCCTCGCACCCAACGGCGGGCGAGACATGTCGGTGCCGGCGGTTAACGTGGCGCCAAGGCCACCACAAAGACCGAGAGGACCAGCCTGATGTCGCACACCAACGAGGCCGACCGGGCGGCGGTAGTCCCGTCCGAGGCGGGAGAACCCGTGGTAATCGACTGTGACGACTGCGCAGTGCGCGGTCCCGGATGCCGTGACTGCGTCGTCAGCGTGATACTCGGGGTACCGGAAACTTTGCTGGAGGATGAGCGCGTCGCTTTAGAGGTGCTCGCCGACGCGGGACTGGCTCCGAGA
>Ga0187782_10003564_pt1 | contig 11613 bp, 6 predicted proteins | sample 0715_SJ02_MP15_2_FD_132454 | JGI IMG/M metagenome (GOLD analysis project Ga0187782, IMG submission 132454) | Tropical peat soil microbial communities from peatlands in Department of Meta, Colombia - 0715_SJ02_MP15_20_MG | ecosystem: Environmental > Terrestrial > Soil > Wetlands > Peat | place...
CGTGGTAAGGCTTGCCTTCCGGCCAAGTCGGGGCTGTGCCGGCGATGATGCCGGCAACGTGCGTGCCGTGCCCTTCGCGGTCGTCGAGGGTGTCGGAACTCGAGAAGTTCTTGCTCAGAGTGCCGTCGACGGTATTCAGTCCGGCAAAATGGGGGTGCGCGGCGTTGATTCCCGTGTCCATCACCGCCCACGTGATCCCCTTGCCGCGCGCCTCAAAGGTCCGCCAGCAGGGGGTGGCCTTTACCGTGTCGACGGACTTGAGCAGGTGGCCGTAAGTCGTCTCGTCCTTCCAGATCTGATACACCCACTGCCGCAATTCGGCGAGTTTCTGGATGTCCTCGGGGAAAAGTGAGGTGAAAACGTAGAAGTCGCTCTCGTTCACCTGATCGGTTTTGTCGCGCAGAAAGTCTTTAACTTTCTCTTTGGATTCCTGAATTCCCGCCGGGGAAGGGGGGAGGGGATCTCTCAGTGACACAATGACTGAAATTCGTTGCCGTTCACCACCCTTCTGCCCCTCCATCTCATTCTGGACAGAACGAGCTATCACGAATTTCCTCATGCTGGGGCGGTGCGACTTATTCCCCATAACGTGCCTCGCCTATTGATTGTTATGCCCGGAACAATGACTGCCAATGTTGCTAGATGCGTATTGTTTATAACACAACTACCTCGGCGGGTCAATAAGGAGTTGGGCCTTGGGCAAGGCTGATGTCTACTGCCTCGCGACCCACAGCGTCAGGCCGGGCGATACGATTCGCCCGCTGGCCGTGGACTTTTGCCCCGAGGCGAGGTCCATGGCAATAAGACCCCAAGGGTCGGCGAACCTGTCGTGTGTCTTGCTTGCCACATCGGCCATGCGGTGCCACAAATCGACTTGAGCCTTTTGGAAAGCCTGACTGTCCGGCGTTGGGGAAGGTGTCTGAGCGAAGAAGCGCCTGGCAGCGCTCAATGTTACGGCCAACTTCGACATGGTATTTGCCCACCACTCGATGAGCAGGTAGTCCCCGGCGATGATAGGAATTTGTGTTTCGGCACTCAGGTCGGGAAAGAGGGGAGCAAGATTGCTCACCGTCCCGCCGGTATCCTTGACCTTTTGCCAGACTGCATCGTCTTCCAGGCTGCGCAGCCGATACCCGTCATCGTGACTTGCATGCAAGAGTTTCCGCAGCGCCTGGCGGCCGATCTCTTCGAACTCCTCGATCCTGCGTGGCTGGCCATCGGGACTGAGGTAGAGGGATTGGCTCAGGGCATCGTCATATTCAGTGTCGACGTAGCAGGTGGAGTTTCCGAAATCACTCCGGTTGGATAGCCTTGCTTCTTTGTCAGCCTCTGAAATCAGGCCTAAGGCAAGAAGGGCGTCCAGATAAGCGCTCATGGTTGGACGATCGGTCTTCGCATGAGCTGCAAAATGCCAATAGGATGCTCTAAGGGTGGGCCCGTGCGCGATCATGCCACTGCATCGGTATGCTGCAGTAATCAGGAAGGATTGCGCCAGAACCTTGCGTAATTTATCGGAGTCGGCAAGGTAGTTCACTGCTCCGCTTACGCGTGTTGCGTTGGCCTCATCCGTAATGACGACTGCTCCACTCGCCGCGTCGGTCAATATCGTTCCTTTTAGCAGAAGGTCATTAATTGAAGCATAGTTGTATATTCCCAGGATATTAATGCTCAGGGTGTGGCCTCTCTTGCGAGTTTTAGTAAAAACGTTCTGAATCTCGGAGATGCCACGGGGCAGATTTCCAGCGGGTCCCTGCAGGGTAGTAAGGTTCATTCGCAAAAGGTCTTGCATGGCAGCGTCGCCCTCCGGCCCGAGGTTCTGCAAATTGACCTCGTAAAGGAACGCCGCCTCATCCGAGGCAAGCGCCTGGAGTCCGTCTTGGACAGCCAATTCGACTTTGCGTTGCAAGGCGGTTTTCAGGGCACCCGAGATAACTTCCTGATTCTCCTTGGTGAGCCCCGCCTGTTCAAGTTGGTCAGCGGTAGGGAAAGGCGAAGGGATAACGGCGCTGAGCACGGTCGAGATGAAATCCACTTTCGTTGTGCCCGCAGTGACTCCGATCGAGGGACCGGCTTGCACCGTGAAATCAGACCCGCTCTTTCTGTAAAAGCCTATACGGAGCGTCGTGTCGGCGACCTTCTGAATCCGTACCTGGAAATCGCCCTCGATTGTATACGAAGCTGTAATGTCGAGCGCAGCGCCTGCCTTCAATGCGACTCCAGGCAGTGCAGGCGAGGAAAGACTTGCCAGTGGGTTAACGGCGGTCAACAGATTAACGGTCCCGCAAAGCTTCAGAGAGCATGCTCCCTCCATGGCAGCAACGTCACCTACTCCCATGGGGGCAAGGTCGTCCCAGTTCAATGGAATCACATAATTCTGGAGGGAAGCCTCCAGCGCGGCCTGGAAGGTGGGCGTGGTAGGAGTTGTTTCGAAACACTTGTAATGCGTAAAACAGAGGTTGGTCCCGGCTGTAAATCCGTAGGTTAAGTCGCCTGAAGAGACGCTCACCCCAGGCGAAACAGAGACCAGAATGCCCAGACCCAAATAAGCATGACCGCTTGGTATTTCGATGGGATTCTCGAATGGGTCGGGGTCGAAAAGCTTCCCGGTCGTAGCCACGGCGAGCGTCATGGAAATCGAGGTGCCGCCTATAAACTGGGGGCCAGTCGATGAAACCGTCGTCGGTTGTTCAAACGACAGGCCGAATTGCGCGGATTTCAGAGGAAAGGCCGCAAGGGACACACCCTGAAGGGAAGCCACGTCTTGTTCGACGACCGAGAGGGTGGGCAATTTCTGGAAATACTTGGAAAACCCCGACATCGGGTTCAAAGTGGCTTGTAGGTTAAGCCCAAAGCCATCAACCAGTTGAATTGTGGGCACGTTTGCGCTCCAAGGCAGAATGTTTTGGTGATCAAGGGAACCAAACTCGCAAGGGGACTGTAATACGTTTTTTGACAAATTGTCAATTCCACGGTTTGTTAGGGGGGCACCTAATTCTCGCCGCCACTTCAAGCCATCGCAGCGCAGGCGCGACTGTGCCCTCGGCGATGGACCCCAGTTTCGCGGGAGAGCTAGGTCCGTGAAGAACACGGGTTCACCGAAAGAGGACAATTGCAGGGCTCACAATTTTATTGACTCTTATTAGCTGGTTATGTACCATACAGTTGCTTCGGTAGTCGAAGCCATGGGCGAATTCAAAACTTAGCAATTCTCAAAAGGCGTGATGTTGACTCTCACGGGGGACGGCAGCACCCTGTCGAAAAGCGGTTCAACGCAGAACTCACTGAGAAGAGTGGACGCGTTTTTCTCTGCCATCTCTGCGTCCTCCGTGGTGAATCCTTTTTTTGCCGTTGGAGGTTGAGTATGTTGGGACTCGATTTTGCCAATCGGAAAAACAGTTACGATTACGTCATCGTCGGTTCCGGATATGGAGGCTCGATTTTCGCCGCACGTCTGGCTTCCGCAAACCTTAACCCAAAGCCTTCCATATGTTTATTGGAACGCGGCCGCGAGTGGGCGGTGGGGACTTTTCCGAGCAACCTCGCGGACGTTTTGGCTGCCGCGCGCGGCGATGGCAACCCTTTGGGACTATACGAGTTTCTGAACTACCCGGACATTTCTGTGATTAAAGGATCAGGCCTGGGTGGAACGTCTCTGGTGAACGCCAACGTCGCAATTATCCCGGACGCCGAAGTCTTCCAGGAATCGAGTTGGCCCCGCACGATCACTCGCGACGTCCTGATGCCCTACTACTTGCGGGCCCGCCAAGTACTGGCTGCCAACCCGCATCCTCACGCGATGGACCTGGCCAAAGTGCAGGCTATGGAGCGTCGCGCCGCCGAAATCGGACTCGCAGCTTACCCGCTCAACATCGTGGTGAATTTCACTATCGATGGGACGAACCCTTACGGGGTTGAGCAAAAGCCCTGTACGGATTGTGGCGACTGCGTTACGGGCTGCAATGTGGGAGCGAAGAACACACTTTATATGAACTATCTGCCGTTGGCTCGCAGCGCAGGGGCGGAAATCTATACCCAGACGAAAGTCGAATGGGTGGAGAAACTTCCCACCGGCGGATGGCGGATTCACGGAACTCATGTCGCCGACGATCATTCGAGTAAGTCGTTCACCTTGGACGCAGGAAACGTCGTGCTCTCCGCCGGGGCCATCAATTCGCCTGAGATTCTTCTGCGCTCGGAAATGCATGGGCTCTCTGTTTCTCCGGCTCTGGGCACGGGGTTCAGCGGTAACGGAGATTTCTTTGGGCTTGCTTACAACGGGTCCTTCGTCACCAACGTTCTGGGTTATGGTTTGAAACCTCCTGTGCCGGGAGGGGCGGTGCCGCCCGGCCCGACCATCGTGAGCGCGATTTCCTATGACGGAAATGCGCCCATCGAAGACCGCATCACGGTCGAGGACCTTTCCTTCCCCAGCGCTTACGTGATGAGTGCCAAGGCCGGCTTTGCTTTGCTGCACGGCGATCCAACCTATTCCGGGAACGAGAGCGCCCAGAAGCAGCGCGTGCTCAACGATGCCGACCTCCTTCATCCCTATCGGATTGACGGCGCCCTGAATCACACCATGTTTTACCTGGTTATGGCGCATGACGACGCCCGCGGCACCATGGTTTTCGATGCCCCCTGGTACGAGCCCGACGGCCGCATGAGCATTCAATGGGACGGGGCAGGTCGCGAGATCATTTTCACGCGCATCAACGAAGAACTGCGCCGCCACGCCCGCGCGCAACAGGCCAACTACATCTCTAACCCGCTCTGGAGTATCTTCAAAACCCGGCATTTGATCACCGCCCATCCCTTGGGCGGGTGCCCCATGGGCGAAGATTACCTCCACGGCGCGGCGGATGAGTTCGGCAGGCTTTTTGCCGGGGATGGCAGCGTCCACGAGGGACTCTTCGTATGCGATGGATCGCTCCTTCCCTCAGCGCTGAATGTAAATCCTTTTTTGACCATCTCCGCCCTGGCGGAGCGGATTGTGGAAAGGAAAATTCAAGCGCAGCAGGGGAATGCCTATCCCCAACCCGACAAGGCGGTGAGTCTCTCCAGCATCGACCCGATTACCGTCTCAACCTACAGCGAGGATCAACTGGAGCCTCTCTTCCGGCGTTGCGTATCGCTCGGAATCGACACGCTCATCAATCAAGGCGGCCTGCCTCAAATTGATGTATCCACCCGCACCATCCGCAATGACCAATACTGGAAGGGCTTCTTCCCCCACGACCATATCCTGAACACGATGTCTTCCGCGCTCTTTACAGGCTTCAAGAAGCAATTCCAGAAGCAAAGTGGCCAGTACACCGGTATCACAAGTGACACCGACGATCATATTCATGCGCGAAACAGTTTAGAGGAGATCAACCTCTCCAAGCCTAAAGGAACTCTCGAGGCGGGGAAGTACATTCTACTTAAATACCTGGACCCACCGTGGCAAGGCTTCTACGACGTTCTCAAGGTCATCAACCAGGACCTCATTATCGGGCGGGTTTACCTGGGGAAGTACCCGGACGGCCTGCGGCAGTTCACTTTTCCCATGACCCGTAAACACAACTTCGATCAGATGACCGTCGACGACCACGCCGCGCTTTATGCCGCCGGCGCTCTGCCCACCCCCCAGGATCTTCAAGGCGTCTGGAGGATGGACGTCATTTCGAACGCCAATCATGCCACCGGGTTGGCCTACCTGAGTTTTGATTCAAAGCCCGACGGCAGTTTCGAATCCCGTTACCTCCTGATGGGTTTAATAGAGGGATTGGTCACGCCCAGCTTTCTCAAGGATCATTTCCAATTGAATGACTTCACGCCCTTCCACGACGAGATTCGCAAAGTTACAAGTAACTTTCTGGTGGGGAGATATATCACCAGCATTCCGCCCGCCTTGTCTTCGCTCAACGATGATCTATCACTCGGAGTCTTTCACGCCGCCGCCGGGGGCCAGTTCGGCTTCTATTACATGTTAACGAAGGCGGAAAAGAGGGCGCTCCCCACTGAAGCTCTTTTCAGCCCGTTCCTCGATGTTTACCTTCCCGACGGACTGAGCATGACGTTTAATGAAGAAATGGTGGGTTGGTACTTCGAGGGCGCCACGACTCCCGCCCCTGGCCGCGCGGGCGATCTCACGATCGCGCAGCGCATCCCCAAGACCGGCACGCCTGCCGGCGGAGTGGATTGCAAGTTTGACGTGCAAATGACGGCTCGCGATGTCAACGAGTTTATCGACGGCCCCGAGCACGAGGCGGAGATGCAAGGCACAATCACCTTCGGCAAATTCCTGGGCGCGAACCAGGTGACCTACCCGGTCGATTCACAAAACAGCCGGTTCAATTACCTGGAAGTCAATCCCGCGACGGGCGAAGCCGAGATGAGATACCACTTGGAGTTTTCCACTCCCGATGGTCGTCATTTTTACCTCGAGGGGATAAAGTACATGCAAAGAGATCCCACCGGGAAGTTGCGCAGCTTGGCGGATGTGCTCGAAGATTACACCACGCTCTATGCGCACATCTATGAACGTAAGGATGGTCAACCCGATACACAGGTGGGCCTGGGCTATTTGAAGTTTCGCACCTTCGAGGATCTCGCCGCGACGGGGAATCTGGTCGGGTTCCTGGCCTCCTTCCAGGTGACGGGGACTAACGATCCGCTTCTGCAGCTTCAGGCTCGAACGCGCTTTCTGGCCTTTACCGCGCAGTTCGTGCAACTTGAGTACGACCCTCTGGCGCTGCCGACTGCGAGTTAGCTCGCATTTGTCGCTGTGATTGGAGAAGAACGGAACGGCGAGGCTGAAGAGTCTTTGTGAAAACCTCATTTAGGCTGTCATTCCGAGCGAAGCGAGGAATCTTGCCCTGACTGTTTTCACGGCAGTGCGAGATTCCTCGTCGCCTGCAGCTCCTCGGAATGACACTCAAAACAGGGTTCTCGCAAAGACTCTGGAGCCCCCGCCCGTCATTGGTGAAAAACCGAGGTCAGTTGGACCGCGGGTATCCTGCCTGCGCGTGGGAGCGGGACGCTCCCGCGGCCGCAAGCGTGACACCCGCACCACAAGGAGGAAATCCTATGCCACCGCTCACGGTCACCAATTGGTTCGGAGACTTGGTCTCGCACCCACAGGTTGTTGTGGAAGCCCATTCCGCCGAGGACATTGTCGCGATTCTCAAGGACCCGCTGAAGTATCCCTCACCCGTGCGGGCCATCGGCTCGAATCACTCGACGGCGCCTTGCGGGGTGGTGGAGGGGGGAACGCTGGTCCAGATGTCCTCGATGAACAAGATCGTGCAGATCACTGACGATGCGGTGACTGCCCAGGCCGGGGCGATTTACATCGACGTGGCTCAAGAGCTCCAGAAGAAGAATCTGCAGTTTTACGTGAACACCGAGATCGGCAATCTCTCCATGGGAAGCGCCGCGTGCTGTGGAACAAAAGACGGCTCCATGCCGGGCGAATACGGCCAGGTAGGCTCCTATTTGACCGAGGTTGAATTGGTCCTTCCTTCCGGCGACATCCTCGAGGTTGACGAGAGCCAGCCGGAGTTGCTGCGACAGATTCGCTCCAGCTACGGTTTGCTGGGGATTGTGACCGCCGCCACCTTCCGCGTGCGCCCCATTCTCCCCATGGCCGTCTATCACGAAACTTTTTCCCTGGATGATTTCGTGCAGAAACTCCCCGACCTTTTTGCCCGCAACGAGTCCATGATGTATTACGTTTTCCCCTTCGACAACCTGATCACCGTGGAATTCCGGAAGTACAATCCAGGCGCATCGGGGCCTGCCAATCATGTCATCTGGCCTCTGCGCAACTATCTATGGGGAACGACGGGACCCGCATTCTGCCGTCAGGTGACGGCCGAGATTTCCGATGCGACTGTACGCTACGGTGTGATCGATGGATTCTGCGCCATGTGGCGCTTCAAATTGACGAACCTGATTCGCAGCGATTATACGATTGCCACCGAGCAGATGATCCGCTATCCCCATCCCGCCACCAACAGCAGTTACACCTTCAGTTTCTGGGCGTTTCCCGAATCCCGTTTCGCTGACATTCTCACAGGATATTTTAAATTCTCCCGAGATTATTACCAGCAAAAGGGCTATCGCACCAATATGCTTAGCGTGGGATATCGCGTTACTCAGGATCAAAAATCTTTATTCTCCTATTCCTTTGACGGCAATGCCATGACCGTGGACCCGGTCTCGACCGCGAATCCAGGTTGGGAAGCCTTTTTGGACGCTTACAACGAGCTCAGCAGCAGTCAAGGGGGAATTCCGTTGTTGAATCAGACGGCCCGAGTTACGGCGGCGCAAGGCCAGAAGGGGTTGGGAGACAGGCTGAAGCTCTTCGCCAAGACTCGGCAAGGCTATGATCCTCAAAATCGTCTCCTGAACGGCTTCTTCAGGGATCTGCTGGGCGCTTAAAGTGAATCTTGCAGACTCATAACGGGGCGCCGTTTTTCGTTTCCCTGTTCGCCGTTTTGGCAGTCATTTACCCGCTTTTGAGTCTGCGAACCTCCGGAAGCAATCAGGCAAATCCATAAAGACCTTGAGGAGTGCCTCGGCGCTAGGCGGTCACTACCGCCTACCTTTTCCTTTGCACTTTTTGCTTGACAAACCCCAGGTGACATGCTAGCCTATAAATGTGGTCATTTTGTGGACACATTGTCGTAGGTAAGCGCGCGCGTTGCTGCCGGGTGCGAGGGAAAGTGGGATGACCCTGGCCGGCGGCCAGAGCCGGGGACTGCACGAGTAACAGAAGACAATACGACCGAAGCCAGTATGAAACCAGAAAAAGATGTTAAAATAGAGGGAACGAACTCAACAAGCCCTTTGGAATCAACAAAAGCTCCAAAAAACGAACTCAAAACGAACTGGAAAAACGGGCCTGTGAACACACTCATGAGCGAATTACCACGCGATATCTTAGATTGCATCGGCAATACTTCGTTGCTGGCGTTGCGTAGGATCAAGCCTGGCAATCGCTCCCGCATTCTGCTAAAGCTGGAAAGCGAGAATCCCACAGGCAGCATGAAGGACAGAATGGCGCTGGCCATGATCGAGGTGGCAGAGGCCGACGGGCGTCTTAAAGCCCACGGATCGGTCGTCGAGTACACAGGCGGCAGCACCGGCGTCTCGCTCTCGCTTGTCTGCGCGGTAAAGGGGCATCCCTTGCACATCGTGAGTTCGGACGCCTTCTCCCGTGAAAAGCTCGATCACATGAAAATCCTGGGAGCCAGGCTTCAAATTGTGCCTAGCGAGAGTGGGGGCATGACGGAGAAACTGACGCGCGATATGATTGAAGCCGCCCGCATCGTGGCCGAGCAGACTGGCGCCTTCTGGACCGACCAGATGAACAACACGGACCAGCTTGCGGCTTATCACAAATTGGCGGAAGAGATCTGGATGCAGACCGGCGGCGAGATCGATGGCTTCGTCCAAAGCGTGGGCACGGCGGCATCTCTACGCGGTATCGGGCAAGCCTTGCGCCGCCATAAAGAGCGGATCAAAATCGCTGCCGTGGAGCCCTTGGAATCTCCGGTCCTGTCGGGCGGCCTGCCTGGCGCCCACAAAATTGATGGCATCGGCGCGGGTTTCGTGGTGCCCCTCTGGCGGAAAGACCTCGCCGATCAGATCGAACAGGTTTCCACCGCCGATGCGATGGGCATGGCGTTTCGGCTGGCCCGCGAAGAAGGCCTTTTTGCAGGGACTTCCACCGGCGCCAATGTCATCGCCGCTTTGCGATTAGCTGAACAACTCGCGCCCGGCGCCACCGTCGTCACCCTCATGTGCGATACGGGGATGAAGTATCTCAGAACTTATGGAACTAAACTCGGCAACCCAACCTGAGACCAGCGCGTAAAGGCCGAGCTATTGACTTCCCGAAAAGACGGCGCGGAAGCTGAAGGCACGCGGCGCACCCGGCATTATTTCGATTGTCGAGCAGGAGTTTCTTCATGCGAAACCCTCCCGAATTCGATCCTTCCATCGAAGCGACCTCGCGCGGCTCTGCCAGGCGTTTGGCGACGGGCTGTTTTGCGGTGCTTGCGATGTTGCTCCTCGCATGCGGCGCGGCGGGGACAAGTATTTCCGCGCCCGCCCCGGGGCAAGCGATCGATCCGGAGCGTGCCGCCCAGTATTTTCAGGAAGCCCAGGCGCTGTCACGCCAGGATGCCGGCCGCCTTTGGGGCGTGCCAATCTACGGCCCGATGATCCTGGTTGACCCAGCGACCCACGCGGCGGTGGCGAACCAGGCTGACGCCGAGGGGCGGCTGGAGAAAAGCGAAAAAGTTTTTGTGGGGAAAGTGCCTCCCAATGTCATGGCTGCCAACACAGCCATGGACTGGGGCGGTGTGCACTGGACAATGATGATGTGGCCGCTTCCGGAGGACTTCGACGCCCGCGCGCGCCTGATGATGCACGAGTGCTTTCATCGCATTCAGGATGAAATCGGGCTGCCGGGGGCCAGCCCCGTCAACGCGCATTTGGAATCGCGCGAGGGGCGCATTTGGATGCTGCTCGAGTGGCGAGCCCTCGAAGTCGCCTTGGAGGAAAACGGGGCAGAACGCAAACAGGCTTTGCAGGATGCTTTGCTCTTCCGGGCTTACCGCCAGTCGCTCTTCCCCAAGGCGGCCGAGGAGGAGCGCGGGCTCGAGATGAACGAAGGGCTTGCCGAATACACGGGGGTGAAGCTCAGCACGCATTCGATCCCCGAGATGACCATGCTTGCGGCTCGCGATCTGCGACAAGCGCCCGACCGGGCGGGCCTGGCGCGGAGTTTCGCTTACGTTTCCGGCCCTGCCTACGGAGCGCTGCTTGATTCCTCCGGCATCGACTGGCGCTCCCAGGTGAAAACAATTCGCGATTTTGCCGCGCTGTGCCTCACCGCCTACAATCTCGGGCCGGTGTCGCCTTCCGCAGAGCAAGCGCTCACTAGAGCGCAGGCATACCATGGCCAGGAGGTAATCGCGAGGGAAACGGAACGCGATAAAGTCTCCCAAGAACGCGTTGCGAAATTCCGAGAGAAGTTCATCACCGGTCCGGTGCTTATCCTGCCTTTAGGAAGAGCCTCCCGCTATACTTTCAACCCAAACCAAACGCTGCCCCTCGATGACACGAACACAATCTACTTGTCGTCGCACTTTACCGACGACTGGGGAATACTCGACGCCCCAGGCGGAGTGCTATTCGTCAGACAGGGTGAGTGGCGGATTCAGGTGCCTGCGCCTGCGAAGTTGGATGCGACCCCTCTGCAAGGTGACGGCTGGAGCTTGACTCTACAGAAGGGCTGGGTAATTGCTCCGGGCGACCGCGCGGGCGATTATGTGTTGAAGCACGACAATGGGCAGCGATGACTTCATTCGCTTATATGTAAATAGATAATACCCTTTCGAATATAACGCCCTGTCGCTCATAGTCGATGAGCAGCACTCTCTTTTGGGGCGACCAGTGCCGAGTTTCGCGGTGGTCGCGCGGAGACTGTATATACCCCTCACCCGACCCGCGACGGCTGATGAAAGCACCGCCGCGAGCCACCCTCTCCCCAAGGGAGAGGGAAGTCTCAATCAGGCTCACCCAGGGCCATCTGTCCACCTGCCCATCTTCCCACCTGCC
>Ga0187782_10003566_pt1 | contig 11610 bp, 8 predicted proteins | sample 0715_SJ02_MP15_2_FD_132454 | JGI IMG/M metagenome (GOLD analysis project Ga0187782, IMG submission 132454) | Tropical peat soil microbial communities from peatlands in Department of Meta, Colombia - 0715_SJ02_MP15_20_MG | ecosystem: Environmental > Terrestrial > Soil > Wetlands > Peat | place...
ATCATCCGGGACAAGACTTTCTTCTTCCTTGATTATGAAGGCTCGCGCCTAAAAGATGGACAGCCCATTTCGATCATCACCGAGAATCCCCTCTACCGGCAATCCATCATCACCAGTGAACCGGGCAGCGTAGCCGCTTTACTCTGGACGGATTTCCCCGGGCCCAACTGCACGGGCGGCAACCCGGCAGTCAGTATCACGACTTGCAACGCCAACGCGCCTCAGATCGAGCATAACGACGCTGACCAATATCTCATTCGCGCGGACCATCAGTTGACCCCGCACGATCATCTCTATGCCCGCTGGGTCAATACTCTCGCCCGCGGCGATGTTGCCCGGCAGGAATTGGAGGGGGCCAATATTCGCGGGTTTACCGCGCCCTTTAATGGATTCTTTGCCGATCTCGGACTGGGTTATACGCACGAATTTTCTCCCTCAACTCTGAACGACCTCCGCTTTGCCTATTCCCGCAACAACAGCCTGATCAAGTTTGGCATCCCTCCCAACACACAGACGGCTGCCATGTTGAAGGCTGCCGGCATGCCGCCTGACGCCTTTGCGGATATCACCTTCGACGACGGGACTATCCCCATCGGTGGAGAGCTATTCATTCCCCGGGAGTTTGTCTTCAACACATTCGCAGTTACGGACACAGTGACCCACATCGTCGGGCGGCACGGCCTGAAGTTTGGCTTCGATGTCCGCCGTATTCAGGAAAACAGCGACTACCGTCTGGAATCCAATCCCTTCTATGAATTCACGGGTGTCGGTCAGGCGAGCCCTCACAATTTCACGACGGATATGCCCTACCTTGTTGCCGCCACTATCAATCGTGTTCCCCCCTGCCCTAGCGCTTCCTGTGGCCAGTTCACAGACACTCCGCGCCACTTTCGGTGGACACAATGGGCTGCCTTTATACAGGATGATTGGAAGGTGTTCTCACGCCTGACTGTCAATGCCGGGCTTCGCTACGAGGTCTTTCTTCCGCCGAGTGAAGTTGACGGGGTCCTGACCAACATCATCCTGGGTCCGGGGTCAGGCATTTTTAATCGCCTTGCTTCACCGGATACGACCGTGGGCCGCGTGAAAAACATGTGGGACACCGATTACCACAATTTCGCTCCTCGACTCGGCATCGCCTGGGATCCCGACGGCAAGGGCACCACCGCCATCCGCAGTGGTTTCAGCATCGCCTATAACGAGCCCTATTCGAACCTTTACACCAACGTTTCGCGGTTGAATCCACCGGACGCCGCCACCATGTTCGTGCAGCCCGACATTGGGATCGGCTCCCAGATCAGTCCCGCGGGCCAAACATACGTTTTTCCGTTCCAACCCAGTCCGGACTTCGGCGGGGCGACAACCCCGAATGGTGGCGTGGCGCCTATTCCAGATTCCTTTGTTGCGCCTTCCATCACTCCGAACGGCGTGGATCCGAAGCTGCGCACGGCTTATTCCTTACAGTGGTTCTTGGGCGTTCAGCATGAATTTCTCCATGACTTCGGCTTCAGTATCAACTACGTCGGAACTCGCGGCGTTGGCGGTTACACGCGCGAAGATTACAATCGCTTTGACGGTGATGTTTGCACTCCCGCTCCCGGCCCCTGCAACGAATTCGCTACTCGCCTCGTTCCCGGCTTCAACTGGGGCGCTATCACCTACATCGGCAACGAAAGCCAATCCACTTATCACGGGCTCAACGCGCAGTTGAAGAAGAATTACACGCACGGCTTGACGTTCGTCGCCAATTACACCTTCGGCAAAGTTCTCGATAACGTCACGGAAGGTGGCCTGGGCGACTACTTCAACACCAACGCCTATGCCATCAACTACAGTGGCGTTATGGACATCGAACATCCAAAGTACGACCGCGGGCCCTCGGAGTTCGACGTCCGCCACCGCTTCAGTTCCACGATGATTTGGGACCTCCCTTCTCCTCACAGCGAAGGAGCCATGCGCAAAGTCCTGGGCGGCTGGCAACTGAATGGCATCGTCACCCTTCAATCCGGCCGTCCTTTCGACGTGGACTGCACGCTCGGCTGGTTCGACGGCTGCGATTTCAATATGGATGGCGACAATTATGCTCGGCCCAACCTGCCCCCGGGCCAGAAACTGAGCGGCTTTAGCAATCAGCAGTTCGCACGCGGAATCTTCGGCAATCCTCAGCTTACGATTTATGGGGTGACAGGGGAGAGCAGAACCTCGGCCGCCATCGAGGTTTTCTGTCCCAACGGTTTGAATTCGATCGTTGATTTCGGACAAACGGCCGAGGTTTGTATCCCTCTTGGGCAGGACGGCAATATGGGCCGCAACATGTTCCGCGGCCCTGCCTTCTACGACGTGGACATGGGTATTGTCAAGAATACGAAGTTCGGCGAGCGACTGACAGTTCAATTCCGCGCAGACGCCTTCAACCTGTTCAACCGCGTTAACCTCTATAATCCCATCGGAAATATGGGCAGCCCACAGTTTGGCCAGTCGGTATCTGCATTTCCCGCGCGTGAGTTCCAGTTGGGCCTGAAACTCTTATTCTGATCCTGCGCCGACGGAGACACTTCTGGTGGGGTCTGCAACACAAAGATAGTCCCAATCCGCCGGCGACTGTCCCGTAAGTCCTGATTTCCGACACCGTTAATCAGGAGTTGACATTCTCGGCTGCGGCCCATCATGTGAGTCGCAACGCCCGTGGATCGGTAAAAAGGGGGCTCGAAGCCAGAGCGCCACGAATTTCTGAAGCTGCGATCAATTTCTCTGTTGCTGAGGGCGTCCTGTCGCCCTGAACATTCAAAATTCTAAGCGCACGTGAAGCACGATCATTCGCGGCGAACTGTCACCGCCTAACCGCCGCAGATGACGGCGACAGTGCAGCTGCCGAATGCTGGCTCGCATCGGTTCACTGACTCGGCCTCAGGAATTACATGAAACCTCATCACAATGCTTGGAATGAGTTCCTTGTTTCACTGCTAACTGTCGTGGATTCAATCATTTGGGCCTCCATGTCCGGCATGGAGGCGGGGCGTTCATCATAACTGTCTCCAACTCAGGGCCAGAAATTTTCCATTGCTCTGTCGGATTCCTGGGGGGAAGTCGTAGGTCGGGAAGGTGCTTGTCTTTGAGATCGCATATAGTCTAGTATAGGCATAGACATACTTGCAATGCTCTCAAATTCTACGGTTGCTCCTTCATGCCGGGTTGCAAAGTCCATTTTTAGGTAGGTATTCAACATGTCGCTTTCGACTCCACTCACCCACGAAATAGGCTCACTTACAATGGCCGACACTCCGCGCGCACGCGCCCTTTTCTTTGAGGATCCAAAGTCAAGGCTCATTCTCGAAAGAGTTCGGCTGATTGGCCCGAGTGTGGCAAATGTCTTGATTACGGGAGAGACGGGCACGGGCAAAGAACTGGTAGCGCGGCATCTGCACGCGTTAAGCCCGCGGGCCAAGAACCCGTTCCTGGCAGTGAACTGCGGCGCGTTTTCTGAGACGTTAGTGGAAAGCGAACTGTTTGGGCACGAACGGGGGTCTTTTACGGGGGCGAATGTTGCGCGTGCCGGTTGGTTCGAAGCCTCCGGCGGAGGAACCCTCTTTCTCGACGAAATTGGCGACCTACCACTCGCCATGCAGGTGAAACTGCTGCGCGTGTTGCAGGAAAGACAAGTTGTGCGGCTGGGATCGCGCGTGCCTGTACCCATTGACGTGCGCGTCATCGCCGCCACCAATGTCAATCTGGAAGATGCGGTCGCCGCAGGACGGTTCCGCGAGGACCTCTATTACCGACTGCAGGTGGCGACCTTGCAAATTCCTCCACTGCGAGAGCGCCGGGGCGATATCTATCCGTTGGCGCAGCATTTCCTCCGGCTCTACGGCGAGCGGCTCGGGTTGCAGGAGCCGGCGCTAACCAAGGAAGCCCTGGAGTTGCTTGTGAAGCACCATTCCTGGCCGGGGAATATTCGAGAATTGGAGAACGTCATCCATCATGCCCTGCTGGTCTGCCGCGAGAATCTCGTTCGTCCAGAGGACCTGCGTCTTTCCACTCTGAGCACTCGGAGCAGCGTGCCCTCCTCGGACCCCGACCGCGAATTGCAAAATGCGCTGCTTGCGCTGTTTGAAAAGGAACGCCCGAATCTTTACGCCACGATTGAGGCTGCCGTCATGAAGGCGGCGTATGAATTCTGCGATCGGAACCAGTTGCAGACCGCGCGTTTGCTGGGTATCAGCCGAAACATCGTCCGAGCCCGGCTGATTCAATCCGGTGTGCTGGGTGGCGCAAACGGGCATTCGGGGACCTCTATTCCGCTTCGGGAGCAGCCGGCAACGGAGTCGGCGGCATAAAGAATTCCTGGAGCACACCTTTGCGAATTTGCGCAAAATCATAACCGGCACGGTCGCGCGGACGAGTAAGATCCACATTCACAATTCTGCGAATCATTCCCGGCTGGGATGACATAAGGACGATCCGATCGGCCAGGAACACGGCCTCTTCGATGTCGTGAGTCACCAGCAAAACGGTTGTTCTCTCTGCTTGCCAAATGCGCAGGAGTTCCTCCTGCATTCGAGTTCGTGTGAGCGCGTCGAGAGCCGCGAAAGGCTCATCGAGTAGCAGCACTTCCGGACGACCTGCTAACGCCCGTGCGATGGCCACACGCTGCGACATTCCGCCTGAGAGTTGGTGAGGATACGCCTCCGCAAATTCGGACAGCCCGACGAGGTCAAGGTAATGTGAGACCCCGGGCGAAGCCACCTTGTCCTTGCCAGGCTTCTGTTCTCCAGTTTTACCGAAGGCAACGTTATCGCGAACCGTAAGCCAGGGCAGAAGGCGATGCTCCTGGAACACCACACCGCGCTCAAGACTGGGGCCGGTAATCCGACGGCCATCGAGCGAAACCGCGCCTTCGAAGTCGGTTTCCAATCCGGCGACAATGCGAAGCAGAGTAGTTTTGCCGCAACCGCTTGCGCCCACGATACAGACAAATTCTCCGGGATGGATCGTGAGGCCTATATTTCGCAAGACCGGGAGCGCCTGGGCAGCCGTACGGAACGACTTGCAGGTGATCTCGATGTCAACAGTGCCGCCCGCGCACGTCGGGCGAAGCCGTTTCTGCATCTGGCCGGAGTTCGCGCCCGTGGCTGGAATTGAATCGATCGATGGCATTCGAATTCACCGGGCTCTGTGACCCAATAGCTTTGCCCCTGCGGCGCTCATCATCCAATCGCTCAGCTTTCCGCAAACCGCGAAGAGAAAAACGCTGGCGATAATGATGGCGGCACGTCCTGTCATCTGGCCGTCCACCATGAGGTACCCTAAGCCGCTCGATGCGCCCAGCAGCTCCGCGGCCACCACAAACATCCAAGCCAGACCCAACCCGCTGCGCAGTCCAACGATATACTCCGGCAGTACCGCCGGCAGGATGATCCGCCGCACCATCTCGAAACTGCTCAGGCGATAAAGTCTGCCAATCTCGATCAGCTTCGAATCGACGTGGCGCACGGCAACGGAAAGGTTGAGGTACACGGGGAAAAACGCGCCGACGGAGATGAGAGCCACTTTTGAGGTTTCCTCAATTCCCAGCCACAACAGGAACAGCGGAACCCACGCGATCGAGGGTACGCTGCGAAACGCTTGCAACATGGGATCGAGCAACTTGCACGCGAGAGGATGATAACCGGCCAGGGCTCCGAGAAAGGTGCCTGCCGACGCGCCAAGAAGGAATCCGGTGGCGACACGGATTACAGTGATTGCGAGGTGCTTCCAAAGATCGCCGGCGACGCCAAGTTGATAGATCGTGCGCGCAACGATCGTGGGGGCTGGCAGCCAATTCACCGGCAAATAGCCGACGCGCGCAAGGATCTCCCACAGAAGAAGAAGGGAGATGGGGAGGACCCATCCCAGAACATGCTCCGAAAAGGGAAATCGCGTGGTTTCTACTTTGGCGGACGCTCGGTCGGTCCCAGCGGCCGTGGGCCAAATCACAGGCGAATTTTGCCCGGGGGTGCTCATTTCTCCGCTGCAGCCCTGCGGGTCAACTGTTGGGAGTATTGAGAATCGATAAGAGTATCCACCGTCGCGGTGACGTCGACGCTGTTGCCGATGATGTTGTTCTGTTTCAGCACATCGCCGCTGGCGTTGATGACCTTTTTCTGGTCGTCACCGATGATGGGACTGCTCAGATCAGTGCGCTGCAGAACCTTGGCGACGACCGGGTCATCGAGCTTCGCGGTCTCCGCAAATAGCTTGCGAAAATCGTCAGGATTCTGAATCGCCCAGATTCTGGCCTTCTCATACGAAGCGAGAACACGCTCTACATATTGCGGATATTGCCGCGCGAACTCCTCGCGAACGTCGAGCACGCCGTAGCTGTTGAAGTTGACGTTGCGATAGACCAAACGCGAGCCTTGCTGGATTTCCGTCTGCGCCATCATCGGATCGAGGCCGGCCCAGGCGTCCACGTCGCCTCTCTCCAAAGCCATTCGCCCTTCTGGATGCTGCAAAACGACCAACTGAACGTCCTTTTCCGTCAGGCCTGCTTCGTGCAAAGCGCGTAGAAGAAAAATGTGTGGATCGGTGCCGCGGGTGACGGCGATCTTCTTACCTTTCAGTTCCTGAACCGCCTTGATCGGGCTGTCATTGCGAACCACCAGCGCCGTCCACTCGGGGCGCGAGTAAACGTAAATTGCCTTGATCGGATTGCCGTTGGCCTTGCCGATCAATGCCGCAGCGCCCGCAGTGGAACCGAAATCCACGCTCTTGCTGTTCAGGAATTCGAGCGCCTTGTTGCTGCCGAGACTCTGCGTCCATTCGACTCTGATTCCGTCGGGAGCCAGGTCCTGATCAAGGAATCCTTTGCTCTTCAGCACCAGACTGACCGGGTTGTAATACGCATAATCAAGCCGGATGACAGTGGGCTTCGAAGCGCGCGTGCGGCTGCAACTGGATGCAAATACTATCAGCGCTCCCAGGAGGATGGGGCAAAGGATTAACTTGCGACTCGCCATCAATTTAATGGTTCTCAAGTTTTCCACCATTGTCGAGGTTCTCTAGCCCTGCCGCACCGGTTCGGGGGTTGCCACCGCTCCACGCGGCTGATATTCGTTCGCGACCAGTTCCCCAAATGGACCGGTAATGTTTCCCGTTACCCGTTTGGTCTCCACCGATAGCGCCAGGTGGGGGAACAAAAGATCGGCAACACGATATGCCTCTTCGAGATGCGGATAGCCGGAGAGAATAAAGGTCTCGATGCCGAGATCGACGTACTCCTGCATGCGCTCCGCAACGGTTTTCGGATCGCCCACCAGGGCCGTGCCTGCGCCTCCTCGCACCAGCCCCACGCCAGCCCAGAGATTCGGGCTGACCTCGAGTTTGTCGCGGCTTCCCTTGTGCAATTGCGCCATGCGGCGCTGTCCCTCGGAGTCGAATCGTGCAAATGCTTTTTGCGCCTTCGCGATGGTTTCGTCGTCGAGATAACGGATCAGTTCTTCTGCGGCCTTCCAGGCTTCGCTCTCGGTTTCGCGCACGATGACGTGCAGCCGAATACCGAAACGCACGGAGCGTCCGTGCTCCGCGGCCAAGCGGCGCACCGCCGCGATTTTCTCTTCGACCTGCTGCGGCGGTTCGCCCCACGTCAGATACACATCGACTTGCCGGGCGGCCAGATCGTAGGCCACCTTGGAAGATCCGCCGAAATACAATGGCGGGTGGGGTTTCTGTATGGCCGGGTAGAGAACCCTGGCCTTTTCCACGCGCAGATGCTTGCCATTGAGAGTGATCGGGTTTCCGGCGACCGCTTCGCGCCAAATCTGAAGAAATTCGTCGGTGACTTCATAGCGTTCGTCATGAGATAGAAAAACACCGTCGCCGAGGGCTTCGTCAGGATCACCGCCGGTCACGACATTAACGAGTAGACGGCCGCCCGAGAGCCGGTCGAAGGTGGCCGCCATGCGGGCGGCAGCGGTGGGGGAGGTAATTCCCGGTCGAATGGCCACCAGGAATTTCACTTTTGTCGTTACCGGGACTAATGTCGACGCCACCACCCACGCGTCCTCGCACGATCTTCCGGTGGGCAGCAGAACGCCCTGAAATCCGAGCTCGTCGGCCGCCTGAGCGATCTGCTTCAAATAGGCATAGCTGACAGTGCGTGCCTGTTCCTTTGTGCCGAGATAACGTCCGTCGCCATGCGTGGGTAAGAACCAGAAAACCTCCATGAGTCTCCGTCCTTTCTCAACCAAGTTGCGGGATGAGTTTGGCAATTGTCGTGCCAAGACCAGTGTGTCGGTTCGGCCGCGGAATTGGCTATTTAGCGGGATTTTGGCGGCGGCCAGGGTCCGCGTTCCCCCGGGACTGTTGCTGTAGCAACACTCGATCAACAGTCCTGCTGCTGCAGCAGCAATCGCCGCCCCGGTTGATGATTCTACGCAGGAAGAGATATGGCCATATTGCCTGCACTCAGCGAAGTGACAACCGAAGCCCCACCGCGGCAACTTGCCTTTGAAAGGGCCGACGAGTTGGCCCGCATTTTCGCGCAATCCGCTGTCGAGCGCGACAAGCGCGGGGGCACGGCAAAAGTGGAGCGGGACCTTTTGCGTGAGAGCGGGCTGCTCAACCTCATCATTCCGCCGCTGTTGGGTGGCTGGGGCATGGACTGGCCGGACACGATGAAGGTCGTCCGGACCTTTGCCCGGGTCGACAGTTCGCTGGCGCACCTCTTCGGATTTCAGCACCTGATGGTCGCCTCGGTGCTGCTCTACGGATCGCAGGCGCAAAGCGATCGGCTGCTGGCTGAAACCGTCCGCAACAAATGGTTTTGGGGCAATGCGCTCAATCCGCTCGATAAGCGGACGAGTCTTGCTCCGGCACAGCACCACCGATACGCCATCAACGGCCGCAAGAGCTTTTGTTCGGGTGCGCTTGATTCCGACATGCTGATCGTCTCGGCGATTCGCTCTCACGATCAGAAGTTCATGGTCGCCGCCATTCCTTCGGGCCGGGAAGGAATCCGCATTCACAACGACTGGGACAGCATCGGCCAGCGCCAGACCGACAGCGGGACGGTCGAATTCCACGACGTGCTGGTAGCGAACGACGAGTTTCTCCTGACTCCGGGGCCGCTCGGAAGCACACGCGCCTCTTTGCGGTCCTGCATCGCCCAGTTAATCCTGAGCAATATCTTCCTTGGCCTCGCGGAGGGCGCATTTGCTGAAGCGCGCGACTACACGCTGGCGCAGACACGTCCAGGGATCGCCGCATCGGGAATCGAAACGGCCAGCGAAGACCCGTACATCCTCGAACACTACGGTCGATTCTTTCTGCACCTCCAGGCCGCTCAAACGTCAACCGGGATTGCCGGGGAGTCATTGCAGCGCGCGTGGGAGAGCGGGGAAGCCATCACGGAAAACCAGCGCGGCCGGTGCTCGATTGATATCGCCGTTTCCAAGGCGACTACGACGAAGGTTGGTCTGGAAATCACCAGCGAGATGTTCGAAGTGATGGGCGCTCGCGCTGCCGCGGCACCAGCGCGCCTCGACCGATACTGGCGTAATCTGCGGACGCACACTCTCCACGATCCCGTCGATTACAAGATTCGCGAATTGGGGGACTGGGCGCTCAATCGCAAGCTCCCGAAGCCGAGCTTCTACTCCTGAAGGGAGCAGCCAGATGCCAAGAAACGTCATAGCGCGGTTTAACAGAGCGAATGCGATTGCCCTTCTGCTGGGAATCGTGTTCGCTTTTGTGCCGTCCGGGTATAGCCAGAAATCTGATCCTTCAGGCCAGGTCATTCGCATCGGTTACCAGAAGTACGGCACGCTGGTGCTGCTCAAGGCGCGAGGCACGCTGGAAAAGCATCTGGCGCAGAATCACATCGAGGTGCAGTGGACGGAATTTCCCGCCGGGCCCCAATTACTTGAGGGACTGAATGTGGGCAGCATCGACTTTGGAACCGTCGGCGAGGCGCCACCGATCTTCGCTCAGGCAGCGGGCGCCGACATTGTATACGTAGGCTACGAACCGCAGGCCTCGGCTGCCGAGGCCATCATCGTTCGCAAGGACTCGCCGATTAAGAATCTGAACGATCTCCGGGGCAAGAAGATCGCTTTGAATAAGGGATCGAACGTCCACTATCTGTTGGTCAAGGTGCTCGAAAAAGCAGGACTGAAGTACGACGATATCGAACCCATCTATCTCGCGCCCGCCGATGCCCGCGCCGCCTTCGAACGCGGCAGCGTCGACGCGTGGGTGATCTGGGAGCCGTTTCTTGCGGCCGCTCAAAATCAGACGGGCGCAAGAATCCTGGTAGATGGACAGGGGCTGGTCAGCAATCATCAATTCTTCCTCGCCTCGCGCACCTACGCGCAAAAGCACCCGGACGTGGTCGCGATCATTCTGAGTGAGCTGGCAGCCGTAGATGACTGGGCGACGAACCATACCGGTGACGCCGCGAGTGCTCTTCAACCACAGATTGGATTGGATCATGCGACGCTGCAACTGGCGCTTTCCCGCGGCGGCTATGGCGTCGCTCCCGTCAGCGATGCCGTCATGTCAGAACAGCAGCAGATTGCCGATGCGTTTTACAACCTCCGGCTCATCCCGAAACACATCAACGTGCGAGACGCAACGCTGGGTGATTCGCGAGCCCCGGTGCAGCGGTGAACGACCCTCAGGTCGAATTCGCGCACAATACGTCAACACTCGGCCTCAGCTTGCGCACCATCCGCCGACGTCTCCTGCCCTGGGCATTGCCCATTGCTCTGTTGTGCGCATGGCAATGGGCCTCTTCGGCCGGCCTGTTGCCCGCGCGCTTCTTGCCGTCGCCTAGCGCCGTGGTGAAATCCTTTCTGGTGCTGTCTGCTTCGGGCGAACTATGGGCGCACGTGCGGGTGAGCTCCTTGCGCGCGTTCGCCGGATTCGCCATCGGTGGCGGGCTGGGATTCGCCTTGGGACTGCTCACGGGGTCACTTCGCTGGGCCGAGACTCTGCTCGACACAACTTTGCAGATGATTCGCAATATCCCCGCGCTCGCGCTAATTCCTCTGGTTATCCTCTGGTTCGGTATTGATGAGAGCGCCAAGCTTTTCCTTGTATCCCTGGGAGTGTTCTTTCCCGTGTACATCAACACGTTTCACGGCATTCAGTCGGTCGACCGCGGCTTGTTGGAGATGGGACGCAGCTATGGCCTTTCGGGCTGGCGTTTATACCGCGAGATCATTCTGCCCGGAGCTCTGCCCTCGATTCTTGTCGGAGTGCGCTTCGCCCTGGGATTCATGTGGGTGATGCTCATTGTTGCCGAAACCATTTCAGCGCGCTCCGGCATTGGCTACATGACCATGAATGCCCGCGAGTTCATGCAGACCGATGTCATGGTAATCGGCATCCTGATGTATGCATTGCTCGGCAAGCTCGCGGATCTTTTAGCAAAAGGCATGGAGCGGTACTGGTTACGCTGGCACCCGGCCTACCAGCCGTCCCGATAACAGTTATGCCGACCATGTTGAGTTCGGACCTGATGCCACCGCGGACGGGATCGTCACGTGGCGTCTCAGTTCGCCTCGATGATGTCAGCATCGCGCTGGGCGGGCGTACTGTACTCAGGAACTTTCATGTCCAAATCGGCGCCGG
>Ga0187782_10003569_pt1 | contig 11606 bp, 9 predicted proteins | sample 0715_SJ02_MP15_2_FD_132454 | JGI IMG/M metagenome (GOLD analysis project Ga0187782, IMG submission 132454) | Tropical peat soil microbial communities from peatlands in Department of Meta, Colombia - 0715_SJ02_MP15_20_MG | ecosystem: Environmental > Terrestrial > Soil > Wetlands > Peat | place...
CGCTCATCGGTCGCTCCTTCATTCTAGAAGAAGCCGTCAATCCCGAAAGTGCGAAAGATTCTGTACGTTATCTGGCAATCGCCTTTCCGATTGGGACTGCGTGCGCGCAGTCAGCGAAGGAAGCGCAGCAGCTTCAAGAACGGTGTGGACGTGCGGCGGAAATCTTTCAAAAAGACTTCGGCCAGAAGGAGATCAATATGGAAATGGTGCAGCTCCTTTCGAACTACGAAAATCACTACAACAGGCGCTTGAATAAATGCTTCATACTGGAAGCCAGCAGTTCATTTCGCAAAGATGCTAAGGGAAAGTCGATTAAGATGCTGTTTTTGGTAGATGCCAACGAAAATAAGATTTGCGGTACGTTCGGTGCCAGAGAAAAGAGTGGCGTACGCTGATTAAACCGTACATGCAAGAGTGAAGGGCTAATGAGCGACGAGGGTTGGTTCCCTTCAATCGACATGGGAGAGAGTTCGTGGAAGACGAAATCGGGGCGAACGTTTTCTCTCCCTTTATCATCCCGTTTCACCCCCCAAAGAATCGATTAGTGCTGTCGCAGACCTGTGGGGTTTTCAAACCTCCACTTCTCCATCGGAACGCCGGACTTGGCTTTGTGCGTAAACCATTGGCGTTCCTTTCCTACTTCTTGGTGTGCCGGCTCCATTCTAGGAATTCGGCGAATAATTTTTCGAGATCCTTCTCGGACAGATTGTCACCCCCGTGATAAGCCATGAAGTCCTTGAAACTTGTGAGTGAACGCTGGTTCGCCGCTGGCATCGATTGCAACGATTTGGCCGGCGGCGCTTCGCGCCCAGTCTGCACAGCTCCTTGTTGCGACGGTCGGTCAGCGACACGTAAGGACCAGCACTTGCGCTGTTTCGCCCGATCCGTACGATAGTACCAGTGGCTGTTCTGCGGCGCGGAAGAATTTGGCGCGGTAACACAATCGGCCCCGCGCGCAATGTTGGCTGGCACGCTGACGCCTAAGCCCGAGACTAGAAGCGTTGAAATAAGCGCAATTGAGCCAATCGGCCTCGGGATTTGCCCCGACATGGTTCTCCCTTCCCCCGCTATCGACACACAAATGTCTTTGCGAAATTCGATCGCAATGCGTTGCAAATTCGGCAATCGTGCGTTTGATTGCGATCAAATTGCGACGTGCCAATTTGCAATGGTGGACGAAGAACGCTTCGGTGACCCTCGCGAATTGACGCGGCCGTTTCCCGCCGAGCACCGATTCGGATGTGGCCGATTTCAATCTGGGTCAACAAGCCGGGAAATGATTATCCCTCGATCGTCGAGCCGATTGAGCTATCTGCTGCGTAACCGCTCGTCCGACCAAGTTGATCAGTCTTTTTGATGCGGCACCGCGGGTCCTTTCGACCTCTGGAGAAGCTCCGAAACCAGACATCGAGCCGCGTCTTCGATTTTTGAAGCGTTGCGCAGGAGGTGCAGGCGCTGGGCTAGCCGCCTAGCATTGGACAGCGAGTTTCCTCGGCGTCTAGACTTTCCAGATACCCGCGCGCCACGCGGCTGACGTGTTCTTCCCCTTCGAGCAACATTGGTAAGAATAGTTAGTGCAGCGGCAACCCCGTTCAATCGGCGTGCTGCGTCCGGCCGCGGTATTAAGGCCTTGGCGCGCTCGGCCCTCAATGGGCCCTAGGTCCGCCACGTTACGAACCTTCGATCGCTCGCTGCGGTGCTGGGTCGCCGGCGCCCTTTATGCTTTAAGAAAAACTGCTTCGTGTCCATGAGCGGGGTTAAAGCGCCCACAAAACCTAAAAACGATTCTGAACAGCAGGTTAGGTAGAAAATGTGCGCTCGACGCACAAAAATATTTAGCGGCGCGCTTCCCTGCAGAGGCCATTTCCTAAATGCCACTCAAAACCTTTGCCTCAGCTGGCGCGAACTTTTTTGTTCCGCGCAGTTCCAGATTGTACGGTCAGTCCCGCCAAAGCGAGTTATGCGCGGAAGTTGGTGACGGCGTGAAGGGGTAAGGCGGCGTATCGTGGGGGTGTTCGACGCCTCCACTTCTCCACTGAAGGAGTGATACGCCGTGACCCAGGATAATATCGTCAAGCTGTCTCAGCCAGGGACGTTTTCCGACCCTTTGACCGAAATTCGGCATCGGACCGGTTGCGGTGCGTTGTCCCCGAGTTCGCGACCGTACCGCCGACGGCGGGGAGCGCATCCGCTTTTCGTCGGCGATTTTGCCGCCCTGCGCGCGCCGATCGAAGAGCCTCGAAGTGCTGATCTCGATCCTCTACTTGAAAGGCATCTCCACCGGCGACTTCGAGGAGGCATTGGCTGCCTTGCTCGGCAAGGAGGCGGGCGGGCTGTCGGCCTCGACCATCGCACGTCTGAAGGAGGCGTGGGTGACCCCGGTCATCACCAAGATTCAGCGATAGCTCCGCCGAAGCTGCGAAATAGTCAGTTGAGTTCGGCAAGAAGCATATCCGCTTTCAATTTGCGGACCCGATCTGCGTTTATTGAAGTTAGGACCCTTGTACACCCTGCAGCTGGGCGTTGGCGATGCCTTAAAGCTGGCGCCCACGACTGTGGCTGGGTCGCCATAATCTTGACATTCGACCTACGTGATTAGGCCACGATTTCAAGTTGAAGTGTGTGCGCGGGGTGTAACAGTCGAGTATTCCAATGAGTCAGCGCGCGCGCGAGTTTTTGGAGCATGGAAGGCGGAGCATGTAGGGGCTGTTGTCGACAATCAAAGGTTACGGGAGGCCGTACGACTGGTGCTGAGGTGTCGAGAGGATGCAACTTGTGCAGGGATTCCGGCACACGAACTTAGAACCGCAGCGCAGGAGGATCTGATCCGGAATATGCTGGCAGCCTTAGATGCAGCTGCGGGTCTGAGAAGCGAGCCCGAGCCTCAAGCATTCCTTCCTCGCTTACTCGGACACCTTCGACTTGGGAAATCGGCACATCATCGAACGCTTGCGCGCTAGGCGGGTGCATTTCCCGCCGCTGCAGCGCATGCCTTAAACCGCTCATCGGGGCCCGCGGGCATCCGAGTTGTGTGATGGTATCTCGCCAAAACATTTCGGGACTTGGAAGGACTGAAGCCAAAGGGCGATCGCCGACGACGCGGTCGTTGCCGCATATACGCATCAACTTGCCGATCAGCTCACGGCCCGAGAGGTGCGCTCTTTGAAAGTGGTACTCGGATATTGTTCATGTGGACGACACCTTCTAAAACGGTCGTTGAACCGATGAAACTTTTGGGCCACGGAATCGCAATTGTCCTGCTCATCACCTCGGCAGCGGCAAAGACAAACGCCGAGAATTGGTCAAACGAAGGTAAGAGGGGCACGAACGGGAATGACAGCAGATGATCTGTTACGAGATATTGCAGAGGATCTGCCAAGAGATACCGCAGAGGATCTGCCAAGAGATACCGTAGAGGATTTGCCAAGAGACACCGCAGAGGATCTGCCAAGAGATACCGCGCCAGAAAACACCGCGCGGACAGCGTTACGCCGCGCTATAACTGAGTGCAAAGCGGCTAATGTGCGACGTCGGCGTCTTGAATCGGCGGAGCAACTCGCGCGCGAATTGTGGACCGCGTCTGAGCGAGCACTTCTAGCATTCAATGACGTAGACGCAACGATCGTAGAGCACAGGGCCGAGGAGTTTAAACGCGTAGCGACCGGCAGTTCATTGCCAGCCCCCAACCTGCCTGACGGTCTTGCCGCGCGACTAGCAATGCGCGACGAAGCTCTTAAGCAGGTCACGGCAGCCAAGATCACGCACGAAAATCTGGTTGCGGATCTTAACCAAGCAGAGGATACGATGCAACAAGCGAGGCTTAATGTTGCTATCGCCGCATTTGACGTCCTCATGGCGGAAGGCGCCAAACAAGCTACTGCGCTGAACGCAGCATGGAACGAAATTTGGCATCAGTTTGATCGGCTGTCAGCACTCGCCGACTGTCGGCTGCACTATGCCGAGACTTCATTCCCAATCACGCTACCATCGGAGACCGTGAGCCTGCTGCAAACGATCGCTGCGCTGGACGGCCGCCAATTTGCAAATGGCCGCAATGATGCAGCAGCAAACGCTGGCGAAGTTTGGTGTCGTTGGTTCAAGTTGTTGCTCACCGATGCGGAGGCCGAAGTCACGTTTGAGCGCACGAGCTTGTGAGCCCACAAGTCTTATGCCCTATACGCGCCGCGGTTGTGGTGCGATTGGCTGATTGGCGTATTCCGACGTCGCGTCAAGTTCCAATGTTAGAAAAGTGCCGCGAAATCATCACGCTTAGATCACGAGGCCGCCCCATTACCTGGCGATGCTTGCAAAAAATTCCCTGGCGACGCTCAAAAAGATGGTGCGCCTGGGACCATTGCATCGAAGTTAAACGCGTGTAACTCTGTTGGATTAGCGAGGTGTCGAGCATTGCCATGTGTGTGTGCGTGGCGTAGGCGTGGGGTGGGCGTGCGGGGTTGAATATGAAGAGCGGCTTGCGGTGGCCGGTCGGGCCATTCCAGGTGATTTGCGTATTGGCGGCGGTCTTGTTAGCCGCAGCCTCCTCCCTGCAAAGCGGTTTCGCGGGCCACGCCAGCGCATCAACAGACAATCGCCATTCCAGCAATGTCAATGGGTGGTCTAAGGCCGGCATGATGGCCATCGTGTCCGGCGGACTGAATTCCACCAATCTGAAAATCCGCAAAATCTATCCGCCATGCTCGGCGGGCGTAAAGTCCCAATCCGCTGCGATCAGAATGGCGATGACCAACCCATTCCGGTCGGTGCGGCGCCTATGAAATCCGGGAGATTAAGCAATCGGTATGTGACCGCGGCTTCTTAAGAGTTTGGGGAGGCGACGATGAGTTCTCCGATCCACCATGCCAACGATCTGGATCCTGTCTTGCGGTACGCGCCGCCACCGGTGCGCCAGCAGGGCCGACCGCCGCTTGACGAGTCGTCCTCCCCGCCATTGGACAGACTCTCGCGACGAGACGACGGTAATGATCGCGATTTTAGCGGGGATCGGGAAATCGTTGAGATGCAGCGTCGGCTGGCAGTGGAACCGGAGTGGGTTCCAGAACCGCCACTATCCTCAGTCGACGGTCGCGACTTGTGGAAGATCATGGTGCGGACGGGCGCTGTTCTTATTTTCGCGGCGTTCACCGCGTGGGTTGTGGTGTCGATCCCTGGCGCCAGGCAGTTTGGAACAAAGGTTGTGCAGGCGAGTTTTCCGCAGGCCTCGACGGTCACCAATCTAGGGGGGCCGCTTCAATCGTCTGTTGCGCCCGAGACGCGGCCGGACCAACGCGAGCGAGCCCAGGCGAAGCAACAAGTTAATATGGCCGCGAAGGCAGAGCGGGAGCCCGCAAGTCCGCGCGATCCAGCCGAACAGGCGCCTTCCACTGCACTCGCAGCCGCCACTATAAGCCAACCGGCGCCGGTGCAAGCGCCGGTACCGCCACCGGTGATGACAACGCGCGAGCTATCGCCTGCGCCTCAACGGGCTACGCTTGATTTCGTTACTAGGCAACTGGACCGCGACGAATTGGCGTCAATGCTTCAGCGCGCCGACGACTTCATCAAGTCCGGCGATCTCTCTTCGGCGCGGCTTTTGCTTCGACGCGCGGCAGAAGCTGGCAACGCGCACGCGGCCTTAACGCTCGCCGCCACGTTCGACCCGAACGCGCTCAAGACGCTCGGCTTCCAGGAAAGTGGGGCCGATATCGCGATGGCCCGTCTCTGGTACGAGCGAGCCGAGAAATTTGGCTCGGCTGAAGCGCCACGACGGCTGCAGCTGCTCGCGACAGCGATCAAACTCGGGGAGTGAATGCGGCCGAGATAATGGGGGGAAGTCGTGCCTGGGTGGACAAGATTCAAAGCTGCACAGGACTGGCTGGACAATTAGCGCGCGCAGCAAGCCAATGCGGCCAACCAAGCCTCGCTCGCCAATTTCAAGGAGTTCATGGGGCAACAGGGTCACCCCAATCTGTCCCAGGAGGAGCTGGCAAAGTTATACGCGCAATTCCAGCAATCGAATCGCCGCGTCAGAAATTAAGGAAATGCAAATTCCAAGACAGGGAGCAAATCTCGAATTGCTTGTAACTGTCGGCATTCACGTAGTTCGGTAAGCGTCGCGTGCCATGTTTGGGTTGTGGGCTGGCGGAAACATATCTATTATACTTGTCAACGTGACCCTACTTGCGTTGTGGCCCGTCTTGCCTCTGTTGATTATCGTTTTTATCCGGCAATCTCTGATCGCTCGACGCACCTGGTCAAATTTTGCGCTCCGCAAATCCGAGACGGCTGAATTGGATCGAGCGGTGTTGCTGTACGACAAAGCTTGCAGCCGCATTAAGGAGATCAGTGAACAGGAGGGGCCACCAGCCAGCTTGTGGCGTGCTTTTCTTGCTCGCCCAACCAATATTACCGAGCAGCATATCGACGAACTCGATGAGCTCGAAGCACACGCGCAGCATTTGCGGACGACAATCGTGCGGCTCACCAACCGACCCCTGCGGCGCCTTAGATCGTGGGTCCATATCAGAAGTTCTTTGTTTGGATTAGGTCTTGCCCTTGCAACCCACATCGTGACTCTGGCGCTCCTGATCGTCGCGTTTTATGTTTTTGAGCAGTCGATGTGGGCTGACGAATTCGCGACAGACAAAGAAAGGCTTGTTTGGTATCCGCTCGATGAACGCCTTTTCTGCGCAAACGCCATCGCTACTGGCTTTGCGAGTATGGCGGCACCGCTTTTCTATCTAATACGGCGGGCTGCTCTTAAGCGAGAGTACGGCCTCGAATTCTGCATCTTTAAGGATTTGGCAAATACCGGTCTGGCTCCGTCGATCGGTGAACCGCAATGTCAAAAAGGCGCGGATAGCTCGTCACATCAAGCGGACCCAACTATTGGTGGAGAAGGGAGCTGGGTTGCGGTACTGGGCCTCTCAGAATCGGCGACCATCAGAGAAGTTAGGGAGGCCTATAAAGTACTGATCAAGCAAAACCACCCGGACCGGGTACACGACATGTCTCCGGCGTTCAAAACGCTCGCTGAGTCAGAAACCAAAAAGATCAATGCGGCCTATCGGCAAGCTTTGCTCTCCGTTCCTGCGCTTTAATTGCGACGTCGCGCGGGAACCGAATGATGAATGGACAACTTGGATGGGTGCGCTAAAGCAAAACCCGAGCACGCCGGCGGCTGTTAAGGCGTTTGAGCAAGAACCTGGTAGGTGATCAACGAGATCGTGTCCCGGTGAGTGGTGTAACAACGGCGCGGCCGTCGTGATCTCCGGCGGGCATGGCCGGGCTGTCAGGCTGCCACGGCGGGCAGCTTGACGATTGGATCATCGCTCAAACGCGCGATCGTTTCCAGGCTCATGTATCGGCCGCGCTGAACTGCCCACTCATCATTCTGTTCGAGCAGCAGCGCGCCGACGAGCCGCGTGATAGCATTTTCGTTGGGGAAGATGCCGACGACATCAGTGCGCCGCTTGATCTCGCCATTGAGGCGTTCGATCGGATTAATGGAGTGGATTTTCGCCCGATGATCTTTCGGAAAGCTCATGAACGCGAGAACGTCGGTCTCGGCCTCGTCCATGAGGGCGGCGAGCTTCGGCACTTTGGGACGCAACTGATCGGCTACTTGGCGCCATTGCTTGCTCGCGGTCTCGGCGTCGTCCTGCACGAAGGCCGTGCCGATGAAGGCTGCGACGACACGACGGCCCTGGCGGCCGGCATACGCCAGGGCGTTGCGCATGAAGTGCACGCGACAGCGTTGCCATGTGGCGTGCAACACTTTGGCGACGGCCGCCTTGATGCCTTCATGGGCATCAGAGATCACCAGCTTGACGCCGCGCAGACCGCGCCGGGCGAGCTTGCGCAAGAACTCCGTCCAGAAGGTCTCGGCTTCCGAAGGTCCGATATCCAACGGCCGTCGCTGTTGACGCCGACTGCAACGATCACCGCAACCGAGACGATGCGCCCGCTCTCGCGCGCCTTCACGTAAGTGGCGTCGATCCACAAATAAGGCCAATCGCCTTCGATCGGCCGGCTGAGGAAGGCTTTTACCTTCTCATCGATCTCTTCGCACAACCGGCTGACTTGGCTCTTGGATATGCCAGTCATGCCCATCGCTTTGACGAGATCGTCGACCGAGCGGGTCGAGACGCCTTGCACATACGCCTCCTGCACGACCGCGGCGAGCGCCTTCTCGGCCAGCCGCCGTGGCTCCAAGAAGCCCGGGAAGTAGCTGCCTTTTCGCAGCTTGGGAATGCGTAGCTCTACCGTCCCCGCGCGGGTCTCCCACACCCGGTCTCGATAGCCGTTGCGCTGGTTCATCCGCTCTGCATTGCGCTCGCCATGGGCGGCGCCGGTCAGCCCCTCAACCTCCAGCTCCATCAAACGCTGGGCGGTGAAGCCGATCATCTCGCGCAAAAGATCGGTGTCGGAGCTCTTTTCCAAAAGCGTGCGAAGGGTCATCATCTCGTCGGTCATCGCTGGATCCTCGGTTCGGTTGCTTGGTTCAGCGACCAAACCCTACCGGTGATTCGCGATGACCACCGCAAGCCGCTCGCTCGCTACTGCGCTATGAGGGCGCGCTCGCTCGCGGCTTGCTGCGCCGTCTTACACCACTAGTCGGGACGCGACCGATCAACGAGCTGACGGCAAGCCTCGGGAGAGGCGGCTAGGCCGTCACAAACCATGCATGACGACTAGCTTTAATGGGCCCACTGCGGTTGCCGCTCTTGCGATGGCAATGGCAACGATCGACGCCAAGTCGCGTTTACTACCGGGCCGGGCTACTGAGAAATTCTGACGATGCCACCGCAAACAACGCGCGCTCGGCTAGTACTGTTTGTTGTACTGCCCGATTTGGCCAATTCGGCCAAATCGTAAAGTTTTTCGGATTTGGAGCTGCTCCTCAGTCGCCTTTGTTGCTAAAGCAAGACAACACTCCCGAAGAGGCGAGCGAAGGGAAGCCCATCATAAAGTTGCCTTTGCGTGCCGACAGCTTTCCGGCATCAGTAGTGGAGGCGCGTATAATGCCCGAGACGGCAGCTGATGTTCTCGACCCCCGGCCTCAATCAGCTTGATCAACTCGCGGACGCGCTGGAGACCGCGCTCGTGCGCGCATCGTCCGCTCCCTGCTCGTTGAAGCGGATCACCCAAACCCGGCAGCGCCTGGCGATCCATCCCGCCGATCCAGGCGGCATCTTCCCGCGAGGCCCGGCCGCAATCGCCAAAAGCGCCGCGCTCGTGCGGCATTCTTCGGCTGTCTCGGCTACAGTCGTCTTGCCGGAGAGTGCCGAAGCGGCACCGGCAGAGGCCTCACTGCGCCGAACCCTGACCCTTCTGCCACTCTTGGAACTTGCGAAACAGCGCAGCTTTGTCCTCGGCGCTGAGGTTGGTGGTGGTGGGATTTTGGCTCAAGAAATGGTCGAACGCGGCCGACTCCACCGCCGGTGCGCTGGCGGGGACGTGCTGAGCGAGCCATTCGTCGGCGGCCTTAAAGCGCTCCCATCCCGGAACCTTGATGTTCAAGCTCGCTTCGGCCCATTTCGGATGGCGCGGCGGCTTGTGAAATTCATCCCACTTTGAGAAAAAGGCGTTCACGAAGTTCGCCGTCCTCCGATAGCGCTCGGATTTCTCCGGCCAATTGAAGCTCACCAGCAGCACGCTGGTCGCAAGCGTGTCGATGGTCTCGCCCGGCGCCAGCATGTTCGGATAATCGTCGCTCGACAGGGTCGTGGGCAAATACATGTCCTGAAGCCGGCGATCGTAGGGGACCGGCACCAGATGCAGCTTGCGATCCTCGTTCTTGACGGCTCGCAGGAGCCCAAAAACCTTGCCGGTGCTGCCGACATAGCCGTCCGCTTCCCCGTCGACGATCTTCTGGATCGCGCGCGCATCGTCCGTCCAGTAGTCATAGGTGACGTTGATGTTAAGGCGCGAGAAGATCACTTTGGCCGCGTAATAGCCGACGTCTGTCGACGCTACGATCCGTTTTCCCGCCAGATCGGAGATCGATTTGATCGAAGTCGGCGCGACGATGTGGATTTCGTTGTTGTAAAGCTTCGCGATATATCGCAGCTGCGAGGTGATGTTCGGGATCTTGTACTGCAGCCGGTAGAATTCCGGCACGTCAGCGACCACCATCCCCATGTCGATGGCCTTGAGATAGAGAATGTCGACGACGTTACGGACCGGTCCCTTGCCGAGGACCGGAAGCACGCGAATTTTGCCGTCGTCGAGCACGCGCGCCATATCGGAGCCGAAGACCGAAGTGGCGCCTCCGGCGGGCGCGGTGATGACGGTCACCGTGTTGGCGTTCATTTCATCGCGATCTGGCAGCTTCCAGGTGTCGTCCGGGCCCGGCATGCCTGCGGGCGGGCCCGCCTGCGGCAACGCTGCTGCGGACACTACGCTCAATATGATGGAGGACGCGAGAAGCCGCGGGAGGACGCGCATGACTCAACTCTCCCAAATGAGGCACACGAGCGACAAGGACTGCCCTAAGGCTAGATTCACAACGAGCATAGCGGCGAAAAAAAGACCTTACCGAAGGATAATTCGGCTGCTGCCTACCATCGTCCGAGCGGTTTCAGCGCGCCTACGGTCGTTTACTCACCGCTCAAGGTTCACGGCGAGACCGGACACTCGTTTGACAGTTGTCGACTGCTGAGCGAATTGGGAAATCATCGCCTCGCCTCGACGAAATGAAGCTTTATTTGGAAGCGCTTTGAGTAAAGCGCTGACGGTCAGCCTTGACCGCCCAAGTGCGATTTCCAACGCATCGAAGCGGTAGGCAGATGCGATGTTAAATTGTGGGTGATTTCGCATGTTTCACCTGAGCCTTTGAAATTGCCGGTTAAATTCGGCGGCCCAGGCGAACGGCACATATGTCGCTGCGCTCCCCGATGGTTGTCCATCTCGATTCGCCAGTAACGCAGGGCATTTTCACTACCACGGGTCAACTGCATGCGCAATAGAACATGGTTCATCAAGCCGGTCGCGACGCGAGTGTGGACATTTTCCTACCCTACTAAGTTTAGGCAAAATCTTGCTGATCGCCGCGGCATTGTTCTGCTCTCGGATGTTATAGTAATCGCCGAAGTCGCATACGCTTGATCCGGTCCGGGAGTTCGTCGCAGGGCCTGTCCCTGGAAGAGACGCATGAGCAACCCGCTTGCCCGCTTTGCCACACGCGTCGCTTATGGCGCCAGCCAGCTACCGCGCGTCGCTTGGTATGTTGGGCATAGCCTTGCAGTACGCCGGCTATCCGAGGCAGCGCAACGGCGAGCTGGTAAGAAATCGCGGCCACGCCCGCACACCAATTCGCCCGTGCCGGACCGCAGACGTCTCTATGCGGATATGGCCATCCTTCTCCAGCAGGACCTCGCCAATATTGAGGCCGGCGTTTACCCGCTTCCGGCCGATCATGATGGGTCGCTGTTGACGCTTCTCGATCGCTCGCGGCTTTTTTTCGAGGATCTCCCCGAAATCCATCAGCGCCGCGAGCGCGGCGCGCACAACGAAGTCCTGGCAGCGGAGACGCGCGGAAAGCGACCCCGGTACTATTTGCAGAATTTCCATTTCCAGTCGGGCGGCTGGATGACCGACGATTCGGC
>Ga0187782_10003571_pt1 | contig 11603 bp, 10 predicted proteins | sample 0715_SJ02_MP15_2_FD_132454 | JGI IMG/M metagenome (GOLD analysis project Ga0187782, IMG submission 132454) | Tropical peat soil microbial communities from peatlands in Department of Meta, Colombia - 0715_SJ02_MP15_20_MG | ecosystem: Environmental > Terrestrial > Soil > Wetlands > Peat | place...
CTGTTGAGTCGAGAACGGCCGGAGGTAGCCTACATCCACAATACCCTGCCGCTAGTCTCTCCCTCGGTGTACTTCGCCTTAGCGGAGGCTGGTGTTCCGGTGGTGCAGACGCTCCACAATTACCGACTCCTTTGCCCGGCGGGGAACCTGGTGCGCCAAGGGCGCGTGTGCGAAGAGTGCATGAGGCACACTGTTTTACGCAGCGTCTGGCACCGCTGCTACAAGGGTTCTGCCAGCGCGAGTGCGACCATTGCCTTCATACTTGCCAGTCAGCGTGTGCTGGGAACCTGGAGCGAAAAAGTGGATTGCTATATTGCGCGCACCGAATTTGCCCGCAAGAAATTTATCGAGGGAGGGCTGCCTGAAGAGAAGATCGTGGTGAAACCGTGTTTCGTGAATCCCGACCCAGGACATCGCACTGGCCCAGGAGAAACCGTCTTGTTTGTCGGGCGGCTATCGCCAGAGAAGGGATTGCGAACCCTAATCGCCGCATGGGAGAACCTCCGTGGCCGTGTACCTCTGAGAATCGCAGGCGACGGACCGCTGCGGACGGAACTAGAAGCCGAGATTGCGCGGAAGAACCTCACTGGCGTCACGATGCTGGGTCGCCTGTCTGGCTCTGACACTCTGGCCGAGATGAAACGGGCACGCTTTATCGTCTTTCCCAGTGAATGGTATGAGGGACTGCCACTGACTATTGCCGAAGCCTTTGCGTGCGGAGTTCCCGTGATCGCTTCGCGGATCGGATCGATGATCGATCTCGTCACGGACGGAAGCACTGGACTCCATTTTGTTCCCAGGGATCCCAAAGACTTGGCCGTCAAAGTCGAATGGGCTTGGACGCACCCGGAGGAAATGCAAGACATGGGGCTCAACGCCCGCGCTGAGTATGAGGCGAAATACACTGCCCAACGAAATTACCAGATGCTGATGGAGATAAGCCAGAGAGTGAAGAAGGGGACTCTCTGGGATTCCTCGCACAGATCTGCCGCATTATGTCTGCGTGGCGATGGGCGCCGCGATTGACTAAGGACCGAAATCCGCAGGTCCCTCGGTTGGAGCACTCCAGAGCCGAGGATCGTCGATGCCAAAAACACGGCAGCGACGAGCGGCCAGCAACGGGCGTGGAAATTTATCGGCGGAGGCCAGCGTGAAGATTTTGGTGACGGGCGGCGCAGGATTCATCGCGTCGCATGTGGCGGATGCATACATCGCCGCTGGACACGAAGTGGCGATTATCGACGACCTATCACGTGGAGTCGAACAAAACATCCCTGCCCGCGCGCGCTTCCACTATGGCGATATTCGCGACCGCGATTTTGTGGAGAAAATTTTTGCGAGCGAGAATCCTGATGTTGTGAATCACCACGCAGCGCAGATGGACGTGCGGCGCGGAGTCCGTGAGCCGGTATTCGATGCCTCTGTCAATATTCTTGGCTCGATCCATCTACTGGATGCAGCCGTGGCACACAAGGTGCGCCGCTTCGTCTATATCTCATCGGCTGGTGCGGCTTACGGCGAACCCCGCCAGATGCCTGTGCCTGAGGATCATCCCATCAATCCCATTACTCCGTACGGTATCAGCAAACATACAGTCGAGCACTATCTGTTTAACTACTGTGTCTTGTACCAGCTTCCCTATGTTGTTCTCCGCTACGGAAATGTGTATGGACCACGCCAGAGTTCTAAGGGTGAAGCGGGTGTCATGGCGATTTTTTCGGAGCAACTCCTCGCTGGCATTCGTCCGGTCATCTACGGAGATGGCAGTAAAGTTCGGGACTACGTTTACGTCGAGGATGTTGCTCGAGCAAACGTTCTAGCTCTTGAAAATGGAGCCGGCGAGATTTTCAATATTGCCAACGGTGTACCCACGACCGATTACGAGGTCTTCCGGCTGGTACGGGATGCACTCGGCATTCGCGGAGTCGAGCCCGAGTATGTCGCTGTTCGGCCCGGTGAGATCGACCGAATCCACCTGGATATTACGAAAGCGCAGCGGCGGCTCGGTTGGACGCCGAGCGTAACCCTGGAAGAGGGAGCGCGGCGCACAGTCCAATTCTTCCAGCGGGTAGCCCAGCAAATGCCAGCGCTTTCAGGCTTCGGCCAGGACACGCACAGCTAGGGCGGCAGTTGTAACCAGGAGTCCGCGAGCAAAGCAAGTGGAGTTGCTGAACAAGGTGTGCCTGGTGGCTGGGGCGTCGGGAACGATAGGGTCTGCCATTGCCCGCCGCTTCCATCAAAAGGGCGCCGACCTTGCGCTCTCTTACTGCAACAGCAAGCTTGATCGGCTTTGCGAGGAGCTGAGGGGTGGTCCTGGACGTGTCTCCACCTACGCTTTTGACGTCGCGGACTGGGAGCAGGTCGAGGAAGCGACACGCCGCGTTGAGGCGGACTTCGGCCGAATCGATGTCCTTGTCAACTGCACGGGAATCATCGGTCCTATCGGACCGCTCGAGACCCTCGGGATGCGCGCGTGGGCAAGAGCCGTTCAGATTAATCTTCTCGGCTCAGTGTATCTGGCTCGAGCAGTGCTGCCAGGTATGAAAAAACGCGGGCAAGGGAAGATGATCTTCTTCTCAGGAGGTGGAGCAGCCTACGGACGTCCGTACTTCACCGCCTATAGCAGTTCCAAGGTTGCGTTGGTCAGGTTTGCAGAGAGCCTTGCTCAGGAGCTTACAGAAACCAATATTCAGGTAAACGCGGTTGCTCCCGGACCGGTTGAGAGCCGCATGTGGGACGAGATGCGAATGGCGGGGCCAGCGGGAGGTCCCAAGCTCATTGAAGAGCTTAAGCGCATCGCCGAGACAGGCGGCGTCTCACCGGAACGCGCCACTGAACTCGCTATGTTCCTGGCGTCCCAACGCTCTGACCGGTTGAGCGGTCGTCTCCTCAGCGCCCTCTGGGATGATTGGGAGCATCTTGAAGACCGAATGGAGCAGATCGCGTCTTCTGAAGCTTGGACCCTTCGACGTGTCCCATTGGATCAAGCATGATATCTGTCGCAATAATCGGGGCAGGTGGGATGGGAACGACGCGAGCTCGAACAATCTCTGATTCTGGCCTGGGCTACGTGCAAGCGGTTGCCGACATCGATCCGACAAAGGCGCAAGCGCTGGCCAAATCTTATTCGGCCTGCTTCGGGAACTGGCGTGACGTGATATCTCGCCAGGACGTGGATGTGGTTGTGGTCTGCACGCCCACCAAGTTCCACTGCGAAATCGCTCTCGGCGCCTTGGAAGCGGGCAAGCATGTTCTATGTGAAAAGCCTCTGGCCCGCGCAACACCAGAGTGTTCGCGCATGGTCGCGGCTGCGCAACGTTCCCGTCGCGTATTAAAGACCGGCTTTAACTATCGGCACATGGCGCACACGCGAAAGGCGAAGGAGTTACTGGACGCCGGTTCCATTGGCCCCGTTTATTTTCTGCGTTGCCGCTACGGCCATGGCGGACGCCCAGGGTACGAGCAGCACTGGTGCACCGATGTCGACTGTTCTGGGGGTGGCGTTCTTCAGGAACAAGGAATCCACATGATTGACCTGGTTCGTGTGCTGTTAGGAGAGCCTTCGCGCGTATTGGCAGAAACGAGGCGATTCTTTTGGCCCTTTCAAGACACAGAAGATAACTGTTTCTGCCTCTTCGAGACGCCGGCCCACCAACTCGCACAGATCCATGTGAGTTGGACACAGTGGCGCAATCTTTTGGAGATCGAAATTTTCGGGCGAGACGGATTCCTGCGGCTCGAGGGCCGCGACGGTCATTACGGACCCCAGCACCTTGTCTGGGGTCGGCGTCAACCCAACCACAGTCGCCCGGCTGAAGAAGTGTTCGATTTCGGGGAACACGACGATTCATGGATTCGCGAATGGCAGGAGTTCGTGGGACTGATTAGTAACGGGGGTAACTCGGCGGCAGCGGGCGAGGACGGACTACGCACACAGCAGTTGGTCGAAGCCGCCTACCGGAGTGCCCGCGAAAGCGTTTGGGTTCCGATCCCTCCCGTTGGAGAGGAGTAGCGGTGATTATCACGAGAACACCTTTTCGTCTCACACTGGGTGGCGGTGGAACGGATTTACCGTCCTTCTACCGTGACTTCGGAGGGTTTGTGCTCGCTGTCGGCATTGACAAGTACATGTTCATCAATGTCAACACACCGATCATCGACGACAAGATTCGAGTGCGGTATACGAAATCGGAACTTGTCGATCACGTTGATCAGCTGGAGCACACGCTTGCACGGGAAGCTTTAAGGCGTTTCGATCTCGTCAAGGGTGTGGAGATCGTCTCGATTGCTGATATTCCGGCTGGAACTGGGCTAGGGTCGTCGAGCTGCTATCTAGTGGGTTTGCTGAACGCGCTTCGGAACCTGCTGCAGAAGCCGGTAGCGCCAAAAGAGCTGGCCGAGGAGGCTTGCCACATCGAGCTGGACATCTTGCGGAAGCCGATTGGCAAACAGGATCAGTACATGGCCGCATTCGGAGGTCTCACCTCGCTCATGATCGACCGGAGTGGCAGGGTCCTTGTGGACAGGCTGCCGATGAGTGCAGACCTGGTCGAGGCGCTCGAGAGCAATCTACTGCTTTTCTACACGCATGGGACGCGAGACGCCACGGAGATCCTCTCCCGGCAAGACGGAGCAGCTCGAAGAAAGGACACGAACGTCGTCGGGAGTCTGAAGGAAATCAAAGATATCGGGCTTGAAATCCGTGACGAGATCGTAAAAGGAAACCTGCACCGGTTCGGCGAGCTAATGGACCTACATTGGCAGACAAAAAAGCGGCTTTCCCATGGCATCACCAGCCCGCAGATCGATTCATGGTACGAGCTCGCGCGGCGAAACGGAGCGATGGGCGGGAAAATATCCGGCGCTGGGGGCGGCGGCTTTTTGATGCTCTACTGCGAGGATGACAAGCGCGGCCTGCGCGAAGCGTTGCGAGCCGCGGGATTGAGAGAGCTTAATTTCCGCTTCGAATTCGAAGGCAGCAAAGTGGTGTTTGACATTGTTTCACGTGATCAGCGTCTAACTCACAACCAGCGACTGCTCGAAGAGCCCATCAATACGGTGCTAAGACCGGTTCTGGCTCGAAACGCCACTTGATTAACTCTGTTGATCTCTCCGGGGGAACGATCATGACTCGCAAGGCGGTTTTTCTCGATCGCGATGGCGTGATCAATGCGTACTCTTACGATCCAGAGTTTGGCACCTTCGATTCGCCGGCCCATCCGGAGCAATTCAGCCTGCTACCGGGTGTGGCGGAGGCGATAGCGAAGTTGAACCAAGAAGGTTTCCTCGTCGTCGTAGTGTCGAACCAGCCCGGGCTAGCGAAGGGCCGATTCACGCCTGCGCTGCTCGAAGCGATCACCAAGAAGATGAAAGGGCTTGTCGAGCAAGGCGGAGGAAGGTTAGACGAGGTGTACTACTGCCCGCATCATCCCGAAGGCTCGGTCGATATTTACCGTGAGGACTGTCGGTGCCGCAAGCCGAATCCGGGATTATTCGAGCAGGCGGCGCGGGAACGGAGCATCGATCTCCAGCGCTCCTACACGGTAGGCGATGGTGTGGTCGACGTACTGGCTGGGCGTCAGGCGAGCACAAAGACGATATTCGTCAGCACGCGAAAATGCTACGTCTGTTCTGAACTCGGCGATCGAAACGTGTGGCCGGATTGGGTTGTTCGCAACCTGCCAGAGGCAGTAGAGGTGATCCGGAAGGCAGAATACAATCGCGACTTGCAGCCTTCGAACGGGCGGACAGGACGCTCCTGTGTGTGGGAAGAAGAGACGGCGTGTTACGCGGCCCTCTATTTGGGGGAAGCCGCCGAGGTTCTGAAGCGGATTGATCCTGCTTCGATCGAAAGGATCGCCAGCTTGCTCGCCGAACTGCGCAGCCGCGGGGGGCGTCTCTTCTTCGTGGGCGTGGGCGGCGGTGCCGGCCACGCCTCGCACGCCGTCTGCGACTTCCGGAAAATAGCGCAGATCGAGGCATATACCCCTGCTGACAATGTGAGCGAACTCACCGCGAGAGTTAACGATGACGGCTGGGACACCGCCTACGCCAACTGGCTGCGCAGTAGCCGCCTGAGCCCTGAGGATGCCCTGTTTGTTTTTTCGGTTGGTGGTGGTGACCTGGAGCGTAACATCAGCTCAAATCTCGTTCGTGCGCTGGAATATGCGCAACATGTTGGCGCGAGAATCTGCGGAGTCGTGGGGCGTGATGGCGGCTTCACCGCACGGGTAGCCGACGCCTGCGTTGTGATACCGGTCGTCAATCCTGCGACGATCACCCCACATACGGAGGCCTTCCAGGCACTCATCTGGCACCTTCTTGTCTCCCATCCACGATTGAAAGCGACGGAGATGAAGTGGGAATCGGTGCGCTAGCCGTGCCATCTTGTTTGTTAGGGGCAGAGGGGCCGGTGTTCCGCGCGCCTGTCAAGATTGAGCTGCGCATCTGGCATTTGAAGTGACACCTGCCCGATTCAACGGGTACCTCGACGTATAGAACGCCTCGAGATTTTGACTCAGTGGCTGCCACGATGAATACGAAAGGGCGCAAAAGGACTCGTGACTTGAGTCTAACTCCGATTGCACAAGTGCGAGCGTATTGGGACCAACGTCCATGTAACGTTCGTCATTCGCCTCGGCAGATCGGTACGCGTGAGTACTTCGATGAGGTGGAGCTCCGTAAGTACTTTGTTGAACCACACATTCCCAAATTTGCCGAGTTCGAGCGATGGAAAGGCAAACGTGTTTTGGAACTTGGATGTGGGATTGGCACGGATACGATCAACTTTGCTCGGCATGGCGCACAGGTCACAGCTATCGATCTCTCGGAAGCGTCGCTTAAGCTCGCTAGGCAAAGAGCGGAGGTTTACGGGCTCGCCAGCAACATCCAGTTCTGTCTGGCAGATGCGGAGAACCTATCCAGGAGCCTACCGCTAGAGCCGTATGACCTTGTCTACTCTTTCGGTGTGATTCATCACACACCTCATCCCGAGCGTGCGCTGAAGCAGCTGAGGCAGTTTGTGCATTCGGGAAGCACCCTAAAAATCATGCTGTACCACCGACGTTCATGGAAGGTCTTCGCGATCGTCCTGAAGCACGGCCATGGACAATTCTGGCGTCTAGAGGAGCTTGTGGCCCGTCATTCCGAAGCACAGACGGGCTGCCCGGTCACCTACACGTACACGCGTCACGACGCGCGAAAGCTTCTGAAGGGTTGCGGCTTTCAGGTAAAGCAAATGTGGGTGGACCACATCTTTCCTTATTACATACCCGAATACGTTCGCTACCGCTATCAGAAGGAGTGGTACTTCGAGCACATGCCTAGTCCAGCCTTCCGTTGGTTGGAGGCACGTTTGGGGTGGCACTTATGCATCACAGCAGAAACGGCCGGATCACTGTGATCGAGGCCAACGGTCACTCTCCGTCAGTCCCGTCGATGAAATTCGATGCCCAATCTCTGGAGGATATTCAATGATCAAAAGTGTTTCTGTGATTGGTCTTGGCAAACTAGGAGCGCCCATGGCAGCGTGTTTCGCCTCCAAAGGATACCAAGTTTTGGGTGTTGACGCGGACCTGAGGAAAGTCGAGGCTATTCGACAGGGCAGATCACCCGTTTTTGAGCCCCATCTGCCGGAGTTACTCGCCGCCTCGAATGGCAGATTGCGAGTCACCGATGATATCGAAGCGGCCGTAATGGACACAGATGTTACATTCATCGTGGTAGCCACTCCCAGCGAACTCGGGGGCGGGTTTTCTCTGGACTATGTCCTGCCCGTTTGCGAGAGAATCGCAAAGGCCTTACACCGCAAAAATGATTTTCACCTTGTAGTGCTAACAAGCACGGTAATGCCCGGAAGCACGGGTGGCGTGGTTCGCGAAGCCCTGGAAAGAGCGAGTGGGAAGTGTGTCGGGCGCGATTTTGGGCTTTGCTATAACCCGGAGTTCATCGCGCTCGGAAGCGTTGTTCGAGACTTCCTAAACCCAGACTTCTTGCTCATAGGCGAATCGGAGGCGCGGTCGGGCCAGGTCTTGGAGGACATCTACCGTCGGATTTGCGGAAATAAACCGCCGGTTGCCAGACTCAACTTCGTGAATGCAGAAATTGCTAAACTCGCGGTCAATACGTTCGTGACCACAAAGATTAGCTTTGCGAATATGCTGGCTAGAATCTGCGAACGTATGCCTGGATCCAGCGTAGACGAGGTGACCAAGGCGCTCGGTTTGGATACTCGCATCGGCCCTAAATACCTCAAGGGGGCCATTAGCTATGGAGGCCCATGCTTTCCCCGGGACAATCTTGCATTGGCCGCGGTTGCTCGCCTGGTGGGAGCGCCAGCCGATATCGCCCAGGCGACAGATTCGTTCAATCGTTCTCAGATTCGATGGTTAGCCGATTTTGTCCAGGATTCCTTATCAGGCCGTGATCTCGTGGGAATCTTGGGGCTCACTTATAAGCCGTACACGGACGTTACAGAAGAGGCTGCTGGGTTTTTGTTGTACCGCGAATTGGTTTCCCGCCGTGTGCCAGTCGTGGCATTTGATCCGGCAGTGACGCATTCGAACTCGTCTGGATTCCGCCGTAGTCGAACCGAGGTAGCCTCATCCGCGGCAGACTGCGTCAGGCAGGCCGATGTCGTGGTGATCTCGACGCCCTGGCCCGAGTTTTCAAAAATTGAGAGCGGGATCTGGGCTCGTCCGCTCGCGCCCAGAGTCGTGATCGATTGTTGGCGCTCGTTCGACTTTCTACGGCACATTTCGGGCATCCGCTACGTTTGCCTCGGATCGGGTGTGCCTTTGACCGATATCGAGCGTCCGCGTGTGTCGCCTTCCAGGGAGGAGTTCACGCAACTCCCGTTCGATCACCTCTCTGCAGGAGGGGCAACCGACTGATGGAGCGAGCCAATGTTCTGGGTGTGGGCGTAAGCGCTGTCAATATGGCCATGGCTGTTGCCCAGATCCATTCCTGGATCGAACGGCGAGAGCCCAATTACGTGATCGCCGTTCCAGCCCACTGTGTCGTCGAGTGTCTAAGGGACGAGCAACTCCGGGAGGTTTACAACCGCGCCGGAATGGTCACACCGGACGGGATGCCAATCGCTTGGATCCTTCGGCTCATGGGTTATCGCCATGTCGACCGGGTCTACGGGCCCGATCTCATGTTAGCAGTGTGCCAAGGCTCCCTGAGGTATGGACATCGTCACTTTCTCTACGGTGGATGGCCTCCCGGTGTCGTGGAGAAGCTTGCCGTCCAGCTTCGAAGCCGTTTTCCAGGTATCCAGATTGTTGGCACCTATGCGCCGCCTCTTGGATCCGCAGCCCTCAGTGAAAAGGAGGAGGTCACGGAGATGATCAATTTGGCGCGCGCCGATATCGTATGGATCGGACTGGGCGCGGCTAAGGAAGAATATTGGGCCGCTCGGCACGTAGGCAAGATTGTCGCGCCAGTGCTGATCGGGGTTGGGGCGGCCTTCGATTTCCACGCAGGAGTGAAGCCGCAGGCGCCTCGGTGGATGATGCGTGCCGGACTGGAGTGGTTCTTTCGGGTCCTGACTGAGCCCCGTCGGCTGGGTCCTCGCTATCTGAAAGATAACCCGGTGTTCATCTGGAACCTCCTTCTTCAGGCTTTCGGAAAAACTCCGCCGCCGCTTTCCTAGAATGGCACGGGGATTGCCATGCAGTGCGCGTCTGGGAGTCGGGGACTCATCGATTTTCTCTTTGTCGGTGTCCCCAAAAGGAGCCGACGCAACAGTGAATTCACTTCCTGCGCTTGGCCATGCCAACAGATGACAGCTGAAGCTACGCGGCGGTCTTGACTCTGGAAATGGGGTTTGCAGGCGAACAATCGAGAGAATCCTGGAGGTGCATACCTTGCTCGACAACAAGGACAATCTAATCGTCGTCACCGGAGCTGGCGGTTTCATTGGCGGGAACTTACTTTCTGCGCTGCGGACTAAAGGATACACGTCGCTCCGTGGTGTCGACATCAAACCGCTCGATCAGTGGTACCAACGTTTCAGCGATGTGGAAAATCTGTCTCTCGATCTAAACGTCAAGGAGAACTGCGAGATTGCGGCCAAGGACGCCTCGGAAATCTACAATCTCGCTGCCAATATGGGTGGTATGGGATTTATCGAACAAAATAAGGCACTTTGCATGCTATCCGTACTCATCAATACGCACATCTTACAGGCGGCGGTGAAATTCGGTGTGGGGAAGTTTTTCTATTCCTCGTCAGCCTGCGTTTACAACGGAGAAAAGCAAACGGCATTCGAGGCGCCGTCGCTCAAAGAGGAGGATGCGTATCCGGCTCTTGCCGAGGACGGGTACGGTTGGGAAAAGCTCTTCTCCGAGAGGATGTGCAGGCACTTTTCTGAGGATTTTGGTCTTTACACGCGGGTGGCCCGCTTTCACAACGTCTACGGACCATGGGGAACCTGGTACGGAGGGCGTGAGAAGGCTCCGGCTGCGATTTGCCGGAAGGTGATCGAGGCGAAGATCTCGGGCAAACGCGAGATCGAAATCTGGGGCTCTGGAAACCAGACGCGTAGCTTCATGTTCATCGATGACTGCATAAAGGGTATCGACCTAATTATGCATTCCCAGATTCAGGAGCCGATCAACCTCGGATCGAGCGAAGCAGTAACCATAGATCAGTTGGTCGACCTCGCTGAGGGAATCGCAGAGATTAAGTTGAAGCGCAACTACAATCTCAGCGCCCCTAAAGGCGTGAATGGTCGGAACAGCGACAATACGCTAATCCTGAAATATCTCGATTGGCAGCCAAACACCCCCCTTCGGAAGGGTCTTGAAGCAACCTATCGGTGGATTTATGACCAGTTTCGGGCTCGCGAGAGGGGAGAAGCGGGTTTCCTCCGCGAATCAGCTGCTGCAGGCTGAGATGCAAAGCAAATACCTTGAGCACTGCGGCAGTTCTTAACTTCTCAACAAGACTCGGAGAACGACGGGTTTGGATTGCGCAATCTCAGCGTGTTAGTGGCCTGGCATCGAGGGGGTGTGGCGTCCCGCCCAGTGTGTGTTCGAGGAGCTCGGTCTTCCTGCAAATCACACCTAAACGATTGAGGAAATGAGCGACAAGCGCAACTTTTTCAATCTCTATCGCCACAATTTTGTGCGCATTGCTGTGGCCGTGCCTAAAGTCCGCGTGGCCGATCCCGCGTTCAATGCAGCCCGCACAATTGCCCTCATGAAGCAAGCGGCAGAGCGCCGAGCCATCCTGGTAGTTTTTCCCGAGCTGGGACTTTCGGCCTATTCCTGCGAGGACCTGTTCCAGCAACAGGCTCTGCTCGACGCCTGCCAGGACGCACTGTCCAAAGTTGTCGAAGCTTCGCGTGACCTTGCCGTGGTCTCCATCGTCGGTCTTCCGCTTTGCGTTGATAACGCACTGTTCAACTGCGCTGCTGTGGTTCACAAGGGACGTTTGCTGGGACTGGTTCCGAAAACCTACCTGCCCAACTACCGCGAGTTCTACGAAATGCGCCAGTTCACATCGGCCAGCACTCGGCTGCGAGACAGTATCGATTTTGCGGCGTGTCGTGACGTTCCTTTTGGAAACCACCTGCTATTTCAAGCCGAAAACCAACC
>Ga0187782_10003572_pt1 | contig 11597 bp, 11 predicted proteins | sample 0715_SJ02_MP15_2_FD_132454 | JGI IMG/M metagenome (GOLD analysis project Ga0187782, IMG submission 132454) | Tropical peat soil microbial communities from peatlands in Department of Meta, Colombia - 0715_SJ02_MP15_20_MG | ecosystem: Environmental > Terrestrial > Soil > Wetlands > Peat | place...
GCGGATATTCAAGCGTGCTATGAATTATGGAAAAGTCGAGGAGCGGAGTTCATCACGGAGCCGATCCCCAAGTACGGCGAGATCCGCTGCTACATCCGCGATCCTGACGGATATCTTATCGAGGTCGGACAGAGCACCGACCTCACGTACGGTTAACGCTCGGCCCGGACGGGATGCGGATTTAAATCCTTGCAGAACTCCGCTTATAGAGAATTACATAATAGAGTGACGCGGCACGCTGTAGCGCGCCTGTCCCCAGGCGCGTTAATCGCGGGCGAGGACGCCCGCGCTACAGCCTCTGTCACCCTAATTTGTAATCCTCCTTAGCGCCAGCCTATTGACGTGAACGATACAACCCCGCTCGGCCGCGGTTAACAGAAAGTCGAATTTGCACGATACGGGGTATGGTCAGAGCACATCCTCGGTTGGAGGGGCAGGAGAGATGGATTGGAAAGGGTTGGTCCAGTTTGCATTGCTGGGTAGCAGCGATTTGGAACAATATGCCATCCTGCTGGTACGCGTTTCGATCGGGCTGTTCTTCGCCATCTCCGGGGCAAACAAATTGTTTGTCGCCGGCGGCACGAAACCTGTTTACGACACGCTCGTTAAGGCCAAAATCCCGTTTCCCCAACTGACGGCTTATTTCGTATCGGGCGTCGAGTTCGTTGGCGGATCCTTGGTGACCCTAGGATTTCTTTCGAGCCCGGCCTGCGTGGCGTTATTGATCGATATGATTGTCGCCACCCTGACCGAAGCGATTTCCACGATGCCTAAGGGACTTTCGCCTCTTAGCTGGCTCGACGATTTCCTCTACCTTCCGGAAGTCCTGTACGTGCTCTTCTTTATCTGGCTGATCTGCTCTGGTCCGGGAAAGTTCAGTGTTGATTACTGGCTCGCCGGCAAGTTACTGAGGTGATCGATCGACGAAGCACTTGATTGTGGCGGCCTCGGTCGAGATTGAGGAGGAGTTTTGGCGGGGCGGCTTGTGTCGGTCAACGTCGGTCTCCCACGTGACATCACCTGGCACGGCCAGACCGTGCATACGGGAATTTGGAAAAACCCAACGCAAAGTCGGGTCATGGTCCGGCGGCTTAACATCGATGGTGATGGGCAAGGAGATCTGGCTGGCCACGGAGGTTTGAACCGGCCGGTCATGGTGTACCAGTTGGATTCCTACCGTTACTGGGAGCGCCAACTCGGCCGCAACAATTTCTCGTACGGACAATTCGGGGAAAACTTCACAGTTGACGGCCTGCCTGACGCCGAGGTGTGCGTTGGCGACCGTTATCGAATCGGCTCAGCTCTATTCGAGGTGTCACAGCCACGGGTCACCTGCTACCGCGTTGGCATCCGCATGGACGATCCGCAGATGGCGGCGAAATTGGTCGCTCATCATCGGCCCGGCTTTTACTTTCGCGTCCTGGAGGAGGGCGAGGTCGGCGCCGGGGACGAAATCGTAAAGACCGTGGACGGTCCCGAGCGCATGACCATCGCCGAGATCGACGCGATGCTGTATCTGGGCCGTCGCACCCGCGAGCAACTGGATCGAGCACTGCGCATCCCAGCATTGAGCGATGGGTGGAAGGGCTCCTTCAAGGCGCTCCGGCAAGAGGAATCGAGTGGAGCTGTCGGGACGGGAAATCCGGGGCTCGCCCCTTCGAGCGTTCCGCCTCCGGCCTGGCCGGGATTTCGCCCCCTGCGTGTCTCGCGAATTGAACGCGAGAGCGAGTCCGTGAATTCTTTGGTGCTGGTGGCCGAGGACAGTCGCCCGCTCGTCGCCGCGTTGCCAGGCCAATTCGTTGTCTTGCGCATGCAACCTCAGCCCGACGGTCCCCCTCTATTGCGCGACTACTCCCTTTCCGATTTACCCGCTACAGACCACTATCGCGTAAGCATCAAGCAGGAGCTGAACGGCCTCGCTAGCACGTACCTGCGCAAAGAAGTCAGGGTTGGCGATCTGCTGGATGTGGCCGCTCCCCGAGGCAGCTTCACTCTGAAGCCGGGCGACAACCCGGTGGTTCTGCTCAGCGCCGGCGTGGGAGTGACTCCTGTATTGGCTATGCTTCACGCGCTTGCTCACGAAAGTTCACCGCGCGAAGTCTGGTGGCTGTTCGGCGCTCGTAATCGTGACGACCATCCGTTTGCGGAGGAGTCGAAGAACCTAGTCAGGAGCTTGACCCGAGGCAAGAGCTGCATACGATATAGTCGCGCTCGACCCCAAGATCGACCCGGCATCGACTTCGATGAGCCCGGGCACATCGCCGCCGACATGATCGAAAAGCTTGGAGTGCCCCGCGATGGGGATTTTTATCTTTGCGGTCCCACTGCGTTCATGCGGGATTTGACCGCTGGGCTAATTGCTTTGGGCATTCCGGACGAGCGGGTGCACGCGGAGGTTTTCGGTGCGGCTAAGCCGATTACCCCCGGCATCACCCAAACTCGCCATGTTCGTCCTCATTCGCCAGAAGGATCTCCCGGGCCCGGCCCGCGAGTATCATTCGCTCGGAGTGGTCTTGAAGTTCGTTGGGATCCGAAATTCCCAAGCCTGCTCGATTTTGCTGAGGCCTGCGATGTGCCTGTGCAGTGGGCATGCCGTACTGGGGTCTGCCATACCTGCGAGAGCGGGTTGATTTTGGGCAGTGTCACCTACCAACCCGAACCGCTCGAACCGGCCACCCAAGGCAACCTGTTGATCTGTTGCGCCCAACCTCAGGGCGACGTGGTACTTGACTTGTGATGAGCCGAAAAGGGGAACGTTTCACGGGGTGGCCTTCCGATTAATTTTTTGGCTTGAACGGCTGGTGCCTGATTAACGCGGTAACCGCATAAGCGGGTTCCAGTACAAACTTGTCCAGTAATCCGACTAGCCAGGCACATGGCGCAGATTCGCCACTTCAAGTTTTTCGAGGAGTCGCCGATAAGGCATTTGGGAGTGCCCCATGAATTCCCCCTCGGCTGGCCGTACAAAGCATCCCCTTCGAATTACGCTCGCATTGCTGCCAGCCTTCCTGCTGTGTGCCGCATCCAGTTACGGCCAGGGCAGGGAGGCAGGCGGGGGAAGCTGCATCGCCGAGATACCGACGGGAGTGAGGGTCACCAGGCTTCCGGAAGCCGAACAACGTCGAGTGACAGTCTCCGAATTCAGCCTGTCGGCGAGCAACGACGCCGCGACGTACGATCTCAGCATGAGGATAAAAAACGGCACCGACAGCTGGTGCATTACGTCTGTAGCGTTGACGTATTTGCTCGGCGACGCAAGAGGCCAGGAATGGCTTGCTAACGAGTATCCGGCGGTCATGGAATTCAAAACACAACCTTCGCCGGGGCCTGTGAAACGCAAAACGGCCTCTGGCCTTAATTCAGCGCCCCACAGCGTCAGTCTCGCTCCTGGCGGGGACGAAAAGCGGGTCGTTTTCGATTTGTACGACTACATCCAGCCGCGTCCATCCGGGTACTTCGACGGATTCCACCTAATCTCCGCCGAAATAAAATACTGCATCGGATACATGCTCACGAAGTCTCAGTAGTCTCGCCAAGCCCCCTCAATCCGACTAATCAGGCACTGACCGATGGTTGAAGCATTACTAGCCGCAGTTTCCTTGGATCAACCGGAAAACTCGGGATGCACAGCTAACAACACGCTCATCCCATCGAAAGCTACGCGATTCGCAGCGACCTGCCGCGAGCTATCCTTAATTGCCACGTCCCGTTCAAGCCGCCTTATGGATTTTGGCGCGGTAGGCGCGGGGCGACAGGCCCGTTGCGGCAGCGAACACGCGGCTGAAATAGGCCGGGTCGTCGAAGCCGAGTGCGTAGGCGATCGTCGAAACTGGCAAATTGGTGTAGACGAGATTGCGCCGCGCCTCGCGCACGATCCGGTCGACGATCAAGTGCGAAGCCGCATGCCCTGTTGCGGTGCGCGTCAGGCGAGTGAGATGCGTCGGCGTGATCGAAAGCGCGTCGGCGTAGTCCGCGACGGTCCAGTGCTCCAGAAAATGCTGCTCGAGCAGCGCCTCGAAGCGATCCAAATAATCGACATTCATCGCGCCTTCCCGAGCCTTGCCATGCGCGGCGATCTCGCGTGCGACAAGGCCGATCAATACAGACGCCAAGCTGCGTAGCACGTGCGCTCGCGCGAAACGCCGCCCAGCGAACTCCGCAAATATCTGTTCCATCGCCATCCGGATCTGCGGAGTCCCGCGCACGACCACCGAATGCGCGAGCACCTGGCGCAATCCTTCAGCCGGCGTCAGCACCTGATCCAGCATTTCCGCTGCGAAGGTGACCACCCACCCCTGGGTCCCGCGCTTGAACGAGAAACCGTGAATGTGTCCAACCGGCACGTTGACGACGCGCCTGGGCCGCAGCGCGTAGCCCTGCCCCTCGAGCGAGGCTTCGCCGCCGCCGCGCTCGATCAGCAGGATCTGATGCAGCCGCGCATGCCGGTGCGGCGCGAATTCCCAATTGTGCAGCACCGAGCGCGCAGCGATCGTCTCGCAATGCACCACGTCCGGCAGGTCGCGCGACTCGCCGAACAGGTTGTAGGTCTGGATCGATGGGCCCACCGCCGTTTTCGCTATGTTCGAATCGTACAAGAAAAAGGACGGTCTATCCATTCACTTCGCGGCGCGAAAAACCTACATTTGTCCCATCCGCGATTTTAGGGAGGAAGTGGCAATGAAAGTCCAGGTTTGCATCATCGGCGGCGGACCCTCGGGGCTGTTGCTTTCCCAGCTCCTGCATCTGCAGGGCATCGAGACGATCGTGCTGGAACGTTACAGCCGCGACCACGTGCTGGCGCGCATTCGCGCCGGCGTGCTCGAACACGGCTTCGCGAAACTGATGCGCGAGGCGCAGTGCGGCGAGCGCATGGATCGCGAGGGCGAAATCCACAAGGGAATTTTCATCGCGCACGACGGCGTGCTGGAGCGCGTCGACCTGGAAAAATATTCCGGCGGAAGCTCGGTGATCGTTTACGGCCAGACCGAGCTGACGCGCGATCTCTACGACGCGCGCGACCGGATGGGCGGCAAGGTGATCCACAATGCGGAGGACGTCGCTCTGCACGACATCGATTCCGACAAGCCCTACGTCACCTATCGCGAGGGCGACAAAATCGTGCGCATCGACTGCGAATACGTCATCGGCGCCGACGGCTTTCACGGCGTTAGCCGCAAGTCGATTCCGAAAAGTGTTTTGCGCGAGTACGAGCGGGTCTATCCGTTCGGCTGGCTGGGAGTTTTGTCGCGCACCACGCCCGTGTGGCACGAACTGATCTACGCCAAGCATGAGCGCGGCTTCGCGCTCTGCTCGTTGCGTTCGCAGGCGCTGAGCCGCTACTACATTCAGGTGCCGCTCACCGACTCGACCGACGATTGGCCGGATGACGCGTTCTGGGCGGAACTCAAGCGCCGCTTGCCGGACGAAATCGCCGCGAAGATGATCACCGGCCCGTCAATCGAGAAGAGCATCGCGCCGCTGCGAAGTTTCGTTGCCGAGCCGATGCGCTACGGCCGACTGTGCCTGGCGGGTGATGCCGCCCACATCGTCCCGCCGACGGGCGCGCGCGGACTCAACAGCGCGGCGTCGGATATCTACTACCTCTATCACGCCATGCTCGACCATTACAAAAAGGGCGATGACGCCGGCCTCGAGGGCTACTCCAGGCGAGCACTCGCGCGTGTCTGGAAGGCGCAGCGGTTTTCCTGGTGGATGACGATGTTGCTGCACCGCTTCCCAGAGAGCATTCCCTACGACGTCAAGCTGCAGGAAACGGACCTCGCGTATCTGTTTTCGTCGGAAGCCGCGCTGCGCTCTCTCGCGGAAAATTACGTAGGCCTTCCGTTCTAGCGCCGCTTCGCCGCGCATGCTTGCCACTCAGCGCAGACGACCGGCCCACGCCCGGCGTGCGTCCTTCGCATTGCGTTGCCTATCCGGCAGGCGCCCCGTGGTGCCTGCCATCCCGCCTGCCCCGAGAGTACCGAAGGAAACCCGTTCGGCAGTCAGCCGCCAGCCCGCGCGCCTGTCATCCCGAACCCGGTCGCGTTGTAGGCGAACGGCGGTGAGGGATCTGCTTTTGGTTTGAGTGTAGCGCCGGGTCCTTCAGCCCGGCAGCTTTTCGCGCCCATTCTCCGCGAGGGTCACGGCATTTATCCGAAACCGTTCGCCTCGCATCGAGCGCGGCCTACGCGGTGAACGAATCCACGCGCAAACCCGCCTCAATTTGTTGAAACCCGCAAGAACTCCAAGACCTTGACACAGGGTTACTAGCTTCCCAATTTGTGCTTTCGGTTGAGAATTGAGGGCGGACTTCGATGAATCCTTCGGTTGCCAGAATAGCGCGGTCTACGACTCTGGAGCGATCCCTGCCAATACGCAAAAAAGTTCAATGATCTCGAATGAACACGGACACGGTCTAATTGGCGTCTCGCCTAGCTCAGGAAGATGGGGGCGCATGAATCGGATCGGAATGGGCCAGTAGACTGCTATAGAGGGAATCAGACGGGAATGTATGTGAAAAGTTGTGTATCCCCCATGCCCCCTTAACATGTCGGAACCACTCAAGGACTCTCAATAGTTCATGCCAATACGAATGTAATCTCATTTCATTTTGCAGATTGCTACTTGCACTTGTTCGAAGACGGCTCTCCAGCCTCAAGAAGTCTCTTAGCTGCGTGTGTTGCTCCATCGATGGCATCTCGATCGCTGGCGAGAACGGCAGGCTAACGATGCGCTCAGCTTGAGCGAAGTGCCTTTCGTAAATGTGCAAAGACCCCACGACATGCGTGTAAGTCCCGAGCGGGAGGTTCAGCTCACAGGCAAGCAGTTCCTGAAACATCGTAAACAAAAACACATCGTAAGGGAGGCCCCATATTGCGTCGTTGCTGCGCATGAATACGATGGCATGAAGTTGAGAGTCCCTAACAAGGAATTGCATCGTACTGGCACAAGGGATGTCCTTCTCCGCTAGAAGATCACTGCCTTGCTCATGAAAAATTAGGATGGCTCGGCGAGAATTAATGTCCTTGCGGAGAAGTTCGCAGATCCGCTGCCACTGACTCCGGCCGTCGGCTCCAGGATTGAATATTCGATGTCCATAGCAGCTGCCGCGCACTGTCGATCCGTTCTCGGCGAACTCCTTCCATCTTCTGGCGTAATACTCAATGAACCGTACATCATCCGAACCGGAAACATGCCAGCAAAACTCCCCAATCGCCAGTGGGAGACTCCATCGTCGAGCGCCGTTTTCAATGAGCCGACGCCGCACATTTTTCAGCGTGAAGCTAAACGGGGTGAGTTCCAGAGTCCTATCGAGTCGTGGTGCGACGAAGCGCCCGCCGGAGAGAACAGATGAGACCAGAAACTTGTAAGCATCGTCTAGAGAATCAAATCTCTCCATCGCTTTGCCCCCTATTTGCTGGCGGACCTGTCCTTCGTCGGTGGAGCAGACTGAGCGGGGGCGCTTTGCAGTTTTCGAACGGCCTCCTGGAGATCCTTTACTTCAGTCTTGAGTTGCTCTTGGTCTGACTTGATATATGTCCGAGTCGTAGTCAACGCACTCCAAGTAGTCGCCAATGCCGCTCCGGCTGTGAACAATAAGGCGAATGCTGAAACGAAAAGGAGAACCTTGGCTTTCCAACCTCCCACAACTCGCTCCGCGGCTCGCGTCGCCGTTGCGTCAATGTTGAGAAATGTGGGAGAAAAATCGCGAAGCACGAGTTTCTTTTTTGCTGCTACGTAATCCTTTTCCGCAACGGGAGCTGGCAGGGGCAATCCTTCAATAGCGGCAATCTCATGGAATGTCACTCGGAGAAAAGAGTCTCCGACGCGCAGAGGATATGGACTTCTCCCAAAATTAATCAGGGTAGTTGAAAGAAAGCCTGAGTAGCCCGGGTCAATGATACCGATATTAATAGCCAGAATTCCCTCGTCGCAAAGACCGGTCTTCACCATGGCGTACCCTTGGACTTGAGGCGACAGATTCACTCTTTCCGATGAAATAACTCTGACCATCCCTTGTGGTTCGACGCTGGTTTCCGAAATCTCCTGACCGCCATGGTTGATGATTCGTCCAATTCGCAAATCATAGCTAGCGTGACGGAAATGCTCGTCGGAAGCCCCCTTGATCAAGCCCTTTGCCCTGATTTGGTTTTTGTTGAGCAGCACGAGACCTCCAATTCCATTCGTATGCTGGAAGCAGGTTTTACCTAATTATATGAGTGTCGCTTTTTCTTCGCCATGGCGCTTTTAGGTTTGCTTTGTGATCGCATCGATCGCCTTCTGTAATAGCTTAACCAGACCCTCTTTGTCTTTATTCCAGAATATTACAGCGCTGCGATCATCGTCGGTTGCGGTGTGGTGTAATTGCGATGGAGATTTTAGGTAGAAGTGAATGCCGTAGTATGTGGTACCCGTTCCAGCCCTCTTAGAAAAGCACTGCAAATCCTCCGTCAATTCCTCTTCGTAAATGTTGACTCGCATTGGTATCTCCCTGCCCGATTTCGATAACGTTGAAGCTGATTTCTAAGGGACCAACAAGAACCGAAGCGTGATGATACGCCACTCTGTTCGATGTGCAGTGGGGTACTTTTGGGGTGTCCCATCCCTTGCCCCTGCGATTCTTTGACTCTCGCGAGCACAGCAATTAGACTGGCCCATCTCGCTCTTTCGACGCCATGTTTCCGGAGAAAACGTAGGTGGCTGCCGCAGCATTCAAGCCGGTTGACGAACAGTTTTCGTATCTGAAAAAAGGCTCCGCGGAAATCATTCGCGAAGACGAGCTGAAATCGAAGCTCGAGCAATCCGCCAGGACCGGCACGCCGCTGCGCGTTTACCTCGGCGTCGATCCCACGGCGCCCGATCTGCACCTCGGCCACACCGTCGTACTGCGCAAGCTGAAACATTTTCAGGACATGGGCCACACCGCCATTTTCCTGATCGGCGACTTCTCCGCGATGATCGGCGATCCCACCGGCGTCTCGGAGACGCGTCCGCCGCTCACGCGCGAGCAAGTTGACGCCAATGCGAAGACCTACCTCGCGCAGGTCTACAAAATCCTCGACCGCAACAAGACCGAGGTCCGCTACAACAGCGAGTGGCTCGGCAAACTGCCAAGCTACGACGTGGTTCGTCTCTGCGGCCACTATCGGCTGGCACGAATGCTCGAGCGTGAGGATTTCCGCTCGCGCCTCGACAAAAACCAGCCGATCTCCGTCCACGAGCTGCTCTATCCGCTGCTCACTGCCTATGACGCCGTGATGCTCAAGTCCGACGTCGAGCTCGGCGCCACCGAGCAGAAATTCAACATGCTCGTGCATCGCGACATCCAGCGCGAGTACGGACTGCCATCGCCGCAGGCGGTTCTCACGATGCCGATTCTCGTCGGTCTCGATGGCGAGCGGAAAATGTCGAAGAGCCTCGGCAACTACGTCGGCATCAACGAGCTGCCCGGCGAAATGTTCGGCAAGCTCATGTCGATTTCCGACGAGCTAATGTGGTCCTACTACGAACTGCTCACTGATTTCCCTTGGCCCGCGATCGTGCGCTTGCGCGAAGAGGTCCGCACCGGCGTGCTGCACCCGAAGAAGGCGAAAATGGAGTTGGCGCACAACATTGTCGCAGGCTTCCACGGCGAGGGTGCTGCCAGAGCCGTGGGTGAAGAGTGGGACCGAGTTTACAGTAGACGCGAAACTCCCGAAGAGGTGACCAATTACAGTATTCGACTCCTTCCAGGCGGCAACGTGATCCTTTCAAAGCCGAGCGCCTCGGTCACAGTTTCCCGCGCAGAAATTCCGAATCCGATCAGGTGGAGTCGGCTCCTAGCTTCGCTTGGGGTGCTGGACTCGAATTCAGAAGCTGACCGCCTAATCAAACAGGGTGGCTTGGAGATTAACGGCGTCCGTGTGGACGATGTCAAACTAGAGCTCGACCTTTCGAGGCCGTACCAGTACCTACTGCGCGTCGGCAAAAAGAAGTTTCTCCGGCTAACCGTCGAATAAGGTGCAAAAACGTGCCAAATCGTGCCACTTAAGGCCCGTTTACGTGCACAAAATGGCAGACCGTATTTATTGATATGTTACTTTCTCGCGGGTAATTATCGGCTGTTTTGCCGCTTTAGCGCGCTGCCTGCGCGGTAGCGGAGCGGATCGGAATCGTCACGGGCTTCGCAGGTTCGGCGGGCGCAGGCATGTGGCACTGTCCGTCGAAAATGGCGCCGGGCTCGATCACCACGCAGGGACTGAAGATCTCGCCGGTAACGATCGCGCTCGGCTGTATCTCGACCTTGGTCTTCGCCCGCATCGTCCCGTCAAATCGGCCCGCAATCACGATTCGGTTGCCGATGACTTCGCCTTCCACGATTGCATGTTCGCCGATGATCAGCGTGTCCTCGGAGACAAGGGTCCCCTTCATCACCGAGTCGATGCGGAACGTTCCCGCGGTCTCGATTTTGCCGTCGATTTTAACGCCGCGTTCGAGGAAGCCCGACCACTCGGAAGGCTCCTGCCGCTTGCGGTCGAACCAGTTCCAGGCCATGCAACAGCTCCTGCCACGTGCAGACGGACCAAACCCACAACCACGACACCCCGGGAGATTTCTTCTATTCTCTCATCAGTTGGTCGTAGAGGCGTGTGAGGTCCGCGGCATCGTAGTATTCAAAAACTAACTGTCCCGGCCGGCCTGGGCGCAATGGATGAATGGTGATTTTCGTGCCGAATTTACGCTGCAATTCCTCGATCGCCCACTTGGTGTTCGGATCGATAGTTTTCGTTTGCGGATCGGGCTTGGCGCGGCCGGCGCGGGCGACGTGGCGTTCGAGCTGGCGGACGGTCATCCCGCCGCGTGCGATTCGCCGCGCGAGTTCGAGCCGTTCCTTCGAATCATTGACGGCCAGCAGCGCGCGGCCATGCCCCGCTGACAGGCGGCCTTCTTCGAGCAGCTCCTGAATCGGATCCTCGAGGCGCAGCAGGCGAACCGAATTCGCGATCGTGGCGCGGTCTTTGCCGGTCCGCTCGGCGACTTCTTCCTGAGTGAGATGAAATTCGTCCACAAGCCGCTGGAACGCGCGGGCCTGCTCGATCGGGTTCAAATCCTCGCGCTGAAGATTTTCGACGAGCGTCATCTCGAGCGCCATGTCGTCGCGCACGTCGCGCACGACGGCCGGCACTCGGCTCAACTGCGCGCGCTGAGCCGAGCGCCAGCGGCGTTCGCCGGCGATCAGCTGATAGCGCTGACCAATGCGGCGCACGACGAGCGGCTGCACGATTCCGCTCGCGCGGATCGAGCGGGCAAGCTCGTCGAGCGCCTCCTCTCGGAAGCGCGTGCGCGGCTGGAATGGGCTCGGGTCTATGAGGTCGATATCGACTTGGAGCAGCGCTTCACTCGGACTGAGTGCCGGTGCTGCCGCTGTCGCTGCTCGCGCCGCTCCCACCACCGGTGCCTGCACCGGCGGCTGCGGCATTTGCGGCGGCGGGGGAGGCGTCGGCTCCGGCTCCCTGATCAGCGCGCTCAGTCCCCTGCCCAACGCGTTTCTGGGCATTTGCAATAACCTCCTTGGCGAGTTGGATATAGCTCTCTGCCCCTTTACTATGAATGTCGTA
>Ga0187782_10003573_pt1 | contig 11589 bp, 8 predicted proteins | sample 0715_SJ02_MP15_2_FD_132454 | JGI IMG/M metagenome (GOLD analysis project Ga0187782, IMG submission 132454) | Tropical peat soil microbial communities from peatlands in Department of Meta, Colombia - 0715_SJ02_MP15_20_MG | ecosystem: Environmental > Terrestrial > Soil > Wetlands > Peat | place...
ACGTGCGGATTCTCCCATTCGATTTTTGATACAACTCCACTCAAGACGGCCGGTTTGTTCTCGTCGAACTCGGCCGCGAAGGAATGGTGCGCAAGCGCGGGAAGCGAAGCTGCCAGCAATGTTGCTCCAATCAAAGCAATCTGCCTAAATCTCATCTTTTCTTCTCCTTGTTCACGAAAAGTCCCGTGCCGGTACTTCGCGAAATCGTGGCCGCTACGGATTGGACCCGATTTGTGTGGGCGGCGGGAGGTTCTGAATCACCTTCTTGTCGTAGCCGCGAGTTCCGTCCTTCGTCCCAAGTCCCGGACCCAAGTGCTCGCGATCGATGTTGTTTTCGTCGCACGAGAATTCGATCAGCTCGTAAGGCTGCCTCGTCAGTTTTCTGGTGATCTTGATTGGCTGTGAGTAGTACTTGGAGTCGTCAAACGTCAGCTCGACTTGGAGATGATCGGCATCAGGACGACTCCAGCGCTCGACAACGTGAAGTGCGTCGCTTTGCGGATGGCCGACGTTGTCGCTCCAGATCTTGTTGCCCTTGAAGCCGACGATGTCCACAACGAACGTGTCTCCATCCCAGCTTCCGATCGCGTCGCCAAAAAACGAACGCTCTGGATCCTTGGGGTGCTGGCGTCCATCGACGGGAATGATCCGCCATGCATCATCGCGCTCGTAAAGGAAGGCGATGCGCTTAGGTGTTTGCACGATTTCGAAGGGCTGAGCATCATTATCGGCGCGTGGCTGTCCGATCAAAATGCAGAGTGACTGCGGATCGACCGCCTGGGTCATGTTGTACTGGTAGGCAGCGAGCCCGCCGGATGTGTAAGGCAGCCCGTTCGGAAACTCTTGATTCAGGTAGGTGGCTGGCCCGTTCCACACGCCCGATAAATCCGGATGGCCATCAGGAGTTCGGGGAGCAGGGCGGGGCGTCGTCGAGGATCTTGCTGGCGTGGCGTTGTCCGTCATCGCTGTGGCCTGGGCCGAGACATGACTAGCGAGGGCAACAGGCAGCAGTAAACTCACCACGAAGCTCAGCCAACCGGTTCGGGAAGTTCTCGTGTTCGTTAGTTTTTTCATGGGTTTTTCTTCTCGGCAGTGCTGGTCGCCGCTGGCGCCGGCGGCGGGATGGGGACTTTGGTCAGGGTTCCTCCGTCCTGTTCATAGGTTTGTGCGCCGATCGTCCCGGCAACCTTGAAGCCATGCGCCGTCAGGATATCGGCCGCCCGGCCGCCTCGTGCGGCATGGTTCGAGACCGTGATGATCGTTCGCTCGCGCGGAATCCAATCAAGGCTCTTTTCGAGATCGCCAATTTGAACGTTGAGATAAACCGGGAAGCCCCCGATATCCTTGATCTCATCGGGCCGGCGGACATCGATGATGAGAATCTGACCGGGCTGGGCGAACAATTGATCGAATTCGGCGCGAGTAAGAACTTTCGCCTGAGACTTCGGCTGCTGCGCTTGCTGGCCGGATTGCTGACCGAAGGCGGCCGTCGCCACAAGTAGAATCGCAAATACCAGTCTCTTCATTTTCTCGTCCTTTCTCTCCTGGGTCGTTTTAGAAAAGCACCTTCACTCCGAACTGGATCTGTCTTGGATTTCCTGCCAACTGGATACGGCCGAAGTTGGGATCACCGACGACGGCGTCCGGCGCCGCGAACGAGGGCGTATTGGTGAGATTGAACGATTCGACGCGAAACTGCGCGCCGACCCGCTCCGTGATTTGGAAAGATTTGTGGGCGGCGAAGTCTAGGTTAAAGAGGCCCGGCGCGCGAAGGAGATCTCGTTTTGCGTCGCCGAAGGTCCCCTCGGCATTCACCACAAACGCGCAGGGATTGAACCACGCTGCCACGGTGCCAACCTGATCGGGCGCAATGCCGCCGTTAGAAACCGACTGTTGGCACGATGCACTGGGGTTTCCAGGTACACCGCCTCCGACCCTCCAGTTCCCTACGACGTTGGGCCTGTCGTTCTGGCCGGTATTCGAAGGGTCGGTACTCTCCGTCAGGTTGACTGGAAATCCGGTATTGGCGGTCACGATCGGATCGACAGCCCAGCCACCGAGGAATGCATTCGTGACTCCGTTCCACTTGTCACCGAACTTTTTACCGTGCCCGAAGGGAAGCTCGTAAATCGCACTTCCGACGAAGTGGTGTGTTTGATCTTGTCCCGCTACTGCATATTCCGCAGGCCAGTCGAAGGGGTTCTGCAAACCCGCTGCGTCGCCCAGCGCCATTGTCTTCGAGTAAGAATAGGAAGCGATTAGCGATAGGCCATTCGCATATCGCTTTTCGATCTTGGTCTGCAACGCGTCGTAACTGCTATATCCGTCCTTCTGAATTCGCTTAACGTTCGCGAGAGTGACTACGTAGGGCGTACCGGGAATCGCCGCCGAATGAAATATGCGGCGCGAGTTCAAGCTGCCGATGGGAGTTGCCGTCAGCGGTGCCGGATTGCCGTCGATGGACCACCAGTTGTGCTGAAAACGATTCCCCACGTAACCGACTTCGATCAGGATCCCGTCTCCCAATTGCCGCTGCACATTGAGATTCCACTGGTAATCCGTTGGCGGAACGGCTCGTGTGTCGAACGAAATCAACTGAACGTTGGCTGCATTCGCCAGAGATAGAGCGCCGGGTGCGAATCCGTCCTGCAGGAAGACGGAAGGCACGGTCTTGCTCGGATTTTCGTTGACGACCACGCTATCGGGCGGGTTCTTCTCCAGCGAGGACATTCCACCGACCGTGATCACGTTCGAATAGAAAATTCCCCAGCCCCCGCGGATGACCGTCTTATTTCCAACGCCATATGCGAATCCCAAACGAGGAGCCAACTGTTTGTAGTAGACATTTTGAAGCGCGCGCGAAGCGGTGTCGCTTCCATTCGCTCCGGCCAGAACGAGCTGTGGCGTCCCCGTGTACGGATCGGTGTTCATTTCGAAATTCGCGATTGCGTTGTGGACGTCCACGGCGGGTGGCGTAATTTCGTAGCGCAAGCCGAGATTTAGAGTCAGGTGCCGGTTCACCTTCCAATCGTCTTGAACGAAAAAGTGGGACTCGAGGATGCGGAAATTAAGGTTTGCATACGTCGAAAGGCTTGCCGAAGACACATAGCCGAGCAGGAAGTCCGCGAACGGATTGCCCGTGTATTGCCCGTTGAAATTGAACGTGCCGTTGCTCAGTTGCGAGCTGTGAAAATTCGTCTGTAGCCAATATTCCTGGACGCCGAATTTCAAGCTGTGAGCGCCGTGCGACCATGTCAGGTCGCCGGAAAGCTGCCGGTTCTGAGAAATATCGGTGTTCGGCACATTGGTAACCCCGAGTGCCGGCAAACCGGTAACAACAACGTCTGAGAAACCAGGGTTTGTTGCATTTACGCCGGGAATACCGATTCCGGTGAGCGGCTGGGGGGGAAGCTCGTTATGCCAGTACAGGTAATTCCACCCGGCACGAACTGACGTCACGACCGTCGGCGACCAGATGCGGTTGTACGTCAGAACGAAACTCGTTCCGTCGAGGGTTTGGTCCCCAGTTTTGCTGGATGCCGGACCATTCGAGTAAAAGCCCAATCCCGGAGCTGGCGGCAGTAATGAGGTGATACCCGGCAGTTGAACGTCTGAGCTGTAACGAAAGGAGACGTTCTGTTTATTGCTAATAATCTCGTCGGCGCGAAAGTCCCAGCGATGTGCGTCCGTGTCCTCGGGGCTTGCGTATACATAGTTACTGGTCGTTGCGGAGGTTTGAGGTGAAGGCAAAAGAGCGATGATCTTTAGTGCAATCGGATCGAATGACGTTGACGGAATTGTGTAGAAACCGTTGACGATCGGGAATGGCTTGCCTGTGGCGGGGTTCTTGATTGAGCTGGTAAATTCGCCGTCGCGCTCGTTATCGTTCGGCAAACTGCTCACTGCCGTGTAGCTTTCCCGAATCAGTCCGATTTCGAAGTCACCGAAGAAAAACAATCGATTGTGGATGACGGGCCCGCCGACGGCTCCGCCGAGTTGATTCCGCCCGAACGGCGGTTTAGCTGAGCCCGCTGGCGTGAAATAATTCTCTGCATCGAGCGCCGCGTTGCGCAGAAACTCGAATCCCTCTCCGTGGAAGTCATTCGTTCCTGATTTGATAGCTGCGCTGATGACTCCCGATGACGAGCGGCCGAACTCTGCGGAATATCCGTTCGTGACCACTTTGAACTCTTGAAGTGCGTCGATCGATGGTTCAACGACGTCCTTTTGTCCAGCGTTTCCGGAAGGCGACATCCCTTGGTTGTTGTTGTCCTGCCCATCCAGAAGAAACGCGACCTGCGCGCTCGGCTGGCCTCCGATGCTGATGCCGACGTTGCTGGGAAGTGGAGAAACCGTTCCCGCGGAGAGAAGCGCCAGCTGGAGATAGTTCCGCCCATTGAGCGGCAGTTCGGTGATCTCCTGGTTTGTGATCACGGTACCGACCGTCGAGTCCCCGGTCTGAAGCAGGGGCGCAGCTGCTTCCACGGTCACGGATTGTGATATTTCACCGACTTGGAGAACGGCGTCCACCTCTCGTACGTCGCCGATGTTCAGGACCACGCCGTCTTGTTCGAAACGCTTGAAACCATCTGCGACGACATCGATCGTGTATTCGCCGATCCGCAAGGAAGGCGTGCGGTACGCGCCGCGGTCGTTCGTTCGAACTTCCGTCACCGCGTTTGTGCCCAGGTGCGTGAGCTTCACGTCGGCGTTTGCGATAGCTCCCTCACTGCTGTCGACAACCGTGCCGGTGACAACCGCTGCGTCGACCTCTTGTGCTCGTGCTTGAGTGGAAGTCAGCAAAAACAGCGAAAGTAGACCAAGTGCGAAAACTGAACTTCTGGCGGACATGCGTCGTCTCCTGGATTTGGCTGTGGCCTAGAGCCTCCAGAAGACTGGTGGGAGGGCCGGACTTTGTTCAAATCCCCTTGTCGGGGGCTTTTGTCATCGTTACCGCTCTGGCTTCCTTTCGTGGGCGGATTATTTGCCGCATAAAAACAAAAAACCCACCAGCCAGAACTTCGGCGGTGGGTGCGTAAGACTCGAATCTAGACTGCGCTACTAGATATTCGTCGCCTCAAAAGACACCCACTCGCGCCGGGTACACGCGCTACAGTTTCGGGCGGTCTTTTGTGCGACGAAATTCATACGATTCTTTTTAAACGAAGGCTGGCCTCGCCGTCAAGCATAAAATTTCAACTCGCTGAAAAGTCCATTCTGGATTGAACACAAGTAAAGCATCGCTAAACGTCCAGCTCGGACGAAAGAGGACGCGTCGAAGCCGCTCGGTATCAGATTCAAGCACCGCTTGACGCTTAAACGCGCGCGTTATAACGTACCCATGCCTGTTCGTGTTGTGCTACTTCCTTTAGCACAGCGGGCGGCGCGCTCTATACCGCCGGTACCCTGCCTAGGATCCGAGCAAGAATAATCTTTAACCGGACTGGATCCGAAGTTCCACAGGGAGATTCTCGCAAATGGCGGACACGACTGTTCAACACGCGCTCGGCGACCGCGCAGCATTTCAGCTTGCCAATGTAACAAAGACGCCTCCGCAGTATGGAGCGATCACGCCACGCTGGCTCGTGCGTTTGCTCGATTGGAAGCCTCTCGAAGCCGGAACGCTGCGCGTGAATCGCGTGGTGAATGAAGAGACGGTGGAAGTCGCGTGCGGAACCAAGGACGAAAAGTCGCTTCCGGAGACCTACGTTGATTACGACGAAAAGCCCCGAGAATACACGCTGTGCGCGATCACAACCGTTTTGGACGTCCACACCCGCGTGTCCGATCTTTACAGCAATCCCTACAATCAGATCGCCGAACAGCTTCGGCTCGCCGTCGAAAACGTGAAAGAGCGTCAGGAAAGCGAACTCATCAACAACGATGAATACGGGCTTTTGAAAAACATTACGCCCGACCAGCGGATCAAGACTCGGAAGGGTTCGCCGACACCGGACGATTTGGACGAACTGCTGAGCAAGGTCTGGAAAGAGCCGTCGTTCTTCCTGGCCCATCCGCGCGCGATCGCTGCATTCGGCCGCGAGTGCACCTTGCGTGGCGTGCCTCCTCCGACCGTGAGGCTTTTCGGTTCACCGTTCCTAACTTGGCGCGGAGTCCCGATTTTCCCCACGGAAAAACTACATATCGACGGACACCGCAGGCCCAAGACGCCTGGAGGGAAAACGAATATTCTCCTGCTGCGCGTCGGAGAGAAGAAACAGGGCGTGATTGGCTTATTTCAACCAGGTCTTCCTGGCGAGCAGACCCCCGGGCTGTCGGTACGCTTTATGGGCATAAACACCAAGGCGATCGCGTCCTACCTGATTTCCCTTTATTGCTCGGTCGCCGTGCTAACCGACGACGCGATTGGGGTTCTCGAAGACGTCGAAGTTGGGAACTACCATGAGCACAAGTGATCGGCAGCGGGGTGCTCCGGGACCGCCGAAAGACGGAGTTTGGAACACTGAGCAGTGGATATCGGAGCGTGTCATTGACCCCGCCGTGCTCGCTCGGATGGCGAATGAGTTCTTCACTGCTTTGCCTGAGTTCACTCAGGTAAGCAGCGCCGGCCCAGTCGCGGCGCCGCAGGAAGTTGCACCTCCGACAAGCGTACCGTCTCAACGAAATGTGCCACTTGCGACGACAAACGGTGGTCTGCCCGTCGGATCGGTCGCGCCCCTAGCTGAGATGCGAAACCTTCCCACGAGTCTCCGAGGGCCCTCTGAATCCTCTTTGGCTTCTGCCGCAAGCAGCGACCCGACGCCGCTGCTGCCCGCGATCTCCGGGGATCTTTCCGAGACTGCATTTCCTGTTTCACCGTCTTTTTCTTTTCTCAAGGAAGCGAGGTCGATCTTTGGCACGCTGATCGCGGCCGCGTCCGGATCGCAACAACCGCTCTCCTTGCTCCAAGAATTCGAGAAAAGTGCCGCTGTTCAAGTGACACCGAATTTGGCGACCTTGCTTTCTGACATCCCGGCGAAGGATGCGCCGACTGTCTCGGGCGCACCCATTCGGCCGGCGGCCACCGATTGGGCCGCCTCCTACGGATTCCTGAATGAAACACGGCAACTATTGCCCTCAGAAGTCGCAACGATTCTGGAGGCCGACAATTACCAGCCCGATGAGTTACCTGATCTGGGCTTGTCTTCGCGATCGTTTGAAGTGGGAGAAATCCGCCGCGATTTTCCGATTTTGCAGGAGCGCGTGAACGCCCGGCCGTTGATCTGGCTTGACAACGCGGCCACGACGCAAAAGCCTCAGTCGGTGATCGACCGGCTGAATCATTTCTACGCTCACGAAAATTCCAATATCCACCGGGCAGCGCACGAGCTAGCGGCGCGCGCAACGGACGCGTATGAAGCGGCACGCGAGAAGGTCCGCCGATTCTTGAATGCTTCGAGCTCGCGCGAGATCGTGTTTGTTCGGGGCGCAACCGAAGGCATCAACCTCGTCGCGCAGAGCTGGGGACGCCAGAACATCAGAAAGGACGACGAAATCGTCGTCACTTGGCTGGAACACCACGCAAACATCGTGCCCTGGCAAATGTTGTGCGCGGAAAGAGGCGCGCGCCTGCGTGTAGCACCGGTAGATGACACCGGCCAAATTCTTCTCGACGAATACACAAAGCTGGTGGGACCGCGCACGCGGCTGGTGTCACTGGCTCACGTGTCGAACGCTCTCGGAACAATCACGCCAGCCCGGGAAATGATCGAGATTGCACACCGTCACGGGGCGACAGTGCTTCTCGATGGCGCACAGGCTGTGTCGCATATGCCGGTTGACGTACAGGTGCTCGACTGCGATTTTTACGTCTTTTCCGGGCATAAGGTGTTCGCTCCCACCGGAATTGGCGCGGTTTACGGCAAATCGGACATTCTCGAATACACTCAGCCGTGGCAGGGCGGCGGCAGCATGATTGTGGATGTGACGTTCGAGAAGACCGTTTACAACGTGCCGCCTGGGCGATTTGAAGCAGGAACGGGAAGTATCGCCGACGCCGTCGGCCTCGGGGCAGCCATCGATTATGTACAGCGCCTGGGCATGTCGAACATCGCACGGTATGAGCACGACTTACTCGTTTACGCCACGGAAGCGATTTCGAAAGTGCCTGGGCTCCGTCTGATAGGCACCGCGAAAGAGAAAGCGAGCGTGCTCTCCTTCGTGCTCGACGGTTTTCGAACAGAAGACATTGGCGCGGCCCTGAATCGCGAAGGCATTGCTGTTCGCGCGGGACATCACTGCGCGCAGCCGATCCATCGCAGGTTTGGCGTCGAAAGCAGCGTTCGCGCATCGCTGGCGCTTTACAACACCTGCGAGGAAGTGGACGCGCTCGTGGCGGCTCTGTGGAACCTCAAGCAAGGCCACCGTTCGAGCTTGTCATGAGATCAATGCAGATTCCTGCCTCAACTCACCGCTGTTGTTGTCGGCCATAAGCCAGCGCCCGGCCGTTTCCGCATTCGCAATCTGAATTGATCTCAAGCGAAAGGAAGACACTACATGCATGCTCTTGTGCACTCCATTCACCCTGGATATTCGCTTTCGGGGCTTGCTGTCGGGATTTTGGTTGGGCTGACAGGCGTCGGCGGCGGAGCGCTCATGACTCCGTTGCTGGTGTTGCTATTCGGCATTCGGGCGACCACCGCGGTTGGGACGGACCTGCTCTACGCCTGTGTCACAAAGACGGTCGGCACCGCGGTGCATGGCTTTAGCGGAACGGTTGAGTGGCGCATCGTGCGGCGTTTGGCGTCGGGCAGCGTCCCCGCAACGGCGTTGACGCTCATCGTTTTGTCGCGCTATCAGGATCGGCTGGGAAACAGCAGCAATGTAATCACGACGGTGCTGGGTTTCGCATTAATTCTCACTGCAATTTCGATCGTCTTCCGAAAATGGATTTTGAATGCGCTTGCCGGCGCTGCGGCCAAGTTGAGCGCTCAAGGTACGACGCTTCTCACAGTTGCGCTCGGGGCCGTGCTGGGTGTGTTGGTGTCTCTTTCGTCAGTCGGTGCGGGCGCGATCGGCGTGACATTTCTCTTGATCCTCTATCCCAAATTGCCGGCGAGCAAGCTCGTCGGCTCCGACATCGCGCATGCCGTGCCACTAACACTTATTGCGGGGATCGGGCATTGGTTTCTGGGCTCAATCGACGGCGTCTTGTTGGTTTCCCTCCTTGTGGGTTCGATACCCGGGGTCATCGTGGGCAGTTATATCTCGGCTCGCATACCTGACAAGGTTTTGCGTCCAGTGCTCGCTAGCACTCTGGCCGTCGTCGGCGCCCGACTTTCTTTCTAGCGAGCAGCCCATGCGGCGCGGTGGCCAAGTGGCAAGGCGAAGGTCCGCAAAACCTTATCGGCGGTTCGATTCCGTCCCGCGCCGCCAACCTTTTGGCGCACAATTGTCGGCGCGAGCGCTACGGTTAGGCTACAGTTTTGCATCTATCGACACGAGTCTGGAGGGAGCTTACCACCCATGAAAACTGCACGGCATGGAGTAGGCGGAGCATCCGTGCTCCTTCTAGTTTTTGGATTTGCTGCGCCCTTGCCGAGTCAAACGGTTTCTCGATTGTGGCAAGGCACGGTCGATGTGGATGGGCTGACGATCCCTTTCCGCATCGAAATCTCAGGCATCAGCTCGGATGTGAAAGGGGAATTTCTAAACGGGGACGAGAGGGTGACATCGACTTCCGGACACCTCGATGGCGACTCTCTCGTGCTCAACTTTGACGAGTACGCTGAGACTCTGCGAGCAACTCTAAAAAATGACGAGCTCAAGGGAACCATCGAAGGGAAATTTGGCCCGGCGCCTCGTAGCACGCTCCCCTTCGATGCGAAACCTTTTGTTGCGGAAAAGAGTACAGGCGCTGCAGGCGTCCCCTCGATCGGTGGTCTCTGGGAAATTGAGGTGAAGAGCCCGAAAGGCGAATCGGCCTGGCGTTTTATTGTCAAGCAGTCAGGCGCGGATGTATCGGCGGCGATTCTACGCGTGGATGGCGATACTGGCGCGCTGACGGGAAGTTACGAACAGGGGAAATTCGTGCTGAGTCATTTTTCCGGCGAACGACCCTACTTGCTCGACATCAGCCCGCGGACTGATGGCGGCCTCGATATCGCGCTCAATGATTACTCCGGCAAGCGCGAACTGGTCGCATATCGTCCGGCCGATGCTCGTGCCAAAGGTCTGCCCGAACCGACCGATCCATCGCGCCACACGCGCGTAGCCGACCCGAGCCAACCGCTCGTGTATAGCTTTCCCGATGTCGATGGCCACATCGTATCGAGCAGCGACGCAAGATTTCACGGCAAGGTCGTGTTGGTAAACATCACCGGAAGCTGGTGCCCCAATTGCCACGACGAAGCGCCGTTCCTCGCCGCGCTCTATCGCAAGTATCACAGCCGCGGACTCGAGATTCTCGCGCTTGACTTCGAGGAGCGCGAGCAGCTGCAAGGACTGACCCGGCTGCGGGCGTTTATCAAGCACTACGGGATCGAATACACGGTGCTCGTCGGCGGAGAGCCGGGTGAGGTGAATCAGAAGCTGCCGCAGCTCGTGAATCTGAATGCTTGGCCGACAACGGTAGTCGTCGGACGCGATGGTTTAGTGAAAGCAATTCACGTGGGATTCGCGAGCGCTGCGAGCGGTGAGTTCAACCCGGAACTGAAGGAGGAGGTTACGGCCCAGATCGAAAGCCTCCTAGCAGCGAACCAATGAAGTTTAGGAATTTCCCGGCGACCAGCAGCTGCAATTGGCGATTCGATCAGATTCGGGAGTAGGATTCCGCTTTAAGCTGCGATAAGAGCGCCCACGGTCACGATGAAAAAGCAGCTCAACAGAAAGAGCGGCAAGACGAAACAATCGTCCTCGGAGTACCTTCGGAAGCTCGCTTCCGATCTCGCTCGGATCGGCAAGGGATTTCATGCACGAGGTTGGTGTCTCGGCACGAGCGGGAATCTGAGTGCCGTCGCGCAGAGTAGTCCCTTGCGCGTAGTGATCACGAGTAGCGGACTCGACAAGGAATTTCTCGCGCCGGAGCAGTTTTTGGAGGTCGATGGCGAAGGCAACGTGGTTCGGGGAAAAGGTAGGCCATCCGCTGAAGCGGCGATCCATTTCGCCGTGATTCGGGTGCGATCGGCGGGCGCGGTGCTGCACACGCACTCGGTGTGGAGTACGGTGCTTTCGGAGGCTCATCGCCGTGCCGGAAGCGTCTCGATTTCCGGATACGAGATGCTAAAAGGTCTCGACGGGGTGCGCACCCACGAACACACAGAGCACCTTCCGATACTCGAAAACTCGCAGGACATGAGGGAACTGTCGATCCGTGTCGGGGAATTGCTCAAAAGCCAGGCGCAAATTCACGGATTCCTGCTGCGCGGCCACGGACTGTACACGTGGGGCGCGACACCTCACGAGGCCAAGCGACATGTGGAGATACTCGAATTTCTGATGGAAGTTCTAGTTCGCTCGAGGTCTGGCGCGAGTCTGGCCTAGCTATTTTGTGGTATTTTCTGAGTTTGGAGGCAGGACGATGGCGACTGTCCGAATTCCCGATGAACAGCGAATCCTATCGGAATTCGATGAGGTGCGCGACTTCCTGGC
>Ga0187782_10003574_pt1 | contig 11588 bp, 7 predicted proteins | sample 0715_SJ02_MP15_2_FD_132454 | JGI IMG/M metagenome (GOLD analysis project Ga0187782, IMG submission 132454) | Tropical peat soil microbial communities from peatlands in Department of Meta, Colombia - 0715_SJ02_MP15_20_MG | ecosystem: Environmental > Terrestrial > Soil > Wetlands > Peat | place...
AGTTGCCGCACACACTCCGAACCGATCAGCCCGCCGGAACCGGTAACAAGGGCCTTCATAAGGTGCAATGATAGCAGCCCGCGCTAGGCGATGTCTTCGATCATGGCAAACGGCAGTGCTGCTTGGCCCGCACGCTTGCGCAGAAGCCATTTACTGTAGGGCGGCACTTCAGTCCGGGCCAGGTCTTGTAAGATAAGCTCGGTCACCTCGTGATCCCGTACTTCCGGCGCCATTTTTTCCAGGCGGCCTTCCCTGCGGAGAACCTCGGACTTTTCTTTTATCAGCACTTGTCTAGTGGAATCGCTAAGCTGCTCAAAAAGGGTTTGGGCCATGGCCTGCCGGAATTGTTCATATTCCAGAATTATGGCTCGCTCTTCAGCTTCCTCGTTTTGCCGTAGCATGGTCTGTTCACGCTGCCGGTAACGCTCTTTGGCGGAGGCCTCCATCTCCTCATCAAAGAAACGCCGCCGCGATGCCGGATCCTTTATAATCTTCACCAGCAACCCTGCGCCATTCCTTAAATGCTGGCCTGTGCATTTTTTCTGCCGGCAGATCTCCACGGCCATCTCACACCAATCGAGCAGTTCCCTACCCTCGCCTGAGGCCGCCCCTAGATCGAGAGCGCGCGCTATATAGCTTGTCGCTACGTGCGGCAGAACACCCTCCTGCTTCATTGCTTGTGCCAGCTGCGCGGCACGCTCAAGGGCATATAGTTGCTCTGGTGTTTGGGCTGCTTCGCTCCACGCTGCGGCCGCTTTTGCCATGAACGCAGCCTTTTCCAGCACGCTCTGGCTATGCGCCCGGCTTAACTCCGGACTGGTGGCTCCGTGCAATAACAGGCTCTTACGCTCAGGTACATAGGAGGGGTGCCGGTGTAGTGCAATCCGCCATTCCTGGGCAGAGATTACGTGGTAAGACCCCAGCACTTGTATGCGAATCAGTTGATCGAAGGCCGGCTCAAGCGTCTGCATCAACCGCGAAAAGTAATGCGGCGGATTCAGGATCCCGATGTGCTCCATGGCTAATTTGCGCGCATCCAGCACTAACAGATCTGTCTTCTCAAACGCCATAGCAAGAAAGCGGTATAGGTGTTTGGCTGTGATTCCATCTAGTTCCATATACCGGCCAGCATCCAGGACACGGAAGAACCCGTTATTAATTGACTGGATCAACTTATCTGTCCACGTAACACTACCTGTACACCGCCCTGTCTCACGATCCAATAAAAAGCTCGCTTCTTGAAATACATTGCTCCATTTCACTTCTTCCTGCCTGTCAGTAGCTGTTAATGCGCGAAAACGTAGAGGGATAAAACGGTCCATTGCCAGCTTTAGCCGTTGGTAAAACTTACCGTGCACTGAACTGATATTGAGCATCCGGGCGATTTCCCGGCCGCTGAAGGTAACTGTTTTGGCAAAGTTGTTACGGAAAGTCAGAACGCCTAGCACCACAAAAATGTCTAGGTCTTGCTCGGTGGGAAGCCCTAGTTCGTTGTTACCCTGGATCTGCCAAACTACCTCCATCTCGCTGCCATTGGGCAGGACCTTTGTTCCCTTGATTTCAATTTTTGCGATACGCTTGCCAACTCGCCGCTCTAGGACCGCAAAAGGAATTGCCGCCAGGTTCTCCTCTTCGACAGAGAGATTTACAAGCGCTGGCTTCGAGCTGTTCTTGTTGAAGCGTGCTTCAGAAATAAGGCACCCCTGTTGCTTTTTGTAACATTTTTGTGGTGTTCTGTTCTAGTAATTTACGCTGAAGCCCATGTGCACCGGCTATCTTTATTGGCAGGCACACGAAAGCTGTGTAATCTTGTCATCTCCTGTCTTTGTTGTGGTTCCAAGCATATCTCTCCAACCAATCCATATCGAGCTGTGGGCACAAAGCTGCCAAAATGATAACCATTGTAATTTCAATCACCTGCGAACAATCCCAGGTGTGTGACTCGACGTAAACGCGTGTGTGCCTAGGCGTAATGATTGTGTGCTTGAGCGTAAGAAACCTGCAACCTATTCAAAACAGACCAGATCCTGGCACGGGTCGCAGCGTAAGCAAGAAAACAACCTATTTTTCAAAGGCTTACGAATTCCATCTGGTTAGGCTGAGCTTCTGTTTACGATGAGGCACGTAGTGGAAGTGGCCATCTTATGCCTAGGCACACAGTAACATGACGTTCTTTCCTCTCAGCCACATGCAGAACGTAGCGGTTTTCCGGTATACCTCACACCACTCAAGTTCCCCTATGTGCCTGATCGTAAACAGGGGCTGCAACCGGCTTTTCCAGCTCACGAAACCATAACTCCAGCATGAGCAGCGACCAGAGCCAGTGGGAATTATCGCGACGCCTAGCGTCATGTTCTATAAGCATCTCGTGGACAAATGATGCTGAAACGACACCTCTATTCAGAAGTGAGGTGCTTGTCAGATAATCCCACAAAAACGCACGTAGTTCACCTCGAAACCACGAGGCTAGCGGTACACCAAATCCCATCTTCGAGCGCTTGAGAATAGCGCTTGGTAGGCGATCCCCCACCGCACGTAAAAAAACGTACTTCCCGGTTCCGTTGTGAATCTTCCATGCATGCGGGATGGAGGCCGCTAACTCACCCAACTCATGGTCGAGCAGTGGACACCGCACCTCTAGCGAGTTTGCCATGGACATGCGATCCACCTTCACCAGCATATCCGCAGTCAGGTTTTGTGTCGTCTCGAAAAAGAGTGCTTGTGAGAGTACATCAGCGTCACCCGGCAGCAGGGAGTCACCGAGCGCGCGTGTGAGATAAGCGCTATCAGCAGGGAGCATCCATTCTGGCTCAAGCAGTTTCAAGCGCACGAACCACGGTGAAAAGTTACTCTCAAAGTACCGCTCCAGCGTCGTAGGCCTACTCAGCATATGTAGATAATTCTTGCCGTAAGCCGAGTATGGCAGGCGATCAGCTATCCAGGAAAGACACCCCCGCAGTCTTTCCGGCAAGTGATTGAATCGATGCAGCTTGTTCAGCGCCTGGAAGCGATCGTAACCAGCGAACAACTCGTCACCTCCATCGCCACTCAAAGCCACCTTAACGTACTGAGCAGCAAATTCGGAAACAATGAACGTAGGAATAGCTGAAGAATCACCGAAGGGTTCGTCAAAGTGCCGCACCAGGCGGGAAACCAAGTCGATCGCATTCGGTCGCACCCGTATCTCGTGATGCTCAGTACAATACTGGTGGGCAACCATCGCGGCATAGTCCAGCTCATTGAACGCACTCTCCTCAAATCCAATGGAGAAGGTGCGCACGGGCTCGGGAGAAGCCAGCGCCATCGATGCCACCACGGAACTGGAATCCACCCCTCCGCTTAAGAAAGCTCCCAGGGGCACGTCGGCAATCATACGCATGCGCACAGATTCATCAAACTTCTGGCGCAAACGATCACATACCTCAGTTTCAGAGAACCCCGGTGGCATCTCAGCGACGGGCGCTGGAAAGCACCAGTAGCGGCCCTGACGCAAAGTCCCGTCCGTATCATAAGTGAGCCATCCACCGGCAGGCAGCTTTTTTACTGCGCGAAACGAACTCAGCGGTTCGGGAATATATGTGAACTGAAAAAAAAGCCGCAAAGCCTCCGAGTCAATCTCCAAAGGCACTGCCGCGGCCCGCAGGCTTTTCAGTTCACTGGCGAAATACAACCCCTCAGGCAGAACGGCATAATACAGCGGCTTCTTGCCGAAACGATCGCGCACCAGAAACAGCCGGCGCCGGTGCGCGTCCCATATGGCATACGCGAACATGCCACGCAGGCGGCGCAAGCCCTCCGCGCCTTCTTCTTCATACAAATGGACCAGCGTTTCGGTATCGCTGTTGGTCGAAAACGCGTGGCCTCGGGCCATCAAATCCTGGCGCAATTCCTGGTAGTTGTAGATCTCGCCATTGAAAACCACCCAAACGGATTTATCCTCATTGGCGATGGGCTGATGACCAGTACTGAGATCAATGATGCTCAGACGCCGCATGCCCAGCGCGCAGCCGCCATCCACATAAAAACCTTCATCATCCGGCCCGCGATGGCGAATCTGGTCGCACATGGCGCGCACGACCGGCAACTCCGCCCGCCCTTCACGAAGAAAATAGCCGGCAATGCCGCACATAAAATCTTACTGTAACATCGGGTCCTAGTCTGTCTCTACGAGACCGCGACCCATAGAGTATTCTGAAAATTCGGATGACATGAGCACGCCGATCTCAATCACGGCCAGATCTACTCCAGCCAAAACAGTGCGGCCAACCCGGGCAGAGATGCTGGCGGTCATCCTGCTTTACTGGTTTTTGGTTACCGCCTTCCAATATTGGTCCGGCACATCGCGGGAGACCTTTGGCGGATATCCAGACGAATCCTCCCACTATCTCTCGGGCTTGCTTGTGCACGACTACTTACTCAACGGCCCTCGCACAGCGCCGCTCGTTTTCGCTGTGAACTACTACGCAAACATGCCATTTTTCGCGGTAGGCTACTGGCCGCCGCTATTTTATGGCATCGAGGGAGCCTGGATGCTGGTGTTCGGTTATCAACGCACAGCCGTGCTTCTGCTTCCGGCCCTGGTGGCGGCCCTGCTGTCCGGCACGATTTTTCGCGTGCTTACTCCCTATACTGGCCGCGTGGCGGCCTTCTTGTTTGGCCTTCTTTTTCTGTTGACGCCCGCCGCCCAATGGAGCAACCGCCTCATCATGGTGGACACCACCTTCACACTGTTTAGTTGGTGGGCCGGATTGGCATTCGCCGCCTGGGCGCACACAAAATCCTCTCGTGCCGCTCTGCTCACCGGCCTGCTTGGCGCTGCTGCCTTACTCACCAAAGTGAACAGCATATATTTATTTTTGTTGCCGGGATCTTTTTTTATCGTTTCCAGACGCTGGTCTGTCCTGCGCCAATGTTCGTTCTGGATTATGCCCGCTACAATGGCCGGTATCTGGGGGCCTTGGTACCTACTGACGCGCGATTTGACCACCATCGGCTTCGCAGGACTTAGTCACGAAGCCGTTGTTCCGGTATTGGTGGAACTCTGCCGGGCTCTGTGGCAGAATCTAGGCTGGTTTGCCCCTTTGATCCTGCTGGGCGCACTCGACGTCTTTAGACACGAGCGCTCGGATTATCGCCTTCTAGTGTGCGCGCTGTTGCCAATCTGCTATGCCATTTTCCTGGTCGCCGCGAGAGTGAGCATCGAGGGGCGTTTTCTGTTGCCGATCCTGGCGCCCTCCATGGTGCTGGCCGGCGCTGCTATCAGCCGCTTAGCCTTCGAATGGGCAAGGCCGCCATTATCTGCACACCGGCTCCGCATCCTGCTGACGGCTGCCGCCGTGGCCGCTTTCCCCGCTTTTGCGGGACTCCAGCGCGATACTCAAGCCGCCAATCCAGTCCGGCCCACCGTAGATTTTCTATGCCGGCGCCCTGGCCCGCAAACTGTTTCTATACTCGTGCCCTCCAACGCGGAAGGTCCTTTTATTGCCGAATTCGCCATGCACGACCAGCGGCGGTTAGATCGTCTTCTGGTACGGCCGCTAAAACTACTCTACAGAGTCGACTGGAATGGCGGCTCTTATCAACCGGTCTTTCACACGCCGGACGAACTGCTCCACTTATTTGACCAGTTCCCCATCGAGTACAGCATTGTGGCAGCCGAGCCATGCCGCGATTGCTATCCGGAAGATGCCCTGTTACGTGAAATGCTACGCACGCACCCGGACCGCTGGACCCACATTTCCGCCCCCGGCGATTCCTGGTTGATCTATCAGCGGTCCGACGGAAAGCAACTCACCGCGGCTGCCCTGGAAGAGTTCGCTCGCCAAATTCTAGGCCCGCGCTTGGCTTCGATTTCGAAAATGCGGTTCGTCGTCCGCTGATGCACCATGCCATACTAAGGCTTGTCTTCCTCTCCCATCCACGACCAGGTAGCAGTCCTGGGCTTGGGCTATGTCGGATCGGTAACAGCAGCAGGCTTAGCACATCTCGGCCACCGCGTGATTGGGGTGGACCGGGACACGTATAAAGTCGAATGCCTTGAGAAGAACCGCGCGCCGTTCTATGAGCCGGGGCTCGAGGAGCTGATCCGGGAGGGACGCGTCAGCGGACGGCTCTCTGCCACCTGCGCCCTGGAGAAAGCACTGGCGCAATCCGAAATAGCGCTGATCGCGGTGGGGACGCCCTCGGAGCGCAATGGCAACTTGGCCCTGGAACAATTGCGGCGCGTTATGGGCGACATCGCGCGCCATTTGCCTAGCCGCGCGCGCCCCTTGATCATCGCCGTACGCAGCACCGTTTTCCCGGGCACCTGCGACGAATTGGCGGTCGGCTTGGGTGAGCCTGCACGCTTCGCGTTAGTATCCAATCCGGAATTCCTGCGCGAGGGCAACGCCGTACGCGATTTTTTGGAGCCTTCCCTTATCGTGGTGGGCGGAGAGGACCGCATAGCAGTCGAGCGCGTGGCGGCCCTCTACAAAGCTCTGCCCACCGCGCCCTGCCTAGTCTCGCTACGCACGGCGGAGATGATTAAGTACGCCTGCAATACCTTTCACGCCCTTAAGGTAGCGTTCGCTAATGAAACCGGCGCGCTCGCCGGCGCGCTCGACGTGCCGGCCGATGAAGTCATGGAGACGCTTTGTCGCGATACGAAGCTAAACATCTCGCCAGCCTACCTCAAGCCTGGTTTCGCTTTCGGCGGTTCTTGCCTGCCCAAAGACCTGCGCGCCTTGGTGTACCGCGCGGGCCGCCTGGATTTGAAATTGCCGCTGCTCGAAACCATCCTCCCCAGCAACCAGGAGCACCTACGCCGGGCCATCGAAAAACTGCTGGATCTGCCCGCCGAGCGCCTGGGTTTTTTCGGCCTAGCCTTCAAAGAGAACACCGATGATCTGCGGGAAAGCCCCGTGGTGGCCCTGCTGGAGCACTTAATTGGCAAGGGCCGTCATCTGCGCGTGTTTGATCCCCACATCCGTCTGGAAGATATCTACGGCAGCAACCAGCGCTTCCTTCTCGAGGCCATCCCGCACATAGGCAATCTGCTCGATCGAGACCTAGAAACTACCCTGGCTTGGGCGCAGCACTTGGTGGTGACGCAGGCGCCCGCCGCCAATTATACGGAGATGATCCGCCGCAGCGGCCTGCCCGTGCTGAACCTGGGCGCTAGCTACTTTCCATCGGTGTAGAAACCGATCCGCGATTTTCGCCGCCGAGGCCCCTGCCACAGTTTCTTGATTTCTTTTACCACAGCGACTATTGCCAAGCCATGCTGGCGATCGGAGGTCACAAATCGTGACCCCCAATTTTCGAGCTCTAAATCATCCCGATCATCCTGAGCCTTAAAAACTCGGGAGGCGAAGCAGTTCCCGCCGATTTGGTGACAACGCTCCGCAACCCACTCGCTGACGCTAACCTTGGCGATCTGGGCGGCTTTGCGGACGCTGTCCCACGTGGTGCCTCTCGTTATGGTGCCCGCCAATCGTAAGGCTTGCCGGGCTGGAAGCCGGCAAGCGCCACGCTGATTTCGGAAAGGTCCAGCGGGGTTAGATAGCGCTCCCATTGATTTACTGAGCTCAGGTCGATAGCGCGTTTTGGGCAGGTGTCTCCTATGGTGAGACCCGATTCGAATACCTCGCCGTGTTCGATCTCCGGGTGCCGCAGCATCTGAGGATCCCATGGAACCTTCAAAAACGCGCATACTTCCCGGAGGGTCCGCTCGGGGCTCGACACCAACTCTTCATAGCGAATGGTTTGGACTGGAAAGCGCGCCCGGATATAACGATCGAGTGGTTCGTTCTTGTACTTCCAGTAGAGGGCGCCGTAGGCTGCCAGGCGTCTAGGCGTAGCGCGAAGCCATCCGAGCTCAGCGGCAAACTTCTGTTGAAAGCGGCGGCATTCTCGCGCTTTATCCTCGATGATCGGGATGGCCCACTGCTCCAGCCATGATCGATTCCCCTCTCGCAGCTTCAGCATAGAGGAGATCGTGTCCTCCGGGCCGCGGACCACGAAGAGCAACTTCTCGCCTGAATACAGTCTCGAGACGCGCTCTTCAAGTCCATAGTCGCGGACTAGCGGATCTTGGAGTTGCTCGGTCCATCGCGGAATCTTGAACCCAAGTAGCGGCTTGGCTAAGTTCGGAGGGAACGCCTTCCGCGCCAGTACGCGGTATGCCAATATTTCGTCGAGGCATGCAATCGAGCCATGGCTCTCGAGCAGCAATTTTACCAAAGTGGTTCCCGAGCGCTGGCAACCGATAACGAAAAACCGCTCGTGCGCCGGCATCTCTCGAATTCCGCAATATACCGCAGCGGAATGGGGGGCCGCTTGAGTTGTCTGGGTCGAACCTGGCCAGAATGGTATAGTTGTCAGTTTCGCTGATGATTCCGATCATGCTGTGTGGGCAAGGCCGCAGCGGGGGCACTGCATTGATGAAATTATTTGACTCATCCGACGCTGTCTTCTGCGACCGTGATTACCCTCATGAAAAGCGCTATCTGACATATTTCGCTAAGCTGGCGGAGTTGCTGGCGCGCGGCGAGCCGGCTGATCCTTTCAGTGATCCTGAACTGGTGGACTTCAACAATTGCGTTTTCGGAGGTTTTCCATGGAGTTATTCGAAAGGCTATGACGGCGCTCGCTGGCCGCCGGATCGAGTGGACTGGCTGCGCTCCTTCTGGCACGGCTTTGCCCAGTTAGCCAACCGGTCGCATCCAGCCGCCCGCTATTACGCGGAAAAGGCCCCGGCTTGGCTTACAGGAATCGTCCGGCAGGCAGTCCCGGCGGAAGCCATGTACCTGTTCCGCGATTTGCGCGATGTGTATGTGTCTACACAAAAATGGGGCCGCTCCGATCCGGAATATGTCCGGCTGCAGAGCGCAGGCCAAGCCAGCGAAATGGCCCAAATGCTCGCTTATGAATTTATGCAGAACTACGAGCATTACGCTGCCGACCGGGCGTCCGGCGATGCTTTCCTGGTGCGCTACGAAGACAGCATCCGCGATGCGGAGGAGACAGTCGCACGCATCGAGCAGCGGTTTGGTCTGCGCCTGAGTCTACAGCGCAGCCGCGAGGATTTGTCCCGGCACGCCACATCGGCCAGCCTGGATGCCTCGGTAGAAAGATGGCGCAAAGAAGGCCTCGATGAGCGCGCTCATCGCACGTTTCTCCGATGCGTGGGCAGGGAATTGCGCGATCTCGGCTATGCGGTGGAGGATTTGCCGGCCCCAGTGTTCGAGTTCACTTTCTCGCGCGAGTGCATGCCAGAGGCGCCTTTTGAGCAGTCGCCAGCCGGGCGCCTGCATCCGGAAAGTGGCCGCGCGCGTGTGGAGATTCACGGACCGCGGTATTGGCTCACTCTGCCCCTTCCCAATTTCGACGCCCAATCAGTCGACCATATCTGGCTATGTGTGGCTCAGGGCCCGGGCAACGTGTGTGCGCTAGATTGGTCACCGGGTCAACCATTCACCGACAATGCCTATTTTCAAGTTGAATACCAGCCCGGCGCGGATTCCAGAGTGCTCGATTTCCCGGTGTATACCCATCCGGAATGGCGCGGCAGAATTCGGGGCTTGCGCCTGCACCTGTTCAATCTCTACCAGGAAAGCTTTGGCCGCCGGCTCTCGTGGGCCAATGAGTGCCGCGGTACGGGCTATTTGCGCTGGATCCGCGCGTTCAAGCTGGAGAACACATGACCCCAATCCTGTTGTGTGGCCAAAGCCGCAGCGGGGGCACTGCCTTGATGAAGCTATTGGCTTCGTCCGACGCAGTCTTCGTCGACAGGGATGATCCTTATGAAAAGCGGTATCTGACTCACTTCGCGAAGCTGGCCGAGTTACTTGCGCGCGGTGAGCCGCCCGATCCGTTCAGCGATCGCGAATTGTTGGATTTCAACGACTGCGCCTTTGGCGGCTTCCCGTGGAGTTACTCGAAAGCCTACGAGGGCAGCGGCTGGCCCCCGAATAGAGCGGATTGGCTGCGTGTCTTCTGGCAAGGCTTCACCAGTCTGGCCAACCGGTCGAATCCCGCGGCGCGATATTACGCGGAAAAGGCGCCGCCTTGGCTGGGTGGGGTGGTGCGCGAGGCATCGCCGGCGGAAGTTGTGTACCTGTTTCGTGACCTGCGCGATGTATATGTTTCCGCACGCACTGACTATGAATACGCCCGTATGCACAATGCCGGGAAAACCAGCGAATTAGCGCAGTTGCTTTCTCATGAGTTCATCGAGAATTATGAGCATTATGCCGCCGACCGGGCGGCCGGCAACGCTTTCCTCATGCGTTATGAAGACAGCGTCGGCGATGCGGAGGAGACGGTCGGGCGCATTGAGCAGCGATTCGATCTGCGCCTCAATTGGAATCACGGATCTCAAAATTTATCCCGCCACGCCGCCTCCACCAGTTCGGATGCGTCGGTGGAGAGATGGCGCAAAGAGAGTCTTGACGAGCACGCGCACCGTACATTTCTCCGGTGCGTAGGACGGGAATTACGCGATCTCGGCTATACGGTGGGAGATTTGCCCGACCCGGTCTTCGAATGGAATTTCTCGCGCGAATGCATGGCGGGGGCTGCTTTCGAGCAGTCATCCGATGGGCGCATTCAGCTGGAGAGCGGTCGCGCACGCGTGGAGATTCACGGGCCTCGGTATTGGCTCGCTCTGCCCCAGGCAGATTTCGACGCCGCATCGGTCGATCACATCTGGTTATGCGTGGCGCAGGGGCCGGGCAACGTTTGCGCACTCGATTGGTCGCCCGGCCAGCCCTTCTCCGACGGAGCTTACTTCCATGTCGAACATCAACCGAGCGCGGATTCGAGAGTGCTCGACTTCCCCCTGTATATGCACCCGGAATGGCGCGGCAGGATTCGGGGATTGCGCCTGCATCTCTTCAATCTCTACCAGAAAGGCTTCGAGCGCCGGCTCTCGTTGGCCACCGAATGCCGTGGCACCGGTTATGTACGCTGGATCCGTGGGTTTAAACTCGGCTAACTGGAGGCCGGCTCTCTCCATACGATTCTGTAATTGGCGTTACGGAACACCTCCCGGTATTCCATCAGGCGCTGTTGAATGTTCCGATAGAGCGTAGGATTTGTGCTCTGGAGCGATTGCCAATATTGCTCATAATCCGGGTCGATCACAATATAGCGGGCTTGCCGGCCGGAGAACACGCCGAGGTTCTCATCGTCCCGCAGGCAGGTCCGGCAGTTCAAACCGAAGTAGAATTCCGATCGAGCAAATACCAGATCCCCAGGCCTGGTGTGAGTATTCAAAAACATCACAGCCGGCTGATATAGCCGCTGAAGCCTCTCTCTGCTGGAACTGAACGCAAGGCCGGCAATGCCAATCATGACGATCGCCGCCTGTGCCACAACCACGATTCGCGCCAGCTTGGCCTGACTCTTCCATAACAGGATCATCGCGATTGCCAGGAATGCAGCAAACAGCGGACTAAGATGCACTAAATACCAGCCCTGCTTAGCGCCTTCCAGAAAAACAAGGCTGAGCGATATGCCGGCAAACATCAGGATCAGGGCGCCAGCACGCCGGCGCCATTCCCTCGAGAGTATGCAGGATAGAACGGCGGCCAGGTAAGAGACGG
>Ga0187782_10003575_pt1 | contig 11587 bp, 10 predicted proteins | sample 0715_SJ02_MP15_2_FD_132454 | JGI IMG/M metagenome (GOLD analysis project Ga0187782, IMG submission 132454) | Tropical peat soil microbial communities from peatlands in Department of Meta, Colombia - 0715_SJ02_MP15_20_MG | ecosystem: Environmental > Terrestrial > Soil > Wetlands > Peat | place...
CAACATACAGCACTTCGAGAGCCAGGTGGACGTGGTGGCGCAGATCACCGGCGTCCGCGTCCAGGAGACCGTACCCGATACGGTCCTGGAGCAGGCCGATGAGGTCCAGGTCATCGACATCCCCCTCGAGGAGCTGACCCAGCGCCTCAAAGAGGGGAAGGTCTACATTCCCCAGCAGGTGCGCCGGGCCATGGAGAATATTTCCAGCGGGGGAACCTTGTGGCCCTTCGCGAGCTTACCCTGACGCTCGTGGCGCGCAAGATGGGCGCCGAGCTGCTCAACTACATGCGGGCAAAGGCCATTTCAGGCCCGTGGGCCGCCGGGGAGACGATGATGGTCTGCATCGGGGCCAACCCCTATGCCGCGCAGCTTCTTAGAAGGGCTTACTCCATCGCCAAGGACGCGAACGCGGAGTGGTATGCTGTCTACGTATCCACCCCTTCCCTCAAGGAGCTCAGCCAAAAGGAGAAGCTCTACCTGACAGAGGCCCTGAACCTGGCCGAAGAGCTGGGCGCGAAAGTCACCACCCTCACCGGAACCGACGTCGCCGGGGAGATCGTGAGGTTCGCCCGGGAGCACAACATCACCCGCGTCGTCATTGGAAAGCCCCGCCGGTCGCGCCTCGCCGGCTTTTTCAGAGCCGGACCTGTACCCCGCCTGCTCCGCGCCCCTGCCCAATTCGAGGTGCAGCTCGTGACCCCGGTGACGGAGAAGGAGCCCCAGGCTGGCCAGGGGCCGAAGCAGGTCAGTTTCGATGTGAAAGCCTACGCGACCATTGCAGGGATGGTCGCTGCCATCACCCTTGTCAACTTCGTTCTCGAGAGGTTGGTGAGTCCCATTGCCCTCGTCTTTCTCTACCTTCTGGCCGTCATCGGCGCGGCTCTGCGCTACGGCACCCTCCCGTCCCTCGTCGCCTGCGTCCTGAGCCTTCTCACGTTCGACTTTTTCTTCGCCGAGCCACGCCTCAGCTTCATCATGGTCCGCGCCCATGACGTCATCAATGTCGTCATCTTCTTCTTCACTTCGATCGTGGTGGGCCAGCTCGCGAAGATCACGAACCAGCGGAACTTCGCGCTCCAGCTCCGCCTCACGCGGGTCGCCCTCATAGAGGAGATGAGCAAGGAGTTCTTCATGCTTCCCCCGGTGGAGCAGCTTATCGGTGGCTTCATGCAGCGCACGGAGGAATGGAGGAGCGTGCTCCCTCTGCTTCGGACCACGGTCCTCGACGATGTGAGCCACATCATCATCAAGTATGTCTCGAAGGTGATCGAGGCGCCCTCCTTCGTGCTCTTCGAGCAGAACGGGAGGCTGCGCGTCTGGTCGAAGAGCGGGACCAAAGCAGATCTTCACTCTCACGAGATGGCAGTCGCCGAATGGGCCTTCGCCCACGGGGAGGCAGCGGGCGCCGGCACCCAGACCCTGTCGAGCGCCAAGGTCTTCTTCATTCCCATGAAGTCGGGGGACGAGGTGGCGGGGGTCATCGGCGTGGAGTACGAGTTCAGGAATCTGCTGCCCGAGCAGCGGAGGCTTTTGGGGGCGATTGCGAGCTTGTCGGCGCTTGGGTCGATGAGGTGGGCTAAGGCGTGACGTTGTTTGGTGCTCTATGTGTCCGGCCGGCTGCCTGTTCAGGATCGCGTTGCTACCCACCTGTCGACGGTGGGTGCCCCGCATTAATGGCGCTCTGACTCGCCTCGTGACGCTCCGACGTACGCTAAGTACGCCTCCGGTCTACGAGTCTCACATAGCATCCACACCTCACGATCCCTCCATGCGCACCGTCCATCCACGCCGCAATTCTCGCCGGCCCTCCGATTGCGGCATCTCAAGGATGCCCGGCAGCAGTTGTATCGGATTGCCTTTACGGCCTTGCCCCCTGTGTCCACCTCTGTCTTGAATCCTGTCGCTTTTGCTACGATGTCACACCCCCTCCAAAAGCGTTTTCCACGCCTGTCGATGACGGGGCTGGATGTTCCAGCCGTCCAAGTTGTCGCCTATTTTGACTAGGAATGTACGGCGGATAGGTTCTCCGCCGATGGCGAGAATGCTGCGCGCGAATTCAAGGAGCTGGAAGACGTAGACGTTTTGTCCGCTTGCAAAAGCGCTCGATATCCTGTTGTTGATGTCGTTTTGGTCTTCGACCTTCACGCCTTGAGCGGTGAAGAAGATGTCCTTAACATTCAGCTGGCGGCACTTTTGAAGGGTACCTTCGAGGTCTGTGAGTGTGAGGTTTCGCTCTTTGACCTCTACAGCCAAGACGACGCTCCCTTCCGCATCGACGCATTCGAGGTCGGCTGCCCGGCCCGTAGCTCTGTCGCTGGCATTTATTGCAGCCCGTCGCACCTCGGCGTAAAGGCCGAAGTGGGCTCCTATGGCATCGAAAAGGGCAGCACAGACGGCCTGACCGCGGTCGCCGCCTGACCTCTCACTGAGGAAGTTTGTTGCAACGGCAAGGGCGACCTCTAGGCTCACCCGGGGCGGAATGGGGTAGGCAAAGCGGAGCACTTGCTGGCGCCGGAGTACCTCAAGCAAGACTTGCCGAAAAACATTCTTTGTAAAGTCCGCGTCGCTTTTTTCCTCCACCTGCTCAAGAACATTGACAAGGGTGTTCCAGCCGGCGATGTCCTTCTTGCTTTTATCGTCACGGCGCATTCGTGGGACGCGCATGGGATTTCCGACGTACGGGTCCCCAGAAGTTCCCAGCACGTTTTCCTGCTCCCGGTTGAATGGGGCGACTACCTTACTTCCTAGGCTCCTCGCATCCCATCCCGCTTTCCTTTTCTGTAGACGGAGACAGTCTATCGCAGGATTGGTCAGTTTTCCCAGCAGTTGGATCAAAAGACAAAAGCGGTACGCCACGAGACGATGGTTGATAGAATCGCGGATTGCTTCCCTCAAGGAATGATCGCGAACGTACTTGAGATTGGGGTTCTCTTCTGCTTCCCGCTCTACCGACTCCCAATAATCCCGGAGCAATTCCCTTGAGCGCTTGAAATCTACGGCTTCCGTTTCATCCTTTCCTGCCATGGTGCCGTTCCGTAGTGGCTTGGCCTTTCGAAAAGATAGACGTCATCATTGACGGGCTGGTACGGGGAAGTCTGTGAATAGCGTTTGGGGTCATAGTTGACCCAGACCGATTCCATCCTCTCCCCTTTTGAGGAATTGCACAAGCGGGTGTTTGCATCGACCCTCATCCAGTCGCCATACAGTCGGTCCATCAATGGACACCGATAACCGGATACAGCGACAGCCCCTTTCACGATATGAAGGCATTGCGCCAGTTCTTCATGCTCCTTGTTAGTCATCTCGAACCCGTAGGCCTTGCTGTCGCCTCGCGCCTCATGCGGATACGGCGGGTCGCAATAAAAGAGGGTTTCAGGAGAGTCATACCGGCGAATTACTTCTATTGCCGGGGCATTCTCTATCTGTACCCGCTGTAACCGTTGTACAATCTGTGCGAGACCTTCAACGCTGCCCAGCCACCGAGAGACCGCGCCAGCCATGCCAGCGCGCGAGGTAAGGACGCAGTGGGCCCAGCGGCCTTCGGAACTTGTTTGGGCTAGCCCTGTTCGCGTTTGGCGGGCTCGGGTAAAAAACCTCCTGGCCCTCTCGATCTTTGACAAGCCGGACTCGGATGCGCACGCTTTGACAAGTTCCTCGCGCGAAAATGGGGTCAAGCTAATGACTCGAATTGTCTCGTCCGCATGATCCCGCAAGCACTCGAAGAAATTAACCACCTCAGAGTCAAGGTCGTTGTATGTCTCGCTCGGTGCGGGGGGCCTGTTGATCAGGACGGCGGCAGAACCGCCAAAGGGTTCACAGAAATGAGCGAATGTCGTGGGCAGGAGCGGCAGGAGGAAGTCTAGGTGAGAGAATTTGCCACCGTAGTACCCGAAAGCGATCATCTTGTTTCGACGGTCTCGAGCACGGGGGACGAGCCTACGGTTGTTTAGGTTTAGCGCTTCCTTCATTGCTACTCTGGCCGCCAGACTATGGTCTGCCTGCCGAGTATCCGTCTTATCTGCCATTCTTGGCCACTCTCCTTGCCTGTACTATATACCGCTTTTCGAATGGACCACGCAAGACATTTGGTAGAATCGCTACCGGGGAAGCCCCTAGGGCGGAAGGGGACGTCCGCAAATAAGCAAATAACTTCCGCCCCTCCGCAGAACTCGCCCGCAATTCTTGACTCCCGTTTTCAATCCCCGAAGGTCGGTTTCACGAATTCGTAGTGCCTGCCCTTGGCCTCCCTGCCGTGGGACGCAGCGAAGGCGCTCTTCGCGATGATTGTGGCATACTGTCAGATCGCCGATAGTCAGCACATCTCTATCCGGCACGGGTGCCTCCATATGGGCGGCGGCTGCGCTTCAACTATTCACCGGAATCTCAGCACCCACCCCAGAGCCCATTTCTCCCATTCTCATCCAGAGGCGAAACATTGTCAAGGATTTTGAGGGGATAACCTCCTTCCTTCGTTATCGCGGAGGCGTGCGTCGTGGTTGGTCATAGCACTAGCGCTCAGAAGGGAGGGAGGAAGGGGACGTCCGCAAATAAGTAAATATCTCTTCTATTAGCCGTCTGAGATCGAGGAGGGCATGGGTCTCAAGAAATGCAGGCACTGCGGCTGTATGCACTTGCATGATCAAGGGAGAGGCCCTTAAGAATTATCCCCCACGAGGTCGTATGCCTCGACGTTCTTCAGCCGGCTCTCTCGCCGAACAGTGATCTTCTCTTACCCTAGGCAGGCCAGATTGAACGCCTTCTTCTTCATGAAGGTCAACGCAATGACGAGCATCTTTGCCGCGAGCTTTACCCTCATCTTCGTGCCGATCCCCTTCTCCTGCAGATCGGAAAGAGGGAACCGGCGCCGCGCTGTCATTCGTGAAAGGAAGTACCCTACGCATCGCTGCCAAGCCTGCCCGCGAATCAAGAAGGGTAGAAGGGAATCTGATGCCTCTTTGCAATGACTTATGTTAATCGTATAATGAGAAAGGACTCTCCCCAACCGTGAGCTTTCGGCTGAGGCAAAGAATTATCCGAATGCCTGGCCAGAGGTCCTTAAGCGGGACTTGAGGAGAATCGACGTGACCAAGCGCAATGGGAGGTAAGCTCCCCTCGTGACCGGCCCTGAAGTGAAACGCAAACTCACCGCAATCCTCAGCGCAGACGTGAAAGGCTACAGCCGTCTCATGGGCGAGGATGAGGAATCGACGGTGCGACGGCTGAAGGAGGACAAAGACGCCATCACGGGTCTCGTCAGCCGGCACCGGGGCAGGGTGATTGATGCTACGGGAGATAACCTCATGGCCGAGTTCGCGAGCGCAGTGGATGCAGTGGAATGCGCGGTCGGGATCCAGGAGGAACTGGGCGCGAAGAACGCCGGCTTGCCCGACGATCGCAAGATGGAATTCCGTATCGGCATTAACGTGGGCGACGTGATCATAGACGGCAATCAGATTTACGGAGACGGCGTGAATACCGCTGCACGCCTTCAGGAATTGGCCGAGGGCAACGGGGTCTGCATTTCCGGAACCGTGTACGACCAAATCGAGGGCAAGCTGAAGCTTGATTACGAATTCCTTGGCGAAAAGACGGTCAAAAACATCAAGAAACCCGTCAGGGCGTATTGTGTGGGTAAGAATCTGGGGTCTCGCCCAGCGTCGATGGCACCGGAATTACCGGACAAACCCTCGATCGCCGTACTTCCCTTTGTCAACGTGAATGGCGATCCGCGGCAAGACTATCTCAGCGACGGGATAACGGAACATCTCATCACAGACCTTTCGAAGATTTCGAGCCTCTTCGTTATCGCGAGCAACTCCGCATTCACCTACAAGGGAAAAGCGGTAAAAGTGGAGCAAGTGGGTCAGGAACTCGGGGTGAGGTACGTACTGGAGGGTAGCGTCCAGAGGGCCGGTGAGCGTATCAGGATCACGGCGCAGCTTGTCGATGCCATGAGTGGTTACCACATCTGGGGCGAGCGATACGATCGGGATATCGGGGACATCTTCTCTCTCCAGGATGATGTCACCGAGAAGATAATAGCGGCCTTGAGGGTGAAGGTAGAGAAAGCGGAAATCCAACGAGTGCTCCGGAAACCTACGGAGAGCCTGAGGGCCTACGACTATGCATTGCGCGGACGGGCTTACATGTACAACATGACAAAGGAGCAGAATGTCCGTGCCCGGAAAATGCTACAGAAAGCAATCGAGTTGGACCCTCATTTTGCGGGAGCCTACGCTGGTTTAGGATGGACGTACTTCCAGGATTGGACCCACCGATGGGACCAGAATCCCGCGTCCCTGGATACCGCGATCGAGCTGGGCCGGAAAGCCATTGCCGTGGACCCCTCCTTGCCTTCCGCGTATCGCCTCTTGGCTGAATGCCATTCCTGGAAGAGAGAGTATGAGCAGGCGATCGCAGAAATAGAAACGGCGATCGCCCTCGATCCCAACGATGCGGAGAACTACGCGGAACTGTCCATTACATTGGTTTGGGTAGACAGGCCGGAGGAGGCGATCGTCCAGATGGAAAAGGCGATGCGCCTCAATCCTTACTACCCCGTCACCTATCTGTTTGGGCTGGGCCTGGCTCAGTCCATGATGCAAAAGCACGAGGAAGCGGTCGCCACTTTAAGAAAGGTTCTTGCCCGCGCCCCTGATCTCCTCTGGGCCCACGTCGTCCTTGCCGTCGTCTTTGCCCGGGCCAACCAGATTGAGGAGGCTCGCGCCGAACTGGCGGAGGTTTCGCGTATCGATCCGGATTACTCGCTGGACGCCATGGAGATCATTCCTTTCAAAGATCACACATTCGCAGGGGAGATGGCAAAAGTGCTGCGAAACGTGAAGTTGACCGAGTAGAGGACTACCCTGGCAACCCGAAGTGCCGGATAAGCCGTTCACATTATCTGCCCTGCCGGGACCGGTTCTACAAATAGGGGAAGCTTGTCCGTTCTCGCCACCTTCCTGTGCGTCGCCTTGTCTTCGATGATGCCCGTCCAGGTGTATCCTGAGCCCGCCTCCTCGTCCGTGGGCGGCGCGGGGGAGATACTCACGTAAGCCAGGTACCGGTGGCCTGCTTCTGCCGTGAATGAGACGGAACCGATGACCGTGGAGTGGAACAGAACCGTATAGTTCTGCTGCTGGTTGTTCGGCTTCATCTCTATGGTATGCACACCCGGCAAGAGAGTGACGCCGACCCCGGAAACCTTCGTACCGTCGCACGCAACGAGATCGGTGTACGGTCCTCTCGTCACGAGGGCTGTCTGGTCAGCGGGCAAGACAGGACCCGTGTATCCTTTCATTGCCTCGCCCGCGCAGGCGGCCAGCGCAAGAACCGCCACGCCTAGCGCCACGATTCTCAAGTTGTGGAACACCATGTTTTTCATCGCTCCTCCTTGTATTGGCGTCAGCGTCCGAGATGCCTCCCTATGTCAGATACCAGGATTCTTTCCTTATGTCAAATGCTATAGATAGTTCTCTCCGCCGATCATCCCACGCTTTCGCCAGGCCTTATTCCCATCGAGACTTTACCGCTGTGGGCGGGGCGTAGGCTGATCCTTGGAGCGGGGACCGAATGAGTTTATTGCTTAAGCGGTCCCCTTGCCCGGGTCCTTCACAAGTTCTTTGCCAAGGGCGTGACATTTTTTCTTCGCTTCGTCGCTGATGGGACGGCCGCTGCTAACCGTCTCCCCTACCTGTTGGAAAAAACGGCGGGCAAGGGATTCGAAAGGCTGTCTCACCGTTCCGCCGCCACCGCCGTGCGAGCAGAAAAGCACCGCCGGTTTTCCCTTAACGGAGGCGCCTGACTGGTCCCACAAGTAGATATCGTCAAAGAAGGTCTTGATCGTGCCGGCGACGTATGAGAAATAGTCAGGGGTGCCGATTGCGACCGCATCGGCGGCCAAGAATTCTTTTAGGGTCACCCGCCGCTCGTTAGTGTTAATAAGGCTAGCTTCCGCTCCGCCTTCCCGAGCCCCCTCCGCAAGCGCTTCCGCGAGCACCTTCGTATTCCCATACTGTTGGCTGTGGTAAACAACGACAATGTTCTTCCTCATGTCTCTCCTCTTTTCAGGCAATTCAAAAGGTTATGAAACCCCTATCAACGAGTGTAGCACAATACTTTAGGTGGGTTCTACATTCCCCACAAACATCCTTTCCCCGCAAATGCCTCGGCATTCCACTTGTGCAAAGCCGGTCCGGAGGCTATACTTCTCCTTGGAAATACCGGCGGAGCATGGCCGAGAATCATCGAGCCGATCGAGGCCACACAATGAAGACCAGTTCCTAGGTGGTCATCTCTATGCGAGACGAGGCAGTAGAAAGCGGGGCAGCGGCGCCCGAGAAGGTGGCCAGGCATATCTACCGGCTCACCATACCGCTTCCGGGCAGTCCCCTCAAGGCCGTCAACTCTTACGTGGTGAAAGGAGGGGAGCGTAACCTCGTCATCGATACGGGCATGAGGCGGAAGGAGTGCCTCGACGCGATGATGAGCGGCCTCGACCGATTGGGCGTCGGCCTCGATCATACTGATTTTTTTATCACCCATTTCCACGCGGACCACCTGGGCCTCGTCTCGGAGCTTGCGCCAGAGACCGCACGGATCTACTTGAACGGGCCCGACGCCGACAGCCTTTTCGCCCAGCAGTTCCGTGAGATCTTCGAAAGGTCCGCCCGCCTCCATGGCTTTCCCGAAGGGGAGGTGAAAAGGACCCTCGACGGTCACCCCGGCCCCCGGTACGGCCCGCGGCTGCCGATCCCCGTGACAAGGTCCCATGACGGGCAGACCATCGCCATCGGAGGCTACCTGTTCCGTTGTGTCGAGACTCCAGGCCATAGCTTCGGTCACACCTGCCTCTATGATGAGAAGCACAGGATCCTGATCTCGGGAGACCATATCCTGGGCGACATCACGCCCAATATCCAGGCCTGGCTAGATGGGTGGAACCCCCTTGGCGAGTATGTGAAAAGCCTGGAGCGGACCGCCAGCCTCGACGTGAACCTCGTGCTTCCCGGCCACCGCTCCGTCTTTCGGGACATGCGAAGCAGGATCGAGGAATTGAAGGAACACCACGCGCACCGGGAGGACGAAATCCTCCTGATCCTGGAGGAAGGTCCGAAGACAGCCTTCGAGGTGGCCTCCAGGATGACCTGGGACATCGAGTGCGACTCTTTCGATCTTTTCCCCCTTTCCCAGAAATGGTTCGCCACCGGAGAAGCTATCGCCCACCTGGTCCACCTCAAGAGTCTTGCGAAGGTGCGGGAGGAGATCAGGCAGACGGCCCGGCCCTTGGCGGTCTGGAGCCTTGCGAGCGCAAGCGTCCGGACCGCCGAGAGGTAAGGGTGCCGACGGAACGTCCTATGGCGAAACCTGGCTATCGACGGTAATAGTCTTCCCGGGACTCTCCCGCTATGTAGCCTCCCAGGGCGGCTATCCCGGATGGAAGAGCCTATTTCTCTATAATCTCCAGAGCGGCCAGGAGCAGAAAGCACATCGTCGTTACCGATCTATTCATAGGAATCTTGCCGTTCACGGATATCTCGACAAGGAGAACCTAATCATCGTGCCCTGGACCGGCAAGGGTGAAAAAGAGAGTGACTTCGGGTGGCTATTTGCCAGCTTTACGGTTCCTCGATGGGAAGATTCATTTAGGCACCGTGGATCGCAGAATCATCCCAATCTTCCATGATTTGCCAAAACGAGTCAGCTACTGCGTCGGCCATATCCACAATATCCGCCTTTGGCAGGGATGTCGGAAGTCCCACCACTCGGATTCCAGCGAACCTTGCCGCAGCAAAGCCTGGCGGCGAGTCCTCTATCGCTACCACTCGCTCAGAAGGTACCTTGAGGACTTCCAGCGCTTTGGAGTAAACCTGTGGTGATGGTTTGGGCTCGTAGCTGCCTCTTGCAGCGACGATGACAGAGAAAAAGTGAGTCAACCCGTAGTAGCTGCAGATTTTGATAATTCGTTCACGACTGGAGTTCGAGGTGATGCCCAGCACCCTAATTCTGTGATAGGCCAGAATGAATTCTTTGACGCCTTCAACCAGGGGCGGATGCGAATCACCGTAGAGTCTGTCGAATTCCTCTTTCTTGGATTTGAGAAGCCGAGCGGCCTCCTCTTCGGATACTGCTAATGACCGCGCTATTACCTCATCCATCCTCCCTGCAACTCCCGACGGCTCGGGAAAACGAATACCATGTTTTCGAAGAACGAACTCCCATACAATGGATTCCCTCTGTTCGGAGTTGACCACGATGCCGTCGAAGTCAAGGAGAACGGCGGATGAACGGAGAATCATCTCACTTGCAGTCATAGTCTATTCCGGATACGTGGTCCAATAGCTCGGATGACATAAGACGGAGCCACGATACCACTTATGACGGTCAATGTCGAGAAGAACCGCTGTCCAACCGTGCCGGGAACTCCCCACGGCACTATACTCTTCATAGGGAGGCGACAGGTGAGATGGACCGTGAGAGAGGAATAGAGCCTCCGGGAAAGGGGATGAGCCGGCCCCCCTGCCAACTGGCGGCGCTTTTGGAGGACGCCATGGGTAAAGGCGTGAAGCAAGGGAGTTTTGGATCGGATGGTTGAGAAGAGACATAGCCACATGACCCTCGATCGTTTTCTTGTCCAGCGGCAACAAGCCCACGCAGGGGCCGGAGGTGAGATGACGCGGGTCATGGGTCAGTTCGGTACTGTGGGGAAGATCATCTCCAGTTACATGCGGCGTGCAGCCTTGGAGGCGCTGACCGGCCTCACGGGAGACATCAACGTCCAGGGCGAGAAGGTGCGAAAGCTGGACGAGGTGGGCAATGCGATCTTCATCGAGGCCTTCGAGTACGTCGATATCGTGGGCGCCATCGTCTCAGAGGAGATGGCCGAGCCTCTCGTTATTGCGTCCGGCGGCACCCAGGGAAAGTACGTTGTCCTCGTGGATCCCATCGATGGTTCTTCCAATCTTGACGTGGACTGCGTCGTCGGCTCTATTTTCTCGATACGCAGCTTGAGAGGCTCCGTCGAAGAATCGATCCTCCAAAGGGGGGGATCCCAGATCGCTGCCGGGTACCTCATGTACGGGACTTCGACAGTCCTCGTCTACAGCGCCGGAGACGGTGTGCACAGCTTTGTTCTCGACGAGGAGATAGGGGAGTTCGTCCTGGATCATGACAATGTGCGAATGCCTGATCGGGGCAACACCATGGCCTCCAATTTCGGCAACTACGGGATTTGGGGGGAACCAGCGAGGAAATTCACCGACACCCTCGGAGCAAAGGAGAAAGACCGCTATTCCCTGCGCTACTCTGGAGCGCTCGTCGCCGACCTTCATCAAATCCTTCACAGGGGCGGCATCTACTTCTACCCGGAGGACGACAAAAGACCAAAGGGGAAGCTGCGCCTTCTGTACGAATGCGCTCCCCTCGCAATGATCGCAGAGCAGGCGGGAGGCGGCGCAACAACAGGCAAGAAGAAGGTCAGCGATATCCAGCCCGAGAGCGTGCATCAGCGCATCCCCTTCGCCATTGGCAGCCGATACGAGATAGCCAGGTACGAAGAAGCCTACCGAGGAGCCGGGTAGTCCTAAAG
>Ga0187782_10003576_pt1 | contig 11586 bp, 11 predicted proteins | sample 0715_SJ02_MP15_2_FD_132454 | JGI IMG/M metagenome (GOLD analysis project Ga0187782, IMG submission 132454) | Tropical peat soil microbial communities from peatlands in Department of Meta, Colombia - 0715_SJ02_MP15_20_MG | ecosystem: Environmental > Terrestrial > Soil > Wetlands > Peat | place...
AGGCATCAAGGGCGACACGGCCAGCGGGGCGACGAAGCCGGCCAAGGTCTCGACGGGCGCCGTCATCAACGTTCCGCTTTTCATCAAGGAAGGCGAGTGGGTGAAGGTCGACACGCGGACGGGCGCGTACCTCGAGCGCGTCAACAAGTAAGGGGGCTCGGGGCCGGCTGGCCGCTGTTTGCGGTGTCTGGTTGCGTTCCGCACCGGATCGTCACATCATGAGCGGCGCAGTCGCGAAGCGCTTTGGAAGAGGAGATGCAGCCATGGAATGGACGGCCCCGACTTTCGTAGAGCTCAAGATGGACGCCGAAATTGGGTCGTACCAGCAGGACGACGAGCCGGCATTGCCGGTCGACGTCGAGGAGCTCGCGCCCGCCGAATGAAAGCGCGTTGAGCCCCGGCTGGACGAGCGCGATGGGTGCGTCGCCGCTCGGCGGCCCGGAGCTTTTTGGCCCGACCCCGGCCGGCCACGAACACGGGGCCATGCTCCGCCGGTGAATGAGGGGTGACTGAGGGCAGCGTGAATGCCTCCGCCCACGAATGGTGGGCGGAGGTTTTTCTTTGGTTGTCGTCCTTGCCGCAACCAACCGGGCCGCGGGGTCGAGAGGAGCAGCAGCAGCAGCAGCGGCCGATCCGATGGACCGAGACATCGCCCAGCTCACCGAGCAGTACGCGCGCCAGACGGCGCGGTGGAACGAGATCAAAGCGCGCTTCGCGGCGCTGCCGCCTGGAGAGAGGCTACGCGTTCCGACCACGCTTCTCGAGGAGCTGGCGTCCGTCGGCGCTGACGCTCGTCGAATCCGCCCGCTTCCGCCGTGTGGCGTCAAGGTCTGAGGACGATCCCCGCAAGGAGAAGTTCAGCCATGCAAGTAAGCTCCGTCAGCACGACCCAGGCTCCCGACTCCAGCGCTGAAGGCGATGGCGACACATCGCTCATGTCGAGCGACCTTTTCGCGTATTGCCAGGCGCAGATGGACACGATCGACAGCGAGGTGGACGGCTACTTCAATGCCCAGCAAGACAACAATTCGATCCAGAACAGTCTCAACGACGCCCTGAGCGCCGTGGAAGGACTGCAGCAGCAAGCCACCGCGAACGGCGGCACCACCAACGACGCGACGGCTGTCAACTCGATCGAGCAGACACTTCAAGGCATCGCCTCGGAGTACCCCGCGGGCGCCACGCAGATTCAGAACGCCATCAACACCCTGACCACCAATGGTCAAGGGGGGACGGACACGATCGTGAGCAGCTCCGACTGTGCCTCGATCATCAACACGTTGACCGACGTCAGCACTCAGTTGGGCTCCGACAACCAGATGGACATGATCAATCTGCAGTCGGCGATGAGCGATCGGGAGCAGGCCATCGAGCTGACGTCCAACATCTTGCAAGCCGTCGACGACAGCGCCAACAAGGTCATCGCCAACATTCAGTCCTGAGGTTGGTGATGAATTCGGCCGTGGCAGCCCGGTGCGCCGGCAGGGGTGGGGCAGTGGACTCGCTGTACGTCGTGAGCCTCTGGCTGATGCAGCAGCAGCGCTACCGCGATGCCGCTGCGGTGGCGCGCGCTCTCGTGCGCCTTGCCCCATACGACGAGCGCAGCTGGCTCGTGCTCGGGGCGTGTCACGAGCGCGGCGACGAGACCGAGCTCGCCCTCGAGATGTACGGGGTCGGCCGCACCTTGGCTGCGCCGGCGCCGCGCTGCGAGTTGGCCCGAGCCCGTCTGTTGCGGCAGCGCGGCATGCAGACGGATGCCTGCGCGGCGTACGCCGCGGCCGAATCCGCTGCGCACGACCTGGGGGACGACGCTTTGATGCACTTCATCGAAAAGGAAGGGACACGATGGGATTGACCCCGATCCAAGGCTCGACGCGCGGTGAGCGCCTTGCGACGACCCCGCCGGGCCGCTTCGCCGATCCCCTGGCGGCGGCGGGAAGCGCGGATGCGTTGTCGGGCGGAGTTTCCGGACCGACGCCGCTCGATATCGAGAACGTCCTCTCCGCCATGGCCGCCTTGCTGCTCGCAGACCGGTCGAGCGACGAGCGGGCTGGGGCCGCCGCCGTACAGAGCGATCGACAGCAAACACAGGAGGCGCTTCAAAAGCAGATGCAGGAGATTGAGCGCGAGGCGCGCGACACCGGGGGTCACGGCTTCTTCAGCTGCATCGGCAAGCTCTTGAAGGACGTCAGCGCCGACGTCACGCAATTGCACATCGGCCGGCTCCCGGGCGACGCCCTGTCGGACGTGGAGGCGTGCGACAACCCGAAATTTTGGTCGGATCTCGAAGTCGGAGCGAAGGCCGTCTCGGCGATTGCCGCGGCGGCCGCCACCGTATGCACAGCCGGGGCTGCGGGCCCTCTGGTCGTGGCTGTCGCCGTCGCGCTGTCGGCCGCCGGATGGGCTGTGCAAGAGACCCGGTGGCTCGGCAGCGCATCCGGATGGGTTGGAGGGGGGCTGGCCCTTGCCGGCGCCGCCGTCTCCTGCGGCGGAGCACTGGCGGCGTCGAGTACGGCCGCTGCGACGGCGCTCGCACAGTCCGCGAGCACGACGACGAACTCGACATCTCTCGCCCAGACGGCCGGTGCCGCAGCGACGATGACGGGGGCGGGGGCGACGATCGTGTCGGCCGCGGCTCACCTTGGAGTGAGCGGCTACCAGGCCGACGATCTGCAAGCCCAGGCCGAAGCTCAGGCAGCGGCGTCGTCGGCAACGTTGTTCGCGCAGATGGAGCAGTGGGCCATCGACAGTCTGTCCGAGCAGGTGCGATCGCATTGCGACGCGATGGCCGTGCTCACCGACACGATTCAGACCAGCAACCGGGAAGCGCTCGTCGCGGCGCGCTCGCTCTCGAGAGGGTGATCATGCAGGTCAGCAGCACTACGGGTTCCTCGTTCGACCCTCAATTGGCAATCCGAGCGGGAGATATCGGAGAGGAAGCCGCGGCGCTCGCTGTCCAGGGCGGCCTGCAGAGCGAAACGACCGAGAACGACATCGCGTCGTCGCAGGAGCAGATCGAGGCGACCGCGTCCAGCGCCCAGGTCCAAGCCATGCGGGCCAAGGCCGAGGAGGTGCGCACGGCCGGAATCCTGGACGGCTGCGTCGGCATGACGGCCGGAGCGCTTCAGGCCGGTTCCGCAGCGTGCGACGTGGCCGCTACCGCGAGCGCCTCGGGCATCGCTGCCGGTCGGCTGCGGGCCGACGGTGAATGGTTCAAGGCCGCCGCTACCGGGCTCGAAGGTGGCGGCAAGCTCGCCGACGCCTTCTTCGCAGGGTCGGAGCTGAGTGACGACGCGACCGCGAAAGCCCAGGCCGACGTCGCAGACCGGGCGTCGCAAGCGGCCAAGGAGGCGCACGACGCGGCGAGCGCCGATCTTGGAGTCGTCGGCGGCGCCCTTGGCGCGGCCGCCCAGATCGAGCAGGCGAATGCGAACGTGAATCTGGCCGTGGCGCAGCGGGTCTGATCCCCGTGTTCGCTGGGGCGTGCTAGATGGGAGATATCCAAGTCTACGGCCACAAAACCGGGCTGCCTCCTTCGGCGTTGCGGGCTCTCGAGCGCCTCTACCGCCGTCGGGTCTCCAGCGACGACATCACGACGCCCGAGCTCACTCGATCGCTCGTCGCAGTTTCCCTCGAGACTGGACGGCAGGTCGGTGTTCTCGTGCACCGCTCCGGACAGGTCGACACGGTCATCGTGGGCGACGCCTCCAAGCTGATGCTCCCGGACATCGGAAGATTGCGCGCGGCCGAAGGCCGATTTCGCGGCGTACGCCTGGTGCACACCCACCTGCGAGGGGAGCCGCTGACGCGCGACGATCTGGTGGATCTCGTGCGACTGCGACTCGATCTGGTCGCGGCCATTCAGGTCGCGCACGGAGGCGAAGCCCGCTCGCTGGTGTACGCGCACAACGTGCCGTCGGACGACTCGGGCGGTCCGTCGTTCCGCGAAGTGGGCCCGCTGCCCCTGGCCCAAGCTCACGTCGACGTGGGCCGGTTGATGACGGATCTCGAAGCGGAGTTTTCGCGCCGGGCTCGGGCGCGTGAAGTGAAGGGCAAGGACGGCCGCGCCATTCTCGTTCACGTCGGGGACAAGTCCAAAGGGGCGCGGGTGGTCTTCGAGGCCGACGAAAGCATGCGAGAGCTGCGCGAGCTCGCGCGTAGCGCCGGGACCGAGGTCGTCGATTGCATCGTGCAGCTCCGCGAGCACATCGACCCCAAGTTCGTGATGGGCAAGGGCAAGCTCGAGGAGGTCGTCGTGCGTGCCATCGAACGCGATGCGACCGTGCTCGTGTTCGATCGGGACCTTTCGCCGGCGCAAGCGAGCGCCATCGCCAAGCGAACGGACCTGAAGGTCATCGACCGGACCCAGCTCATTCTCGACATCTTCGCTCAGCGCGCGGAGAGTCGGGATGGCAAGCTGCAAGTCGAGCTCGCGCAGCTCAAATACGCGATGCCTCGCCTCGCGCAGAAGGACGACAGCCTCTCGCGGCTCACCGGAGGCATTGGCGGTCGAGGCCCCGGCGAGACGAAGCTCGAGATCGGTCGTCGCCGCGCGAAGGATCGCGTCACGCATCTCGAGCGCCAGCTCAGGGAGCTCGCCAAGCAGCGCGCGCAGCGCCGAAGGAAGCGCACGCGGGAAGGTGTTCCTACCGTGGCGATCGTGGGCTACACGAACGCGGGCAAGAGTACCGTGCTCAACGCTCTCACCGGCTCGAGTGTGCTCGCGGAGGACAAGCTTTTCGCGACGCTCGACACGCGATCGCGCACCCTGCGCTGTGGCTGGGCGGGCTGGGGCGAGCGCGAGGTCGTGATGACCGATACGGTTGGGTTCATCCGTAACCTGCCGAAAGACCTCTTCTCGGCGTTCCGGGCCACCTTCGAAGAAGCCGCCGACGCGGACCTTCTGCTTCATGTGGTCGACGCGAGCGACGAGGCCAGGGAGGAGCACTCGCGCACCGTTTTGGCGGTGCTGTCGGAGCTCGACCTGGCGGAGATCGATCGCGTTCTGGTTTTCAACAAGGTGGACCTGCTGGAGCCGACCGAGCGGTGGGCCCTCGAACGCTCGAATCCGGATGCCGCTTTCGTCAGCGCCGTGTCGCGCGAGACGACGCGGCCGCTCATCGACCGAATCGCCCGGGAGCTGGCGACCAAGTGGGAGGCGAGCTCGAGGGGGCCGAGCCTTTCGCCTCCCACCGGCGGCGAGCTGCTGGCCGAGGGCAAGACCCCGAACGGCGAAATGACGACGCTCGAGCAGATGCTTCGGGCCGCCGGCAAGCGCGTGCGATCGCTCGCGTGACGTGCGCCGCGGCGAAACCGGCGCCGCGCCGGGGACGACCGGGGGCTACGCTGGATGTACGCGACGGGTCCGCGCCCCCGGAAATGCCCACGAACGGGACCCGCCCGGCGTCCGGTCGTTTCGAGCTCGGCCGTGCTGGGGCAACCCAGCCTCGCGGCACGGGTGGCGATGCTCGCGCTCGGGCTCGGGCTCGGCGCATGCCACGGCGGCCTCGGCGAGGCCGTCTCGCAGTTCGAGTCGGGACAATACCCGGCCGCCAAGCGCAGCTTCGAATGGCTCGAAGCCGAAGCCGACGGCTGGTCGCCGTCGCAGCGCGCCGAATACGCCCTTTACCGGGGGCTGACGCTCGACGCGCTCGGCGACGAGATCCATGCGGCCGGTTGGGTCCGTCGGGCCGCCGCGATCGAGTCGAGCCACCCAGGAGCCCTGTCCTCCACGGACGCGCAGCGCTTGAACCTGGTCGCACCGGCCCTCCTCGACGACCACCCCTGAGCCCGCGCGTCGGTTCCACGACCGTCCCCGGCGCTGTAGGTTGGGTGGCATGACTGGACGGATCGTGCGCGCGCCTCGGGGAACGACCCTCAGCTGCAGAGGGTGGGTTCAGGAGGCGGCGTATCGCATGCTGCACAACAACCTGGACCCTGAGGTTGCCGAGCGCCCGGAGGATCTCGTCGTGTACGGAGGGACCGGCAAGGCCGCGCGAAATTGGGAGTGTTTCGACGTCATCGCCCGTGAGCTGCGCGAATTGAGCGATGACGAGACACTGCTCGTGCAGTCGGGCAAGGCGGTCGGCAAGTTGAAGACGCACGCCGACGCGCCGCGCGTCCTTCTCGCGAACGCCAACCTGGTTCCAAAGTGGGCAACCTGGGACGAGTTTCGACGTCTCGAAGCGCACGGCCTGACGATGTTCGGGCAGATGACGGCCGGTTCGTGGATCTACATCGGAACGCAAGGCATCCTTCAGGGGACCTACGAGACCTTCGTCGCCGCCCGCCGTGCAGCTCTCGGGCGCCGCGGTCGCAATGCGGACGACGCGTCGCCGGACGCGGTTTCCGGCGTCTCGCGGGGATCGAGGCCGCTCTGGGTGCTGACCGCCGGGCTGGGAGGCATGGGCGGAGCCCAGCCGCTCGCGGCCACGATGGCGGGCATGAGCTGTCTGGTGATCGAGGTCGACGAGACACGCATCGAGAAGCGACTCGCGACGGGTTATGTCGACGTGCGCATCGACGATCTGGACGCGGCTTTGAGTCATCTCGAGGCGAGCGCTCGCGAGGGACGCGCGGTGAGCGTCGCGGTCTGCAAGAACGCCGCCGAGGCGTACCCGGAGCTCGTGCGGCGCCGTGTCGTGCCCGATCTCGTGACGGAGCAGACGGCGGCGCACGATCCGTTGCACGGCTACGTGCCGCTCGGCCTGTCGCTCGCCGAGGCCGCGGAGCTTCGGGTCGAAGATCCCGAGGGCTACGTCGAAAGAGCGAAGGCGAGCATGGCGGAGGAGATGACGGCGATGCTCTGGATGAAGGCGCGTGGAGCCGAAGTCTTCGATTACGGCAACAATCTGCGCGCAGGCGCCAAGGAAGGCGGATGCGACCGAGCGTACGACGTTCCGGGTTTTGTCCCCGAATACATCCGCCCGCTGTTCTGCGTGGGCAAAGGGCCGTTCCGATGGGTCGCGCTGAGCGGCGACCCCGAGGACATCGCGGCAACCGACGAGGCGGTGCTCGCGGCGGTGCCCGACGACCCCGATTTGCACGCCTGGATCCGTCTCGCCCGGCAGCGGATCCATTTCCAGGGTTTGCCCTCGCGCATCTGCTGGCTCGGTTACGGCCAGCGCGCGAAGGTGGGGTTGGCGTTCAACCGGATGGTCGGGACCGGCCGGTTGAAAGCGCCGATCGTGATCGGTCGTGACCATCTCGACTGCGGCAGCGTCGCGTCGCCTTATCGCGAAACCGAATCGATGAGAGACGGCTCCGACGCAATCGCCGACTGGCCGCTCTTGAACGCCCTTGCCAGCACCGCTGCGGGGGCCAGCTGGGTCAGCCTCCACCACGGCGGAGGGGTCGGCATCGGCTTGAGCGTGCATGCGGGCATGGTGGTCGTCGCCGATGGCACGGCGGACGCGGCACGCCGCATCGAGCGCGTTCTCACGACCGACCCGGCGACCGGGGTGCTTCGACATGCCGACGCCGGGTATCGCGAAGCGGTCACGTTTGCCCAGACGCACGGCATTCACGTTCCCCACGCGCCGCTGTCGTAAGTCGCTCTTCGGGCCACGGCGCTCTGCAGCCGGGCCCGCCCCGTTGCCGTGCGTGCTATCTCCCTTCCCCGTGGCTCAAGGTCAGGCCCCTCGCGTCGTGGTGGCCACGCATGGTCACTGCTTCGACGGTCTCTGTTCAGCAGTGATGTTCACGCGCCTTTACGGTCACCTTTTTCCAAGGGATGGGGCGACGTTCACGTACCGGGCCGCGTCCTACGGTCCAGGGCAGAACGGCGTCGACCTTCGCGTGCTCGACGGCGACGTGAACGCCATCCTCGATTTTCGCTTCACGGCGGCTCCTCAGCTCACCTGGTACTTCGACCATCATGTGAGCGCCTTCGTGACCGCCGAGGACCGATCTGCCTACGAGCGCGCGGTCGCCGAAGGAGAGGCGCGAGGCGAGCGCCGGATGTTCCACGACGGATCGTACAGCTCGGCCACCAAGCTCATTGCCGATGTCGGCCGTGATCGGTTCGGGCTCGATGTCACGCCCTCGCTCGAGCTGGTGAGCTGGGCCGACCTGATCGACAGCGCGGCGTTTCCGAGCGCCAGCATGCCTGTCGAGCGCCGCGAGCCGGAGCTCAAGCTCATGACGGTCGTCGAGCATCTGGGCGACGACGCCTTTCTGGCCGAGATGGTCCATCGACTTGTCGCAGAGCCCCTGTCGAGCGTCGCCCGCTCTTCCGACATCGAGCGGGCGTACGAGCCCCTCGGACGCGCGCACCAAGACTTCGTGCGTCGCGTCGAACAGCGCGCCGAGCTGTTCGGCAACGTGGTGCTGGTCGATCTGAGCGACGAAATCTTCGAAGTGGCAGGCAAGTTCGTGACGTACGCGCTCTACCCCGACAGCGCGTACTCCGTCTTGCTGAGTCGCTCCAGGAGTCGCTGCAAAATCAGCGTCGGCTATAACCCTTGGTCGCCGACCGCGCGCACGCACAACATCGCGGCCATCTGCGAACGATACGGCGGGGGAGGGCATCCGGTCGTGGGGGCGATTTCGCTGCCGTTCGACCGGACCGAGGAAGCCCGGGCACTGGCGCGTTCGATTGCCCAAGAGCTCTCGACGTGAGCGTCTGGCAATCCGTCGCGCCGTTCGTCGTCGGGCATCGTGGTGGGCGAGGGGAGGGGTGGCCTCCGGAGAACACGCTGGAGGCGTTCGAGCGCGCGCGGCAACAAGGAGCGCGCGCGGTCGAGCTCGACGTGCGCACCTCAGCGGAGGGCGAGGCGGTCGTTTTCCACGATCCGACGATGACCCGGATGACGAGCGGGCGCGACTCTCGACGCGTGGTGGACATCCCCCTCGGCCAGCTACGCGCCGTCGACCTCGGCGCAGGTTCGCGGATCCCGACGCTCGTCGACGTCCTTGCATGGGCACGCAGCCCCGGCATCGGGGTCAATGTGGAGGTCAAGTACGACGTCCCGAACCGGACGGACGTCGTGCGTGCCGCGGCGCGTGCGATGCGTCAGTGCGACACCGACGTCCTGATTTCGTCGTTCGATCCGTTCATGCTTGCGGCGGTGGCGGCCCTCGCTCCCGCGGTTCCGCGGGCGCTTTTGACACATGCCGGACAACCGCGATGGGCCGGGGCGGTTCAAGCCCTGCTGCGGCCGCCGCTTGTGAGCGCAATGCATCTCGAGCGTACGCAGGTCGGGTCCGGATCGATCGCTGGCAAGTATCGGGCGCTCCGCATCGGCATCTGGACGGTCAATTCGCAGCTCGAGGCCGTCGACTTCGTCCGGCGTGGCGCCGCGTGGATCATCTCGGACATGGCCGGTGACGTCGTCGAAGCGCTCCGAGGAGGATGCGCGCCGGTCTAGTCGCATGTCGCCGGCTCGATCGTCATTCCCGCGGGCAGCTGCTGATCGAACACGTCCGCGGGCAGCGGCGGATTCCAGTGCACCTCGCGATAGAGAAAGCGCACGTCCGACGACGGCGACCTCACCTCGACGTGAATCTTGCGCGGAATCTCCGCGTGGCACTCGGGCCCGCTGGGGGCAAGCGGTGGGGAAAGACCGTCCGGATCCACCCGGGGACCGGCGGTCGCTGCCGCTGAATGGTCGCTCAGCTCGGCGTGATAGAGTTCGAAGCCCTGCTGCTCGACGCGCACGTCGAGGATTCGCATGCGCTGGCGATTCCAGGGAAGAGCCCAGTCTTCCGGCGTCGGCGCCATGTGGATCTCCTCGTGCGCTTCGTGCGAGCTGCCGATCGACAGCACCCAATATCCCCGGGGACTCCAGACGATCGCGGCTGCCAGCGGCTCGTGCTTGAGCACGGGGGCCTCCCCTCGGAGCAGGTCAACGAACGCATGGCCGGGGACCGCGACCGTGGTGAACCGCGCGATGTTGCAGGCGCTCGCCGGACCCACGAAGAAGCGCTTGTCGCGCATGTCCGAGAGAGCGAACTTCGAGCCATCGCTCGTCAGCGTCGCCAGTGTGGCCCCGAACGGGCTGACGACGTCCATCCGCAGCCGGGCGGGGCGCACCGCATACAGCAGCACGTCCGCGCGCAGACGCCCCTCATCACCCACGTGATCGATCTTGGCGCTCGCCTGGACGCCGCGGGCGCAGGCGTAAGTCGCGCGCATCCGTGCCAGGGCGTCCTCCGCCGACGGTGGAGCAGACGCGGGGGGAGCCGCCCGCGCGCACGCGACCAGAACGGGCGCGAGGGCGTGCACGATCGAACGGGTCAGCGATGGCAAACGCATCGACCGCTGGCTACCTCGCCTGAGCCGCGGGAGCTACCGTGTCTTTTGGCGCTCGTCGATCGCACGATCGACGAGCGCGACGACCTGATCCGAAACACCCAGCGCGGCAAGCTCGACGCGATCGACCCAGCGCGCGTCGGCGGCGTCGTCACCGGCGCAAAGGGGTGCATCGTCGTCGCACGCAATGGCCGCGTATTCGTGGATTCGATACGAGAAACCTTCCCGCTCGAGAGTCACGATCCCCAACTGTGCGACGATCTGCACGTCGAGTCCGGTCTCTTCCAGGAGCTCGCGCTCGACGGCCATTTCGGGGTCCTCGCCGGGACGGACCCGTCCGCCGGGCAGCGTCCACGAACCGAGTCCGGGAGGGCGTCCGCGTCGGATCAGAAGGACACGTCCGGCACGGTCGAGAACCACCGCCCCTACCGCCGGAGCGGGGACCCTAGCTGCCATGAGAAGCGCGTTTCATGGCTCGCGGTCGAGAAGGATGGGAGCGGAGCCGCACGTGGGGAGTATAGTTGGGCGCGGTCATGCGACGGTGGGTCTCGTTCGGGCTTCGTCCTTGGCGTGGTGACGGCAATGCTGGGCATGAGTCTCGTGCGTCCGCTCGAAGACGACTGGCGTGACACACTCGACGCCATCGCGCGAAGGCGCCGGTGGCCGACGAGTGGCGATGTCGCGCGCCTGGCGGATTGCATTGTCGACCTGTCGCGTGCGTACAACGATGCGGCGCGTGCTCGCGCGTCGGTGAGCGAAGCGGGCGCGGCGCGACTGGCGTTCTCCTTCGTGCGCGATGTTCCCAAAGGGGCTGCCGCGGTTCGCGAGCTGGTCGCTGCAGGGGCCATCGCGCCACGCGCTGCCGCCCGCTCCACGTGCGATGCGACCTCCGGGGTGGCGGACGACTCGGCCCTTGAAGAGGCGGCGCCCGACGCGCATACGACGCTACGCATCCTCGATGTCGGCGCGGGTTTCGGCGCGATGACCTGGGGGATCCTGCGTGCCCTTCGCGCGGCGGGGGCGACCTGCCGGCTCGACGCCACGTGGCTGGACGACGACGCGGCAGCGCTCGAGGTCGGAAGCGAGATCGTGCGCGAACGCCGGGCGGATCTCCGCCTTCGCGGCCTCGCTCGGTCGCTCGACGAGATCCATGACACTGACCTCGGTCGATTCGACCTCGTGGTCTTGGGCAACGTGCTGAGCGAGGTCGGCATCGAGCTGCCGGACGAAGCGCGCATCTTGCAGCATGTCGAAATCGTGCGCACCATGCTCGAGGAGCACGTGGACCAACGCGGGGCCGTCATCGTGGTCGAACCTGCACTGCGAGACCGAAC
>Ga0187782_10003577_pt1 | contig 11585 bp, 9 predicted proteins | sample 0715_SJ02_MP15_2_FD_132454 | JGI IMG/M metagenome (GOLD analysis project Ga0187782, IMG submission 132454) | Tropical peat soil microbial communities from peatlands in Department of Meta, Colombia - 0715_SJ02_MP15_20_MG | ecosystem: Environmental > Terrestrial > Soil > Wetlands > Peat | place...
GGCCGAGGAAGGTCACGCCGGAGGGCAGCCCATCGCGACAGAGACCGCTCGGCACGGCGACGCCCGAGAGGTCGAGCAGGTTGGCAAACGTGGTGTAAAGGCCAAGGCGCGCGTTGCTCGCGATCGGGTCCGCAAGCACCTGGTCGATGCGGGGAAAAGCGGGAACGGACGGCACGACGAGGGCGTCGACCGCGCTCCAGAGCGGATCGACCGTGCGCCGGAGCTTCGCGAGCCGGTGCAGCCCGCGGAACACTTCGGTGCCGCGCACCGTCTCTCCCTGGCTCAAGATGGTCCGGATGACGGGCAAGAGCGACTCCGGACTCTCGCCAAGAAGGCTCTCGAATTCGGACAGGCGCTCGGCGATCCACGGGCCGCCGTAAAGTAGCCGGCCCGCCTCGAACAGCGGCGTCATGTCGATCGGCCGAAGGCTGGCCCCCATCAGGCGAAGCGTTTCGAGGGCATGCTCGAAGCGTTCGGCCAGGCCATCGCCGTCGAACGACAGGTCCTCGGTGCGTGGGACGGCGATCCGCGGGCCGCCCACGGTCCGGGCGCGCCACCGAAAGTTCGACGCCTCCGGCCGTGAGGTGACGTCTCCGTCGTCGAAACCTGTCGCCACCGAAGCGACGTCTCGCGCGTCCTCGCACGTGAGGGTGGTGATCGATACACAGTCGAGGGAGCGACACGCGGGGACCAGACCGCGAGTGGAGATTAGGCCGCGGCTGGGCTTGAGGCCCACCACGTGATTGAACGCGGCGGGAACGCGCCCCGAGCCAGCGGTGTCCGTCGAAAGCGCAAAGCTGACCAAGCCGCGCGCAACGGCCGCAGCCGATCCGGAGCTGGAGCCCCCGGAGACGTAGCGCGGGTCGAACGGGTTGGGGGGGATCCCGTAGGGCGACCGCACTCCGACCAGCCCGGTCGCGAGCTGATCCATGTTGGTCTTGCCGACGAGGATGGCGCCGGCCGCCCGGAGCCGCTGCACCACAGGCGCCGATTCGGCTGGCAGGTAGGCGAGCTTGGGACATGCCGCAGTCGTGGGCAGTCCTTCGACGTCGATGCTGTCTTTGACTGCAAACGGGAGGCCGAAGAGGGGCGGCCGGGGCCCGACGGAGTGCGACGCTCCGATCGAGCGCGCCTCCGCGATCAGATCGTCGCGACTGCGAAGCTGTGTCCAGACGCCCTCGGTCCGATCGCCCGCGATCTTGGCAAGGACGGCCTCGATGACTTCTACCGGCGTCGCGCCCTCGCGGTAAGCTCGGCGCAGAGCCGCAATCTGCAATGCAAGCATTTGAAGCGACCTGCTCCTCCGCGCCGGATGCTTCTACCACAGTGCGAGCGGGCTGCGGCTCGATCACGTTTCACAGGTCCGCCGACAGAACGGTCCTGGGCCGGGCGCTCGCGCGGAGCCCCCTGCGCCTCCTCACACCGCGCAACCATGGCGACGGCGCCTGGGTGTTCCTCTCGAGCTTCGGCGGCGGTCTGGTCGACGGGGATCGACTGGACATCCACGTCGAGGCCGCCCCACAGACCTCGGCGTTCATCGGAACGCAAGCGTCCACGAAGGTGTACCGATCCAGCCGCGGCGCAGCGCAACATCTCGCGATCCGGGTCGCCGAGGGCGCCTCCGTCGCGCTCGTGCCCGATCCGGTCGTCGCGTTCGCGGGAGCCCGATACGAGCAGCGCATCGACGTCTTGCTCGGCGCCGGCGCTTCACTGGTGCTGTTCGACGCCTACACCTGCGGGCGCGCGGCACGGGGCGAACGCTGGCAGTTCGCCCGCTTCGAGTCGAAGACGACGATCACGCGCGAGGGACTGCCGTTCTTCGTGGATGCGACCCGCCTGGACCCTGCGCACGGATCGATCGCCGAGAGGATGGCCGGGGTCGGCGTGATCGCATCGGTCGTGGTGATCGGCCCGCGCTTCGCCGGTATGCGCGATGCCCTGCGCGAGGCGTCGACTTCGCCGCCCGCGCGTTCTCCACAGCCCGCGCGTCCGCAGCAAGGCTGGACGCTCTGCTCGACGAGCTCGCTCGGGAGCGACGGCCTGGTGGCCCGAGTCGCCTCTGATCATTTCGAGAATGCATCCCGCGCCTTGCGCTGCAGTTTCGGCGCGCTCGCGCGGGCGCTCGGCGACGACCCTTTCGCTCGAAAATGGTGACGGTCGCATCGAGAGTGAGACAAGATGCCGCCGGCCCGCGATGCACTTGACGCCTCGTGACGTCGACAAGCTCGTGCTTCACGGAGCTGGGTTCCTCGCCCAAAAGCGGCTCGCACGGGGGTTGCGCCTCAACTACCCGGAGGCGGTGGCGCTCATCGCCACGCAGCTGCTCGAGCTCATTCGCGACGGACGTTCGGTCGCCGAGTTGATGGACCTGGGACGACGCATTCTCGGCCGCGCGCACGTCATGACCGGCGTGGCGGAGATGATCGTCGAGGTTCAGGTCGAGGGCACATTCCCCGACGGAACGAAGCTGGTCACGGTGCACAACCCGATCGCGATGCCGACGGTCGATCTCGACCTCGCGCTCTACGGCAGCTTCCTGCCCGCGCCTCCGAATGACGCCTTTGCGCGTCGAGCGGCGCGCGAATCGTCGGCCGAAGCCGCGTGCCAGCCCGGCGAGCTGCTCGTAGCCCCAGGCGAGATTGCGCTCAACCAGGGACGCGACGCGATCGATCTGGTGGTCAAGAGTCTGGGTGATCGTCCGATTCAGGTCGGCAGTCACTATCCCTTCGCCGAGACCAACGCCGCACTCCAGTTCGACCGGGCCCGGGCGGCGGGACGCCATCTCGACATCCCGGCGGGGACCGCCGTGCGCTTCGAGCCCGGCGATCAGAAGACGGTGCGGCTCGTCCAGACGGCCGCGGCCGCCGGCAACGGCGTCCCGAGCGACCCGAAGGCGACCAGCGCCGGAGAGGGGCAGAAAGGATGAGCATTGCCATCGACAGACGGCACTACGCCGACATGTTCGGCCCCACCGTCGGCGACCGTATCCGCCTCGGAAACACGGCCCTCGTCGCGCGCGTCGAGCGCGACCACGCCGTGTACGGCGACGAGTGCAAGTTCGGCGGAGGCAAGGTGCTGCGCGACCGACAGGGACAGCGCGCCGGCGTCAGCGATCGTGACGCGCTCGACTGCGTCATCACCAATGCCGTCATCGTCGACGCCACCGGCATCTACAAGGCCGACATCGGCATCAAGAGCGGCCGCATCGCGGGAATCGGCAAGGCCGGCAACCCCGATGTCATGGCGGGAGTCACTCCGGGGATGGTCATCGGCGTCACCACCGAGGCGATCGCCGCCGAAGGGCTCATCCTGACCGCGGGGGGCATCGACGCGCACGTCCACTTCATCTGCCCGCAGCAGGCGTTCGAAGCGCTCGCCTCCGGGGTTACGACGTTCGTGGGCGGCGGGACGGGACCGGCGACCGGCACGAACGCCACCACGTGCACCCCGGGGTCGCGCCACATTCGGCAGATGTTGCAGGCTACCGACGCTCTCCCCATCAACATCGGCCTGACCGGCAAGGGAAACTCGTCGTCTCCGGAGGGGCTCGTCGACCAGATTCGGGCCGGAGCGATCGGGCTCAAGCTGCACGAGGACTGGGGCACGACCCCCACGGCAATCGACTGCTGCCTCGGGGTGGCCGAGGCCGAGGACGTGCAGGTCACGATCCACACGGACACGCTCAACGAGTCCGGTTATGTGGACGATTCGATCGCGGCATTCAAGGGCCGCACCATCCACACGTACCACTCCGAGGGCGCCGGCGGCGGCCATGCTCCGGACATCATCCGCGTTTGCGGTGAACCGAACGTCATCCCGAGCTCGACCAACCCCACGCGGCCCTTCACCGTCAATACGCTCGACGAGCACCTCGACATGCTCATGGTCTGCCACCACCTGGACAAGACCATTCCGGAGGACGTCGCATTCGCCGAGAGCCGAATCCGAGGCGAAACGATCGCGGCCGAGGACATCCTGCACGACTTGGGGGCGATCAGCATCATCTCGAGCGACAGCCAGGCGATGGGGCGCGTCGGGGAGGTCGTGACCCGGACATGGCAGACAGCGCACAAGATGCGGCTGCAGCGCGGCCGGCTCCCCGAAGACGTGGACGGCGACGACAACGCGCGCATCAAACGATACATCGCCAAGTACACGATCAACCCCGCCATCGCGCACGGGATGTCCGCCGAGATCGGCAGCGTGGAAGTGGGCAAGTGGGCCGATTTGGTGCTCTGGCGGCCCGCGTTTTTCGGGGTGCGACCCGAGCTCGTCCTCAAAGGCGGATTCATCGCGTGGGCGCAGATGGGAGATGCGAACGCGTCGATTCCCACGCCGCAGCCCCTTCTCATGCGTCCGATGTTCGGAGCGTTCGGCCGCGCGGTCGGGGCGACCAGCTTTGCCTTCGTCTCCGCGCGCGCGCAGCTGGAGGGCGGCCTCGACGAGCTCGAGATCTCCAAACGCATCGCTGCGGTCCACGGGTGCCGCGGGCTGAGCAAGCGCGACATGGTCCACAACGACGCCCTCCCCTCCATCGCCGTCGATGCGGAGACGTACGAAGTGCGCGCCGACGGGGTGCTTCTTCGATGCGATGCGGCGGCCGAGCTGCCGCTGGCCCAGCTCTATCACCTGTTCTAGGCGCGATGTCCCCGACGACCCGCTGGCGCGTGCTCCAGATCGCCGATTCCGCGTTCCCGGTCGGGGGCTTCGCGCATTCGGCGGGACTGGAAGCGATGGTTCATCACGGATGGCCGTCGACGGTCGTCGAGCTCGATACGTACGTGGCGGCCCACCTGTGGAACGTCGGACATTCTTCGCTCCCATTCGTCGGCGCGGCGTACGACGCGCCCGCCGATCTGGTGGTGATCGACCGCAGGCTCGACGCGCTGCTGTCCAATCATGTGGCGAACCGCGCGAGCCGCACCCAGGGGCGCGCCTTCATCGCCACGGCCGCCCGGGTGTTCGACGATCCGGAGATGGGACGGCTCGCGCAGCTTGCGGACGGCGGCAGCCACGCACACCTTGCGCCCCTGTTCGGCGCCGCGATGGCCACGCTCGGCCTCTCGAGAAGGGAGGCGCTGACGATTCATCTGCATTCGGCCCTTCGCGGGCTACTCTCGGCCGCGGTGAGGCTTGCCGTCATCGGCCCGCACGAAGCCGCACGGATGCATGACAGGCGGTCGCAAACGCTCGAGGCCGTTCTCGGTGAGTGCGCCGAGCTCACCGTGGACGGCGCGGCAACGGTCGTTCCCCTCCTCGACGTGGTGTGGACCACCCACGACGGGCTCTACGCGCGGCTGTTTCAGAGCTGAGGACGGCGACCATGGCACACGAAGACCACGATCGGGACCACAGCCACCACGAGACGAATGACGAGGGTCACTCGGCGCCGCACCGGCACGAGCACTGGACGCATCCAGGCTCGTTTCGCTCGTGGGCCCCCGCCTCGCGCCGCGATTACCGACGGCAGGCGTTCACCGTGGGGATCGGCGGTCCTGTCGGGAGCGGAAAAACCGCGCTGGTGCTCGCGCTTTGCATTGCGCTGCGCGAGCGCCTGAGCCTGGGAGTCGTCACCAACGACATTTTCACGCGGGAGGACGCGGAATTCCTGCACCGGCACCACGCGCTCGCGCCGGAGCGCATCCGCGCCGTGGAGACCGGCGGATGTCCCCATGCTGCGATTCGTGAGGACATCAGCCACAACCTGGATGCCCTCGAGCGGCTGATGGCGGACGTCCTGGCCGACCTACTCATCGTCGAGAGCGGGGGGGACAACCTCGCCGCCCAGTTCAGCCGCGAGCTCGTCGATTACACGATCTACGTCATCGACGTGGCGGGCGGCGACAAGGTTCCTCGCAAGGGCGGCCCCGGCATCACCCAGTCCGACCTCCTGGTCATCAACAAGACCGATCTGGCCGCCCACGTCGGTGCCGACCTGGACGTCATGGCGCGGGACGCGCGCGCGATGCGGGGCGAAGGCCCCTTCGTCTTTGCCCAGGCCAAGAACGGCATCAGCGTCGACACGATCGTCGCGCACGTCCTTCGAGCCCGGGACGAAGCCCTGATGGTCGGGTCGCATCGACCCAACTTTTAATCACCGAGACAACTCGGCGAAACACGCGGCGTGACACCGTCGTTGCCGATGACGAGCGTAGGGCCGTCCGCGGCCTGCGCTGCCAAGCTCGACCAAGGAGGAGATCATGACCTGCGCGCCTCTGATGCGACGATCATTCGTTGCGCTCGCGGCTTCATGGCAGCTGGCTTCGCTAGGCTGCAGCAAGGAAGAGGCTCCTCCTTCGGGTCAGGCCAAGACGGGGGAGATAGAGGCCGGGGGCGCCGCTCCGACCAAGGCTGCGCCCACGGCCGAGGCCACCGGCGACACCGTGAAAGTCGGCATACTGCACTCGCTGTCCGGAACGATGGCCATCAGCGAGACGTCGCTCAAGGACGTCGCGCTGATGACGATCGACGAGATCAACGCGAGCGGTGGTGTCCTCGGAAAGAAGATCGAGCCGGTCGTGGTGGACCCGGCTTCGAACTGGCCGCTCTTCGCGGAGAAGGCGCGCGAGCTATTGCAAAAAGACAAGGTCGCCGCCGTATTCGGGTGCTGGACGTCGGTGTCGCGCAAGTCGGTCCTCCCCGTCTTCGAAGAGCTGAACGGTCTTCTCTTCTACCCGGTGCAGTACGAGGGTGAAGAGTCGTCGTACGACGTCTTCTACACGGGGGCGGCGCCCAACCAGCAGGCGATCCCCGCGGTCGAGTACCTGATGAGCGAAAAGGGCGGGGGCGCCAAGCGGTTCGTTCTCCTGGGAACCGACTACGTCTATCCCCGCACGACCAACAAGATCTTGCGTTACTTCCTGCACTCCAAGTCGGTCAAGGACGACGACATCAAGGAGGAGTATACGCCGTTCGGACACAGCGACTATCAGACCATCGTCGCCGACATCAAGAAGTTCGCCTCGGGCAAGCGCACGGCCGTCATCTCCACCATCAACGGCGACTCGAACGTCCCGTTCTACAAGGAGCTCGCCAACCAGGGTCTCAAGGCGACCGACATTCCGGTCGTCGCCTTCTCCGTCGGAGAAGAGGAGCTGCGGGGCATCGACACGAAGCCCCTCGTTGGCCACCTGGCGGCGTGGAACTACTTCATGTCGATCGATACGCCCGAGAACAAGAAGTTCATCGAGGAGTGGAGGGCGTACGTCAAGGCGCACAACCTGCCGGACGGCGACAAGCGCGTGACCAACGATCCCATGGAGGCCACGTACATCGGGCTTCACATGTGGGCGCAGGCGGTGGACCAGGCGGGCACGACGGACGTGAACGCGGTCCGGCAGGCGCTCGGGTACCAGACGTTCCGGTCGCCCTCTGGATACGACATCACGCTCGATGCAAAGAACCACCACCTGCACAAGCCCGTCTTCATCGGTGAGGTGCAGGCGAACGGACAGTTCCAGATCGTGTGGAAGTCCGAGGGACCGCCCATCCGAGCGCAAGCATGGAGCCCGTTCATCCCGGAGAGCTCGAAGAAGGTCGCCGATTGGACCTATCCCTGGGTATGCGGCAACTGCACGGAGCCGAAATACGGAGCGTCGGGTGCCATGGCTCACCGCTGACGATCTCGCCAGCCGGGTGGCGAGGTGCGCCCGCCGTCCGTGTCCGCGCGCCAGCCTGCCCCGCGGTACCGCATCCATGTCGCATCGTCGCAGCCCATTCCAGAGAGTCTTCCGCCGTCTCGGCGCCCTCGTCGCAGCGCTGGCTGTCCTGCTGGCGGTCCGGTCGGTGAGGGCGGGAGAAAGAGAGTTCGCGAACGCGTTGAGCGGCCTGTCTCTGCCGACGGGCGACGCGGTGGCCAGCGCGGCGCGCGCAATCGGAGCGAGCGGAGATCCGCGCTCCTTGCGCGTTCTCGTGGCGCTGCGCGACGGCGCGCTGGCCGTCACCGACAGCGGGCGGGTTTACCTGCGCGACTCTTCCGGCACGCTGCACGATGCCGCGACCGGTGGGCCGCCCGCAATGGAAGCGACCCACGAACCGATCACAGACAACGAAGTCCGAAGAGCCCTCGAACCGCTGATCGCACGCCTCGAGCTGGCTTCGAGCGACACGAAGGAGCGGCTTTCGGCCGTGGAGACCCTTGCGAGTCGTTCCAGCGAAGAGGACGTTCCCGCGCTGCGTACCGCCCTCGAGCGCGAACAGGTCGCCGCCGTGCGTCGGGCGCTCGTATCGACCCTCGCGGAGCTCGATCTGGCCAGCGCCGATCCGGTGAGGCGGCTCTCAGCGATCGCGGCCATCCAGCAGTCCGGGTCGATCCGCTTTCGCTCGACGCTCGAGTCGATCGTCGCCAAAAACGACGACGGATCGTACAGCGAGCACGATGAGCGGGTCCGGGCGGCGGCCGCAGGCGCATTGCGATCGCTGGCGCGAAAGCAGATCCTGACGGACGGAGCGGCCGACGTCCTGTACGGCCTGAGCACAGGAAGCATCCTTTTGCTCTGCGCGCTGGGACTCGCGATCACGTTCGGCCTGATGCGCGTCATCAACATGGCCCACGGCGAAATGCTCATGATCGGCGCCTACGCCACGTTCGTGACCCAGACGTTCTTTCACGAGCACTTTCCTCGCCACGAGTCGTGGTACCTGCCTGCCGCGGTCCCGGTCGCGCTCCTGACGTGCATGGCGGTCGGCGCGCTTCTCGAGCGGTGCGTCGTGCGATTCTTGTACGGGCGTCCACTCGAGACCCTTCTCGCCACGTATGGTTTGAGCCTGCTTCTCATCCAGACCGTGCGTTCGATCTTCGGCGCGCAGAACGTCGCCGTGGAGAATCCCGCCTGGCTCGCAGGCGGAACCGAGGTCTTCGAGGACGTGGTCATTCCCTACAACCGCGTCGCCGTCGTCCTTTTCACCGTCGTCGTCGTCGGCTTCGTCGCGTACGTTCTACGCGGCACGTCCCTCGGGCTGCGCGTCCGGGCCGTCACGCAAAACCGGCCCATGGCCGCATGCATGGGAATTTCCACCCGTCGTGTGGACACGTGGACGTTCGCGCTCGGCACGGGCGTCGGCGGGCTCGGAGGGGTGGCTCTTGCGCAGCTCGGCAACGTCGGCCCGGAGCTCGGTCAAAGCTACATCGTCGACTCGTTCCTGGTGGTGGTCCTCGGCGGAGTCGGCAAGCTGGTGGGGTGTGTGGTCGCGGCATTTTCTCTCGGCATCCTCAACAAGGTGCTCGAGCCGATTGCCGGCGCGGTGCTCGGCAAGATCGTCGTCTTGCTCGCCGTCGTGCTGATCATCCAGAAGCGGCCGCAAGGCCTCTTTGCGCCGCGGGTGCGCGGACTGGAGGGCGCGTGACCCCGACGCCGGCCTTGCCGCCACCGCGCGAAGGAGTCTTTCCGCCGACGACCCTCGCGCCGCTTCCGGCTCCGCCCAGGCGCGTCCTGTCGGTCTCGTTCGTCGCGGCAGTCTGCGTCTTCGTCGGCGTCCTCGTACCGCTCGCCAACGTCCTTTTGCCCGAGACGAGCGCCCTGCACACCTCCGAGTTCTTCGTGTCGCTCGTGGGCAAGCTCACCTGTTACGCGATCGTCGCCTTGGCCATGGACCTGGTTTGGGGGTATGCGGGCATTCTGAGCCTGTGCCACGGCCTGTTCTTCGCGCTCGGAGGGTACGCGATGGGCATGTACCTGATGCGCTCCATCGGGACGGAAGGGATGTACCGGAGCGCACTCCCCGATTTCATGGTGTTCCTCGACTGGAAGGAGCTCCCCTGGTACTGGCACGGCTTCGAAAGCTTCTGGTTCGCAGCGCTGATGGTCATGCTCGTGCCGGGCGCGCTGGCCTACGTCTTCGGGTTCTTCGCATTCCGCTCCCGCATCGGCGGCGTGTACTTCTCGATCGTCACCCAGGCCCTGACGTACGCGGCGATGCTCCTCTTCTTTCGCAACGCCACGGGGTTCGGGGGCAACAACGGCCTGACGGATTTCAAGCGGATCCTGGGCTATTCGCTGCGCGAGCCCTCGACCAAGGCTGCGCTCTGCGCCGTGAGCGGCATCGGCCTTGCGCTGGCGTATGTGCTGGCCCGCGCGGTCGTGGGGTCCCGAGCCGGCCGGGTGCTGACGGCCATGCGCGACGTCGAGGCCAAGGTACGATTTTGCGGCTACGACACCGTCGCCTACAAGCTCTTCGTCTGGACGCTGTCCGCGGTGATCTGCGGGATGGCCGGGGCCCTGTACGTTCCGCAGGTGGGAATCATCAACCCGAGCGAGATGCAGCCCTCCAATTCCGTCGAGATCGCGATCTGGGTGGCCGTGGGAGGTCGCGGCACGCTGGCCGGTGCGATCCTGGGCGCACTGCTCGTCAATGGCGCGAAGAGCTGGCTCACCGCGGCGTTTCCGACGGCGTGGCTGTACCTGCTCGGAGGGCTGTTCGTGATCGTGACACTGCTCCTGCCGGGCGGCGTCGTCGACGTCGTCACGGGCTTCGGAAAGCTCCGGGGTGCAATCCTGCGCGCGATCTACACGGCGCGCGGGAGCGCGAAGCGTGAGGATGGGGCGACGGACGCCGCCACGGGGGTGACCGGTGTTTCGTCGGTTTCGATAGGCGAGGAGCGACGGGGATGACTGCGCTTCTCGAAGTGGAAAAAGTGACGGTCAACTTCGACGGCTTCCGCGCGTTGAACGAGCTGACGCTCTCGCTCGAAGCGGGCGAGCTGAGATGCATCGTCGGACCGAACGGCGCCGGCAAGACGACGCTCATGGACGTCATCACGGGAAAGACGCGGGCCGAGTCGGGCACCGTCAGGTTCGCGGGCCGCGATCTCACGCGACTGCCCGAGCACGTCATCGTGGGTCTCGGCATCGGCCGCAAGTTCCAGCGTCCCACGGTCTTTCCGAACCACACGGTGTTCGAGAACCTCGAGCTCACCACGCACGGCAGCAAGCGCGTGACGCGCACGCTGTTCGCGCGCCTCTCGTCGGAGGAACGTCGAGCGATCGAGCGGACGCTCGAGCTCATCGGCCTGGCGGAGCATCGCGACCGGCCGGCCGGCCTCCTCTCGCATGGCCAGAAACAGTGGCTCGAGATCGGCATGCTCCTCGTCGAACGGCCCAAGCTGCTCCTGGTCGACGAGCCGGTCGCGGGCATGACGCAGCACGAAATCGAGCGCACGGAGCAGATCCTTGCGTCGCTCGCCGGGGAGCACACGGTCGTGGTCGTGGAGCACGACATGGATTTCGTCCGAAGCATCGCGCAGACGGTGACCGTACTGCACGAGGGACGCGTGCTCGCCGAAGGCCCCATGCAGGATGTGCAAAGTGACCCGCGCGTGATCGAAGTCTACCTGGGAGCGTGACGTGCTCGAGGCCCGAGAGGTTCACCAGTATTACGGAGGCAGCCATACGCTGCGAGGGGCGTCTCTCACGGTCCCGGACGGGTCGTGCACGTGCATCATGGGGCGAAACGGCGTCGGCAAGACCACGCTGCTGCGCGCCATCATGGGACTGGTCGGCGTGAGGTCGGGGAGCGTGACGTTCGACGGGCGCGAGCTCCTCGGCGCCGATCCGAGCGCGCGTGCGCGTGCCGGCATAGGCTACGTA
>Ga0187782_10003579_pt1 | contig 11584 bp, 5 predicted proteins | sample 0715_SJ02_MP15_2_FD_132454 | JGI IMG/M metagenome (GOLD analysis project Ga0187782, IMG submission 132454) | Tropical peat soil microbial communities from peatlands in Department of Meta, Colombia - 0715_SJ02_MP15_20_MG | ecosystem: Environmental > Terrestrial > Soil > Wetlands > Peat | place...
CCATCTGGGGGCCGGGCACGAGGGCGTGCCCTTCGTTTCGGTTTCCGGCGGATTCGTGTTGGGGAACAACTATGAAGGGGAACTTCCCCAAATCGGAAATACCTTCCAGTGGATGGACAATCTCAGCAAAATAGTCGGCAATCACAGTTTGAAATTCGGCGCCGACGCACGCCGCCAGCGCTTCGACCAGCTCTTGTATTTTAACGTCAATGGCGATTACTCCTTCCTTGGTGGGGGTTCTAATGATCCGGAGTTTGGATTCCAAGACAGCCAAGGGAACTTCACACGCACCGATCTCTACCCGAACTATCTCCTCGGGCTTCCCGACTCGTATTTGCAAGGCTCGGCGCAGAACGAAGCCGTGCGTAGCTCGTCGCTTTATCTTTATGCCCAAGATAGCTGGAAAATTCGCCCCGCCTTGACGTTGAACTACGGCTTGCGTTGGGAATTAAACACCCCCATCGCGGACGTCGGTGGACGCACACAGACCTTCCGCCCTGGACAAAGCACCACTGTCTTTCCTTGCCAGCTCAGTGCTAATAACCCTTTGGTGGGGACGTTCGGAACCACCGCTTGCGGGCCGTATAGCGCAGGCGAGTCGGTCTTCCCCTTGGGGCTGGTCGTGCCCGGTGACAAAGGCATTTCCGATGCCTTGACGCAGACCTATTACAAGGCCTTCGCACCGCGAATCGGCCTTGCCTGGAGCCCCTCCTGGAATAATGGCACGCTCGGCAAGATTACGGGCGGGCCGGGAAAGACCAGCCTCCGTGCGGGTTGGGGAATGTTCTACAATCCTATGGAACAGCTCGTGCTCGAGCAGTTTAGCGGCGAACCCCCGTTCGGAGGGAGCGTCAACCTCTCCGAAACTCTCTTTAATACTCCCTTCTTGGGTCAAAACGGTTCGGCCTACCCGAATCCTTTTAATGGAATCCTGAACCCCCGTCGTGGTCAGCCGGTCGACTGGTCCTCTTTCCGGCCGATCCTGATGTTTGGAGAGCTCCAACCTAATATTCGCGCGCAATATGCGGCACAGTATAATTTCAACGTTCAGCGCGAATTGACAGGAGACATGGTTCTTCAAGTGGGGTACGTGGGTTCGCAGGGACATCGCTTGCTGGCTACACACGACTTGAACTATGGAAACGCGCAAACCTGCCTGGACTTGGCGAACATCTCGAACTTCTACGCCAATTCCAATCCTGCGCTTTCCGCCACTTTTGCATGTGGCCCTTTCTACTCCGATAGCGCTTTCCAGATACCCGCCAATTCCATCCCTGCCGGCATGAGCGTGCACCTTCCCTATGGGTCAGTGCCCGTGGTGTCGGGGCCTAACAACCCCGCCATAACGCTGGTCGGGCTGCGTCGTTACTCCTCGCCGTTTTGCGAACCGACCACAGGCAATGGATGCCCGCCGGACGGCACTCCGGTCTTCGCCAGCATTTTCGCCCAAGACACCATCGCCAACTCGGCCTACAATTCGTTGCAGCTATCCCTTGAGAGGCGCTTCGCCAAAGGCCTGCAATTCCTTGCCGCCTACACCTGGAGCAAATCATATGATGATGCCTCGAGCTTTGAGAATACTCTCGACCCGCTTTGCTTCCGCTGTAGCCGTGCCCTCTCCTTGTTCAACGCGCCCCAGCGGTTCGTCCTGAGTTATTATTGGGAATTGCCTGTTCCGGAAAAGCGAGGGTTGGTGGGGAAGGTTGTGGATGGCTGGGGCATGTCAGGCATATTTAGTTTCCAGAGCGGCTTTCCAATCCGAATCACTTCCTGGAGCGACTTAGAACTCGAAAATAGCCAGGATTTCGAGTATCCCGGCGAGCCCGACTTGGTTGGGAAATTCACTACCCAGGACCCTCGCAAATCGGGCTGCGCTTTGGGAACTGGTCCGACCGCTGGGGCCGGCGCACCCCCGTGCCAGACCGTCGCCAATCAGTTCTTTGACCCCAATGCTTTCGCTCCACAGGCCCTGGGAACCATTGGCGACTCCCCGCGATCGTTGTGTTGTGGTCCAGGAATCAACAACGCAGACCTCGCGCTGCTTAAGACCACGCGACTCGCGGAACACAAAGAACTCGAGTTCCGTGCGGAGTTTTTCAACGCGTTCAACCACGCGCAGTTCTATGTGCCGGACGGCAATATCACGGACGGCCCAACCTTTGGCCAGGTCTCGAAGGCCCGCGACCCAAGGCTTATCCAGTTCGCGCTGAAACTGCTGTTTTGATCGAAGCGGAGAAGAGGAATCACCACAGAGGGCACAGAGAATACTTGGCCCTTTCTCCGCGAACTCTGTGGCTTCTGTGGTGAAGCATGTTTGAAAGCCCCTCCGGGCGCGTCCCCGCATCATCACCCAAGAGCTGCCGGGCTTGAAAAGCAAGTCTGCGTTACCCCCTTGCAGTCGCCGTGGAAATATGGCACACTACCCTTAGGACCTTATGGGAGAGAAGCAATCCAATCCGGCCGGAATTTTGCGCGATACCCTCGACATGCTCATTCTCAAAGCTCTCAAGCGCCGCCCCTTGCACGGTTACGCGATTGCGGAATTCATCGAGCAGACGTCGGAGGAGGTCCTGCGCGTGGAGGAGGGCGCGCTCTACCCGGCCTTGCACCGCCTCGAGCTACGGGGTTGGCTCGACTCGGAATGGGGCATTTCGGAAAACAATCGGCGCGCCAAATACTACCGGCTCACCGCGGTCGGGCGGAAGCAATTGGCCGAAGAAGCGGCCCGTTGGATCCGCATGGCGACTGCCATAGCGCGGGTCATGGAAACGGCGTGAGGCATCACGTCGTCAGGGCATTAAACGTTGGAGTGTTGGGTCTCAACCGAAACGAGATTTTTGGAGGGTGCAATGTCGGAATGGCTAAACAGCGCCTGGCTACGGGCCAAGGCGCTCTTCAAGCGGCGACAGTTGGATCGCGACTTGGAAGACGAGCTACGCTTCCACCTCGCGCTGCGCGAGGAAAAGTTGAAAGCGGCGGGAGTGAATCTGGAAGAGGCCCGGTATGCAAGTCGAAGGCGCTTCGGCAACAGTTTTTCACTCAAGGAGGCCTGCCGCGAAATGTGGACTTTTGCTTGGCTCGAAGACCTCGGGCAGGACATGCGCTATACGTTTCGCGCTATGCGGAAGAATCCGGGCTTCACGGCAGTTGTCGTAGTAACGCTGGCAGTCGGGATTGGCGCCTCAACAGCGGTGTTCAGCGTAGTCGATCCTCTCCTCTTTCGCCGCTTGCCCTACCCCAAGGACGATCAACTTGTTTCGGTGGGGTATTTGGGACCAGTTGATAACAACGAGTTCAACGTGACGAGCAGTTACTTCGATTGGCGGCAACAGGGGCCTTTTAAATCTCTCACCGCCATGCGGCCCGGCGTGGGTTGTGACGCGATGATCGGTGACTCGCCGCGGCGCATCAACTGTTACGCCGTGACCGCCAATTTTCTCCAGACGTTCGGCATCTCGCCCCTGCTCGGCCGGGATTTCAATCACGAGGACGATCGCCCGCACGCCCCGGCGGTCGGACTTCTTTCCTATGGCTTCTGGCAGAGGTCTTTTGGAGGCGATGCGAAAGCTCTGGGCAAAACTCTCATCGTGGACGATGACCCAGTGCAGATCATCGGTGTCCTGCCCAAGAGCTTCGAAATGCCGCAACTCGGCGAGATCGACGTGATGCTGCCGGCGCGCCTGGATGCGAGCCTACCGCGTTCCGCGAATTCGGGCTCCTTCTTGCGGACCTTTGCGCGGTTGCCGGAGGGCGTGTCGATCGAGCAGGCTCGTGGACGCCTGCTTCCGATTTTCAACGCCAGCGCGGACAAGGACGTACCTCCGGAGCTGCGCAAAGAGGTTCGTCTGGTGGTTCGCTCGCTCCGAGACCGGCAGATTCATGAGGTGAAACTCTCCTCCTGGATGCTGCTCGGCTCCGTGCTCGCCCTTCTGCTGGCAGCGTGCGCGAATATCGCGAATCTGATGCTGGCGCGTGCGGTGGCGCGCCGCCAGGAACTTGCCATGCGCGCCGCCTTGGGCGCCGGCCGAGGACGCCTGATGCGCCAAACTCTTACCGAGTCCATGATCTTTGGCTTGCTGGGAGGCGTGGCCGGAAGTGGAACCGCCTGGGCGCTCCTGCGGCTTTGCGTCAAGCTCGCGCCCGGGGGAATGTTGCGTCTCGAGCACGCCCGGATCGATTTTCGTGTCCTCTTGTTCGCCTTGGCAGGTTCGCTGGGAGCGGCATTGCTGTTTGGGATGGCGCCAGCGCTCGAGTCGCCACAGGCCGAGGCCCTGGCAAGCTGGCACGTAACGGGAACTGCTCGAACGCTGTTTCGCAAGGCGCTCGTCAGCGCGCAGGTGGCGATTTCCCTGGTGTTGCTGGCCGGTGCGTCATTACTGCTCCGAAGCCTCTGGAAACTCCAAGACCAGCCCTTGGGATTTCAACCTGAACACGTCATCACCGCTTCGTTCACCATGCCACGGCACCGTTATCAAAATGCTGAAGCGCGGGCCAGCTTCTTTGACGAGATCGAAGAGCGGCTGAAGCGCATACCCGGCGGCGGATTCTTTGCCCTGAGCGACTCGATACCTCCGCGCGGCTCAATGGGGCGTCCCTACTCGAACCTGCGTATTGCGGGGCACCCACCCGTGGCCTCAGATGGAGGCATGGTCGAGTTTCGATGGGTGACTCCGAGTTACTTTCGCGCTTTGGCCATTCCGATCCTTACCGGACGGGCCTTCGAAGAGAGCGAGCGCGCTTCTGGCGAATCGCCTCTCATCCTGAGCGCCGCCCTGGCCCGCCGATTGTTCGGCAATGAGAGCCCGCTCGGACAGCAAATCGACTTGGACGTCAGCGGTCATTGGTCGACGGTCGTGGGGGTGGCCGCCGACATAAAGAACAACGGACTTACCGATCCCCCCGACCCTGAGTACTACCGCCTGCGCATGCACAACTCGCAGGAAATGGGCTTCAGCGGCGTCGCGATATTCCGCACTGCACTCGACTCCGACACACTCACGCGCTGGGTTCGGAAGGAACTTTCGGCGATTGAGCCTTCTATGCCGGTGGCAGTAGAACCTCTGGAACAGCGGGTCGATCGATTCAGAGAACGCCCGCGTTTTGTCGCCGCTCTCGTGGGCCTGTTTGCGGGCCTCGGGCTGCTGATGGCCGCAGTGGGACTGTACGGCGTGCTTTCTTTCCTGGTAGCCCGGCAGACAAGGGAAATCGGTGTGCGCATGGCCATCGGCGCTCGGCCCGTGGATATTGCTTTGCAGATTCAAAAATACGCGGGAATCTGGACGGGAACCGGTGTGATTGGGGGCCTGGCCGGCTCGTTTGCCTTGGCAAGAACCATTCGCGGGCTGCTGTTTGAGGTCTCGCCTAACGATCCGGTTTCGCTTCTCGTTTCCGCCACGGTGTTGCTGGTGACAGCGGCGCTTGCGGCCTGGGTACCTTCCTCGCGGGCCGCCCGCGTCGACCCGGTTATTGCCCTGCGCAACGAGTAACTGTACGTGGGGCCCTTGTGGCCGCCCGCGGGCGACCACAACGGTCGCCCCTACTACCCCGAGAGGAGAGACACAATGAGACGACAGATTGTGGGAATGCTGGTGGCTGTGGCCCTCATTGCCGCTGTCCGGGCGGTCCCCAGGAGCATGCCCCAGAGCTCGAATGCGGATGACACGGTCTCGCAGCTTGTCCAAGCTTGGCTCAATGCCGAGTCCGAGGGCGACACGACAGCCTTGGACAAGTTGATTGCCGACGACTTTATCGGCACTGGTCCGGGCGGCAATATCCTGAACAAAAGTGACATCGTCCCTCCCGACGGCGGAGAGAGACCGAAAATGCCCAAATCCCGTGTGAAAGAGTCGTCGGTGCGCCTGTTTGGCACCACCGCCGTCGCTATGGGCAGCGTGGTTTACGAAACTCTGCCCCAACCCGGCTTCAGATTCACCCTGGTTTTCCTGAACCGGGGGCAAGGATGGCAGATGATTGCCGCGCACCTGGCGACCGTGCCGACTACCAAGTGAGCAAATTCGCCGGACTCTCAGTTTTGGCGTGAGAGCATCTTCAAGTGGGGCCAAAGACCTTCGCACGTCGCGCTCCGGCTGATGAAAGCGCCGGAGCGTGGCACCCTCTTCCCAGGAGACCGCGCAGACGCATTCAAGTCACCATTCGTCGATCACAAATCACCAATCACAAATCGCCAATGAGCCTGCGCAATTCCACTTGCCTGCAACTACCGTGGTATCGTAAGATATGGGCATTATGAGAACCGTGCCGCGGTAGTTCTCAACTCGCGTCGCTCTGATTCCGCACGACCCCGGTCCGGGTCGAAATCTGAAACCAACTTTATAACTTTTATTTATGGCCACTGCCGTCACCATTCGCGACAAGTCTTCGTTTTGGGCTTCATTGCGCGAAGCCCTGCGCGGCTCCCACCAGGACTACACCACGGGCAGCCTCACGCAGGCGATTTTCCTCCTCGCTGTGCCCATGGTTCTGGAGATGTTCATGGAATCGCTCTTCGCCATCGTGGACGTCTTCTGGGTTGCGCACCTGGGCGCGGACTCCGTGGCGACCGTGGGGTTGGTCGAGGCGATGCTGACCATCGTGTATGCGACGGGCATGGGCTTGGGCCTGTCGGCAACGGCCATGGTGGCGCGGCGCGTGGGCGAGAAAGACCGGGAGGGAGCCGCGGCGGCGGGCGTGCAGGCGATCGCCCTGGGATTGGTAGCCAGCCTCGCCATGGGCGCTGCTGGCCTTTTTTTCGCGCCCCACCTTCTGCGCCTGATGGGCGCCTCGCCGGCCATCCTTGCGGTTGGCACCAAGTATGCCCGGATCACCCTGGGTGGTTGCTGCGTAGTGGTGCTGCTGATACTGAACAACGCGGTTTTTCGAGGCGCGGGTGACGCCGCCATTGCCATGCGTGTGCTATGGCTCTCCAATTCCATCAACTTGCTCGTCGACCCCTGCCTGATTTTTGGTCTGGGGCCGTTTCCACGCCTGGGGGTGACCGGCGCCGCCGTGGCAACCCTCACCGGACGCACTATCGGTGTGGTCTACCAACTCTATCGGCTTTCTCGGGGCGGCGAACACATCCGGATTCTGGCGCGGCAGATTCGCCTCAACCTGCAAGTCATGGCGACACTGCTCCGAGTTTCCGTGACCGGAATCGCCCAGATGCTGGTCCCGCATATCGCCTGGATCAGCCTGATGCGGATTGTGAGCGCGTTTGGGAGCACCGCCTTGGCGGCCTACACAATCAGCATTCGGATCGTCATTTTCTTTATCCTGCCCGCCTGGGGGCTGAGCGGGGCCGCCGCTACGCTGGTGGGCCAGAATCTCGGCGCAAAGCAGCCGGAGCGGGCGGAGCAATCCGTGTGGAAAACCGGCTTCTATACCACGTTGCTCATGGGTGGCGTGGGGGTGTTTTTTGTCTTGTTCCCAGGCCCTGTAGTTCGCGTGTTCACTAACGACCCGGCGATTAGCTCCCTCGCCGCCGCCTGCCTGCGCATCGTGAGCATCGGCAACATTGGCTACGCCTATGAGATGGTCATGATGCAAGCCTTTAACGGCGCGGGAGACACACTTACGCCCACGATCGTGAATTTCTTTGGTTTCATTGCGTTTGAAATTCCATTTGCCTACTGGCTCGCCATCCCGCTCGGCATGCGCTCACACGGGGTCTATTGGGCAATTACGGTTTCAGAATCCGCCATCGCCGTGGCTATGGTCCTCCTGTTTCGACGCGGTCGTTGGAAAGCAAAGAAGATTTAGCCTTGGAGTGCGGCAGCGAGATCTGCGGGACTGCCACCTGCCGCAAGCCGGAACCATATCCCTCCCAACTCCTTTCCCACGCAGGTGTAGAAACCTGCCCTCTGCCCCTTGGGGGAGAGCGTGGCCCGCAGCCGGCGCTTTCACCGGCCGGGGCGGGCCTGGCGTTAAAAGATGTCAAACGGGTAGCAGACGTGCCGTCCTTTGGCATGTCTGCGCTGTCGGCCAGGAAGAGCCAACCAAGCGGCGCATACATCCCGACAAAAAGCGTCGGGACGTATGCGCCACCCGTGGCGCTTTCACCAGTCCGTCAGCTGACGGACGGGCCGGGTGAGGGGGTCTTGGTCCCCTATTTTCATGGGAGTCGCTCATGCCCGTCGGCTGACGGACACCCAGAAAGCTCGGAATGACAGTGTTTTCTGCTCTTGGTGCCTTTGTGTCTTTGTGGTGAATGGTTCTTAAAAGTTGAATCTAACCTGCAGATCGAGGTGCCGGTAGCCCATCCAACCGTTGACATTGTTGGACTGGCCAAAGATAGGCGACTGTAAGTTGCCTACCGGTGTGCCGAGGTTGATATTATTGAATACATTGCGCACATTGACGCTGAATTCGAGCGAAAAGCGGGAATTCGTTTCTCCCCCGCCGAACAAGTTTGGACCGCCGCCTCCGCTAAGTCCGCGTCCCCCGAGGCCGCCTCCTCTTCCGCCGGGTCCATGCCATCCGCCCCCACCCGTGTTCGACGAACCCTTCTTCTCGCCGAACCCGAACGTCTTCGCCAACCTCAAGTTGAGTGAAAACAGGCTGGGCCCGAAGAATTCATAGGGAGGAAGGACTGGCGCGCCCGCTACGGGGTAAGGATAGAACGATCCGTATTTTGTCTCGACAGACCCGCGCGCACCCGGTGGCGCCAGCGACGGACGGGCGCTGAAAACACCAGTGCCATAAACATCCTCGCCGAGCGTGATGTTGAAGGGCGCCCCACTCCTCGCCATCACGAAGGGGCTGATGCGGAAGCCGTTCGGCATCTGGATCGATCCGCCCACGAACGCCTGGTGGCGGTTGATAAATGCCCCCGGCCCGTAGTCTTCCTGAATATCGTAGGGATTCATCGGCTGATAGTTGGGGCCACTCGTGTCACTTTGCGCGTAACTGAGGGTGTAAAACCCGAAGGCCGTCGCATGCCTGCCACGAAGGCTGAAATTTGTGACCAACTGGTTTTCGTTAAAGAGACCCACGGATTCGAACTGGTCTAAATATCCTGCGTCTCTCCCAAGCGGAAAAGTACCTGACAGGGGTCCGCAGGTCTCTGTGCTTGCGGATACAGACGGCGGGCAGAAACTGAAATCTTGCGGGGCATTGATATTGTTGATGAGAAGTTGATGCACTCCGTGGGAATTGATGTACGTTATCGACGCCGTAAGGCTCTTGGTAAACTGCCGCTCGAGCCCAATCGCCGATTGAATGGTGTATGGCGCCCACAAGTTCGGATCAATCAGGTCCTTTGTGGGAAGGGAGCTGGAATATGCCGCCAGGACGCTCGGGGGAGGAATGTTCGGGAAGAAATCCGGCGAGGTCACCAGGTACTGCCGCTGGTTGATTCCGTTCAAATGTTCGGCATCCAGGATTTCCTCCTCCATAAAGCGGTCGTAGAAGATGCCAAAGCCCGCGCGCAGCACCACTTTGGGAGACTTTTTCCCTTGCCCGCCGATGCCCCAAGCGAAGCCCACGCGTGGGGCAAAGTCGGCGTGGTCGTGGATGTAGTTTTGGGATTCAAAACGCAGGCCGAGACTGAGCGAAATGTTGGGGCGGGGACGCCACGAGTCTTCACCGTACATTCCGAGGTCGAAATAGTTGAGGGACGCCGCCGGGTTGCCGACTGTCAAGCTGAACTGGGTCGCACCCGGCACTCCTGCGCTGCAGGGTGCGGGGCAACTCGCGAGCGCCTCTTCGGCCGCCCTGTATTCATCGATGGTGCCGAACGTGTAGGCGCCGTTGTAGCCCGAGGTGGTCGAATTCAGCAGGACGTCGTAGTCTCGCAGCCTGGCGCCGAAAACCACTTGGTGCTTCCCCAAAGACATGGTAGTGAGGTTCTGCAACTCGTAATGGTTTTCGGTGTCAAGGGAAGTCTGGTCGGGATTGCCGCCGCCGGTGAACACGCCTAGGACGTTCACCTCAGGAAGCGCGCTGGCGGGTGTTTGGGTAGTGTCGTCGCGTAGAAACTGGAAGCGAAGTTGGTTCACGGTCCGCGCGCTCACCACTTGCGTGTCCGTCAACTGAACCGTGTGCTCAACCTCCCGGAGGTCGTACGATTGACTCGGAAGCGATAACGCCGCGATTCCCTCGTTATCTTCAATGTCTTCCCACCACTGGTAGCGCATGGTCAGAACGTTGTTCGGGGTGAGCTGATAGTCCACGCGCGGGCTGATGTTAGTGCGCGTTAGAGGGTTGATTACCACCTGGCTGAGGGGCTGCTCGCTGAAATTGGGTGCGGGGCCGAGGACAACCGCGCTAACCACCGAGCTGTTTTGAATGTCGCGGCGAAAGAGGTCGAAGAAAAATGAGGCTTTCTTGGAGATCGGGCCGCCGATCGAGCCATTGAAAAACTCCGTGTGATATGGGGGCTCAGTCACTGCGAATGGGCTGCGAGCATTGAAGGCGCTGGCATTCCCATCGGCGAACACGTTTCCATGGAACTGGCTGAAGCCGGGCTTGGTGGTGATCTCGATCCGCCCATAGCCCAGTTTGTCGTACTCCGCCGAAAACGGATTCTGGTTGACGCGCACTTCCATGATCGCTTCCTTGGGTGGAAGCTGTCCGCCGGTGAAGCCGTCGATATAAATCTGGCCGCCACTTGGTCCGGCGGCTGGTCCGGCAAGAGCCTCCAGTTCGGTTTGCAACTCGTCGGGGTCATCCGAGAGAGCCTCGAGATCCTTGCCACTTATTATGGTTGCGCTGGCATTATTCTCAGGCGCCACGCTGAGTGTCTGCGCCTGGCCTGTGACATTGACTTCCTGCTTCTCCTGCTCAATCTCCAGCTTGATATCCAGTTGTCGAACCTGACCGCCCGTCACCTGGACGTTTGCCTGCTCGAACGGCGCGAAACCTTGCGCCACGGCGCTCACCGAATAGGTGCCGGGCGCGAGTCCTTTGATCTCCCACGTGCCGTCCCTGCCAATCGTGGCGGCTTTGACCTGACCCGGCTGTCCTGGCGCCGGAGTCGCGATCACAGAGACTTTCATCACCACGGCCCCCGAGGGGTCCGTTACTTGCCCGCGAATCGTGCCCGTGGCGCTTTGAGGGGGGAGCTCGGCCCCCCGGTCTTGCGGTCCGCCGCATACTGCCAGAAAAGGCAATAGCATTCCGTAGGCGACAATGACCGTTCGGACTGCCAGAGATCTCATCAATTCTCCTTTTCTTGCAGATTTAAATGGCTGATGGAAAAGGGCTTAGAGCCGGCTTTAGGTCACCGCGGAGCATACAGGGCAGCGATGCAGCCGAACACGTAGCACAGAACGGCGCTCGGCCCCGGGGCGAGCGCCGCCAGCCCTTACATAACATGCAAAAACCTTCCTTGCGCGCGCGGAAGATCCGCAGGTAGTTCCCTACAGGCCCAAGAGAAAACGCGCAGGCGAGCCCAGCCATATTCGGACTTATTGTCCTAGTTTATATAGACGGACTCACTGCCCTGTTGGTTTCTTCACTTCTTCAGACGGATCTTCCTTTTTCTTATAGCCGAAGGTTTTTGTCGAACTGCTTGGCGGGAGAGCAGTTAGGTATGGCGTAGTTTGTGAGGCGCCTGACTACAGGGCGGGAAGGGCGACGCCAAGGG
>Ga0187782_10003580_pt1 | contig 11583 bp, 13 predicted proteins | sample 0715_SJ02_MP15_2_FD_132454 | JGI IMG/M metagenome (GOLD analysis project Ga0187782, IMG submission 132454) | Tropical peat soil microbial communities from peatlands in Department of Meta, Colombia - 0715_SJ02_MP15_20_MG | ecosystem: Environmental > Terrestrial > Soil > Wetlands > Peat | place...
ACCCGCTCGGGATCGCGGAAGAAATAGGCGCACCAAAGGGTGGCGGCGAGCCCGAGCCAACCGAGCGGCGACCACACGAAGAAGAGAATCAACGCCACGACGAAAAACGCGCCGACGAAGGGCCAGCCTTGCGGGTGGAGCGGCGAAAACTCGCGGCGAATGGAGTCAAGCATCGACATGCGGCGTCTACCGACCGAGGGTCACATGGCGCGTTTTCGCGGAAATGTCACGAGAGGACATCGGCGACGGCGTCTCTTTGGCGGCGCCGAACCGGGCCCGCCGCGTCAAGCCGCCGGCGCCGATTCGACGCCGGCTTCCTGCGCCCGCCTCAGCGTCTCCTTCGCAGCCGCCAGCTCGCGCTGACGGCTCCAGAGGCCGGCATAGAGTCCGCCCGCCGCCAGCAGCGCCTCGTGCCGGCCGCGCTCGACGATCGCGCCCTTGTCGAGGACAAGGATCTCGTCGGCATGAACGACGGTTGAAAGCCGATGCGCGATGATCAGGGTCGTGCGCCCTTCGGCCACGCGTTCGAGCGCCGCCTGGATGTCCCGCTCGGTGAAGCTGTCGAGCGCCGAGGTCGCCTCGTCGAGGACGAGAATCGGCGGCGCTTTGAGAATCGTTCGCGCGATGGCGACGCGCTGCTTTTCGCCGCCTGAGAGTTTCAAGCCCCGCTCGCCGACTTGCGCGTCATACCGTTGCGGCAGCGAGCGAATGAAGGCATCGATCTGCGCCGCGGCCGCGGCCGAGACGATCGCGGCGTCGTCCGCGTTCTCGCGGCCGTAGCCGATGTTGTAGCGCGCCGTGTCATTGAACAGCACGGTGTCCTGCGGCACCATGCCGATCGCCGCGCGCAAGGACTTCTGCGTCACGTGAGCGATGTCCTGGCCGTCGATCGTGATGCGTCCGGCGGACGGCTCGTAGAAGCGAAAGAGCAGGCGCGAAATCGTCGATTTGCCGGCGCCCGACGGCCCGACGATCGCGATCGTCTTGCCGGCCGGCGCGACGAACGACACGCCGCGCAAGATCTTGCGTTGCGGGTCGTAGCTGAACTCGACGTCGTCGAACTTGACCTCCCCCTTGACGACCTCAAGCGGCTTCGCCCCGCGAACGTCGAGGATTTCCGGCCGCTGATCGAGGATGTCGAACATCGCCTCGATGTCGATGATCGCCTGCTTGATCTCGCGATAGACCATGCCCATGAAGTTGAGCGGCTGGTAGAGCTGCAGCATCATCAGGTTGAGCAGCGTGAAATCGCCGATCGTGTTGCGGCCCTCCCGGATCCCCTCCACGCACAGGACGAGAACGACGACGAGGCCGAGCGTGAAGATCACCGCCTGGCCGGCGTTCAGGACGGCCAGCGAGACGTAAGTGCGCACGCTCTGGCGCTCGTAGCGCGCCATCGACTTGTCGTAGCGCGCCGTCTCGCGCTCTTCCGCCCCGAAATACTTGACGGTCTCGAAGTTGAGGAGGCTGTCGATCGCCTTCGTATTCGCGTCCGTGTCGCTCTCGTTCATCGAACGGCGAATGGCCATGCGCCAGTTTGTGGCGACCGTCGTGTAGACGAGGTAGACGATGATGGTCAGGCCGATCGCCAGGACGTAACGCCAGTCGAACGTCGTCAGGACCACCGCCACGATGAGCGCGAATTCGAGCGCGGTTGGAACGGCGGTGAGCATCGAGGTGCGCACGATCGTCTCGATGGCGTCGCGTCCGCGCTCCAGCACGCGGGTTAGGCCTCCGGTCTTGCGCTCCAGATGAAAACGAAGCGACAGCGCGTGCAGGTGCTGAAAAACCTCGATCGCGAGACGCCTGACGGCGTTCATGGCGACGGCCGCAAACAGCGCGTCGCGCGCCTGCTGCGTCAGCGCCATGAGAATGCGCAACAGGCCGTAAAGAACGATGAGCGCGACGGCGCCCGTCGCGACGGCGGGAAGCGGCACGCGATCGGCGCCGAGCTTGCCGGCAATCGCGTCGGTCGCCCATTTCCCCGAAAAGGGGATCGCCATCGTGATGAATTTCGAAACGAACATCAGCACAATCGCCAGCGCGACGCGCAGTTTCAGATCGACGCGATCGGCCGGCCACAAATAGGGCCAAAGCAACCGTACGGCGCCAATCAGGGCGCCGCGATCGGCCCGCCGCCCGCCAGCGGGCGTAAAGCCTTGTGTGCTTTCGTGCTTCATGATGACGTGAGGGACCTCGAGGCGAGCTGCATATAGGGCCTCGATCGGCCCGCCGCATCCTTAAACCAGGCGGGGTCGGCCCGGCCGGGCGATCCTTAAGAGGCTCCGGGCGCGCAAAACGGCAAGGTGAAAGCGGCCGATCGGCGCGAGAACGGCGACGGCCGGGTTTGCGGATCGACAGAAACCTTCGCTCAGGACCGTCGAGAAATTGTTTATATGTTATCTTGCAACGATGAAAAGGCGTGAATATACTGCATCGAGTCGCGGTTGCGACCTTCTCGTCTTGTTTTGCCCGCGATTGTGGTCATAGATAGACGCTAGACGCGGCGTAGAAGCGAAGCGCGCCTGTATCCCCAGCCCAGCTACGGAGAGCTAAGCCTGATGACGGAGTCCATCAACGCAGTTGAACTCGCCGCCGAAATCGTCTCGGCCTATGTTTCGAACAATTCGGTGCCTGCCGGCGAACTCGCTACACTTCTCAACGACGTCCATGCAGCGATCCTTCGCGTTTCCGGCGGCGCTCCCGCGGCTCCGGTCGAGGCGCTGAAGCCCGCGGTTCCGCCCAAGAAGTCCATCACCGACGAATACATTATTTGTCTCGAGGACGGCCGCAAATTTAAATCGCTGAAGCGTCACTTGCGCACGCAATACAATCTGTCGCCTGAGCAGTACCGCGAGAAATGGGGCCTGGCCGCCGATTATCCCATGGTCGCGCCGGCTTATGCGAAGGCGCGCTCCAACCTCGCCAAGCAGATGGGCCTCGGCCAACAGCGTCGTAAGCGGAAGTAGACCTTAAGGCCGCGCGGGCGTCGGGCTTATGGAAGCTGGCGTCGGCGGGGAACTCGGCAAGGCGCGATTTTCGGGGGCTCAATTCGTGCGCCCAATTCGCAGCGTTTGCGTCTTTTGCGGCGCGCGCGAGGGCGGCGACCCGGCCTATGCCGCCGCGGCCGAGAGGCTTGGCGAGACTATCGCTGAAGCCGGGCTTGAGCTCGTCTATGGCGGCGGGCGCGTCGGACTTATGGGGCGACTGTCGCGCGCCGCCATTCGCCGCGGCGGGTCGGTCATCGGCGTCATCCCGCGCTTTCTCGTGCCGAGCGAAGGCGCCTCTGAGGGGCTTAAGGAGCTGATCGTCGTCGAGACGATGCACGAACGCAAACGAATCATGTTCGAGCGCGCCGACGCCTTCATCGCGCTCCCGGGCGGCGTCGGAACGCTCGACGAACTTGCGGAGCAAGTTGTTTGGGGACAACTCGGCCGTCACTCGAAGCCGATCGTGCTGGCCGACGTCAGGGGATTCTGGCGGCCTCTCATCATGTTGCTCGATCACATGCGGGCGGAAGGCTTCCTGCACGACCTGCCGGAGCACGTTCTGCGCGTCGCCCCGCGCATTGAAGACGTGCTTGACGCCGCAACGACGGTTAAGATCGCCGGACGCGCCGCCGAATGAGGCCTGAAACTAGGAGAAGCGCGCGAGCCAAAGACGCGCGATTGAGGAGGATGACATGAAACTCAACGTTCGCCCGCGGTCCTTAAGCCTCGCGCTCGCCGCCGGATTGACGCTCTTGGCCGGCCAGGCCTTTGCGCAAGTCGCCGCTCCGCCTCCCGATACGTCTGCGGCGCCGGCCGCGGAAGAGACGCCCGCGCCGAAGAAGCACGTTAAGCCCAAGAAGGCGGGGATGCCGATCGTCGCGGTGGTCGTGCGCAACCTTCGGGGGGTCGGGCTCATCGAACTTGACGCCGCGCTCTCGAGCCAGGGCCAAATCAAGAAGATCGCCGGGCCGCTGGCCCCGGGCAAGACAATGATCGCCCACCTCGCGCACGACAAGGCATGCGCGTTCGACCTGCATGGAACCTATGACGACGGATCGACGACCGACGCGGTCGGCGTGAACCTTTGCTCGGACAAGAAGATCAATCTTGTGGAGTGAGCAGGCCGACGCGTCCTGCGATCGCTTCCTCTAAGCGAAACCGCCGGGTCCGTCCCGCGGACGGCCCGGCGATTTTGTCCTGACCGCTAAATCGCCGCCGAATAGAGCTCGGCGACATAGTCCCAGTTCACCAGGTTCTCGACGAAGGCCTTGAGATAGTCAGGCCGGCGATTGCGGTAGTCGATGTAATAAGAATGCTCCCACACGTCGACGCCGAGGATCGGCTTTGCCCGATGCACAAGCGGATTCTCGCCATTGGGCGTCTTCATCGCGACGATCTTGCCCTCCGAGACCGCAAGCCAGCCCCAGCCCGACCCGAACTGGGTCGCGCCCGCCTGGATCAAGTCCTCCTTCGCCTTGTCGACTGAGCCAAACGACGCGACGAGCGCCTTCTCGAGCGCGCCGGGAATGGCGCCCCCGCCCTTCGGCTTCATCCACTTCCAGAAGTGGATGTGGTTGTAGTGCTGCCCCGCGTTGTTGAAGAGCCCGACATTCTTGCCGTGCGAGCCGCGCACGATGTCCTCGAGCGACTTGCCCTCCCATTCCGTCCCTTTCAAGAGATTGTTGCCGTTGTTGACGTAGGCGAGGTGGTGCTTGTCGTGGTGAAACTCGAGCGTCTCCTTCGACATATACGGCGCCAGCGCGTCGTAGGCATACGGAAGGTCGGGGAGGGAAAAGGCCATGACGAGACTCCGGAGAAAGGGCCGGTCGCGGATCAGAACGACGCGCGTCCGCAGAACGCGACGGAAACCTAGTGCGGCGCGCGCCGCCGCGCAACGCCGCCCCCTTTTCGCCGGGTTCCGACGCGAGACTGAAGAAGCGGCGACGAAAGCCGCGTAAGGCTTAAGAGCGGCAGCGGCCGTTGCCTTGCGCGCTTGCCGGATGCAGTGTGCGCGTTAAGCGATTCGTTTTCTTCGGAGTTGGCGCCATTTCGTTGCAGTGGACGGCTAACGTGATCTGCTCGAAACTATCCGCATGCGATCCGGAGAGCCGTCCATGAGCTGGATTGCGCTGGCGCTGGGCTTGGCGCTGATCGGCCTTGGGCTGTGGGGCGGCGTCGCCGCGCAGGACCTTTTGCCGACCGAACTCGGCCTTCTCTACGCCGCGTGCGGGGCGATTTCGGCGGCGGCGGGCGTCGTTACTGTCGCCATCGCCTTGCTCATTCGCCGCGTGGACGCGCTCGGATTGCGGCTGCTTGATCTGCGTCTGGCCGACGTCCCGCTCGACGGGCGGGCGCGCCGCGGGAGCCCGCCGACAAGCGTGGAACTCGAGGAGGGCGCCGAGCAGCCCGCGCCCGAATATGAGACGACGCTGCAAGGCGATGCCGAGCCCGCCGCCGAGAACCCGGCGCAGGTTCCAAAGCTCGTCGGGCGGTATTCGGCCGGCGGGGTCGAATACAGCATTTTCTCCGACGGCTCCATCGAAGCGCAGACGAGCGGCGGCGTGCGCCGGTTCGAATCCATGGCGGAGCTGCGCAAGCACCTTGCGCCGCGCGGCGGGGACGCCGGCCTCGGCGACGCGGCTCGCTCGACGATCTAAAGCCGCCTTCAGGCCGGAACGAGGAGGCGCCGCTCCCTTGCGATCTCGGCAAGCGGGCGCGAGGGGCGCGCGCCGACGCGCTGGATGACGTCGCCCGCGGCAAGCGCGCCCAACAGCGCGCAATCGTAAAGGTCGGCGTTTCGCGCAAGGCCCGCGAGGCAGCCTGCGGCGAAGAAATCCCCGGCGCCCGTCGTGTCGACGAGCGCCTTGATCGGGAAGGCCGGGGCCTCGGTGAGCCCGTCGGGCTCGACGATGAGCGAGCCTTTTTCCGAGCGCGTGACGAAGGCGAGCGCGCCTTCCTTCTGCAGCGAGGCGATCGCGAAGGAAAAGTCCGTCGTTTGGTAGAGCGACAGAACCTCCTCCGTATTGGCGAAGATCGTGTCGACGACGCCGGAGCGCACGAGATCGAGGAATTCGGCGCGGAAGCGATCGACACAGAAGGCGTCCGACAGCGTCAGCGCGACGCGGCGCCCCGCGGCGCGGGCAATGCGGCCGGCCTTTTGGAACGCGGCCTTGGCGGCCTGCCGGTCCCACATGTAGCCTTCGAGATAAACGATCGACGCCTCGCGCACGAGCGTCTCGTCGACGTCTATCGGGCTTAAGTAGCTGCTTGCGCCGAGATAAGTCATCATCGTCCGCTCGCCGTCGGGCGTGACGTAGACAAAGCATCGGCCCGTGGCGGGCCCTTCGTTGGCGGGTGGCGTCGAAAAATCGACGCCCGAGGCGTGAATGTCGTCGCGATAAGCCGCGCCTAAGGGATCGTTCTTCACCTTGCCGATATAGGCGGCCCGCACGCCGAACGATGCGACGCCGAAGACCGTATTGGCCGCCGACCCGCCGGAGATGACGCGAGGATTGTCGCGCTCGTCGTAGAGCCGCTCGGCGCGCGCTTCATCGATGAGCGTCATCGCGCCTTTCGCCATTTGATGGTTTTTGAGGAAGGCGTCGTCCGTCTGCTGGATCAAGTCGACCATCGAATTGCCGAGGCCGACAACTTCAACTCGATCGGACATCAGGTCTTTAGCCGCCCTTTTGAAAAACGGGGTCTCCTCGCATTGCGGGAGCCTCCGGTCAATTCGGGGACCGGCGCGCGGGCGCTAACGCCGCTCCGGGCGCCTCAGGCGGACATAGAGCGCGCCTGCCCCGCCATGCGCTGGGCCCGCCTCCTCGAAGCCCAACACGATCGGCCGCAAATCGGGAGCGCGCAGCCAATACGGCGCTGAGCGGCGCAGCACGCCGGGCTCGTCGAACCAGGGATGGGCGCGGTGGCGCAACTTTCCGGCGCCGGTGCCGGTGACGACGATCACGACTTTCGCGCCGCGTCTCTGCGCCTGCTTCAGGAAGCCGACGAGCGCCGCATGCGCGGCTTCCTGCGTGTAGCCGTGCAGATCAATCGCATCGTCGACGCCGGCGCGGCCGCGATGAAGGTCGCGCTTCAGCCGTCGTTCAAGCGGCGCGAGCGGCGGGGTTTCGCGCGGCGTCCGCGGCGGCGCGGGCGCCTGAGGCTCAGCCTCGCTCTTCGCCGGCGTAGCGCTAGGCGGCAGGGCGATCCGCGGCAGGTTTGCGCCCGGCCGCGGCGCGACGGTGCGCGCGACCTCGGTCCATAGCGCGACCTCGTCGTCGCGCAGCCGCCGCGCGTGTCGGCTTAAGCTGTCGTCGCTCACGGCTTAAGCGGGCTCCTCGCCGACGGGCAACAGCACGGTGAAGGCCGCGGCGTGGCGAATGTCGCCCGCGCGCGCGCCGGCCTCGTCGCCCGCGCCGAAAAACAGATCGGCGCGCGCCCGCCCGACGATCGCCGAGCCGGTGTCCTCGGCGATCAGCGGCCGGGCGAAACGCTCCGGCGCGGCGCTTCGCCAGGGGATGGTCGATGCGATGAAGAACGGCAGCCCGTAGCTCCAAAACCGCCGATCGACCGCAATGGAGCGCAGCGCGGTGAGCGGCCGACCGGCGCCGCCAATCGGCCCCAGCGCAGGATCGAGCGCCTCGTCGATGCGGAAGAACACGAAGGATCGGTTCTTTCGCAGGATCTCCGAGCCCCGTTCTCCAGGCTTCAAGCCCGCGGCCCGCAGCCAGGCCTTCAGCGTTGCAAGCGACATGTCCTTTTCGGCAATCTCGCCCCGCTCGATCAAAAGACGGCCGATCGACGTGTAGGGAAGGCCGTTGCGTCCGTCATAGACAAGGCGGACCTGCCGCCCGTCGCGCAAATGAACGCGGGCCGAACCCTGAACCTGCGCGAAAAAAGCCTCGACAGCGTCGCGGACGAACACAATTGCGGTCCCACCGGTCTCCTCGATCGCCGCGCGGTCGGGATAGGGCTCAAGCCGTCCGTCGGCGCGGCGGCGAGCGGCGGCGAGCGACGGGTCAAAGTCTTGCGCCTCGCCAGGCGTCAGGGTCACGAGATCCGGCGGCCGCGCGAATATCGGGGCCTCGAAGCCCGGCTGCGGATTGCGCGAGCCTTCGATAATCGGCTCGTAATAGCCGGTGAGGAATCCGTCCGGCGGCGTCAGCCGAAAGGGGCGGAAGTGGCGGCAGAAGAAGCCCTTCGCATCGTCGTCGCCCCGCGCTTCGACCGCGAGCGCGGCCTCCGCGGCGCGGCGCAGGCCCGGCGAAGCGGCGCGCGCGCTGCGCAAGGGTTTTGCGCCTTGAACGGTCCTTAAGGTCCCCGCCTTGAAAACGGCGAAGGCCGAAACCCAATCGCCGGGCTCGGACGCGTGGAGATCCACCTCGTCCAGCGCCGCGGCGTCCATGGATGCGGCGCTCAGCTCGCCGCTTCCGTCGTGGCCAGCTCCCAGTTCGGATCGCGCGAGCGGACGTTGCGAACAAAGGTCCAAACGTCGAAATGGTCGTGCGCCTCGTCGGCCGCGCCTTCGACGACCGCGCCTTGTGCGTCCCGCGTCGCCGAAACGAGCTTGGCGGCGAAGCGCACGGCGATCCGCGCCAATTCGCCGCTGAGGCCCGCCTGAACGATGTCGGCGTTGTTGAGCGCGACGATCGCGGTCCTCGTCGTCCGACCGGCCGCAAGGCGGGCGCGGACAGACTCGTTGAAATTGGCGAAAGCGTCGGGCGTCAGCAGCCGCCGCAAGGTCTCGAGATCGCCCTTGGCGAACGCCTGCACGATCATTTCATAGGCGGCGCGCGCGCCGGCGAGGAAGCTCTGCGGCGAGAAGCTCGGATCGGCCTTGGCGATCGCGGTCAATCCCGCCTCCGCCTCAGATCCGGCCGGAACCAAGCCCTTCCACGGCGAGACGGTCGGGGCGGCGAGGCTCGGCGCGGGTTCCGCCGCCGGCGTCGTTGCGCGCTTCGCCTCCGCCTCCTGCGCCGCGCGCCGCAGCCGGATCATGCGCGGACTGTCTTCGGCGTCGTTCCCCGTGCGCGTGCCGAGCACCGAATAGAGACGAAGCGCTACGAAGACGGCGATAATCGCGAAAATGATCGTTGTGGCGTCGAGTGTGAACATGGTCTAGCCCTTCGCCGGCGCCCTCAACGTCGCCGGGCGCGTCGGCATTCAAGCCTAGGTAGTCCGCCAAGGGTCCTTTGGCTAGGCGGGGGGTGCGTCGCCCGGCTGAGCGCAATGCAATTTTCAGGCCCGAAACCTTTAAGCGACGGCGAGGAGCGATGGCGTCGAGCATTCAGCGGATCGGCGTCTTTGGCGCAGGCGCGTGGGGCGCGGCGCTCGCCAACGCGGCGGCGCTTGCCGGCCGTTCGGTCGTTCTCGCCGGGCGCAGCGAGGAAAGGATGGCCTCGCTCGACCGCGACCGCGTTAGCCCCAGTCTGCCAGGCGTCCGCCTTGCCGAAGGCATCCATGCGACGGCGGACCTGCGCCGCCTCTCTCCTTGCGAGGCTCTGCTGCTTGTCGCGCCCGCGCAAGCGACGCGAGCGGCCGCGGCGGCGCTCGGCGCGAACCTGGCGCCGCGCCCGATCGTGCTCTGCGCGAAGGGCGTCGAGCGCGGGACGCACGCTTTTTTGAGCGAGGTCGCGCGCGCCGTCTTGCCCGGCTGGCCGCTCGCCTGCCTCTCTGGCCCGAGCTTCGCGGCCGACGTCGCGCGCGGTCTGCCGACGGCCGTGACCCTCGCCGCAGAGGACGGCAGGCTCGCCGAGGACCTCTCGAAGGCGCTTAAAGGACCGGCCCTTAGGCTCTATCATTCGACGGACCTGCGGGGCGTCGAAATCGGCGGCGCCGCCAAGAATGTGCTGGCGATCGCCTGCGGCGTGACGGAGGGGCTCGGCCTCGGCGCGAGCGCCAAGGCGGCGCTGACCGCGAGAGGCTTTGCGGAATTGCGTCGCTTCGGCGCCGCATTCGGCGCGCGGCCCGAGACGCTGATGGGCCTCTCGGGGCTCGGCGACCTGGTTCTCACCTGCTCCTCCCGTCAGTCGCGCAACTTCTCCTTTGGCGTCGCGCTCGGCGAAGGGCGCAGCGTCGAAGAGGCTATGGGCAAGCGGCTTGTCGAGGGAATCGAGACCGCGGCCGCCCTCTTGACGCTCGCCCACGAGGCGAGGGTGGAGATGCCGATCGTCGAAACGGTCGAAAGGCTCGTGGCGGGCGCGCTCGACGCGAAAGGCGCGGCGAGCGCCCTCTTCAGCCGGCCGCAGCGCGGAGAGGACTGAACGCGCCGGCGGGCGCCGCCGTCACTTCGCCAGCGCCGGCGGATGATGCGCCGCCCGGAGCTCGGAAATTGACGACAGCGCGATGACGACCCCAAGCGCTGTAAAAGCGGCGAGCGCGGCGTGGACAAACGAGAAGATAAGAAGCCAAGGCGCGAGAATGAGCCACACGCCCAACAGGAGCGCGATCCATTCTTCCCATTCGGCGAAGTTCACGAGCGCGGCGATCGCCACAACCGTGACGACGCCGCCGCTCAGCCACGCGGCGCGCGCGGCGGCCATGTCCCCTGAATAGCTCAAGGCCCAGGGCGAGATAAACAGAAGGACCGCGCAGACGAGGTTTATCCAATTCTGAATCTGTTCGCGGCCCTTGTCGGGCATGACGACGGCCATGGAAGCCTCCTCAATTCAACGCGTCCGAAGACGCTCGATTGCCGGCTCCGTAGCGCAAGAAAACGGCGATACGACGGGCGTTGACATTCCTCGTCCGCCCCACCATCCCAATCGTTCGTAAGCAGCCAAAAACTCTTCTCATGCGCCCGCTCGCCATTGCCCCCTCGATCCTCACGGCGGATTTCTCGCGTCTGGGCGAGGAGGTGCGCGATCTCGTCGCCGCCGGCGCGGACTGGATCCATCTCGACGTGATGGACGGGCATTTCGTGCCCAACATTTCCTTTGGGCCGCCGGTCGTCGCCTCGTTGCGCCCGCTCACCGACAAGCCGTTCGACTGCCATCTGATGATCGAGCCGGCGGAGCCTTATCTCGAAGCCTTCGCCGCGGCCGGCGCCGATCGCATCACCGTGCACGCCGAGGCGACCGCGCATCTTGATCGGTCCTTGGAGCACATTCGCGCGCTTGGCCGCAAAGCGGGCGTCGCGCTCAATCCAGCGACGCCGCCCTCGGCCATCGCCTATGTGCTCGATCGGCTCGATCTCGTCCTGCTCATGACGGTCAATCCCGGCTTCGGCGGGCAGACGTTCATCCCGGCGGTCCTCGACAAGATCGCCGAGACGAGGCGAATGATCGGCGACCGGCCGATCGCGCTCGAGGTCGACGGCGGAATCACGCCGCAGACGGCGGCTCAGGCGATCGCCTTCGGCGCCGACGTGCTGGTCGCGGGCTCGTCCGTGCTCGCGGGCGGGCCTAGCCGATACGCCGCGAACATCGCGGCGCTGCGCGGCGCGGCTTGAACGCGTCTGTCAACACGTCGTCGCGTCGCGCAATTGTTCCTGGCGGCGTTGCGTTATATGAGGGAACCGACGCGGGGGCCGATCGCCGCAAGGAGTGGAGCGTCCAATGATACTCGCGCGGATTTCCTATTACGGGGATTTCGT
>Ga0187782_10003581_pt1 | contig 11582 bp, 7 predicted proteins | sample 0715_SJ02_MP15_2_FD_132454 | JGI IMG/M metagenome (GOLD analysis project Ga0187782, IMG submission 132454) | Tropical peat soil microbial communities from peatlands in Department of Meta, Colombia - 0715_SJ02_MP15_20_MG | ecosystem: Environmental > Terrestrial > Soil > Wetlands > Peat | place...
ACCGCGGGAGTCGACGCCACCACATAGCCGCCAATAATGATCATCACCATCTGCATGGTGAACGGAATCAGCGTCCAGAAACTCTTTCCTCCCTGAACCGCCAGCTTCCCGGCGCTTTCTCCCAGTGCAATCCCGGTCAGAAATACGAACACAATCCCAATCAGCGCGAACACCAAGGGATCCGGAAACCAGCGCTCGCTCCAACTAGCCAGCCCCAGGCCAAAGCGGACAAGCCCTCCCTCAGAAACTGGCTCATGCTTTTCGTCTGTCGCGTGCATATTCGATCCTTTCGGTGTGCCGCCCGACATTGTAGACCGAATCGTACGGAATATCCCGGATAGAAAAAGCAAAGGCTTTTAACCGCGGAGACCGCGGAGAAAATGCCATACCTAGGCCGCTGTGTGGCAGCCGTACCTGAAGGAGTTACTGGCCGCCTCCCAGGCCTGACGTTGCCTCCCGGTCAGCTTTGCGCACCTTTGGCTGCCGGTAAGACGGTCAAGGCCGTTCTTTCGGCGGCCTCCGCGGATTTTCTCCGCGTGCTCTGCGGTTCAAGCTTTTTCTCCCCGCGATGACTGTAACTAAAATTGGCAGCCGCTTTATGTTACGATTCCCTCCATTCGGCTGGCAGAAGCCGCTCCCTGCCAGACTGGAGCGATCATGAATACCTTCCCGGTGTTACTGGGCGCTCTGTGCGTGTACGCCCTCGCCTATCGTTATTACAGCGCATTTATCGCCGCCAAGGCTCTGGCGCTGGATGATCGCCGCACCACTCCGGCTCATCTTTACGCGGACGGACACAATTACGTCGCCTCGCCCAAGTGGGTGCTCTTCGGCCACCACTTCGCCGCCATCGCCGGCGCAGGACCACTGGTTGGCCCGACTCTGGCCGCTCAGTTCGGCTTCGCGCCGGGCTTCCTCTGGATTCTGATCGGCGGCGTCCTTGCCGGCTGCGTGCAGGATTTCACCGTTCTGGTCGCTTCCCTGCGCCACCGCGGCCGCTCCCTGGCAGATGTGGCCCGCACAGAAATCAGTCCATTCGCCGGCCTGGTGGCGATGGTAGCCGTTCTCTTCATTCTTCTCGTAACTCTTGCGGGCCTGGGCATCGTGGTTGTCAATGCGCTTTCCAACAGTCCCTGGGGTGTGTTCACCATTGGCATGACCATCCCCATCGCCGTCATCATGGGGCTGTGGATGTTCAAGAGCCACGCCGGGCAGATCAAGGTGACCGGCCCAAGCATCTTCGGCGTCGTGTTTTTGCTCGCCAGCGTAATCGCAGGACACTGGGTAGCCCAGAGCGGAGCCTCTGGCGCCCTTACTTTCACCGGTCACCAGATCACCATCCTGATGGCGATCTACGGACTGGTGGCTTCCATTCTTCCTGTCTGGTTGGTGCTTGAGCCGCGAGATTATCTCTCCACCTACGTGAAGCTCGGTACGATCATTGTTCTGGTCATCGGTGTGTTCGTGGTTCATCCCAATATTCAATTCCCCAACTTCACTCAGTTCGTTCACGGCGGCGGGCCCATCATCAAAGGCAAGCTGTTCCCGTTTCTCTTCGTGACCATCGCCTGCGGCGCGATCTCCGGCTTTCATTCGCTTGTCTCGTCCGGCACGACGCCCAAGATGCTGGATAAAGAAACCGACGCCCGCTTCATCGGATACGGCGCCATGATGTGCGAATCCATCGTTGGCATATTGGCCCTGATTGCCGCCTGTTCGCTGTATCCCGGCGACTACTTCGCCATCAATACACCCCCGGCAGTGTTCAGCCATCTGGGTCTGAGCACCGTTAATCTCGATACCTTCTCCCGCGAAGTCGGAGAGAAACTGGCGGGCCGCACCGGCGGCGCAGTCTCGCTGGCGGTGGGCATGGCGCAAATTTTCCGCGGCCTGCCGGGCATGGATCGTCTGATGGGCTACTGGTATCACTATGCCATCATGTTTGAAGCTCTTTTCATTCTGACCACAGTCGATACCGGAACTCGCGTCGCGCGCTACGTGCTTCAGGAACTCATGGGCAAAGTTCACAAGCCATTCGGCAACAGCGCGTGGTGGCCGGGAAATCTGATCACCAGCTTCTTCGTGGTTCTGGGCTGGGGATATCTCATCTACACCGGAACCATCTCGACCATTTGGCCCCTGTTCGGCACCGGCAACCAGTTGCTGGCCACCATCGCGCTGGCGGTGACGACCACTTTTCTCATTAACATGGGCAAGAAACAATACGCCTGGATCACCGCCCTCCCCATGTGCTTCGTCGGCGTCACTACGGTTACCGCAGGAGTGCAGTCGATCAAGAACATTTTCTGGCCCTTAACCAGCAAGCCTGGCCAGGTGTTCACCGGCTATCTCGACTCCGTACTGATGACGATCTTCATCGCAGGTGTGATTCTCGTCGTATTCGATGCCGTGCGCAGATGGATTGCGGTTCTGAAAGGCGCTCCCGCCCCGCAGGAGGCCTTCGGTCCTCCGCTTACCGCAGGCGGAGAGATTAAGATGGGTTGCTGCTAGGGACTTCCGGTATTTTTTTGCGTATTTGCCGCTCGCCTCCAGGCATAAATCTGCCTCCTTTGGCACCCACTAACGCCAGCCGATATTTCTTGGTTTGGTTCGCCGTTTTTCTGCCAAAGCCCGCGCCGGAAGCCCAGACTCAGGCGCTAAATCGTTCCGTTCCGTATTGGTCTTTCCCAAAACGATCACGCGCACGTGTGACCGCCGTCACTGCGTTGCCTTTCGCAACAGCGGATAAAGGTCCGATGCCGGACGGCGGGCGCGGCGCAGATTTCTTGACAAACGCCATGAGCCGCTTCTAGATTTTGCCCCATATTCTGTGCGAGGCCTGAGCCGAGCCGGAACGAGGAGACACCGTCTATGTTGAAATTGATGAAGAGGTGTTCATGCAGCTTGCTCATGCTGGCCATCGCAGCTCTGCCCGCGGTCGCGGGCAACGATGCGAAACCGGCAACTGAAAATGCAGCCACCCCTGCTGCGGCCAGCACCACTCTGGCCCCGACTGCGGGTGATGCCAATATTACTGCGCTAATCGGTGCGCTTGTCACCAAGGGCGTTCTCGCTCCCAGCGAAGCTAACGCCATTCGCAACGCCGCTCCCGAAAACAAATTTCAGCTTCTGGTGGAGGCGCTCAAAAGCAAGGGAGTGTTGACGGCAGCGGACTTGTCAGCCGCCTCCAATGCCCCGGCTCAACCTTCGCCATCACCCACGCCGGCGGCAGCGCCCGCGCCCGCCCCGGCGCCGATGCCGGCGCCCGAACCGCTTCCGCAGGCGAAAGCTGAAGGTCCAGCCGTCGTACCGGCGATTGCCCCGTTACGCGTGCTGCCCGTCGATCCGCCCAAGCATGACGGTCTAAACGCCGCCTTCAAGATGGGCGCAGTCAAGATGACGCCCTATGGCTTCATCAAGTCTACGGCTGCCAAGGACACCAGCGCCCCCAACGGCGATGACTTCCCGTTCGTCGGGTTGTTCTTGACCACGCCGGGAGCCACCACCCTCAGCACCGGCCCCACGCAGGATCCGGAGTTCCACCTCAAGGCTCGCTCCACCCGTATCGGCGCGAACTTCGAGTGGCCGGATATTTCGCCGAAGATCACGCTCACGGGCCGCGTCGAAGGCGACTACGAAGGCAACTTCAGCGAAGTAGATAATCGTGACGTTTCCTCCATTCGCAGCAACGCCTTCCAACTGCGTCTGGCATGGGCACGGTTGGACTATGCCGCCAGCGAAAACACCGACTTCTACTTTGAGGGCGGTCAGGACTGGACCTTGTTCGGCTCCAGCGTGCTGCCGAGTATTCTGGAAACCACCTTCCTGGGCGCGTTCTACGGCGACGTCTACGAGCGTTCGCCACAGTTCCAGTTCGGGTTCGTGCAGAAAGTAGGCGGCGGGGTAAAGATTAATCCCACCTTCGCCATCATGATGCCCAGCACCGGCCAGATTCTGAAGCTCGGATCTTTGGGCTTGGCTGCGCAGATTGGCGAAGCCGAGCGCGCCGGCGCCGATTCCGGCCGGCCCGAAGTCGAGGGCAGGCTGGCTATTCAGTTCCCGCTGGACAAGGCCCCTGGCGTAGCTCCCGCCCAGATTATCTGGAGCGGCTTCGAAGCCAGGCGCACGGCTATCGCTGCGAAGGAACTCTATCCGGCCTGCGGGGAGAACACAGTTCTCTGTTCTTATGAGCAGGCCTTCCCCAACGGCTTTACCGCTTCCAGCACCCTCTACGGCAACCAGATCGCCGTGCAGTTGCCGACGCGATGGTTCACCCTGATAGCCAGCGGATATCGCGGTGGTGACATGCGCTTCTTCTTCGGTGGCCAGGTCAACACCTACTACACCGATATTTCTGGTTTGTCGAGTCCGATCCAGTTCAACACGACCGACGGAACGCTGGCTGCGGCGGGTCCCACGATGCTGGCGTGCAACGTTAGCACTGCCTCTGGGACGTGTCCGGCAGGCAACGTCGTGGTCGCCCCCGAGAAGCCGATCCAGTCTTTCGGCGGATTCGTCAACCTTGGCTTGCCGCTTTCGCGTTGGTTCAACGCCAACCCGAAGGGGCACAACGCGGGCTGGACGCTCTACTTCCACGCCGGCAAAGACCAGGTGGTGAAACGCTTCCTGACTATGCCCGACACGCAAACCGCCGGAGGCGCATTGCCGCTCCTGATGGGCAAGGTCTTCGCCGCAACCCTGTACTACAAATTGAACCCATGGGTCACGTTCGGCTTCGAGCAGTCGGTCTATGGCACACGCCTTGCCCTCGGTGCGGGAACAAACTGCGTCACGGGGCCGGGGCTCTGCTATGACATAGCCGGGTCGTCCGACAACCTGTGGCAGGATCATCGGACCGAATTCGGGCCGATCTTCTCGTTCTAGCTCGACCGGATCAACGGCTCGCTCGGAATTGAGCGAGCCGCTGATGCCGATAATTGGGCGGGCTTAACCCGGGCGATAGCCTTGAGGGAAAGCCTGTCCTCGAACCCTTTTCTAAAAGAAGAAACCTGTTGTGCTGGGCCCACGACAGGTACACAATGTACGGCATTGTCTTGGCTGCCCCTTGGAGAGTCCGCCAGCCGGGACTGGCCGAATCGGCAAGCCCGAGGTTGTTCATGAATAACCGGTGGTTGATAGCGGCGAGCCTCCTGGTCTTATGCTTGGGCGCAAATGCCGCCACCAAAGGCACCCTGCGAATCACGGTGCTGGATTCAGAGACCCACTCCGTCGTCATCGACGATAGTGGCGTGCCCAAAAACTGCGACCAGGTTAATTTCGACGCTTACTGCCATAACAGCAAAACGACACAAGTCACCAATACCTTGCTGGTGCAAGAAGGCAACCAGCCGCCATTTCGCATCCGGTGCACTGTAGACGCAAGATGGTCGCGGTGCGTCCCGTTGCCCAAAGGCGAGTCGTTCGACGCCCGGCGGGAAAAACGCGGGCTCCTGGTCTACTACGAGGATGACAAAGGCAAGGCGCGAAGCCAGTTGTACACGCTGGTTGCGGGAAGTATCCCGCCCGCTGCCGGCCCGGCTTCGTCGACGCCCGCCGCCGCGCCCGCAACCCAGGCGCCGCCTGCCCCTGCGCCGGCGGCTTCTGCGCCTCCAGCGCCCGCGCCTGCTCCATCAGGCGTTGCCGCGCAGCCTGCGGGAGAGTCGGTGAAGTGCAATTTCGCTTCGACGCCCTCCGGCGCCGAGATCATTCTCGATGGCAAGTATGTCGGCAGCACGCCTTCCGAAATCGCTGTCAGTACCGGAACGCATGTTGTCGAATTCTCCATGCCCGGCTTCGCCCAGTGGAAGCGGGAGCTCACGGTCTTGCCCGGATCGGAGCTGACCGTGAGCGCTGTTTTGCAGAAAGTGCAGTAACTCAGGAGATTGGCGCTCCAATTCCGGTGCCGGTCACGCAGAAGGCGGCGCCGCAAGAGCGCCGAGTGTTTGCGGGATCGGCGTATGCAGCGGGCCAATCCTCGCCTTTCAGCGGTACTGAAGTGCACTTGTAATATCTGGTTCGGCTCGAAGGAAGTGAGGGAGCTATTTTTTGGGTGGAAGTCCAGTCCTGGAACGAACGACTTCCGGTTCCCGAATTAATTTCCGCAAAAGGAGGAAAACTGTGGCTACCTATAATGCATCTGGATCTGCCACCGAATCTCACCTCAATCGGTGGTGGCATGTGGTCGGCGGTCTTTCTATGAATCTGGCGTTGGGCACGCTCTATGCCTGGAGTGTGTTCGTGGCGCCGTTGGAGAAAGAGTTCGGCTGGAAACGGGCACAAACTTCGAATGTTTTCACCATTGCCGTGGTTGTGTTCGCGCTGACTTTCATCCTGGCGGGCCGTCTGCAAGACAAGTTCGGGCCTTTCTGGATTTCTTTGACCGGCGGCGTGTTGGTCAGTTTGGGATTTTTCCTGTGCGCCTACACGAACAGCTTGAATTACCTTTATGTATGTTTCGGAGTGATTGGCGGGCTGGGCAATGGCTTCGGCTATGCTACTCCCATCCCGGTGATGGCCAAATGGTTTCCCGACAAGCGAGGCTTGGCGGTGGGACTGGCCGTGGCTGGATACGGAGGCGGTTCCGCCATTTTCGGCCCCTTGGCCAACCTTAAGCTGATCCCAGCCTACGGAGTTCACACCACGTTCATGATCCTCGGCGTAATTTTCCTGGTCATGACCGTGTTTGGCGCATTTCTGCTGAAAAATCCGCCGGCGGGCTACAAGCCCAAAGGCTGGACGCCGGCCCCGGCCGCGAAGGCGGCCGCCACCGCTTATGAATTCACTCCCGGGCAGGTACTTCAAACACCCGCGTTCTACTTCATGTGGGTGGCCTACGCGCTGGGCTGCTCGGCTGGACTGATGGTGATCAGCCAGTTGGTGCCGTTCGCCAAAAGCGTGGGCATTGCCAGTGCGGCCATAGCCACGATGGGCCTGGTTGTGGGGGCCGTCGGTAACGCTTCCGGCCGCATCCTGTCCGGCTGGATGTCCGACGCACTCGGCCGCTTGAACGTATTGCGTCTCATGATCGGCATCTCCATGATCGCGATGCCGATCCTTTACCTGGTAGGCGGCAACGTCACCGGCCTCTACATCGTGGTGTTCGTCGTCTACTGGTGCTACGGGACGCAACTCTCAGTCAACGCGTCTACCACCTCGGATTTTTGGGGCACCAAGAACGCCGGCATCAACTACGGGATGTTGTTCACCGCCTGGGGCGTGGCGGGCATCATCGGACCCAGAATCGCCGGCGTGCTGTTCGACAAGTACAAGAACTACCAGATGGCGTTCTATACGGCGGCCATTCTGGCGGCGATTGCGCTGCTTTGCGAACTGGTAGCGAAACGTCCGGCGGTGCCGGAAGGACAGAGGGTAGGCGGTAACGCGCCCGCGGCAGCTTGAGATTCCGAAAAGGGGTCCAGCGAATTTGCCGTCCGGCGATGGTATCATCGTGTCCGGGCTGAAAGGGTTGGCGGTGGGCATGCTCATCAGCGCGCCCACCGCAATTGCAACCGCCCGGCAACAGAGCGACTTCGTGCCCGGATGTGGGCCGGGCATCGGACATCCGCTCTATTTCGCTCACAGGCCCAAGCCACGGCCCCTCGCATTCAGGTAGACCCCGGCTTAGCCCGGGGCGAGCGAAGCGAGCGAGCCGAGGAGCTGGCCTGAGCCGGATGGCGAAGGGATCTCCCAGCATACCTGGCCATCTTGCAGAGAGAGACTCAGTCAAGACAGCATCGCGGGTTTGCGGGTGTAGATTGGTGCGGGAGGCTTTTTGCGTGCGCCGCTTGCTGGTCATCACGGTCTTCGTGGTGATTGCGGCTTCGCTGGTTTCGGCGCAAGAGTTGCGGGCCGGCGCAGCGCAGTCCGTGATCACTCCCGAGCTGCGCCGAGATCACCCGGTGTACCTGGCGGGATTCGGGCACAACCGTGTCGCCACCGGCGTGCACGACGATCTTTATGCGCGCTGCCTGGCGCTGGGGGTCGCGAAACAGACGCTGGTAATTTGCTCCGCCGATCTGATTGGTCTGTTTTACGATGACGTGCTTGCCATCCGGCGCGAGTTTCAGCAGAAGGCGCCTGTAGCCTCATTCCTGATCGTAGCTTCAACGCACACGCATGCCGGACCCGACACGCTGGGACTTTATGGTCCAAGCCCGCAGCAAACGGGAATCGACAGCCAATACCTGGACTGGGTGGACGAGCGCATCGTCACGGCCGCCACCGACGCCGTGCGCGCCATGCAGCCGGCGCGATTAGAGCTGGCGCGCGACGACCATCCCCTGCTTGCGCTGTTGCAAGGTGTGGATCGTCCTCCCACAGTGAAAGATCCATTTCTCTTCGGGATGCGCTTGGTGGCGCGTTTCACCGGGCAGACCATCGCGACCCTGGTCAATTGGAGTGACCATCCGGAAGTCCTCGGCCGAAAAAACACCGAAATCACCGCGGATTATCCGCATTGGGCCCGGGTTTACCTGGAGAAGCAATTTGGTGGCATTGCGCTTTTTCTCTCTGGCTCGATTGGCAAGGTGTCACCGCTGGGCGATCAGGTGGCGTTGTTTGATCCTGAGACTGGCAAGAACGCCGAGGACGGGACATGGCGCAAGGCGGAACTCCTGGGGACTGAAATCGGGCGACTTGCCGAACGCGCCGGAAAAAGTGCGGCGCAGGTGAACCTCGACTCGCTCTCCATCAAGACCGATACCGTCTTCGTTCCTATGCACAACTCGCTCTTCCGAGCCGCCGAGGCCTCAGGCGTGTTCGTTGGACGGAAACCGCTCTACACCAACGGCGAAGTCGATCCAACAATTGAAAAGCGCGACTTAGGGGACGTGGGACGTGGGGATTATTCCATTGGGAACGATGTTCAGACTGAGGTTGACTATATTCAACTACGCTCCGGCGGAGCTGCAGTGGCGGAGATAGTAACCATTCCGGGAGAGATCTATCCCGAACTGGTCAATGGCGGAATGGAGCGCTATGCCGGAGCCGATTACCCGAACGCGCCGTTCGAACCAGTGCTCCGCGAGCAGCTCAAGACGACATATCAATTCATCTTCGGGCTGGGAAATGACGAGATCGGTTATCTAATCCCAAAGGCAGAGTGGGACGAAGAGCCGCCCTGGCTAAAGGACGCGGCGCAACCCTGGTATGGCGAAGTGAACTCGGTGGGACCCGAGACCGCCGGCGCAGTCCTGCGGGCTTTAGTCGCCCTGATTCGCCCGTGATTGCAGAGAATGAACAACCGCAGAAGGGAACTGCGCGGAGGTTGGTTGCGCGGGGGGATTTGAACCACCGACCTTTGGGTTATCCAGGGACCTATCAGGGCTTACTTGGAGCGCGATTTTCTTGAATTGGCTGAGGGCCCCCGGGGCGCTCGTAGTCGGTGGCTTTCGGATGGCCCTCGACCAAGTGCATGGTGTGAAGAATTGTATCAATCACTGATTCATTGCCCACGGCTGTGTTGATCATCACATGATAGAGAGAACGGGTGGGCCAGTCGGCGTCGAAATAATGCTTGACGAAAGCGATACGCTCGCGATCGATAGTGTCGACCAGGTCTTCCGCATCCGAGCGAGAAGAGCCATCCTGCATAAGACGCCGTATTTTTTCCGCCCGCGGAGCATAGAGAAATACGTGGAACACATCCGGCTGTTCGCGCAAAAAGTAAGGCGCGCCACAGCCGACGACAACGGAATTACCTTCCCGGGCAATTTTTGGATAGATTTGCTCCATCAATGCGACCAGGCGGTCGGCATCGAACACCTGATTACTCAGCGGTGAACTGCGCTCGTAGCTTGCGTGCAAGAAAGTTTTCGCGAGGCGATGGAAGGTGCTGTCCATACGGCCCTCGCAGCGCATGACTTCGGAAGCAGGGACATTACCGAGCCTAGCGACTTCATCGGTGAGCAACTGGTCCCAAAGCTTCCACCCCAGGCGCTTGGCCAGTTCCGCGGCAATGGCACTGCCGCCGCAACCGTACTCGCGCTCAATGGTAATGAGCCTGAACATACCGCCTCCCATCATTGTAACCGCGCAAGTACGGTCGCATGCGGTTGACTTGGTTTCGACGCCAACCCTGTTACTGTGACGTTTCCATGCTCAGCAACTTTGGCCCTTGCTTGATCTGGAACCGCCCATCAACGGTTTCCCAAATCCATCCGGAGTAGCCATAGCCGCCGATAGGCTTGGTCACCAAAGCACCGCGCCAGGATTCGCGACGCGCCTGGTTGTAAGCGACCGTACCGAACCTGCCGAAGGTGTAACCGGGTACAGGATGACAGTAGGTTGGCAGCGCGAAGGTTAGTCAGGGTGCTTTCCAGAACGTGATCGGCAGTTTGTTTATGTCACCGATCTTTCAGTTCCTGCCAGACAACAAGATGCCGCGCTCCTCTTCGAGCCGCTGCAGTTTGTACGCCTGCTGATTTCGGTGATAACCAACGGAACCGCGCTGCTGCCGCAAATAATTAAGGATCTTTTCGGCGGCATGCTGTCACAACAATCTCCCGTCACAGAAAAGAACACCCGAAGGAGCGTTCCTCTCCGGGTGTCCTAGGCTGTGGCCGAATGTGCGCTAGCAAAGGTAGTGAGCACCCACCGAAAGCACTGGGCAGGGGGCAGCACCGACCACTGTGTAGGCCACGCCTGCGCCCAAGTGTTTGGTCAGCACTCCCGGCCGTTTCACACCAAGAACGATCATATCGACCATCTCGGACGCGGCGTCCAAGATTGTCTCTGCTGGGGAACCAAATCGCACCATGAACTCCGGCTCATGCCAGAGTTGCGTTCCCTCGGGAATCAGGGCGCGGAGTTGTTGCTCGGTAAAAGCGACTACGTCGTTCCGGTCAAACACCGGCATACTTCCAGGTTCCGGCTCGGGTAGTGCGACACCTGGTTCTGGCGCCACATGGAGCAGGCTCAGGCGAGCTCGATTTTCCTCTGCCAAGGATATGGCGTAGGGAAGTGCATGCGTCGACTCTTTTCCGAAGTCTGTGGCATAAAGAATATGCCGCAGATCACCATCGACCTTCTGGCGCGTGGCATGTGGTCCTACCGTGAGCACTGGACACTCGGCATTGCGGTATACCTCTTCCGCGACCGAGCCTAGCAGGAACTTGCCCAGTCCTTTCCGGCCGCCAGTGCCTATCACGATGAGATCAATGGCGTACTTCCGGACCAGCGTGGAGAGCACCTCCAAAACTTCTCCCTTCTCGATCAGCTCTAGGTGCCTAATGTTCTTGAACGACTCGGAAGCGATCAAGTCAGCCATCTGTTGGGTAGCCAAGAACCTGGCTTGCTCCGGATCGGGCTGCGGCGCTTCCACAAAGGGCAGATGCGGCAGTACGTTCACAGAGTAAATGCCGGCCTCATAGCGGCGGGCCAGGTTGGTGGCATAAGACAACGCTAATCCCGCGAATGGCGAAAAATCCGTGGCGAACAGAATGTTTTGCAGCTTAATGCGAATTGGTGAAATTACAGTTGGCATATACAAAAACCTCCTTCCGACGGGAGGAAACGAGCGCAGAGAGGACTTCTCTCAACATGGCTCAGTTTCCCGGCTTCGATCTTGCCTCTCGGCATGACCA
>Ga0187782_10003582_pt1 | contig 11582 bp, 10 predicted proteins | sample 0715_SJ02_MP15_2_FD_132454 | JGI IMG/M metagenome (GOLD analysis project Ga0187782, IMG submission 132454) | Tropical peat soil microbial communities from peatlands in Department of Meta, Colombia - 0715_SJ02_MP15_20_MG | ecosystem: Environmental > Terrestrial > Soil > Wetlands > Peat | place...
AACCGCGTCAGATGTCGTGCATCGACGCGGAGACTAATGGCATCTGCGCCAACGCGCTCGCCGTTGTTATCGGCGTGGAGAGCGATCCCGTCGCCGGCGCGCGGTTCCGGCAGGCCGATGTTGCTCGATTCGCCAAGGGAAGCTTCCGTCATTTTGGGACTTTCGGCCCTGTTACCCGAGCGGCTCCCGGATGATTCTCGACGGCGGTGGTGGGAGTGGGTGGAGCCGGCCCATCTATTCGGCGCGCTGCCTGTCGGGGGGCACGGGACCAGGGCCGGGAAAGGACCCGTGGGTCTGTGGTGCCCCTATCGGAGATACGGCAGGCGGAGGTCGAGGATCGGTGACGCACACCAAATCACTTGGCCGGGTTCTGGTCGTGGACGACAACGAGGCGTTCTGTCACTCCACGGCCGAGATACTCCAACTCGCCGGTCACGAGGCGGTCGGGGTCCGGGGCGCAGAAGAGGCGCGCCCGGTTCTCGCCCAAGGTGACGTGGCCCTCGTCCTGCTCGATGTCGGTGTCGACTTCACCGGGTTGAGGCTGCTGCCCGAGATTCGGGAGCCGACGCGGGTGATCCTGGTCTCCGGCGGCCTCGACCGCCGCCGGGTGCCGCGGGTCGGGCCCAAGTTCCTCACCAAACCCGTGACTCCTCAGCTACTCCTGGCGGAGGTCGAGAACCACCTGCGTCCAACGGGATAGGTCCGGCGGCTGTCCGGCGCGACGTGCGCACGACGGAACACGCGGTGGTCATCGCCGGGGGTGGCCCCGCAGGGCTGATGCTGGCTGCCGAGCTGGCGTTGGCCGCCGTGGACGTCGCCGTCGTCGAGCGCCGTGCCGGCCGGGAGCTCGAGAGCTCACGAGCCGGGGGGCTGCACGCGCGGACCATCGAAGTGCTCGACCAGCGTGGTGTCGCCGAGCGTTTCCTGGCCGAAGGGCAGGCGATGCAGGTCCAGAGCTTCGCCATGATTCCCCTGGACATCAGCGACTTCCCCACCCGGCACAACTACGGCCTGGCGCTGTGGCAGAAGGACTTCGAGCACATACTCGGGGGGTGGGTCGACGAGCTGGGAGTGCCGGTCTACCGCGGCCGTGACGTAACGGGTTTCGCCCAGAGCGACACCGGGGTCGACGTGGAGGTGTCCGACGGCCAGGCGCTCCGGGCGGATTTCCTCGTCGGATGCGACGGAGGGCGCAGTCTGATCCGTAAGGCCGCCGCCATCGACTTCCCGGGTTGGGACCCGACGAGGAGCACCCTGGTCGCCGAAGCCGAGCTCACCGAGGAACCGCCACGGGGAGTCCACCGCGACGCCGCCGGCGTCCACGGTCTGCACAGGCTCGAGGACGGCAGGACCGTCCGGATCGTCGTCACCGAACACCAGCTCGGGCCCGGCAGCGAACCCGCCCTGGCCGACCTGCGCCAGGCGCTCGTCACCGTGTACGGCACCGACTTCGGCGTCCACGATCCCACATGGATCTCGCGCTTCACCGACATGACCCGCCAGGCGGCGTCGTACCGCAAGGGCCGCGTGCTGCTTGCGGGCGACGCACACGTGCACTACCCCGTCGGAGGCCAGGGCCTCAACACCGGCGTGCAGGACGCCGTGAACCTGGGATGGAAGCTGGCCCAGGTGGTGAAGGGCACATCGCCGGAGAGCCTTCTCGACACCTACCATGCCGAACGGCATCCGGTGGCCGCCCGGGTGTTACAGAACGCCATGGCCCAGACCGCACTGGCCCGTAGCGACGAACGGGTCGACGCGCTGCGCGACACCATGTGCGAGCTGCTCGGCATGGACGAGCCGCGCAAGACGATCGCCGCCATGATCGCCGGTCTGGACATCCACTACGACTTCGGCGACGGACATCCGCTCCTCGGCCGCCGCATGCCCGATCTCGAGCTGTCGACGGCTGACGGCCCGATCCGGGTGTTCCGCTTGCTCCACCAGGCCCGCCCTCTGCTTCTGCACTTCGGCGAGCCCGGCGGCATCGACGTCGCGTCGTGGGCGGATCGCGTGCAGCTGATCCACGCCGAATACGGCGGGACTTGGGAGCTGCCGGTGCTGGGCGAGGTCGCCGCCCCGTCTGCGGTGCTGGTCCGTCCCGACGGGCACGTCGCCTGGGTGGGAGACCACGGCGCCGCTGGACTTGCCGAGGCGCTCACCACCTGGTTCGGGCCAGCGCGCACGGCGCCCACCACGGCGTAAACGGCGCCGGGGCGGGGAACAGACCATATGTGATCGCCATCGCCACGTTGCTACTGGTCGTGGCCTTGTCGCTCGTTGTCACCCGGGGTGCGACGGAAGGTCGCCATGATGCTCATGCTGCTCGGCAACGCCGGCCTGGTGGCGGCGGCCAGCTCGTTGCGTCATTCGTCCCCGATGACGACCGTCCACTGCCGGATGGACCAGTTCTTGACGAGGCCTTCGCGGACATAGGGGTCGCGAGCGACGAAGTCCCTCACGACCGAGTCGTCGTCGGCTCGGAACACCAGCGCCGCGCCGTCGGGCGGGTCGGCGTAGGCGCCGGCCAGGACCAGCTCACCGCGCTCCTTCGCCTCCCGTGCGAGCCCAAGGTGCTGCTGGCGGAGCGGTCGCCGGCGCTCCAGGTAATCGTCGACCACCTCGTAGAAGAGCAGGTAGTACACGAGATCACTCATTTCCTCGCAGGCGGGCCACGACGAGCCCAGTATTGCCGCATGCGAAGCGGGTCATCTATCGGTCGAGACTGTCGAGCTCCTCGATGGCGTCGGCCACGGCTGACAGGAGTTGAGCCGGGGCCACCGGTTTTCGCAAGGTCCTGAACACCTTGGATCCGACCATCGATCGGGTGTCGTGAGCCGTGTAGTACTCGAAGGCGGAATAGACGATGACCACCGGCGGCGCCGGCCTGATCTTCTCGAGCAGCTCGATGCCGTCCATCCGCGGCATGGCGAGATCGAGGATGAGGACGTCGACCGGTGAGGAGGCAAGGACGTCGAGCGCAACCTGGCCGTCTTCCGCTTCCACGACCAGATAGCCCTCGGCCGCCATGACGTCTGCGAGGGTCTCTCTCATTGCCTCGTGGTCGTCGGCAATCATGACGAGCCTGGCCGCAGGTTCCCAGCGGGCACTCCCCTGCCCGGCGTCGGAAAGCGACATCTCGACTGCCCCCTGTGCTGGTGCGACATCGCCCGCGGCCATCTGTGCCGATGGTCCAGTAGCCGATCTGGCTGTCTCCCAGACAATAGGAAGCAGGAGAAAGCCATAAGGGCCGGACGGCCCAAGGTCTGCCCGAAATAGTCATCTGGTGCCCCGCTGTGGCCCGTGACCGGCCCGATGCGCGAGCGTTGAGGAACGTGCTGTTGATCGACGCCGCCAATGTCATCGGATCCCAACCCACTGGGTGGTGGCGGGACCGGGCAGGCGCGGCGCGCCAGTTCGTCGAAGAGCTCCGTGAGGCGGCGAAAGACGGGCGAATCCCGGTTCCGGCCGTAGTCGTCCTCGAAGGCGCCGCCCGCGCCGGCGCCGCCGAGGAAGACGTCGGCGGCGTGCGCGTCGTCCACGCCCCGCACGATGGCGACGACGCTCTGGTCGAGCTGGCCGCAGCCGCGACGGCCGACGTCGTGCTCGTCAGCGCCGACCGCCGTCTCCATGAGCGCGTGCGGCGGATGGGCGCAGAGACCGTCGGCCCCCGCTGGCTCATCGACCGTGTCCGGCTCGACCGCGAACGGGGCGACGGTGCATAGCCAATTGTCTTGACGGGCTGTCGAGCCCGACTTAAGTTACTCATCAGTAACATTTCGGGCTCGACCGGCTCACGGCGGGCACCGGAGAGGAGTGCGGCATGGACAGCGCCGTGACGTATGCACTCGAAGATTCCGTGGCGTGGATCACCATGGACGACGGCAAGGTCAATGCGCTGTCGCCGTCGATGTTGGCCGGGCTGAACGCTGCCCTCGATCAGGCGGAAGCCGACCAAGCCGTCGTGGTCCTGCGGGGCCGCACCGGTATCTTCTCCGCCGGCTTCGACCTGAAGGTGCTACGGGGAGGCGGACCTGATGCCGTGCCGATGCTGCACAGCGGGTTCAAGCTGGCCGAGCGCTTGCTCGCGTTCCCCACCCCCGTCGTCGTGGCATGTGCCGGTCACGCCATTGCCATGGGCGTCTTCGTGGTCCTGTCGGCCGACTACCGCATCGGGGTGAGCGGTCCATATCGGGTCACGGCCAACGAAGTGGCTATCGGCCTGACCATGCCCCGGGCCGCGGTCGAGATCTGCCGCCAGCGTCTGGCGCCGGCACAGTTCAATCGCGCCGTCATGCTCGCCGAAGTGTTCTCACCCGAAGAGGCAGTGACGGCGGGCTTCTTCGACCGAGTCGTCGACCCAGCCGACCTGGAGCACACCGCGCGAGAGGTGACCCACCTGCTCGGCGGGCTCGACCCTCAGGCGCATCGGCTCACCAAGCAGCGGGCCCGCGCCCGGCTCCTCCATGAACTTCGAGCAGCCATCGACGAGGACAACGTCGAGCTCGGAGGTTGACGCCACGGGGATCGGTGGACGGGGGATTCGACGTGACTCGGATCAGCTTCCGGCCAGCAGCCCGATGATCCCGTTGCGTGCCAGCTGGATGGCCTCGCACTCAGTGGCGTCGACGAGCTCTGCGACCGTGGTGGCATCGACCTTGTAGCCGGGGATGGCTCGACGTAGTTCGACGTGACACTTCAGTTGGAGCGATGGGCTGCCGAGCTCGGCCGCCTGGGCCAGGGCCTCTCGAAGCAGTGCCAAAGGGTCCGGCGCATCGACGGAATGCCCTTGGCCACCACCCAGCAGATCAAGCGCGTAAGCGATCTTGGTGACCGTGAGCTCGACAGGATCACCCAAGATCTCCGCCGTCGTCAGGGCGCCTGTCGGGCCGGTGAAGTCGTGCCACCAGCGCGAGGTACGCCCGGTGACCTTCAGGGCGCCCCAGGAATAGCCAATGCGCTCGCAAGCTCGGCGCAGGACCTTCCACACGGCGAGCACGGGGCTCCGCATCCAGGGGCGCGACTGGCCGGCAGCATCGACGTACGAGTGGAGGCGAATGAGATGCTCGAGATAATCGGCGCACAAGCGCAAGCGCTCGGGGGCCACGTTCCGCGCCCTGTGCGAGCCCGGCTGACGGCGCTCCGGCCGCAGATTCCTGGCCATGAGAAGAGCGGGGCCGGCCCAAACCAGTGCAGTCCGCACGACGCCGGCGGAAGCTGCCCAACGTCTCAACCGGAACTGCATGTCGGCTGGACCCGGAATCGCCGTCAACCACAGATTGGAGGCTTTGGCGTGGGTCGCCGCGAGTGATGCCCTGCCTACGTCGCTCAAGATGAGGTCGAACGAAGCCTGGCGCCGGGCGTCCGATGCAAACTTCCGTGCCCGCCAGAAGCGGTCGATCGACGAGGACGCCTGCGCACCCCAAAGAAGCGTCTGCACCTGTGCATTCGAGTCCTTCACCTGTAACCACCGGTCTGCCAGCCGGGCGGCGTCCTGGTACGCACCGGCAGACGCACACAGCGCAGTGAGCGCAGCGATTGCGGTTCCGGGCCTGGCCAATAGCGGCTCGAGATACCTCTCCAGCTGGGCATTGATCGCCTTGCGGTAGGCCGCTTCGACCCGGTCCTCCCTCGAAGCGGCAATGACCGGAGCCGCGAACTGCCCGGCGAGAGCGTTCCATGGAACTTCGCAGAATCGGGCGCCTTCGATGCTGTGGACCCTGTGGAGCAAGTCACCTGTGGCGGGATCCCTCCGCATCGCATGCGGATCCACCCAGAGCACCGGCATTCCGCGAAGGGAGGTGTACAGCCAGGGGAAGAGGTCGAAGTCCCGTGCCGAGTAGCCGATCATGAGCAATCGGCGCGGGGCCGGCTGGATTTCCACTCTCCCGAGCGCCCGAGCGCACTGAGAGAGGTCCGCCACAGTCGACTTGATGGTCTGAGGGCGTTTGGCTGAACCGTGCACCTTGAGGATGTGGGCGGTGCCTGACCGCCTCTCGATCAGGTGCCGGGCTGAGGCGGGGTCCAGGTCGTTCGCCTCACAACGAACGCCGAGCTCGCTGGCGGCGAGCTCGAGGAAATGGTCGACGTTCGTCGTCAGGATGGGCCAGCCGACCGATGCTGACAAGGTCACGAGAGCGTGGTGCCCGACGTTCGGCACCGAACCGGTCCTCCGGCGGGCGTTCGCATCGAGAACGCTCCAGATCTGCAGCACCGAGCGGTCACCGCTGGTCTCGGCGACAACGCCGCAGACGGCTTCGGGAGACAGGCGCTCCAAGAGCCCCGAGTCCAACGGGATGTAGTCGGCAGCGCCATAGAGCCGGCTGAGTATCAGCTTCGCCAGGGAGCCGGCTCCCGGTGCCCATGTCGGTGCCCCGAGGGAAAGACCCGAACCGGCGACAACCAACGTCGGCTCGTCGGTGCCCAGCCAGGCCAACGCCTCGTCGGCCTCGACTCTTCGCGCCGCCTGCCGGGAGCTCACCGGCTGGATCGTAGCCATCGTGGCCCTGTGGTGGTTCGATGCGCGCGGCTGGGCCGCCACCCATCCGGGGAGCCCGATGACTCCGGGCCGGGCGATCAGAACGCGGCGGCATCGAGCCCGCCACCTTCAGGTCATGACCTCTTCTCAACCGATCGAGTGCTGTGGACTCCCGTTATCCTTCTTATCCGTCTTCCTTATCCGTCTTCGTCAGATTGCTCTCTCTCGCTCTTCCTGTCGGTCGTGGCCTCCCGCCGGTCGGCGAGCAGTTCGCGCTGATCAGCAGTGAGGTCGCGCTTCTCAGCCACTCGGTCCCGCAGATCGGCGATCCGATCGCGCTCGTCGGCTTGGCGCTCGCGCTCGTCGGCGAGCCGTCTCCGCTCGTCGAGATCATGGAAGTGCCTGGCGTTCATCCATTTTTGAGTCTCCCTGGCCCGTTCGATGGCGGCTTTGGCTCGGGCCGCTTCGGCTCGAGCGCGTTCGATCTGCGCTTTGGCTCGCTCGACCGCGGCCTGGGCACGGCTGGCTTCGGCGGCGATCTGGGTCCTCGCGTATTGCACCCGGGCGCGCTCCGCGTCGGCTTCGGCCTGCTCGAGAACCGCCTCGGCCTTGAGGAGCGCCGCCTCGGCCTTTCGTCTCGCCGCCTCGATGGCTTCTCGCTCCGAGCGATCCGACTCCATGACGACCTGCACTTCCTGCCCTGAGCACATCTTCCCATTCTCTGGATGTGCAGGGAGAGAGGAGCATTTTCGCCGGGTGGCCTATCCGTCGCTGCCCGAGGCTTCCTTACCGGCCCCCTCCGCCAGGCGGCGAACGGCCCTAGCGATTGCGCTCGAAGAGGGCGGCGTTTCCCGCCAGTCGAACCAGGTGGAAATGGGGCTCGAGCGACTGAAGCGTCTGTTGATTCTGGGGCGACGACGGCGGAACGGATATGAGGAGGTACTGGACCTTGCCGGCCACCGGCAGCCGCTTGTTGTCCTCGCTGAAGCTCCCGTAGTTCCCGGTGCGGAACGGCGTAGGCCACAAATAGATCTGGCTGCGGTGATCGAGCTGAGCGACGAAGTAGGTGTCGGCCGACACCACGGCGTTCGGCGGGATCATCGCCACCAGAGCAGCGTTCTCCCGGTTCTGCGGTGAGTCGACCTGCGGGACGATGGGTGGATGGGCGGAGAAGGGCATGAGCCCCCACAGCGAGCACGCCACGGCACTGCACGCGATGGCCACGAAGGGGACGAGCACCCGGGCCAGCCGTCGTCGCTGGACCCCCACGGCATAGGCCGTGCCGATCAGGAGAATCGCCGATGGTGCCAGCGAATAGTGCCAGAGGATCTGATGCTCATAGGGGTCCGGTGACAGATAGTTCTCGGCCAGAGCGAAGACGCACACCGCGGCGATCTCGGGAAAGAGCACGAATCCGAACCCGGTGGGAAGGAGCATCTGCCAGAGATAGAAGGGCCGCGACTGAGCCTTGAGATAGGCCCACATCTTCGCGGGCGGCAGGGTGTGGATGAACCCCTGCAACCCTCCGAACGGCATCCGGCCCTGATCGGAGGGCGAGAAGTACCCGAGGATGGCCGGCATGATCACCACGGTCGTAATTGCCGACCAGGCAGCGCCACCGGCCATCATGCCGAGACCCCATCGCCTGTTCCTCCGGAAGCAGATCCACAGCCCGAGTGGGATGACGAGAAGTCCGACGTCCTCCTTGACGAGCAGCGACAAGACCACCATCACGACGAGGAGCCGCGGCTTCCAGCAGATGGCGGCGTAAATGGCCATGCCGAAGAAGAAAGGAAGGAAGCACTCGGGATGGAAGCCTTCGAGGGTCACCTGTTGCACCGCCGGATCGAACAAGTAGGCACCGGCCAGCAGGCTGGCCAGGATGAAGTTCAGATTGAAGTGACGGGCCACGAGGTAGACGGGGACTGCTCCAAGCGCGATGGCCAGGCACTGGAGCACGAGCAAAGCGGCGCCGTGCGGGTAGAGCCAGTACAGCGGCGCCACCAGAACCAGGATGTAGGAACTGTGGTCGCCGAACAGGTTGCGGCCCATCACCGTGACGAAGGGGTCCTGGAACCGGCTGAGCAGCCACACGCCCTGGTCGAAGATGCCGAAGTCGAAGGCCGGAACCGAAAATCCCCGCAGCGTGTCCACGGCGACAACACCGAAGTGCACGACGTATCCGGCCATCATGAGCATGATGGGGACCGGCCGGAGCCATCGTTCGACCCACCTGTACGGCGGCTGGACCTTTTTGGCCACCCAGCGGTAGGCCGGTTCCACCCAGGGAGCGAAGCCGTAGTCGACCCAACGACGCTGGCCGTTCTGGGAGCTCGTCTCCTCCTGCTCCGGCGCCGTCGTCGCCGGTGCTTCGACGGAGCCCGCCTGGCTCACCATGTCCCCTCCGGACTTGGTCGTCCGACGGCCGGCGTCGCGCACTGGCCCAATTTACGGAGGGTACGAGTCAACCTGTGGACTGAGCATCGTCAATCTTGGCCATGGGGGGCGGAGGAGCTCCGGGCAAACCGGCGTCGGCCGGCCCGGGCTGGGGCGGTATTCCCCTGTCAGAGGGGGGCCACGGACAACGAAGCCGGTTCAGTCCGCCTACAGGTTGAACACTCGGCGAGCGTTCTCTGACAGAAACAGTTGCCGTGTCTCTTCGTCCAGGTGAAGGCCATCGATGTCGCGGAGGGCGTATTCGGGCGAGATCATGGGGTAGTTGGAGCCGAATAGGACCTTCCGCTTGCCTCGGCCCTTCATGTAGTCGACGAGCTCCGGAGGGTAGCGTCGAACGGTGTAGGCACTCGTGTCGATGTAGACGTTGGGGTGCTTGTCAGCAACGGCGATCATCTCGGCAGTCCACGGATAGCCGATGTGCCCACAGACGATCACCAGCTCAGGGAAGTCGATCGCCACTTGGTCGATGTACGGTATTGGTCGGCCGGTTTCCGACGGCCGCAACGGTCCGGTGTGACCCACCTGCGTGCAGAATGGCACTTCGAGATCGACACAGGTGGCAAGCAGAGGGTAAAAGCGCCGATCGGTCGGCGGCAATTCCCAAAGCCACGGGATGATCCGCAGTGCCACAAATCCCTCGTCGTCGACCCGCCTGCGTAGCTCCCTGACCGCCACCATCGGCCTCGACAGATCGACCCCGGCCACGGCCCGGAGCCGATCTGGCTGCTGGCGCACACAGGACGACACTTCGTCGTTGTTGATGAGGTCTCCCTGAGGCCCGTACCAGGCGGAGATGATGCCTATCTCGACCCCTGCGGCATCCATGGCTGCGATGGTGAGGTCGAGGGGCACTTCGTCTTCGAAGCGCTCCAGCCCCGTCCAACGCCGGAGGCTGTCGAACATCTCGTGGTTGATTTGCCGAAGAGTGGGATGCTGCATCCAGGCATCAACGGTGGCTGGCATCTGGCCCATCATGGCACCGAGGTACCGACGAGTTGTGATCGCTCGATTCCCGCGCATTGCTTCCATGACGTCCGACACCCGCACGGTTCGCTTCTGCACCAAGCCCGGGGCGCCCGTGATGGACGTGAGCGAGCGGCTGGGAGGTTCGGCTCCGCCATGACCGTCGGCCAGCACGTGACAGCCGGCATGCCGCCATGCAACCGGCCGCGACCTGGCCGGCAAAGCGAGGTCCTGTCGGGATTCGCAGCCCCCCGAGACGCAACAAAAGGGGATTTCCCGATCACAGGAAACCCCCTCTGACCTGCTCTTATTAGTGGCGGGGGCGGGATTTGAACCCGCGACCTTCGGGTTATGAGCCCGACGAGCTACCAGACTGCTCCACCCCGCGTCGTGGAACGCTCAGGATATCACGCGCCGTTTGATCTTCCGGTCGCCCACAGCCGGATGACCTCAGTGACGGCCCAACGCTTCGCCACTCGACCCCGATGCCGACGACCCGCTGCCAGAGCCGGTCGACGATGCCGAGGACCCGCTGCCCGAGCCGGTCGACGAGGCGGACGACCCGCTGCCCGCGGACGAGCCCGACCCGGAGGTGAGCTGCTGGAGTTGCTGGATGACGCCGGCCAGCGTGTTCACGTCGGTCTGGTATTGACCGAGCTCCCCCGCCTTCAGGTCGTTCTGGATCTGTTGTGACAGGGCGGCCGCCTGTTGGATCAAGCTCTGGACCTCCGCCGACGCGGCCGAGGACACCGGCGCGCTCGAACTCGGTGCGTTGCCCACCGGGATGGAAGCCCCGAAGACCGCCTGGATGGCCTGGGCCAGGTTGTCGCCCATCCCGACCACGCTGCCGTCCTCACCACCGTAGACGGCGATGACCTTCTCCAGAACCGGCAGCGGGTTGCGCGAGGACTCGACGTAGAGGGGGCGGAAGTACAGGATCGACTGCCCGACGGGGACGATCTGTTCGTTGCCCAGGAGCACCTGTGAGCCGTTCTGGTTGAGCAGGCTGATCTGCTGCGACACCGTGGCATTGGCCTGGATGCGGGCGTCCACCAGCGCCGGTCCGTCGAAGGCCTCGCCCGGCGGCGTCTCGAACAGGATGAGCTTGCCGTACTCCCCCGGATCCGATCCCGCCACCAGAAAGGCGGACAGGGTCTGGAGCACGTCGTTGGAGGTGGAGATGGGCACGAAGGCGTCGAGGAGGTCGAAGGAGACGTTCGACTGCCCGGGGACCTGCAGGACCTCGTAGATGGGAGCCATGCGCTGGACCTGGCCGGTACTCACCTGCAGGCCCTGCGCGTTGGTGATGAAGGTGGTGGCCAGCGAGGCCGACGGCGAGCCGGCTCCCGGGTACTGCGAGATGCTCCAGGCGTTGGTGGCGTTGTAGAAGGGGGCGGGCTTGGTGATGTGGTAGCGGCCGAGTGCCGCCGACTGCACGGTGAGCATGTCCTCCGGGTACCGCAGGTGCGCCCGGATGTCCGAAGGCATCTTGGAGGCGGGGGTGAACATCCCGGGGAAGGCCTTCTCCCACGTGCGCAGGATGGGGTCCTCCTTGCCGGGGCCCGTCATGTCGTAGAAGGCCATCTTGCCGCTGTAGGCGTCGACCACCACCTTGACCGAATTCCGCACGTAGTTGAAGTTCTCGTTGAGCCCGCTGGAGGAGGACAGCGCCGAGGTGTCCGCC
>Ga0187782_10003583_pt1 | contig 11581 bp, 9 predicted proteins | sample 0715_SJ02_MP15_2_FD_132454 | JGI IMG/M metagenome (GOLD analysis project Ga0187782, IMG submission 132454) | Tropical peat soil microbial communities from peatlands in Department of Meta, Colombia - 0715_SJ02_MP15_20_MG | ecosystem: Environmental > Terrestrial > Soil > Wetlands > Peat | place...
ACCGACGATGCGGGCAACGTATACATCTCCGACGGGAACAGCAAACAGGTATTCCGTTTCGCGCCGGCCGCTCAATCCGAGGGCAGCAGCGCGAGCGGAACATCCCTGGTCACGTTCCAGGCGCCGGGGGCGGTCGCCGTCGATGCGCGCGGGTTTGTTTACGCGGCCGATACGTCGGCCGGAACCGTTACGGCAATTTCTCCCTCGGGCGCAACCAGTGTCCTGCCCTTCACCTTCACCGCGCCTGCCGGTCTCGCTCTTGACGCACTCAACAACCTCTACGTGTCCGACTCCGCGGCCAAGGCCGTTTATCAGATCGACCCCATCACCGGTGCCGGGCGCACATTGCCGATAGGCACGCTCGTCTCGCCCACTGGTCTTTCGATCGATCCTTCAGGAGATTTGCTAATCGCCGATCCAGGTGCGCCCGCAATTTACCGGTTTAACTTCGTCACCGGTACGGCCACTGCAGTCGCCACGCCCGTCGTGGCGCCGTCGATCGCGCTCACCGATGCGGCAGGAAATTTGCTCATCGCCGATACCGCGAACATCCTTGCGGTGCCGGCCAGCGGCAACAGTTCATCATTCACAGTGGCCAGCATCACGCCAACGGCACTGGCCATCGATTCCGCCGGCAATCTCTATACCGGATCGGCCGGAGGCGTTTTGAAGCTGACCCGCACGCAAGGTTACGTGCAATTCTTCGTCTCCGAACCGCCGCAATCCGTCGATCTGCTCGAATCGGGGAACCGTCCCTTCGGGGGCACGTCGTTTAGCCAGACCGACACAACCGACTTCAGTCTTACGCCAGGGGCCTCCACGGATTGCGCGCTCAATGCGAACGGGGCGGGCACACTGGCTGCAGGGGGAGTCTGCGTTCTTACGGCTTCATACACCCCCACGACCTACCTGACCACCACCGACACGATCACGATCAACTGCAACCTGACCAACGCCGCGCTGTCCAGTCCGTCTTCGGTTCAGCTCACGCTCACGGGCCCTGCAACGCCACCACCGTCCACGATCACACTCGGGGCGTTTTCGCCGGCATCGCCTTTGTACGGACAGCCGGTCATCTTTGGCGCGACCGTCACCGACGCATCGGTGACCCCCGCCGGCACGGTGGTCTTCACTGTTGACAGCTCCAGCTATAGCGCCACACTCGCCAATGGCGCGGCCACAGCGCTGGTGAGCGGCCTGACCGCGGGCTTGCATCAGGTTTCCGCGGCTTACGCCAGCACTAACGGCTATGCGCCAGCAAATTCGGCGGCGGTGCAGTTGGTAGTGGGCCAAGCCTCGTCTGCGATCACGCTGACGGCCAATCCCAATCCCGCTTCTCAGGGCAAACCGGAGACGCTCACCGCCACGGTTACTGGAGCCGGCCAACCGTCCGGCTCGGTGATTTTCCTCTCCGGCTCGACGACGCTTTGCAGCTCGATATTGAATGGCTCCGGGGTGGCTACTTGCGCGTTTACGCCGTCGGCTTCGGGCACGTTGACGCTCGCTGCGCAATATCAAGGCGACGCGAATCATCTCGGCTCGTCCGCGAGTCTCACTCTAAACGTCTACGACGCGGCGATTACGTTGCAGTTCTCAAGTACGCAATTGGTCTACCCTGGCGCCACCAACGTCACGGTTTGCATTGCAGGCGCCACCAAAGCCACGCCCACGGGCACGCTCCAGATCGACGACGGCGCGACCGTTCTCACAACGCTCCTGCTCGGCGGGAACGGCTGCGCCTACTGGTATATTTCGCCGGGCCTGAATGCCGGAACGCATTCCATCAGCGGAACCTACTCGGGCGATAAGAATAATGCACAGGGAAGCTCCGCGCCGACAACCGTGATCGTGAGCCCGGTTCCTGTCGCGATGTCCGCCTCCTGCTGGAACACCTCGTTTCCATACGGCGGCAACTACCAATGCACGGTCAACGTCAGCTCCAATGCCGGATCGGCGCAGGGCAATATCACTTATAGCTACGACGGCGGCGCGCCGGTGGCCGTTGCGCTGAGCGGCGGGAATGCGCAGTTTAGCATCACCAAGCCGACCGCCGGCAATCAAAGTGTTGTGATCGGCTATGGGCAGCAATCCAACTACGCTGCGGCAACGCTAGAGACGGAGAACTTCACGGTCACTGCGGCGCCGGTGCAGGTTTCGCTCGCACCGTCCACCTGGTATGCAACCGTGGGAACCAGCATCGTCTTTTCGGCGTCTGTCACATCGTGGAGTGCGGGTCCGCCGAACGGAACCGGGGCGATGGCCTTCTATGACGGTTCGACGCTTCTGGCAACGGTTCCCGTTAGCGCGAGCGGCCAGGCAAGTTACACAACTTCGTCGCTGTCCGCCGGCAACCAAACGATTACTGCCACCTACTCCGGAGGAACCAACTACGGAACTGGATCGAGTGGTGTAACCATTACCCTCGTGCCGTAGTAGTTTTGCGTCGAAATCCGCATGAACACTTCCCAGGACTGCTCAAAGCCAGAGGGCAGAGACGAGGTGCTCTGCGGAATATTGTCGATCGCGAATGGGAAATCCGTGATGTAATTGAGGGATATTCTTTCGATTGCCGAATGAGATTCTTCGAGATGACATGAAACGAAAACTCATTTGCCGTCACTAGTCGTCAAATGGGCCGCAGATTCCCCGCCGCGGCGAAGAGCGACAAATCAGGACTTAGATACTTGAGCTAGGTTGGCGGACTTAGCCGCCAGATAGGCATTTAGCTAGAGCGCAGGGTCCAAGAGTCAACGATGGTCGAAGTCCTAGCTATACACCTTCCCCAGGGCCGATCGATGGCGTTTCGATACGTTCCGCAAGTGCGAAATTGAACAGAGTTTGCCTCATAAGGGGGGCCTATGAGCAGCGTAGGTAATAGTTCGGAGAGTTTTGTCAGGACCAGGCCGGACGACTACGGCGAGATTTCGAGGAGGTTTTCGGGAGCGAATGGCCGGATGCCACAAAAGGGCGGTCGGCCGTCCACTCTACACCGGTTGTTCGTGTCGCAACATGTCAAAGACCTTCAACTCATTGTGGTGTTGGCGCTCGCTTTAGTAGTGTTGGTTTGCGCCATCGGGGTGCGACTGGCACATACAGACGAGGAGGCTCACGCCACTAACCAGGCTCGGCCTGGGATTAGCGCTGTTTTCTCCGCCGAACGCTACTTTTGGGCATTCTTCACTCCCGTGCTTGGCGTTTTCGGCGCGGTCCTTGCTTGGGCTTATCAGGTCGGCAGTGCGAGACTCGGTGTCGTCGATCTATTTGCCTGCGAAATAAGCACGCTCTGCCGCGTTGCTGCCGTGACCGACAGCATGGACCAATCGATCAAAAACTTCGAGAATGGTTTCGAAATCCGGAACGGCGCGGGCCACTTTACCTCGCAAGAGAACTATTTCCCCGTGTTCGAAAACAGTACACGGGACCTGCAAGCGCTGGATGCGCAGGTTGTCATCAATATCACCGAATTCTATACCTATATGAAAGCGGCTCGGGATCGCAGGCGCGCGCAGATGGAGATATTCGCAACGCCGATTGAGCCGGCGCCGCAAGCGGGTGAGGCAGGGAAGCTAACACCCTGGCAGGAAGAAGCGAGAAATGCAATTTACATGACGTTTCTTGGCCTGGAGAGTGCGCGTAACGCGATAGGGGACCTAGTGGACTTTAGACCAGACAGAGCGGAAGACACGATCGAGATTCTGTACAGCGAACTGAAAGCGTACCGGTTTCTTTGCGCCAAATATGCCGACAAGGGCGAGATCCGGCATGAGCTGCTGGTGCTTCGTGAGCCGGCTTATAGAAGGATTGTGAAGGATCTTCGTGAGAATGTGGGCAAGGAGGCGCGTAAGGCATCGGATCCTTCACAATGGGATCGCGCTTTGATACTGGCCAACAGACTAAGCGACGATTTCGGGTCGGTCATGAGCGGGGCTTTGCAACCTGTCGATGTGCCGCAGCCGGCGAGCGCGGATGCGGTAAGCGCGTCGAACGCCGCTCTTGAGCCGGTGAATTTGCCGGCGTCAAGCGCTGCACCTGTTCTGACGAGCGCTTGAATGGCCGGAGTGCCGTGCGAGGCGAGAAGCTTGCTGTATAGGAAACACCAGCCAGCGACCGGTTTTACAATGGAGGCATGATTCTTGAATCATTTCCCGTGGGGCCGCTGCAGTGCAATTGCACGCTGATGGGAGATGAAGAGAAGGGCGAAGCGATTGTGATCGATCCCGGGGACGAGGTGGGACGAATTCACAGGAAGCTGACCGAACTGGGATTGAAGCTGAAGCAGATTCTTGTGACGCACGCGCACATTGACCACGTGGGAGGGGCGCTGAAGCTGAAACGGCTGACCGGTGCGCCGGTTTTTCTGAATGAGAACGATCTTCCGCAACTCGAAATGATGGCGATGCAGGCAGCGTGGTTGGGAATCCAGACGCCCGAGACCGCCCAGCCGGATGGGGGATTGAAGGACGGCGATGTGATGGGGCTCGAGCGCTACCCCGCACACGTGTTGCACACTCCCGGGCATACGCAGGGATCGGTGTGCCTGCATTTTGTTCCGCTCAAGCTGCTGATTGCGGGCGATACGCTGTTTGCCGGGAGCATCGGACGCACGGACTTGCCGGGCGGGAATTTCAAGCAGATCATCGATTCACTTCACTCGCGGGTCCTAACGCTGCCGGACGAGACAGCGGTGATACCGGGGCATGGCCCGGCGACGACGGTAGGCGAGGAGCGAAGAACGAATCCGTTTCTGCAAGGCCAGTGAGATGCGATAGGTGGTAGGGGTGCGGTTTCAAGTGCAGCAATTTCAACGAGAAGGTTCAGGTTGGTTCAAGAGCAAGTTCAAGCTATCTTGCGCAGATATAACCGGGTTGATTCGTTCCAAAGTAGTCAATCAGGATACCTAATCCGTTACTAAACTCAGGCGTGGGCGCAAGGAGGCTTAGGACGAGCCAGCCAGATTTTGGCGTGCCGAAGAAGTAGCCGGGGTGCAGCCACACGCCTCGATCGAGGAGCGCGAAAGCGGTTTGCTCGTCGGGCTGGAGAGCGGGAACGCGGAGGACGGCGTACCAGCCGCCCTCGAGCACCAAGCGCTGGACGCCGGGGACGGCGGTGAGCCGACGGTCTAATGCCGCGAGATTTGAAGCAACCCGATTGCGAATCTGCTCTTGGATCATGGCGCGACCCTCGAGCCAGGACGTCATAGCCCATTGCACCGCAGCGTTCATGGAGAGAAACGTGTCGGCGATGATCTCGAGGCGTGCTAGGATTCGGTTTTGTTCTGGGCCGGTGACGACGATCCAGGCCGATTTCATTTGAGGCAGGCCGGCGATTTTGCTGAGGCCGCTGACGACGAAGACGGGAACTTCAGGGAGGCCGGAGGCAAAGCTTGCGGCCGCCGTATCGAGGGCGTAATCGAGGAAGACCTCGTCGACGATGAGCGATAGGTCGAACTCGCGACAGAAGCGAGCAAGCTCGGCGGATTCCCAAGGCTTGGTGAAGTGGCCGGTGGGATTGTTGGGGTGAACGAGGACGATGGCGCAAGTGGCGGGCGTAATGGCGCGGCGAAGTGCGGCAAAGTCGATCTGCCAGCCATTCTCGTAAACCAGAGGCGCAGCGTTGAAGCGCACATCGTCGAGGGCGGCGAGAAAGTCGAAGAGCGGATAGCCGGGCTGAGGGACGAGGATTTCGCTGCCCGGGTCGCAGAGCAGGCGGAAGAGGAAGCTGTAGGCCTCGCTGGTGCTGGTGGTGAGAATGATTTGCTCGGGGTCGAGGGCGAGGTTGTGGGCAGCGTAGTAAGCGCAGACGGCCTTGCGGGCGGCGAGGAGACCTTTGGGTTGCGGATCGTAGTCGAGGGCACGGGGATCTGCGAGGGCGTTGAGGAGATCCGGAGGATACGCGAATCCGCAGCGGGTCGGATTCGAGGCGGTAAGGTCGGCGATGGGCAGACCGGCCTGGAGGCGCAAGCGGTGCGCGCGGGCGAGATCGCTCTCTTCGGTGTTCCATCCGGTTCGTGAGGAAAAGTGCATCGGAGCAATCGAGGTTCAGTCTGAGCTGATCGGCTATGAGAGGCGATCATGGACAATGAGATTAGAGTCTGTGTGGAACGTTCCCGTTGGAAAGTTCCTAGCGGACTTCAGCGTCCCTCTAAACGATACACGTACCCATGGAGAAGCGATTGGGTCTTCGCGCGGTGGTGTTTGATTACGGAATGGTGTTGACGGGCCCGCAGGATCCGGCGGCGCACGCAGAACTGGTGCGTCTTACCGGCCTGCCGGCCGAGCGATTTGAGGAGTTGTATTGGGCCGATCGGCAAGCATACGACGAAGGAAAGGTGACCGGCGCGGCATTTTGGAGGGAGTTGGCGAGCGAGGCAGGGCTAGCGCTCTCTGAGCCGGCGATTGAAGAATTGGTTGCTTGGGATGCGCGGATGTGGAGCACGGAAAACCGCGCGATGATCGCCTGGCAAGCGGCACTGAAGGGACGGGGCTTGCTGACTGCGATAGTGTCGAACATGTGTGACACGGTTCATGAGTATATTGAGCGTAAGTTTGAATGGATTGCGCGGTTCGACGTGTGCGTGTGGAGTTATCAACTGCGGGTAGTGAAACCGAATCCCACGATCTTTAAACATGTTCTCAATCAACTTGGAACGGCTGCCGGCGAGGCGCTGTTTATTGACGATCGGGCAGTGAACGTCGAGGCCGCGCTGGCGCTGGGAATGAGGGGGCTGGTGTTTTCGACTGTGGAGAAGCTGCGATCGGATATGGTAGAGGCGGGGTTGGGTGCGGAATTGCCGTTGCCGCAGCGAGCGGATTGAGCGGGGCCTCCCGGGAATCTGGATCACGATGCGGCCATACCGAGACCGACTAAGTTGGCGGCCGCGATGATGACGAAGATGCCGGCCCAGAGGAGGCGTATGGGGCGCGAGCCGACGCCCGTCCACTCTCCCAATAAAAGGCCGACGAGTCCGCCGCACAGTACGTAGCCGCTCATGTGGAGCATCCAGTTGACGTAGGAGAGCCGCAGCGGAATGTTGGCCTCGCCCCAGGCGTAGAAAAAGAATTGTAGGTACCACATGATTCCGCCGGAAGCGGCCATGGCGCCGTTTTTGAGGAGCGTGGTGGAGTGCTGGGCCAAATCGGCGCGGAGAGAGAGAGCTTCTTTGAAGGCGAGGCGGAGAAAGCAGTAGCTCATGTTAATGACAGCACCGCCGCCCATGATGAGGACGTAGCTGGGCAGGCGCGCGTAGAGCGGATTGACGCCGAGACGAAGGGCTTCAGCGCGGATTGGAGCGGCGGCGTCGAGGGCGAAGGAAAAACCTGAAGAAAAAATTCCGCACATGACGGCGAGCGCGAGGCCGAGAGTGACGTTGAATTCCTTCACTTCGGCTCCGAGCTGGACTTCTTTTCGATGGCCGGCATAGGAGACGGTGGCGACGCCGACTAAGGCGACGAGGATGCCGGCCATGCTCCAGAGGCCGCCGCGGGTTGAGAAAAGCGAGGCGAACTGGCCGTGCAACATGGGCGGGACGAGAGTGCCGACGACGAGGGTGACGCCGATGGCCACGCCGATGCCGAGCGACATGCCGAGGTGGCGCATGGTTAGGCCGTAACTGACGTTGCCAATGCCCCACATGGCGCCGAAGAGCGCGACCTTCAACATGAGAGCGGGGCTCAAGGACGCGTAGAAGGGGAAGAAATGCGGCAGGAGGAGGTAGGACATCGAGAGCGGAAGGAGAATCCAGGAGAAGAAGCCGGCGACGGCCCAGGTGGTTTCCCAGGACCATTTCTTCACCTTTCCAATGGGAGCGTAAAAGGAAGCGGCGCAGGCCGCGCCTACCATGTGCCATCCGATGCCAGCGATTATGGCGTCAATTCCGAATATGGAATGCATTCCTTATCCCTGTCCGCTTGACGCAGACGTTTCTTGGATCAGTCTTAAAGGCAAGTTCAAAGGCTATCGGCTCTATGCGAGTTTTGTACAGCCGATAGATTGAAGGCGAGGTTAGAGCGAGCTGGTTGCGAATTGCCAAGTCCTCATCTCCAATCAGCCGTAACCGCAGCCAAGGGTGGTGCCCCCTATGCCCCCCTCTAGGTTATCTGCAAAGAAGCGCATTGTTTTCAGACGCTTACGGCGACCCAAGCGCGGTAAGCCGATGAAACGGAGGCAGTTCCTTGCAGCTTCTAGAGGGCAAAGGATTTTAGCGGCGACCCTTTCTTCGCCGGGAGGGCAGGGGCGGGCGTTTTCCAGAAGAAAACCCGTCCGGACGCTACGACTTTGGACCATTTTCGACCGGGATTTTGAGAGAGCTGCATTGAAAACAAACAAGTTGTCATTGAAAACATACCCCCGTGGGGTAGGATTTTTTTCTTTCTTTATTTTTCCTCGTCAGAGAAGGCTTTGGCGACCTGGCCGAGAGCGTTTTGGGGCCTCGGGGCACGCGGGCGGCGGACGGCTTCTCTATCTATGAGTCTATCGATTGTGGAGAAATAATGCGCAAAAGCAGGGAGCAAGGGAACGAGGGAACAAGGGAACAAGAAATCAGTGACTTAGGCGGTAGTGCGGAGTGGCCGATCATTGGGGAGGGATTGACGTCCATTGGGGTGGCACCCCTCTGGTGAGACAGTTTGCGATCTGACAGTTTGCCATTGGTTGAAAATGGTGTTCATTTGATTGCTATCGATCGACCTTCCACCGGTGCAGCAGCTGGCGCGAGATGCCCGGCTCCCGGCACAACTGGGCCACGTTCGGCGCCAGCGCCAATCGGCGCAGCGCCGTTTCACGGAACTCTTTCGAGTACTTAAGATACTTTTGACCCATTTGCAGTTCTCCGCTCCCTGCAAACTGTCAACATACACTTTGTCTCACTTTGGGGGTGCAGTCCAGCGATGGGGGCCAGGTTGCGTCTAGTGGCCGGAGAAGCGACTCTCACCCGCTTTACACTTTCTGTATGGCCATACGGCTATATGCAGCGACGACGAGCGCGGGGAAACTGCGCGAGTTTCGTGCAGCCGCGAGGGCCCATTCGGTAGAGATCGAGCCGCTGCCCGAGATAGAGAAGATTGCTGCGCCGGAAGAGGACGGCGACACGTTTCTTGCGAATGCGGCGACGAAGGCGGTGTACTACTCGCGGTTCGCGCCGGGCGGATTAGTTGTTGCCGACGATTCAGGCTTAGAGGTGGACGCTCTGGGCGGCGCGCCTGGCGTGCGTTCGGCGCGGTATGCGGCGGACTCGGGACTGGTGGATTCGCCGGACGCGAACGACAACACAGACGTGTGGAACAACATGCTGCTCTTGCAGCGGATGGCGGATATTCCGGACAAGCTGCGGACGGCGCGGTACCATTGCACGCTGGTGGTGGCGCGCGATGGCGAGGTGGTGCAGGTGGCGGATGGGATGGTTGAGGGAATCATTCTGGATGCCCCGCGGGGAACGGGAGGGTTTGGATACGATCCTTTGTTTTACCTGCCGGAGTTGGGCAAGACGATGGCGGAGATCGATCTTGAGACGAAATTGTCGCTGAGTCATCGCGGGCGAGCGTTGGAGAAGCTGCTGGCGGAGTTGCGGGATTGAGCGGAAAGCGCGGGGCTTTGGTGGCCGAGACGATACGAGATCCTGGGCCCAGCAGGTCCGGAATGATGTCGCGTGATGGCGCGATCCAGTAAGCTTGTTTGGAAAAGGGCGCGATTCGGGCACGCGGTTTGCGCATTCCGGATCGATCACCTGGCATCCTGCGCGGACGGAGAATCCGGCACTTCCAGAGAGAGTCGCGGCAAGACGATTTCGAAAAGTGAGACGAAGATCTACTCGGAGCGGGATAGACGCCTTTTCCGAAGCGCGCAGATCCGACGAATGGCGATCGATTCTGCGATCGGACGGATGTTGGACTGAGTCTCAACCCCAGGGAGATCTGCGATTGATCTTCAATACCTTTGCCTACTATCTGGGTTTTCTGATCCCCTCGGCAGTACTTTACCGCTTGGCTTCGCGGCGTTTGCGGCCGTGGGTTATCGTGCTTTTCGGCAGCAGCTTTTTTCTTTACTTCGCGTACGGAATGGCCGGGGCCTGGGGAGCGGCCTGTCTCCTTATTTTTGTTTGGGAATCGCTTACCAGCCGCCTCTATCGGCCGGCGTCGCGGTGGTGTCTGCTCGGGATCGCTCAGAGCTTGGTGCTTCTGGGCATTTTCAAGTACTGGAACTTTTTTAGCGGTCTCGTTTTCCTCGGCCGCGTCAACCCAGTGCGTTGGCAGGGTGCGTTTCTTCCCCTTGGCATCTCATTTTTCAGTTTCGAGTTCTATCACTATGCCTGGGACCGCCGAGCGGGAAGAACGGAAGCCGGTTCGCTTGCCGAGTACCTCGCCTTCATCATGTTCTTCCCCACCTTGGTGGCCGGTCCCATCAAGCGCTACCAGGATTTCCTGCCCAAACTGCGTGCCGAACCTACCGAATGGAGTCAAGACTGGGAGCGCGGCGTGACGCGCATCCTAACCGGGTTGGTAAAGAAATTCGCCGTCGCCGACCTTATGACTGCCTGGACCAACCACCTGAACGCGCACGACATCGTGGCCGCCGATCGCCGCATCTTGCCGCTTTGGCTGCTTGCTTACGGCGCAAAGATCTATGCCGATTTCTCAGGGTACTCCGATATCGCGATCGGTTCTGCGCGGCTGTTTGGCATTCGTGTTCCCGAGAACTTCAACTGGCCTTACGGCCGGCGTAACATCCAGCGTTTCTGGGAGTGCTGGCACATCTCGCTCACACGCTGGCTCATCGACTACGTTTACATTCCGCTTGGCGGATCGCGCGTCTCTGCGCCGCATGTCTACTTGAACATCCTCGTCGTGTTTTCGATCAGCGGGCTTTGGCATGGGGCCGGACTTAACTTCGTGGCGTGGGGGCTTTGGCACGGCCTGCTCTTATGCGGCTATCGCCTGTGGAGGCGCGTGCGCGGCAAGCCCAGCTCGCACCCGTTAGCGGCGTTCTTAAGCAGCGCGCTTACGTTCGTTCTGGTGAATGCGGGCTGGGCGTTTTTCTGCATGGATTTGCGGACTGCTATGCTTTTCTTCAGGAGGCTGACGATCGGCTGATGCTCACGAATCTGCGCGCTTTGTTCGAATACCTGGGCGGAGAACGCGATGACGCTCCGCTGCTTCAATTCCCTCGTGCCCAGATGCTTCTTCGCTGCGCCGCATGGATCGCGGCCATCATCCTCATTTACTGCTTTTCCGGACAATCCTCAAAATTCATCTACATCGACTTTTAGTTGGACCTATGACCTCGCGCCCACTACTGCCCAGCGTGATTGCAGCGCTTCTGTTGTTACTCACGGCGAACGTTTTCATGGCGGTATGGAGACAGCGGCTCCCGTATTACCGCAAACTGGAGTACATCCGCGAAGCGCAGGACGCGAATCTTTTTTTCATAGGGAACTCCTTGCTCGATGGCCGGGTCGACGCTCTTGAAATCGAACAGGCCGGCGCACAGCGCGGGGTCCGCCTGGCTCCGCTTAATGGTGCGCTCGGCGCCACACAACCGCCTGAGCACCTCCTTCTGTTTGACTACAGTACCCGCTGCCATCCCGGGA
>Ga0187782_10003584_pt1 | contig 11580 bp, 11 predicted proteins | sample 0715_SJ02_MP15_2_FD_132454 | JGI IMG/M metagenome (GOLD analysis project Ga0187782, IMG submission 132454) | Tropical peat soil microbial communities from peatlands in Department of Meta, Colombia - 0715_SJ02_MP15_20_MG | ecosystem: Environmental > Terrestrial > Soil > Wetlands > Peat | place...
GAATCTCAAAGTAATGGCGAGAATGGGCGTCTTCTTTGAGGAAGAGGTGCAGCGCAGGTATCCGGAGTTTCCCACCCGCACCGGCGAGTGGAGTTGGGAGGACTACCTGCCGTCGATGAACGCGTCGCTGCAGCAGCTGGTGGCCGCCTACAGTTAACGCCATGCCCTTTGTCGGACAAATCTTTTCGCAACTCAAGGCCAAGCCGGACACCACCGTGCTGCAGGAAATTCGCGACGGCCAAATCACAGGCGTGACCGGCGAGGAACTTCTTGAGCTGGTTCGCAAAGCACGAACCTTTCTCGCCGCCAAGAATCTGAAGAAAGGCGACCGCTGCGGCCTGCTCGCCGCCAATAGCATTCGCTGGGTCGCGATGGATCTGGCGGCCACGGCCGAAGGACTGATCGTAGTTCCCCTCTACTCTCGTCAAGCCACGGCGGAACTCGTCGCGATGATGAAAGACAGCACGCCCGCCCTGGTGTGCTGCGGCGATGCCGTGCTGCGCGACGGAATCCTGCGGATGCGGCCGGAGGCAGCGCCGCACTTTTTGTTCGATGAAATCTTCCAAGGCGTCGAAGGCGTTACGCTGGAACGGCCGCAAGTCACCGATGCCGATCCCGTCGCCATCATCTATACGTCCGGCACTTCGGGCGAAGCCAAGGGCGTGGTGCTGACCGCGGCCAATGTCGGCTTCATTCTGGGCTGCACTGCAGCGAGGCTTGATCAGTTAATGGGCGGGCACACCGGGCAGGACCGCATCTTCCACTATCTGCCGCTCAGCTTCTGCGCTTCGTGGATCGCCGTGCTTACGTTCATGCTGCGCGGAAGTTTGGTCACTCTGAACACGGAGTTGACGAAGATTGCGAGCGATCTGCCTGCGGTCTCTCCACATTACTTTCTGAATGTTCCGCAGCTGCTTGAGCGCATGCGCCGCGCCGTGGACGAACAGATCGCTCAGAAAGGCGGCTTCCCTGGCATGGTATACGCGCGTGCCAAAGCGGCTTGGATGCGCAAGGGAACTGCAGCGACGACCAGCGGCGGTTTATGGTTGTGGCTCGCCGACACGCTACTGTTCCCGGCGATTCGCAAGAAGATGATGGGCGAGAATCTGAAAGCGCTGATCTGTGGTTCTGCGCCGCTTACGCCGGAGACGCAGGATTATTTTGGGATGCTCAAGATTCCAGTACTGCAGGTGTACGGACTCACCGAGACGACGGGAATCTGCACCATGGATGACCCGGCGCATCCTGTGCCCGGCCGCGTGGGGCCGGCGATTCCGGACATCGAGATGCGGCTCGGCGACAACGACGAAATCGTGGTGCGCGGGCCCAACGTTTTTCCCGGATACTGGAATCGCCCGCAACAAACGGCGGAAGTACTGCGCGATGGCTGGTTTCACACCGGCGATCAGGGCGAGAAAGACGCGTCGGGAACGTGGCGCATCGTGGGACGGATCAAGAACCTGATTGTGCTGGGCTCCGGCCACAAGATCGCCCCGGAAAGCATCGAAGAAGAAATCGCGAAGATCCTCCCGAATGCTCAGCAGGTAGTCGTTGTGGGTAATGGTCGCGGCTATCTTTCGGTAATCATCACCGGGAACACGACCGCCGCACATGCTCAAGAAGCGGTGGACGCGGTGAATCTGCTGAACCCGCACTACAAGCAGGTGCGCGCCTTCTGCCTGCGGGCGGAGCCATTCTCCATCGAAAGCGGGCTGCTTACTGCCAACGGCAAGCTGAAGCGGGATGCGATTGCCGCGCACATGAAGAATGAAATCGACGATATGTACCGGACGGTGAAGACCGCATGAGCACGTTGGCAATGTCGAAAGTCTCCGGCCAGACGATGTCGTATCAGCTCTCGAACGGCATCGTCGAACTCGCGTTGCATCGCAATCCCTGCAACGAAATCGGATCGCTGTCGCTCGATGAGTTGGAATCGTTTTCTCAAGCTTTGGCAACTCTCCAGCAATCCGCTCATGCCCTGATCATCTATAGCGATCTGCAATCCGGTTTCTCGGCTGGCGCCGACCTGCGTGAACTTTACGAGCGTTCGCAGGCCATGCAGAAGGATGAGGCCGTGCAGGGCGTGCGCAGTTTTCTGGAGCGTATTCACGGCGCCTTGAATGCGATTGATGCTTCTCCGCTCACCACGATTGCCGCGGTGCATGGCGTCACGTTCGGCGGAGGGTTCGAACTCGCGCTGGCCTGCGATCTGATCATTGCCGACAAGACGGCGCGCTTCTGTTTTCCGGAATTGCGCTTGGGCCTGATCCCTGGTTTCGGTGGAATCCCGCGCCTAAAGCGCGATGTCGGCAATGCTGTAGTCCGCGACCTGTTGCTCACCGGCCGCAGCTTCAACGTAACCAAGGCGCAGCAAGTTGGTTTAGTCAGTCAGGTGGTGGCGGAAGGAGAGGCCCTGCGTGCTGCCCGGGCTACCGCCGCGCAGATCGGCAAGTTCGACCGCAGGACGTCGGCGGCGGCCAAACAGTTCATCAAGCCGATAACGCACGACGAGTTGCGCCGCGAAATCGACATTTTCTGCGAACTGTTTTCGCTGCCAGCGGTGCAGGCGGGATTGAAAAAGTTTGTCGAGAGCACCGCTGCGCAGCCTTATCTTCCTTAGAGCTGTGCCATATCGCGAAACAGTTTAGAGTAAACGGGTATGCCAACTGCCGAGCAGACGCTGAACGAGATCCTCAACTTGGCCGCCGCACACTTCAAAGTGCCGCGCGAGAAACTTTCGCCCGACGCCGATTTCTTCAAAGCCCTCGGCATCGACAGCCTGCAGACGCTCGATCTGCTGACGCGCCTGGAGAATCATTTTCACGTCGAACTGCCGGACTACGAACTGCAGGGTGTGAGCGACTTCCGCACGCTCGCCGGCAAGATTCAGGCGCGGCTGTAGAGCATCATTTTGATTGTTGATTTTTGATTGTTGATTGCCAAGGCACACCGCCCCAGGCGGATCCACAAGTGTTCCATCAACCATCTACAATCAACAGTCAACCATTGGTTTATGCTCGATCTTCGCCAGTACACCTGTCTGGGCGCGGCGCTGCGGGATGCCCTGGACCGCTTCTCGGGCGAGGTCTGCCTCATTGAGGCGGAGCGGGACCGTGAAAAACTTCGCCTGACCTATTCTGATTTCAAAGAGACTGCTACACCGCTGACGCGGGCACTGGAAGATGCCGACTTCAATCCTGGTGAACGCTGCGCCATCATCATGACGAATCAGTCGAAGTGGCTGATTTCGGCCTACGCGGTTTTTTACTGTGGCGGCGTGCTGGTTCCACTCGACTACAAACTTACGGCCGCGGAACACTTGCAACTGCTGGCGCATTGCAAGGCCAAGGTGCTCATCGTCGAGTACCACCTGTGGCGCGCCATCATGGAGCGCCCGGAATTCCCGCAGATTGGCACGAAAATTGTCCTGGTCACGGAGGCGCCGCTGGGCGCGGAGTTGGCCGGGGCGTTCCGCTGGGAAGACTTCAAACGCAAGGGCGCGCCGGACTTTGTCATGCGGCAGAAGGACGATGTGGCCTGTATTGTCTATTCCTCAGGCACGGGCGGCCGGCCCAAGGGCTGCGTGCTGACCCACGAGAATTACATCGAGCAGTGCCGCTCCTTGACGGCGTGGTATCCGTTTTGGCCGGGCGTGCGCTATCTCAGCATTCTTCCCACCAATCACGCCATCGATTTCATGGTCGGTTTTATCGGACCGTTCGTCTGCGGCGCGTGTGTGGTGCACTTGCGCACGCTGCGTCCGGAATTCGTGCGCGACGCGTTTGTGCGTTACCGCATCACCTACGTTTCTCTGGTTCCCATGATCGTCAAGAACCTGGAGCGCGGACTGCGCGCCAAGTTCGACGAGTTGTCATCGTGGAAGCACGCCACGCTGAACACGATGATTGCGCTCAACCGTTTGCTAACGCGCCGCCAGCCCAGGGTGAAACTGAGCCGCTTGCTGCTGCCCGGTGTGCACCGCGCGTTTGGCGGCGAACTGCTTGCGGTGTTCACCGGCGGCGCCTTCATGGAGCCTTCGACGATTCAGTTTTTCTACGATCTGGGCATTCCCGTGAACAATGGCTACGGGCTTACGGAGGCGGGAACCGCGCTCACACTCAACGATATGAAGCCATTTCGCGCCGACACGGTTGGCAAGCCGCTGCCGGGAGTCGAATTACGCATCCTGAATCCCGATGCCGAGGGAATCGGAGAAGTGGCGGTGCGCAGTAAGACGGTTATGTCGCACTACCTGGACGATCCCGAACTCACGCTGGAGACGATCGTCGAGGGCTGGCTTCTGACGGGCGATCTCGGGCGCTTCGACTCTCACGGCCATCTCCGCTTGCACGGCCGCAAGAAAAACATGATCGTGACCGAGGGCGGGAAAAATATCTACCCCGAGGACATCGAGAATGTTTTCGACGGCCTGCCGGTTAAGGAGTACGCGGTGTTTGCGGCCAACTACGTCTGGCCCAGGAAAGAACTGGGCGCGGAATCGCTCGTACTGGTGCTGCGACTGGAGCAGAAACAGACCCTCAACGGACAGCTGCTGCAGGAAATTTCGGCACGCAACCAGCGGCTGCCCGACTTTAAGCGCGTTGGCGGCTACATGATCTGGGAGCAGGATTTTCCGCGCACCGCATCCATGAAGATCAAGCGCCAGGCACTGGCTGAGGAGATCGGAAAATCGCTGCCCAGGACCGCGATCACCCAAGTGTGAGGAGACTCGACCAGCTCTTCGCTTGGAAACCTTGAAACGCTGAACTTTGAAACCTTGAATTATCTCGCCATTGTGAATCCCGCGGCGGGCGGCGGACGATGCGGCCAATTGCTCGGCCCGGCGCTCGAACGACTTCGCGCCGGCGGACTGCAGATCGAGACGGCAGCGACCCGCGCTCCCGGCCAAGCGACAGAAATTGCGCGCCAGGCCTATGCCCGCGGCGGCCGCAACTTCATAGCCGTTGGTGGAGACGGGACCTCGTACGAAATAGTCAATGGCCTTTTTCCGCAGGCCAGCAGCAGCGAGCGCCCAACTCTAGGATTTCTTCCCCTGGGAACGGGAAATTCGTTTCTGCGCGACTTCAGCCATGGCGGCGTCGAGTACGCCATTGAATCGTTGCTTGCGCATCGCAGCCGCGCCTGCGATGTGATTCGTTTGCGCCATCGCGCTGGAGCGATCCATTACCTCAACCTGCTGAGCGTCGGCTTTACCGCAGACGTGGCGACGCTGCGCGCCCGCCGTTTCAGCGCCTGGGGACAGCTGGGTTACTTCCTGTCGATATTTCTCACGCTGGCGCGCTTCCAGCGCCGCGCTTTTCCATTGCGCATGGCTGACGAAAAGACTTTCGACGACCGCCGTTGCCTGTTTGTTACGTTTAACAACAGCAAGTTCACCGGCGGAACCATGATGATCGCTCCCAAGGCCGTGGTGGACGATGGCCTGATCGAATACGTCCGCTGGGGACCGATCGGCAGGCTAGGACTGATCCGCAACCTGCCGGGCTTGTACGACGGCACGCACATCGAGCATCCCCTGGCGGAACATGCAGCGGTGCGGCGCGTCGAGTTCAATCTGGCTGGTCCCGTCGATGTGATGGTCGACGGAGAAATCCTGACCTTGCATTGCGAGGAACTCAATGTGCTGCCGGGCGCGCTGAACATCGTTGCGTGACCGCCGTTGCGTGACCGCCGTGTCGCCGGACCGCCGTGATATAAAAACAAGACTATGTCTGGGGAAGGGAAGCGGAAGGCGCGCGACAAGACGGAAGCAAGTCCAGTGCGGGGAAAGAATCTAGTCGTCATTAGCGCGGTTTTCGTCCTGCTGGCCGGCGGGATTCTCGCGTTCCGGCATTACAGGAGCCAGAAGGAGCCGGCGATCCAGCCTCCGGCGGCCACGAATGCCGAAAGCCACGTCTACGATTCCTTCGCGCAGTGTCTGGCCGCGAAACAGGTGAAGATGTATGGCCTGTACTGGTGTCCGCACTGCAAGGACCAGAAGGAGAAATTTGGCGCATCGTTTCAGTACGTGCCCTATGTGGAATGCGTGACCAAGGAACATCCCCGCGAGCTGACGCCGGAGTGCAAGGCGGCGGGAGTCACGTTATTTCCCAGTTGGCAATTTGGCTCGGACCCGCCGAAGGAAGGCGTGCTGTCGTTGCAGCAGCTGAGCGAGAAGTCGGGCTGCAGCCTTCCCTGACGGTTGTTGTATCCTGAGAACGCACTCTCCCGGATGGAACCATTCCAGAAAAGTCAGAATGGCAGCGCAGAAGGCGCGCCTTTCATACGCGCGCAGAGCGCGACCGGCGACCTGCGCTTGCACGAATTTCACAGCCGCATTTTTCGCAACACGCGTTTTCTGCGCGTGTGGCTGCCGCCCGGATATGACGATCCCGCGAACGCCGGCCGCCGCTATCCCGTTTTCTATTTGAACGACGGCCAGAACCTGTTTGAGGCCTCGACTTCCTTTACTGGCGTGGAATGGCAAGTCGACGAGACTGGCGACCGGCTGATTCGCGAAGGCGTTGTGCCCCCGATGATCTTCGTGGGCATCGATAACACGGGGCGCGAGCGCGTTCGTGAATATATGCCGCGCCGCTCCATGCATCCCATCATCATGCGCGTGCGCGGCCAGCGCTATCCGAATTTTCTGATCAAGGAGGTCATGCCGTTCCTGGCGCGAAATTATCGCGTCGCCTCCGGCCCAGAGAACACTGGCCTCGGCGGATCGTCGCTCGGTGCTTTGATCTCGCTTTACACGGCGATCGCACGCCCCGGAGTCTTCGGCCGGCTGCTGCTGGAGAGCCCTTCCTTGTGGGCGTCGAACCGGCAAATCATCCGCGATAGCCGTGAAGTCCAGCGCTGGCCGGAACGCATTTTGCTGGCGATGGGAACCGCGGAGGCTGGACGCAAGGAGCGCGATCGCAGCATGGTGGACGACACGCGAGAGTTGGCGGGGATCTTCCGCCGCGCCGGGCTCGATGACAAGCGCTTAATGCTTTTGATTGACGAAGGCGCGATCCATCATGAATCCGAATGGGCCAGACGATTTCCGCAGGCGCTGACGTTTTTGTTCAGCCGATCCAGCTCCAGCTAAGAATCGCTTAGCTTCCTTTGCCGCCCCTCGCGCGAGCGCCTCTCGATCGCACAAACCAGTGCCACCATCGCCGCCACCGAAAGCTGCACATGCGTCCAGCGCGTGACCACCGATAACAGCGGAAGCATGTACACCAGATAAAGGAGAGTCCCGATTCTGTTTGCCGCTTCGGGCGACTGCGCCATGAGCCAATCCGCAAGAAGGAGCAACACCGGAGCCAGAATCGCCAAGTCGTAGATCGTGAGATGCGGGGAGATCAGTACCGTTGCCAGTAGAAGAGCAGAAAAGCGCAGGGGCAAGGGCGTTGCGTTTCTTCGCCAGAGGGAATACGTGAGCGCGAGAATCGCGGCCGCGCTGATCACATACAATCCCGACGCAAGTGCCGGCCAGGGCACGATCATTGCCCAGAACGTGCGCAGACAGTGCGTCTGATAGGGTTTCGGTTCGAGCAGCGGCAGCAGTGAGTTTGCGTTTGCCAGCGTGTGGATCCATTGGCGCAGCGGCTCTTTGCCGTAATAGAAAACTCCGGCGGAAAATTGCACGACTGCAGCCACGACAGCTCCCGCAACGGCTCTCCAGGCGCCTAAGGCTACAAATACGATCGCCGCCGCTAGTCCCATCTGTGGCTTGAAAATCAGGCAGCCCAGGGTGAGTCCCGCAAGAAAGTCGCGGCGGTCGCGCAGCAGGAAAAACATGAGCGTAAAACAGGCGAGGGCGAGGGCAGAGGTTTGTCCCCAGGCAATCAAATGAAAGAATGCCGGGAACGCCGCTGCCAACAGAGTAACCAGCGCGCCGTGCCCGCGCAAATTCGGGCAGGCCCGCCAGATACTGTAGCAACACATCGCATAGATAAGGCCAGTGCAAATCCACCACAACGTCAATGCCCATCCGTACGAGAAGTGCGCCAGCGGCGCGAAGAGAATGGACACCTGCGGTGGATACAGAGGCAGATACCGGATGCCTGCGGCCTCAGGTATGCGTGTCGCCACAACCGCCGCCTGCTTGTCCATGTCGTACAAATCCGCCCCGCGGTGTTCCAGCGCCAACGATCCCAGCGTGTAGAAATGCAGGAAGTCGGCGCCCTTGAGATTGCCGTTGCGGTCGCGCAGTCCGGGAGTAGCCAGCGTCCAAACATAGAGTGCCCACAACGTTGCGCCCACCAGAAGCGCGTGAGCGCGCAAGCGTTTTACTGTAAGCCAGGTGCCAGAGTGGACTCGCGCTGCCATGAAGACATCATGGTACTGGACTAGGCCGGTTTCACGGCAGAATTCAGCGCGGCAACAGCAGGCCGTCTTGCGATCAGCAAAACGAAGAGCAGCAGCGGGAAAAACAGTTCAAGGGCCGAGGGCAACAACGGCAGCGGAGACAAAGATTTTGTCGAGGGAGGAAAAGCCAGCATCGCCAGCGACGCGATCCACGGCCAGCTTACGCACACCTTGAACGCGATGCGCGCGGTTGTTGGCAAGCGCGACCAGTCCCGCAGAATCATCAGCGTCGGCAGGATGAGCAGGACCTGGTTGAAGGGCGGCATCAACGGCAAGGCGAAGGCCGCGACGACGAACAAAACCGCCAAAGTCTCGGCAAACTCAACCGAGTCCGCAGCCTGCTTGCGATTTATCCATCCCCAAACAAACAGCCCAATCACCGTAGCGGCCGCAACCACAACGCCCAGAGTCTTTCCCGTCGCCAATTGCAGCAAGGTCGTCGTCGGACCGTATCGGCTGTAGGCCGCCAGGCCAGCCACAAAATCGTGCGGCCATCCGGGCAGAATTAATTCTCCGGCTCCGGCCAGCAGCGCTAGCATTCCACAAAAGCCGGCCGGCAGCCGCCATCGTCGTGAGAAATCGCCGGTACTCCAGAGCAGGAACCAGGCAATCGGCAAAACACTCATCTGCGGCTTGATCGTGGAAAGCGCAAGAAACACACCCGCGGTCAACAGCCGATTTCTGTGCGCCAGCCACGCGGCCAACGCGATGAATGCAGCGACCAGCAGCCCGATCTGACGAAGCCGCAGACCTTGCGCGATTTGCGGCGAGGCGAGCACGAATAAAATCATCGCCACGGTGGTTATCGCCGATGTGCGCGACCGCACGAACGACATCCACAACCACACGCTGCCTCCTACCGCAACAACCAGGAGGAACGGCGCCCAGGCATGCACCGTTTCAAAATCCATCCCGATGGTCGGAGCGAGCAAAAACAGTACATAGACCGGATAAGCAAAGCGCTGTTCATCGATAATCCGTGATGAGACCGCCTGCTGCTGCGGAATGTCGTGTCCGTAAAAAGCCCCCTGGATTTCATGCGTGACTTCCGGGGCATACGGATTCATCCTCTTGCGCAGCAGGTCGCGCGTGCCGAGCCAGGGAGAATAGAGGTCGCCGAGAGCCGCTTTCATCGTCCCCGCCTCGACGTTGAGATAGTGCTCCCAGGGCAGCAGAATCCGTCTCACGTAGAGCCAAGTGAGCGACGCAACCAGCAAACTGAGGAGAAGCCAGATCTGAGGTCGAACGCGCATTCTCGGGTCTGGGAGGACCTGCAACAGTGTAATCGAGCCAGGCACGAGAAGCTGAGGCTCCAACGCAAAGAAAAAAGCCCGGGCTGGGCCCGGGCCGGGACTGATACAGAATTCACTTGCTTGCCGCTTCCTTCACCGAGACCTCTTCGAACAACCCTTCGGCGATATCGATCATTTCGTCATCGACCACGCGGTTCTGGGAGATCGCCTCCTTCAAGGGGATGGAGACGATCTTGTTGGCGCGCAATGCGGCCATGCGGCCGAACTCGCCGCGGTGCACCATGTCGATGGCGCCCAGGCCGTAACGCGTGGCCAGCACGCGGTCGAAGGCGCTGGGCGAGCCGCCGCGCTGAATGTGGCCCAGCACCACCGCCCGGGTTTCGAAGCCGGTGCGCTTCTCGATTTCGCGTGCCAGAATGTTGGCGACACCACCCAGCTTGGCGTGGCCGAATTCGTCTTTGCCCATGTCCTGCACCACCGGTGCTCCCGCCGATTCGGCGAATTTTGCCCCCTCCGCGACCACAATGATGGAGAAGTAGCGTCCGCGCTCGTGCCGCTGGCGAATCGACTCGGCGACCTTGTCCACGTCAAACGGCCGCTCCGGAATCAGAATCGCGTCCGCCCCGCCGGCAATGCCGCTGTAAAGGGCGATCCAACCGGCATCGCGCCCCATGACCTCGACGACCATGACGCGATTGTGGGCTTCGGCGGTGGTGTGAACCCGGTCAATAGCCTCGCAAACAATGTTGCAAGCGGTATCGAATCCGAAGGTGTAATCGGTGCCGCCGAGATCGTTGTCGATCGTCTTCGGTACGCCGACAACCTTGACTCCGCTCTCGTACAGCTTCTGCGCAACCGACAAAGTATCGTCACCGCCGATGGCGACCATGGCGTCGATCTTGTGGGCGGCGATCGTCGCCAGGCAGCACTGCACCCCATCCGGCCGCTTGGACGGATTGGTGCGGGAAGTGCGCAGGATGGTCCCGCCGCGAGGTAGAATCCCGCTCACCGCGCTCAGATCCAGCGGCATGCTCTGGTCTTCGATCAGGCCCCGCCAGCCCTCGAGGAATCCCAGGAATTCGTCGCGATAATGGAAAATCCCCTTGCGCACCACCGCGCGGATCACTGCATTTAGGCCGGGACAATCTCCGCCACCGGTTAACATGCCGATTTTCATCGTAGCTCCTCACTATGAGTTCAGGATTGGGCGTTGATCCGTGGAATGCACCCCGGGCGCCAAGCACCCCAGAAGGCTGAAAATGCTCGGGTGGCAGTCGTCTGGAAAGACTAGGGTAACATCAAAGCAAGGGGCGCCGAAACTGTGGTTGGGCGATGGGTTGCGGCCTGGTGTGCGAAATCGTTTGCCCCGGCTGCCCCGTTTCCGCGCTACACTTCACTTAATGCGGGTTCTCGGCATTGACTGCGGGGGCGAATACACCGGCTACGGTGTGGTCGAGATGCAGGCTTCAGGCAAGCTCTGCTGCCTGACCTGCGGGGCCATCAAGCTTTCTGCGCGGGAACCGTTGCCGCGCCGCCTGTCGCGCATCTACATGCATCTGGGCGCGATCATTTCCCAGCATCAGCCGGATGAGGTTGCCATCGAAGACGTTTTCTATGCCCTTAATGTGAAGTCGGCGCTGAAGCTGGGACAGGTGCGCGGTGTCGCCATGCTGGCCGCGGCCGCCGCCGGGCTGGAAGTGGCGGAATATTCGCCGCTCACGATTAAGTCGTCGGTCGTTGGCTACGGGCGCGCCGAGAAGCAGCAGGTCCAGCACATGGTGACACGCCTGCTCGAACTGCCTGAACCGCCCGAACCCATGGACGCCTCCGATGCTCTGGCCATCGCCATCTGCCATTTGCACACTGCCGGCACCTTGCAGCGGCGCGCAGCGGCACGCTAAGCCGGAATTTGCGAGATTTGGCATAATTCCTATGGCGCGAATGTAACGTGCGGCTCCTCCGC
>Ga0187782_10003586_pt1 | contig 11578 bp, 7 predicted proteins | sample 0715_SJ02_MP15_2_FD_132454 | JGI IMG/M metagenome (GOLD analysis project Ga0187782, IMG submission 132454) | Tropical peat soil microbial communities from peatlands in Department of Meta, Colombia - 0715_SJ02_MP15_20_MG | ecosystem: Environmental > Terrestrial > Soil > Wetlands > Peat | place...
CGGCGGCCGCCCGTCTCGTACAGGTCGCTACTGCCGGAGAGCCGCGTGGCGAAATCGCACAACAGCCCCCCGTCCCCCTTCCAGAAGCTGCGCATGATGTCGCGGAACTTGCCGTTCCACTCGCTCCACAACACGGGAAAGTTGCCGACCTGATAACCCCCTTCGCCCACGTCCCACGGTTCGGCGATCAGCTTCACCTGCGAGAGGACCGGGTCCTGGTGGATGATTTCAAAGAAGGCCGACAACTTATCGACGTCGTGCAGCTCGCGAGCCAGGGTGCTCGCCAGATCGAAACGGAATCCGTCGACGTGCATGTCGAGCACCCAGTACCGCAAGCTGTCCATGATCAGTTGCAAGACGCGCGGATGCCGCATGCTCATCGTGTTGCCGCAGCCAGTAAAGTCCATGTAGTACCGCGAGTCTGGCGCGAGGCGATAGTACGAGGCGTTGTCGATGCCGCGCATCGAGAGAGTCGGCCCGAGCTGGTTTCCCTCCGCCGTGTGGTTGTAGACGACGTCCAGAATCACTTCGATGCCGGCGGAGTGCAGCGAACGGACCATCATTTTGAACTGCTGCACGGGCTGCTGTTCGAAGTGGGGCGCGACGTACCGCGAGTCGGGCGCAAAGAAGGCAAGCGTGTTGTAGCCCCAATAATTCGAGAGCTTTTTCTCTACCAGGTGCCGCTCGTCGACGTGATGATGCACCGGCAAGAGCTCGACGGCCGTCACGCCCAGGCTGGTGAGGTGATCGATCACGGGCTCGGTGCCCAGCCCCGCGTAAGTCCCCCGCAACTCTTGGGGCACGTCGGGATGCAACTTTGTGAGCCCTTTGATGTGCGTCTCGTAGATCAACGACTTGTGGGCGGGGACTTGCGGCGGCTTGTCGTCTCCCCAGACGAAGGCCGTATCGACGACGCGGGCCAGCGGGGCGAATTCGGCACTGTCCCGATCGTCGAACGACAGGTCGGCCTTCGGATCCCCGACGCGGTAGCCGAAGACTTCATCCGACCACCTCAAATCACGCGCAATGGCCTTGGCGTAGGGATCGAGAACAATCTTGTTGTGATTGAACCGATGGCCCTTTTCGGGTTCGTAAGGCCCGTAAACCCGATAGCCGTAAACCTGTCCCGGCACGACCTCCGGCAGATAACAATGCCAGACCAGATCGGTGTGCTCCTTCACCTCGATCCGGTGCGCCTCTTTTTTGTCATTGGGGTCGTTGAAGAGGCAAAGCTCGACCTTGCTGGCGTGCTCGCTGAAGAGGGCGAAATTGACGCCGGAACCGTTCCAGGTCGCTCCGAGGGGGTAGGGTCGTCCGGGCCAGACACGCATCGCTCGGCTCGCAGTGACTTCAGGGCGGTCGTTCGCCGGAAGAAGGGATGAAATCTTTATATTCGTTGCAATCGCCCGCGCCAAAGGGCGATTTACCACTTCGCAAAAGTCCTGAGAGGCGCGCACGCTCTCCGCCCTCCTGGCGAGGGGGCTCAGACAATGAGGTTCGGCAACACCGCTTCAGTCCGGGCGATCCCTAGCAAAAAACCCTCGCCGCGTTTTTGCGGCGAGGGCTTTTTTGAACGCGTTGGCCGCACCGGCTTCCGAGAGGCTCGGAGTCACGATTCCGTCCAACGCGGCTTTAAGGAAGGTCCCGTCGAGCCATTCCTCCGGCCGCCAGGCTGATGACGAACAGGACCAGGAAGACGACGAACAGAATCTTGGCGATCCCGGCCGCCGCCAGGTAAATGCCCGTGAAGCCGAGCAAGCCGGCGATCAGGGCAATGATCAGGAAAGTCAAAGCGAGCGACAACATCTCGAAGTCTCCCTCTCGTTGAGTCTCTCTGGGCGACCACGTGGCCCTCTTTTCCGGGCTTCAACGCGGCCTGCTTGATATCGAATTCTTTTCGGACCGCCTTCAGTGACGCACAAGCCGTGCCAACGGCGCGGCGAATCCTCAGCCGCGCGAATTCGGCCGTATGTGAAGAGCTTTTTGCGGGCGATTGTGGGATTTCAAGTCGAGATGGGAGCCACGGAGTCGATCGGCTCTGGGGCGCGGATTGGCCGCTCGGGTGGGACCGCTCGCCCGATCAGAGCGTTGAAGGCGGCTTCGTCGAGTGTTTCGCGTTTGAGCAATTCGTCCGCGACGAGATCGAGCTGGTCGCGGTGGTCCTTGAGAATCGCCCGCGCTGCGACGTGCGCGTCGTCGAGCAGTTTCTTGACTTCGGCGTCAATGAGCCGAGCCGTCTCTTCGCTGCAATCACGCGGGGGCTGGGCACCGGGGATCGGGGGCAGGTAGCTCTCCTGCCGGCCGGCGACGTGCATCAACCCGACCTGCTCGCTCATGCCGTACATGCAGACCATCTGCCGCGCGAGGGCGGTGGCGTGGTCGAGGTCATTTTCGGCCCCCGTGCTGATTTCGTTGAAGACCTCTTCTTCCGCGGCCCGCCCGCCGAGCATGCCCTTGATCCGGTCGAAGAGTTCGGCCCGAGTCATCAAGAATTGCTCCTCGATCGGGAGCTGCAGGGTGTAGCCCAAAGCCGCACGGCCTCGCGGCACCACGCTGATCTTGTGAACGGGATCGGCATGTTCGCTGTAAGCCGCCACGAGCGCGTGGCCGACTTCGTGAAAGGCCACGCGGCGCTTTTGCTCGGGGTCGAGCCGGCGACTCCTCCTTTCGGGGCCGGCGACGACCTTCTCGACGGCGTCTTCGAGATCCTTCTGGTTGATGAGCGAGGCTCCACGACGCGCCGCCAATAGGGCCGCTTCGTTAAGCGCGTTAGCCAGGTCCGCGCCGGAGAATCCGGCCGTCGATTGCGCGATGCGACGCAAATTGGCGTCAGGACCCAGGCGCTTGTCGCGAGCATGGACCTTGAGGATCGCCTCGCGACCGTCGAGGTCAGGCGAGTCCACCACCACCTGCCGATCGAAACGCCCCGGACGCAGCAGGGCCCGATCGAGAATGTCAGGACGATTGGTTGCACCCAGGATTAGCACGCCGGTGTTGGCCTCGAACCCGTCCATTTCGGACAGCAGTTGATTGAGCGTTTGCTCGCGTTCGTCGTTGACGGCTCCCACATGGATGCTGCGCTGCCCGCCAATCGCGTCGATCTCGTCGATGAAAATGATGCAGGGAGCGTGCTTTTTCGCCTGATCGAACAAGTCGCGGACCCGCGCCGCTCCCACGCCCACGAACATTTCGACGAAGTCGCTGCCGCTGATCGAGAAGAACGGGACGTGCGCTTCGCCGGCAACGGCCCGGGCCAGGAGCGTCTTGCCGGTCCCCGGTGGGCCCACCAGCAGGATACCTTTGGGGATTTTGGCGCCCAGCGCCTGGTAGCGCGCAGGATTTTTGAGGAAGTCGACCACCTCTTGCAGCTCGTACTTGGATTCGTCGCAGCCGGCCACGTCGCCAAAAGTCACGCCGGTGTCCGTGTCGCCAATCAGCTTTGCTTTGCTCTTGCCGATGCTCATCACGGTCTGGCCCATCGAGCTCATCCGCCGCCCCAGGAAGTACCAGATCCCGGCGATGAACAAAACCGGCAGAATCCAGGCAAAGAGAAATGTCGAGAGCACGCTCGGCCGCGTCCCGACGAACTTGACGTGATGAGCCTCGAGTTCCTCGACCAGTTTCGGATCATCGACGCGCATCGTGCGAAACAGGAACGTCTGTTCGGCAGCGGCCTTTTCCTTCGAGTCGCCGGCCGGCGCCGGGCTCGTCTTTTCGCTGGGCGATACCTCCTTGTTACGCGCGGCTTCCGGCTGCTTTTCGGCCGTTTTGGGAGGCGGCGTCGAGGGGGCTTTTTCTTTCGCTGATGGAGCCGGCTTCTCGGCCGGAGTCGGTTTTGCGGACACCTCTGCCTGCGGCTTGAGGACGATCTTGCCGTCAATTTCGTCCTGTTTGACGTCGGCCTCGGTCACTTCGTCGTTGGCCAAATACTGTTTGAACTCGCTGTACGCAATCGTTTTCACCCGCATGCTGGAGAAGATTTCCTGCCAGAACCAAAGCAGGAAGAGCGTGAGCAAGAAGTACACGACGAGACCACGCCACTGCGGCGGAACGCCGGGGCCGGCTGGTTTGGTCTTCGAATCCTTCGGTGGAGGCGGAGGTGCCGGCGGCTGGGTTTGGTCCATCGACGGTTCCACTTACGCGAGGAGCACGGCCAGAATGCCCGTCAGAAAGACGCCGTCGAACGTTCCTGCCCCGCCGATCGACAACACGGGTGCTTGCAGATCGCCGACGATCCCCAAATTGAGAAGGTCGGCGCCGATCAGCGTTCCAAGGCTTCCCGCGATGTAAGCCAAAGCGGGCGCCGCCCTGCGCGAGAGCAATAGCGCCACCCCCGCGGCCAGGAGCGGAGGAATGATCGGCGTGAGCGCGATGCCGACCCCCGGCACGGGGTGCGCCAGCTTGTTGACCACCACCGAGACCACGGCGACCGCGATCAGACTCTGCAACAACAAACGGTTCTTTAGCATCAGGTAGATCGAAAGGATTGCCGGGAGCAGCGCACCCCCGACGTTGACGGCAATCACCGTGCGCGGCAGCTCGCGCACGTCGGGCACGACATATTCGACGCCGTAGTCGCTCACGGTCTCCTTCTCGACGAGGTTCTTAACGGGGACCTCGGCGACAGGGATGTTCACATAGCTCCCCAAGAGCGACAGGATCAGAAACAGAAAGATCCAACGCGGCTGAATGCCGATCTTCGAGTAGGCGTACTCGATAATTCCCAATTGTACGAGCGCCAGCAGGACTCCGAAGATCAAGAACAACAGCAAGACGAACGGAGTCGTCACGGGAAAGTAATGCAAATGCGAAGGATGCATCGGCGTGCTCGCAATGATGCCCGGGCGCCGTAGCTGGGATCGGCCTGCTCGGGCACTCTCGAAGGGATTGTCAGGCGATACAAACACAGTACCCGACCCCCGCTTGGCTCGAAAGCAACAGTTCGAGCGGCGCTAGTCGCCGTTCGACCAAACTGCTTTCCGGACAACCAAATCCGTCACAGCGCCCGCCGCTTTGACAGATCCGCTAAACTTTCCTTTGAGAGTTCCTGCCCGCTCGCGGCTCCATTAGGGCTTCCGCGCCAAAGTGACCATGGACGATCCGGTCTTACACTCGTCTTCACCTCTACGCGACCGCCTCGTCGCGGACGACACGCCGGGAGACGACATCGCTCGTCAGACCGCCACGCCGGTGGGCCGCCCTGCCAGCCCATCCGGGACTCCGTCCCGTTCGCTGGAAGACGTTCACAAGTCGGTGCATGTCGGCTATCCGGGATTCGCCAAGCGGCTGTTCGCCTTTTTGGGTCCCGCGTATCTGATCAGCGTCGGCTACATGGACCCGGGGAACTGGGCGACGGACATCGAGGGAGGGGCGCGATTCAGTTACGAGCTCGTCTGGATCCTCCTGATGTCAAACGCGATGGCCGTGCTGCTGCAAACGCTGGCAGCCCGCCTGGGGATCGTGTCGGGCCGCGATTTGGCGCAGGCCTGCGGCGAGTCGTACTCCCGACCACTGGCTGCCACGCTCTGGATCCTCTGCGAAATCGCGGTGGCCGCCTGCGATCTGGCCGAGGTCATCGGCACGGTGATCGGGCTGAATCTGCTCTTCGGCATCGCTCCGCTGGTCGGCCTGATCGTCACAGCCTTCGACACATTGCTGTTTCTGGCGATTCAGCGATTGGGCATCCGCAAGACCGAAGCCTTTATCGTCATGCTTGTGGCAACGATCGGAGTCTGCTTCCTGATCGAGCTGGCCCTCGCGCAGCCGGAATGGAAAGCCGTCTTCGGCGGATTCGTTCCGTATCTGCAATCGTCGCCGCCGTTCGTGTTCAGCAGTCCCCAGGCCCTTTATGTGGCGATCGGCATCCTCGGCGCGACGGTGATGCCGCACAATCTTTATCTGCACTCGGCACTCGTACAAACGCGGCGGATCGCGCCGTCGAAAGAGGGGTTCCGGCAAGCGTGCCGCTACAACCTGATCGATTCAGTGGTCGCGCTGAATCTCGCGTTCTTGGTGAACGCGGCCATCTTGATCACGGCGGCGGCCACGTTTTACCAGCACCCCGAGCTTTGGGCCGCGCACGGGGAAATTCAGCTGCAGGACGCACATGCGCTGTTGCACCACGTGCTCGGAACGCGATTGGCGCCGATCGCTTTTGCCGTCGGGCTCTTGGCGGCCGGGCAAAGCTCGACGATGACTGGCACGCTCGCCGGCCAGGTCGTGATGGAAGGTTTCGTGAATCTCCGGATGCGCCCCTGGACGCGGCGGCTCGTCACCCGGCTGTTGGCCATTGTGCCGGCCGTCGTGACCGTTCTGATCTTCGGCGGCGATCAAATGACCAATCTGCTGGTGCTGAGCCAGGTCGTTCTCAGCCTTCAGCTTCCGTTCGCCATTGTGCCCTTGTTGCATTTCACCGGCGAACGGGCCCGGATGGGAGAATTTGCGAACCCGCGTTGGGTGCAAGTGCTGGGCTGGATCACCACGGCGATCATTATCGGCCTGAATGCGGAACTCCTGGCCAGCACGATTCGCGATTGGATTAGCTCGGCCGGGCCGCGGGGAATCTGGATCGAGATCGCGGTCGTGCCGCTGACCGTCGGCCTTGGCATGCTCTTGGCATGGCTGATCGTGCGTCCCTGGATCGTGGGCCAGCCGGTCGCTCCAACTGCCGAATCGGCCGGTCGCTCGACGGCCCGCGACGTCGCGGCAGGGATCTCCGAACCGATTTATCGCCGCATCGGCGTCGCCTTGGATCACAGCCCTGGCGATAAGGTAACGCTGGAGCATGCGGCAGCCTTGGCGCGGCATTACAGCTCCGAGTTGATTCTGATTCACGTCGTCGAAGGGGTCGGGGGACAGCTTCACGGCAGCGAATCGCGAGACCTGGAGCGCCAAGGTGATCAGGCGTATCTGGAGCAGCTAACCCGCACTTTGCGGCAGTCCGGGGCCTCGGCTCGAGGGGTGTTGCGCTTCGGGCACCCGGCCCGAGAGCTGAGCCGCACGGTTGCCGACGAGCAGATCGATCTTTTGGTGTTAGGCAGCCACGGTCACGGAAAAATCGGGGATTGGTTATTCGGCGAGACAACGGGCACGGTGCGTCACGCCGTGCAGATTCCCGTGCTCGCCGTCCGCGGGGCGAGCCGGCCCAACGATCCCGGCCCGACCCGCTAAGGCGCGCTCAAGAGTCGCGGCAAATTGCGGGGCGATGGCGCGGTTTGTGCCGCCTCTGGCAGGGGGGTCTGGTACCCGACTGGCCCGGGAAATTTACAATTCCAATGGCATGAAACTGACCGCCAAAATCGTCTCGCTTTGGATGGCTGGCACGCTGATCGTCGTGGGCCTGGGGACTTTCTTCGCTATCCGCCACGACATGCGGTTGCTCCAGGACGATATGCGAGCCGACGCGGTGGAGATCGGGCGGACGCTCGCTCCGTTGATCCAGGACGCATGGCGCACCAGCGGTGAAAAGCGGGCACTGCAATTGCTCGCGGACGCCGACCGCGAGAACCACCAGGTCGACGTTCGCTGGGTGTGGCTGGAGGGAGCCTCCGACGGCGCTCAAGAGGCGACGCTCTCCGCCGACGATCGACAGGCCATCCACAACGGCGGCACGGTCATCGTCGAGGAGCGCGATGCCGCGGGGCGTGGTTATTTGCACACGTACGTCCCTGTGCCGGTCTCGTCGGCGCGGACCGCAGCAATCGAGCTGACAAACTCGTTGGATGGGCTCGATCGGCTCGCCCTCGCGGCAATCTGGCGCTTTGCGGCAATCGGCGCCGTGCTGATCGTCCTCAGCGCGTCCGCGGCATCGTTGATTGGGCTTTGGCTCGTCGGTCGCCCTCTGCAGCAATTGACCGAAAAGACGCGCCGTGCCGGCTGCGGCGATCTGTCGAATCCCGTCGATCTGAAAAACGCCGACGAGCTGGCCGAGTTGGGAGTCGCGCTCAACTTGATGTGCAACCAGCTTGCAGCGGCCCACGAGCGGCTCCGCACCGAGGCCGAAGCTCGTATCGCCGCGCTCGAACAGCTGCGGCATGCCGATCGACTGAAGACGGTTGGGCGCCTGGCCAGTGGCATGGCACATGAGCTGGGAACGCCGATGAATGTCGTGCTGGCGAGGGCCGAGCTGATCGGTCTGGAGGCCCCTTCGGAATCGGCGGTAGCCAGCGCAAAGATCATCAAGGCTCAGATTCAGCAGATGAGCGCCATGATCCGCCAACTGCTCGATTTTGGGCGGCGTGGTCGCGCGCACGCACAGACGCGCGATCTGGGCGAGCTTTGTGAGCAGACGGTGCAGCTGCTCGACCCGCTCGCCAGGCGTCAGAGCGTGACGCTGGAATTAATTCCTTCGAAACTGCCCGTGCCCGCCGACGTCGATGGCTCGCAGATTCAGCAAGTGCTCAGCAACATCATCGAAAACGCGATTCACGCGATGCCGGACGGGGGCACGGTGACGGTCCGCGTGGAGCCGGGCCCGTTTGAGCCGGTCGGGAATGCCAGAAGTACGGGAACCTCCTGCGCGCGAGTGGCGATCGAAGACCAGGGAATCGGAATTCCAGCGGAAAACCTGGAGCACATTTTCGATCCGTTCTTTACCACCAAAGACGTAGGGAAGGGGACCGGACTGGGACTTTCCATTGCCTTCGGGATCGTCCAAGACCACGGCGGATGGATTGAAGTCAGCAGCACGCCTCAAGTTGGTACGCGATTCTTAATCTACTTGCCCCGGGCGGAAGGGCTTGGCGTCGACGGGAAAAATGTCGATCGGGCATCCGCTGCGATCCGGACAGCCGTCTTGTCCTCGCAGACCGCAGCAGAAGGGAAGCAGGCAAGTCCCTTGGCATAGCCAGGTGCTCGCGGATCGAGTCACTTGCCGGGGTTCGGGCCTTTTGGCACGGACCTTGCGACACAATTCCCTCAAACGGACTTATCGCGCTGGTTGTGCGCCTGCTTGATTACCCGTCTGGTTCTCGTCTCTCGAGTTTTACCGATGACTACCACCGACCCCATGTTTATCACGCAGTCAGATCCCGCCCCCGCGCGGCCACCGCATATCCTGCTCGCCGAAGACACCGACGAAATGCGGTCGGTGATTGCCATGCGACTGCGGCAACAGGGATATTCCGTGACCGAATGCGCGGACGGGGCAGAGCTGTTGGCCCGGCTGGGTGTTTACCTGCACCCCGAAACCGTGGCGCATCCACCCGAGATGCCAAAATATGACCTTGTGATTTCCGACCTGCGGATGCCCGGCGTCTTCGGCCTGAGCATCGTCGAAGGCGCGAGCGAGTACCCGGACTTTCCCCCCACGATTCTGATCACCGCCTTTGGCGACGCCGAAACGCACGAGAAAGCCCGGCGCGTCGGCGTGGCGGCCATGATCGACAAGCCGTTCGATATGAGCGACCTGCTGGAAACGGTCCGCACGGTAATCGCCGGTCACGAGTCCAGGCAACCTCGCCCCACGTAAGCTGCGCACTACCGAGCTCCCAACGGGAAGCAAACCGGGAGCGCTCGAGGGATTACGCGGAGCCTCACGGGGGCCGCTCCAATCACGTCGCCATCGCACTCGAAGAGAAACGGCGGGTCGGCGTCGATCTCGACGACGGCCGAGCGATGCTTTTCGACGTTGGGCTCGCTGTCGAGAGCTCCGCTGTAGAGCTTGGGCGTTTTCAAGATCATCTTCCAAGCCGGCATAGGCTGAAACAGGGTCAGCTCGAACTGGCCGTCATCGAGCGCGACATCGTGGCCGAATTTCATCCCCCCACCGGAATAGGCGCCCTTGGCTACGATCAGGCAGAAGCACTGACGTGTCAGCTCGCCGCCGTCGGCCCGCAGGCGGAGGCGGGCTGGTCGAACGCTTAAGAGTCCGGTGAGCGTGGGCAGCAGGTACCGCGCCGCTGTGGGCCACCACAGCGACATCGCCGATTTGCGGCGAACCACCTCGGCGGCGAAACCGAACGTGGCCATGTTGAGGAAATAGAGCGGCTCGATCGCCCGTTCTGCTAACGGCTCGACTCGGCCGATGTCGACGCGGCGCACGTTCGGCCGCAACACGATTTCTCGCCAATCGTGCCGCTGCCCGTTGATTAAGCCGCGGAAGTAATCGGATCCCGAGCCGGCCTGAGCCACCGCGAGGCACGCCTCCGGATTGACCAGTTTGTCCTCGTCAAAGAAGCCGTTGAGCGCCGCGTTGGCTGTCCCGTCGCCGCCGACGGCGACAATTTGTCCGGCTCCCTGCGCGAGCGCGCTTCGCGTCTGGCGAATGGCCTCTTCGCGGCTTTCGGGCAAGAGCGCCTCGAACGAGCCGCCGCGAAGGCGGAAATACTCTTCCAGCCGCTCGATCGCACGCCCAGAAATTCCCGAGCCCGACTTGCGATTTATGAGGAAGACTCGCTTCACGGCGTCAATTCTTGGACCCGGTCGATCGTTCGGGCAGAAGCGGCCGCGCCCTGGCAGGACAGTTCTGGTCGATTGTGGGCGGCCAGTCGGCTCTGGATCTTCGGACCCAGATCGCATTCGGGCGCAAGCAAAAATGCTCCCAGGCGGCGGTCGAGAAGATCATCCAGGCGCTCGACGTACTCGTGCTCGAGAGCGTGCTCGACCTCTGCCCATACAAAAGGCGCTCGCGGGTCGATCGCCTCGCCCAACTCGGGCGATGCGGCGATCCGCTGCTCGATCGAGCGGGCCTGCAATCCGTAACGACTCCACAACTCTTTGAGACGATCGGACGCACCGACCGGAAGGCTCTCTCGCGCGCCAGGCAGAGGGGCAAGCGTGGCGCAGGGACGAAGGCTGCGGTCGGGGAAACGCTCGCGTACGAGCCCCTCGACCACTCGCCTGGCCATCGCCCGATACGTCGTCAGTTTGCCTCCGGTGATCGACCAGATTCCCGGAGCAGCGTTCAGCAGGCGATCGTCCCGCGACACGGCATCTTCGGCGATGCCTTCGTTGCTCTCCAAGAGGGGGCGGGCGCCGACGAATGTCGCGAGAACGTCGCCTGTCGTGAGGCGCGCATCGGGAAAATAGTGGTTCACGCCGACCAAGAGATAGGCGATCGCCTCCTCACTCACGGGCAGCGTATCCGGGCCACCCGCATAAAACGTGTCTGTTGTTCCAACGAGCACGTGCCGCTCCCACGGGACGACGTAGATCATGCGGCCGTCGCGCGGGATTTCGAGAGCCACGGTCCCCTGCACGGGCAGTTGATCGCGCCCAATCACGAGATGCACGCCGATCGCGAGCTTGAGTCCGAAGTGCCCTGCCACTCCCAGCCGCGATTGCACATCGTCGGCCCAAGGACCGGCCGCGTTGATCACGGACCGGCTGCGGACGCGATGCACTGTGCCGGTGAGCACATCGCGAACGGGCGACTCGAAGATTCCATCGGAGCGCGCAACGGGCGCGCCCATCAGCTCGGCGTAATTGAGCAGATCAGCCCCGTGCTCTTCCGCCGATTTCAGCGTTTCGATCACCAGCCGAAAGTCGAGGCACGCACAGTCGTAATAGAGGACGCCACCGCGACAGTCGCGCCGATCGAGCGCGGGCTCGAGTTGGGCCAGTTTTTGCCGCGAAAGAA